>Ga0316197_10001967_pt1 | contig 14650 bp, 12 predicted proteins | sample OudBiesiAoxic_MG_FD_204939 | JGI IMG/M metagenome (GOLD analysis project Ga0316197, IMG submission 204939) | Coastal sediment microbial communities from Oude Bieten Haven, Netherlands - site A oxic | ecosystem: Environmental > Aquatic > Marine > Coastal > Sediment | place: Netherlands...
ATAACAATTAAAAAGCATTAGATAAAGGAATTAATATTTTAAGGTATATAAAAAAAGAAATACAATGGGGGGGAGGGCAAAATGTTAAATATTAAATTAATTAAGCCAAATGAACATTATAGGATTTCATTTTTGAACTATATTAAAGAAATAAAAAAGAGTGGTTCAGAAACATATGAATTATATAAGGATGCAGAAGAGGATTTTAAATTGTATATAGAGAAATTAAAAGATATAGAATTAGGAGTTGGATTACCAAAGGGGTGGGTTCCATCTAGTAGTTACTGGCTTATTGATTCAAGGTGTGAAGTTCTTGGTGTGATAAGAATTCGTCATAGAGTGGATAATGATTATTTGCAAACCATCGGTCATATAGGCTATGAAATTAAAATGACTCGAAGAAAAAAGGGGAATGGGAGTCAGATATTAAAGATGGGGTTATTAGAAGCTGGTAAGATGGGGATCGATAATTTATTAATCACTTGTGATGAAAAAAATATTGGTTCTGTTCGAATAATTGAAAAGAATAACGGTAAATTGAGATCCTCATTTATAGATGAAGATACAGGTGAGAAAGTATTACAATATAGTATTGAATTGTAGGATAGAGTAGGGAATATCTTTAAAAATAAAAAGTTTAATTTATGTAAAACATCTTTAAAATACTGTTATAAAAGTTTATACAATGGTTAAAAGGAGGGGTTAATGAAGTATAAATATATTTTATTTGATTTGGATGGGACTCTTACAGATCCAGGAGTAGGGATAACAAAAGCAGTACAATATGCATTGAAAAAAAATAATATAGTTGAAGAATCATTGAGCACTCTAGAAAAATTCATAGGGCCTCCATTAAAAGAATCCTTTGTTGAATTTTATTCATTCAATGAAAAAATGGTCTCAGATTCGATTCAATATTTTAGGGAATATTTTAGAAAAAATGGAATATTTGAAAATAAAATTTATTCTGGAATCTTAGATCTATTGGGAGAATTAAGAAATAAAGGTTGTAAAGTTGTAGTTGCGACTTCTAAGCCTACAGTATTTGCAAACACCGTTTTAAAGAATTTTGGAATGATGAAATATTTTGACTTGGTGGTAGGAAGTAACCTAGATGGAACCCTTGGAAATAAAGCAGAAATAATTAATTGTATAATTGAAAATTTAAAAATAAAAAACTTAGAAGAAACTATTATGATTGGTGACAGAAAATATGATATTATTGGAGCAGAAAAAAATAATATAGATTCGATTGGAGTCCTATATGGCTATGGTAGTTTAGAAGAGTTAGAGGCGGCTAGACCGACATATATTGTAGATTCTATTAGTCAGTTATATGAATTGCTGACCTAGATTAGAAGGCTTTAGGGGGAAAGAATGGAAAGAATAGGAATAATTGGTGCTATGGATATAGAGATTGAATTATTATTAGGTAACTTAGAGTTGCAGAAGAAAGAAAAAATTGCAGGATTTGTATTTCATATGGGTAAATTATTTGGAAAAGATGTGGCAATAACATCTTGTGGGGTAGGAAAAGTAAATGCAGCTTCTTGCACTCAAATATTAATTAGTAAATTAGGAGCCCAGGGTATTATAAACACTGGTATTGCAGGGGGACTCCATAAAGATGTAGAAGTTTGTGATGTGGTTATATCTAGGGACGTTACCCATCATGATGTAAGAAAAAGGCAGATGAAAAATTGGTTTCCTCATCAGGAATATTTTGAAGGGGATAAAAAATTAATTGATATTGCCGAGAAAGCTTTTAAAAATAGTCAGGATATATACAGTTCTTGTCATTTGGGAAGAATTGTAAGTGGGGAATGTTTTGTAGATGATACTCAGCTAAAAGAACAGATTATAAAAGACTACTCTCCTCACTGTGTAGAGATGGAAGGCGCTGCCGTAGGGCATGTGGCTTATATAAATGACGTACCCTTTGTTGTGATTAGGAGTATTTCTGATAAGGCAGATGGAGAAGCGACTATGAGTTATGAAAAATTTGAAAAAATTACAGCACAAAATGCAGCAACTATAGTTATGAATATGATGAAAATACTGTAAAGAAAAAATAAAAGTTAATGAGATAGTAGGGAGAATTTAAATATGGAGTCAAAGAACAGAACAGTAGAAATTATGTGGGAAGATTATTTAAAATCAATAGGTGAAAACTTAGATAATACAGATAAAAAATATGACTCATGGTATTTTTGTGATAATAAAAAGAGTGCAGATGAACTAGCAAAATTAGTTAAACAAGGGATAAAAAGAGCCACAACAGGATTATATTATTCTTACGAAGTAGAGGGGGACAAATTACCTGAAGTTGGAGAGATTAGTATAGTTGTAAATTGGGATAATGAAGCCCAGTGTATTATCCAGACCAAAAAAGTGAGTATTACACCTTTTAATGAAGTGAGTGAAGAATTTGCAAGAAGAGAGGGAGAAGGAGATAAATCTTTAGAATATTGGAGAAGGGAACATATAGATTTTTTTACAAAGGAGTTAGAATCTGAAAAGTTAGATTTTTCAGAAGATATGTTGGTGGTCTGTGAAGAATTTGAGTTGATATACAAGGGTTAGATTAAACTTTGAAATATAAATATTATTTGAAAATAGTTATAAAAGGTAAAAAAGAGCAGGGGGAATTATGATAAAAAATATAGTTTTTGATTTGGGAATGGTGTTGATTAATTTTAATCCCAAAGAATTTTTGGAGATAAACAACTATGAGAAAAAAGAAAAAATTATGGAATATATATTTGGGCACGAAGATTGGCTAAAATTAGATAGGGGAACACTTACAGAAAAAGAACTTGCAGAAAAATTAGATGAAAATGGAAAGTTTACCTATGATGAAGTAATGGATATCATGAAAGTAAGAAAAGACATTATGGTTCCATTTGATTTTAATAAGGAGATCCCTAAAAAATTGAAAGAAAAGGGGTACAACCTTTATATACTATCAAATTTTCCAAAAATTCCATTTGAGGAGATAAGGGAAAGAGATGAATTTTTTAGATATTTCGATGGAGGAGTTGTTTCTGCCTATGTAAAACATCTAAAACCTGAAAAAGCTATATATGAAACTTTACTCTCAGATTATTCTCTAAATCCAGAAGAAACAATTTTCATAGACGATAAATTAGAAAATATAAGATCAGCCAAAGAACTTGGGATATCTGGAATACATCTAAAAACCCCAGAGTCTTTAAAAGAAAAACTCATAGAATTAAAATTATTGTAGAATAAGTAGCATATAAAAAAATTAGGGGTAAACTAATGGTAAATATAACTATTGAGATGATATTAAAATCACATGCAGAAGAATTGTTAGAATTTGAAAAAGAGAATAAAAATTTTTTCGAAGAAAATCTCCTTCCTAGAGGAGAAAGATATTATTCGTTAAAAAATATCGAGGAAATTTTAGAAGAAATAGTAATGGAACAAAAAGAAGGACTTTGCTATATGTATTTAATTAGAAATGAGTCTAAAGAGATAGTAGGGAGAGTAAATTTATCTTCAATTGTAGGAGGGCCGTTTCAAAAAGCAGAGGTAGGGTATAGAATTGGGAAAAAATATAACGGATATGGATATGCAACTAAAGCAGTAAAACTAGTTCTTCAAGAAGCTTTTGATAAATATAATTTACATAGGATTGAAGCTGGAACATCACAAAGTAATATCGGTTCACAGATAGTTTTGATTAAAAATGGTTTTGAATTTGTCGGAAGAACGAGACAAGTCATCAAAATAAACGGTGAGTGGCAAGATGGGATAAATTTTGAAAAACTTAAATGATTAACAGGAATTGTGTAATTATAAAGGAAAAAGTTGTTTGCCCGTTTCTAGCGGTCAAACTTCTTAAGTTTTTTGCACAAGTTTAAGACTAATAAAAAAATTAATGAAGATTTAGTAGGGGGATAAAAGTGCAAAAAAATATTTATGTATTTGAAAATAAAGGGAAAAAACTATATGTAGAATTTTATAGTGATGAAATAGTAAGATTTTTTTATGGAGATAAAATAAAAGAAAGCATTACAGATGCTGTTATTTTAAAATCTAAAAGTGTAGTTGTTGAAATGAAAGATAACTTCATAAAAGGAAAAAAAATAGACATAAAAATAACTGATGATTTGTTAGTTAAAATTTTCGATAAATCAGGAAATATGATTTTAGAAGATATAGCAGTGGAGTTTTCTGTTACAGAATTTCAAAAAAACAAAGTAAATGATTTAGAAAATATTGAGAATACTTTGTCTGGTGAAGAAAAGAAAAAGGTGTTTGCAATTGAGGTAGAAAAAAAATTAAATTGGGAAAAGGGATTTTATGGACTAGGGGAAAAATATGGATATATAAACCTAATGGATCGTTATACTGAAAACTGGAATACAGATGTATTAGGAATGTCTCCTATTCATCATTCTGCTCAAAATGCATACCATACTTCAATTCCTTTTTATATTGGAATGAATGAAGAAAAAGCATATGGTGTATACTACGATAATTCATACAGAACATCTTTTGATTTTAAAAAATATTCAGACAATGTAAAATTTAAGGCAGAGGGAGGAGATCTTGATTACTACTTTATATACGGTGAAAATGTTGCAAAAGTAGTGGAGAACTATTCTCAACTGACAGGGACGGTGAAACTACCTAGAAAGGATTTCTTAGGTTATCAACAGTGTAGATGGAGCTATATGGATACAGCCGAGGTGCTAGATATAGCCAATAAATTAAGAGAAAATGATATACCCTCAGATGTCATCTATCTGGATATCGATTATATGCAGGATTATAAAGTATTTACTGTAGATTCTAAAAGATTTAAGGAATTTAAAAAAATGACAGAAAAGCTTCATGAGATGGGATTTAAGTTAGTAGTTATAATCGATCCAGGGGTAAAAGTCGAAAAGGGATATGAAGTTTATGATGAAGCCAAAGAAAAGGATTATTTAATTAAAGATGAAAATGGAGAAGTTTATGTAGGAAAAGTTTGGCCTGGAGACAGTTCTTTTCCTGATTATTTGAGAAAAGAAGTCAGAGAATGGTGGGGAGAATTACATAGAGGGTTAATTGATCTAGGTGTAGATGGAATATGGAATGATATGAATGAAGTTTCGGATATGTCAACGACAACAAAAACAATTCCAGAAACAACTTATCAAATCGATGAAAATGGAGAAAAAAGACTCCAAAAAGAAGTTCATAATCTATATGGACATTATGAAGGAGTAGCAACATATGAGGGATTGAAGAAAATACAAAATACAAGACCTTTTGTACTGACTAGATCAGCTTCAGCAGGAACACAAAGATTTTCTGCGTTGTGGACAGGGGATAATTCTTCAGTTTGGGAACATTTGGAAGGCAGTATTTCTATGCTTTTAAACCTTGGATTAAGTGGATATAGTTATGTTGGATCTGATATAGGTGGATTTATAGAAGATGGTAATGGCGAACTACTTGCAAGGTGGACTCAATTAGGGGCCTTTTATCCATTTTGTAGAAACCATAGTGTGATGAATTCAATTTATCAGGAACCATGGGCATTTGGAGAAGAGATCCTTCATATTACAAGAAAATATATAAAATTAAGATATAGTTTAATCAGTCATCTGTACAACTTATTTAGAGAAAGTAGTGTTATAGGTACTCCAATAATGCGTCCACTATTTTATCACTATCAAAATGATAGTAAGACGTTTAATATAACAGACCAATTTTTATTTGGAGAAGACATACTTATAGCACCAATTACAAGACCAAAGACAGAAACTAGGATGATATATCTACCTGTAGGAGTATGGTATGACTACTTTACAGGAGAAAAATATCAAGGTGAAAAACACATAATAAAGGACGCTAAATTAGATGAATTGCCTATATTTGTAAAAGAAGGGGCAATAATTCTTAAAAATAAAGAAATGAACTATATTGGAGAGAAAAAAGAGGAGTATGAGATCCATATATATCCAGGACAAAGTAATGAGAAAGAATTTTATTTTGATGACGGATTGACTTTTAATTACGAAAAGGAGGAGTATAGTTTAATAAATGTAAAATTAAATGAAGATAAAATTGAAATAAAAAATGTAGTAGAGAATTATGGAGTAGGAGACATTGACCTAGTTATTCATAGAGGAAAAAAGATAAATACTATTAAAAATATTTCTATCGATAAAACTTATTCTATTTAAATCATACAATAATATATATAAAGACCTAATGAATAATTAGAGATAGCATAAATTTAAATCCATATGGTTTTTATTTTGAAAGGGATTCCAAATTCACATTGAATTTGGAACCCCTTTTGTTGTTTAAATTAAAAAAAATAGTAAAAAGTTAATAATCATATTAACGATGGATAATTTTTGATTAGATAAAATATTGAGACCGACATTATCTTTTTTCGTCTTCTAAATTTATAAGGTAAGTCCCTTTTTTTAGTTTATCCAAAACAATGTCTAATTTTTCTGGTCTACCAAAGTAATATCCCTGAAAAATATGAATTCCGATACTTTTTAAGAAATCAAACTCTTTCTTTTTTTCTACCCCTTCTACTACAACCTTTAAATTTAAATTTTTCCCTAATTCAGCAATAGTTTTTATGATTTTCATGTCTCTATCAGTTTTAAACATATTAACTACAAAAGATCTATCAATTTTTAAGGTTGTTACAGGGAGAGTCGATAAAGATGAAAGGGAAGAATATCCAGTCCCAAAATCATCTATTAAACAATTAACTCCTAATTTTTTTAAGGTATTAATTTTTATTATAGCTTTATCTACGTTTATTATAAAATTTTCTTCAGTTAATTCAAATTCTATATCATGTAGATCTTCATGCTTATCACTCATCTCATCTAAGAAAAACTCTTTATTAAAATGATTAACTGATATATTTAAAGATACCTTTGTTTTTAATAGTAAAATATCTTTTTTTACTTGATTAATTAAAAATTCAGTCAATGAAATTATCAAGGAGGAGTTCTCAGCTGCATGAATAAATGAATTAGGTAGTAGGAGACCTTTTTCTCTATGGTTCCACCTCATAAGAGCTTCAAACTCTATATTTTTAGTTATGATATTAACCTTTGGCTGATAATATATTTCAAATTCATTTTCATGGAGTCCTCTTTGGATATCAAGTTCTATAACAGCCACTTCCTTTTTATCATTCCCCTTTTTAAATCGAAGTTTTTCAAATAAAATTTTTAACATGGAATTTAAATTGGCTTCATTATCCCATTCTAAAAATACTTTTCGTACAGTTAAATGGAGTTTTCTTTTCTTTTCAAAATTACATTTTTTTAGTGTCTCCTCAAATCTTTTTTCTATATTTTGTATATTTGTATCTTCTAAATGTTCTAATATAGCGACTAAGAATTGATCTCCATTTAACCTTACTATCTTATCTGTTTTTCTGAAAGTTGATTTTAATATTTCAGAAAGTTTTTTTATCATATTATCGCCTGCTGTGGTTCCAAACTCCTCATTGATATAGGCCATATCCATGATATCAAACAAACCTAAAAACATTTTTTTATCTTTTAGAGATAAGTCTTGAATTATCTCATTGATTTGATCCATTCCACTTTCTCTCTTTAAAACACCAGTAAGTTTATCAAAATTTATATGTTTAACTAGAGTTCTACGAAGTTTTTTTTGCTTTTTTATGTCGGTTAGGATAATAGTTAGGGAAATTACTAATATTAATGAAAGTAATAAAGCATATATTGTTAGAGTAAAGAGACCCTTGATTATAGATTTTTTCAAATTAGGGATAGTAGTATCGGCACCTGCAATATATCTTCGACCATCCTTTGAAGTTAACATGATATATACGGATCTATAGCTACCAAGATCATCAGAACTATTAATATAATAAATATCTTTATTGTTAAATGATTCTATAGTCTCGTCTATAGAATCATCTTCTACATCTTCAAAAGTAAGCCAGTAAAGTTTATTTATATTTTTGTTTTCTATGTACTCAAGGTATTCATAACCACCACCAATGGAAGTATAGGTAGGCATACCGTTGTCAATTATAATAGTATAAAGAAAGTCAACGTTATTTATCTCTGCCAATTTTGTAATTTTTTTTGAAGTTTTTAAAATTTCTACATCTGTATATGAAGCTTTATTCATTCCGTAGAAGTTGTATTCTTCTTTTAATAGATATTCCAAATTTTTAGCAGATCTATAAAGATTATCGTCTATTTTTTTCATTTCACATTTATATATTGAATTTCCCTTATAAAATAAAAATGAAAAGATCAAAACAAATAAAAAAAAGTATATATATATGTTTTTTTTGTTAAATTTTTTAAATCTCATAGGACAACTCTCCTCGATTAAGCTAAAAGTGTTACTCTTTTTATAAACTTACTAAATTTTTAAGGAATTCCTTTTTTTATGAGATAAAGTAAAATTATGGTCTTCGAATTTTAATAGTTTGAATCTGTGTAAAAAATTATAAAAAAAAAGACACTCTTAGTGTGAAATTGTAATTGAAATAAAAACAATTTAAATGAGGAGTGCCTAACTATGAATGTTTTATCTTTTATTTATTAATGTTTGGATACCTTGAGATCACGTTTATCGATTGGTATATATATCTGTCTTGGGTTAACAGTTTTATATGCAGGCCGGATAATCTTTTGATCACTGACAATCTGCTCTATTCTGTGAGCACACCATCCGACAATTCTTGCAGCAGCAAAAATAGGTGTATACAATTCATGTGGAATACCTAACATTTCATATACAAAGCCAGAGTATAAATCGACGTTAGCAGAAATATTAAAATCATCGCCCTTTAATTCTCTAAATAGTTCTATAGTAAGTTCTTCTATATTTTTATAGAGATTAAAATCTTTAATCGAATTTTTTTCTAATGCCAACTCATAAGCTTTTTCCTTTAGTAATACAGCTCTAGGATCAGATTTTGTATAGACAGCATGGCCCATACCATAGATTAAACCTTTTTTGTTGTAAACTTCTTTTTTTAATATCTTTGATAAATAATCTTTTAATTTTTTACGATCATTCCAATCTGTCACATTAGCTCTAATGTCTAGAATCATTTCACGGACTTTATTATTGGCTCCTCCATGTTTTTCTCCTTTAAGTGATCCTATAGCAGCTGTCATAGCTGAGTACGTATCTGTTCCACTAGATGATACTACATGGGTAGCAAAAGTAGAGTTGTTACCACCCCCGTGCTCTGCATGGAGGACTAGACTCAAATCAAGAATTTCTGCTTCTAATTTGGAGTATTTATTGTCCGAACGAATCATATGTAGAATATTTTCGGCTGTTCCAATACCAGATTGTGGCTTATGGATAAAAAGACTTTTCTTATCAAAATAATGTGCTTTTGCTTGATATCCATAAGAAATTATTGTAGGAACACGTGCTATTAGTTCAATACTTTGTCTTAATATGTTTTTAACGTCAACATTATCAGGGTTAGGATCATGAGAATAAAGTGTTAAGACACTTCTTTGTAATTTATTCATTATATCTTTACCAGGAATCTTCAAAATCATATTTTCTGTATAACCTGGTGGTAAGTCACGGCATTCATCGAGAAGTTCGGTAAAGTTCAAAAGCTCAGTGGATGTAGGAAGTTCTCCAAATAAAAGAAGATATGCTGTTTCTTCAAAGCCACGTCTATTATCTGTTTGGAATCCTTTTGTAATATTCTTGAGGTCTATACCTCTATAAAAGAGTTTACCTTGGCAAGGACACTTGATATTATTGTCTATATCATAACCTACAACTGAACCAATCTCTGTCAAACCTACTAAAACACCAGTACCATTGCTATTTCTCAGACCACGCTTTACATTGAATTGGTCATAATATTCTGGTTTGATATAGTTATTTTTTTCAGCTTTTAGGGAAAGTTCATCTAGGATTATTCTGTCATTGATATTATTCACGATTTCACCTCCACACGATTAAATGATATTTTTAATAATTGCCTCTGTTATTTCATTTGTAGTAGCCTTCCCACCTAGATCACAAGTGAGAACTTTGTCTTCATAAATGGTTTTTGTCACAGCTTTTATAATGGCGTCAGCTTTATTTGTTTCCCCCATATGATTTAGCATCATTGCACTAGAAAGAATAAGCGCAATTGGATTAGCAAGGTTCTTTCCTGCAATATCTGGTGCACTTCCATGTACGGCTTCAAATATTGAAATATCTTTTCCGATGTTGGCACCTGGAACAAGTCCAAGTCCTCCTACTAATCCTGCACAAAGGTCGGATAAAAGATCACCATAAAGGTTCATGGTAACAATGACCTCAAATTGGTTAGGGTTCATTACAAGTTGCATACACATATTATCTATGATTACTTCTTGAAGTTGGATATCAGGATACATTTCTGAAACTTCTCTGACACAATTTAGAAAAAGTCCGTCAGCTAATTTCATTATGTTTGCTTTATGGGCTACTGTAACTTTGTTTTTATTATTCTTTTTTGCATATTCAAATGCTGCTTGAGCAATTCGGATAGAAGCGTTCCGTGTAACTCTTTTTATTGCTTCACAAGTTCCGTCAGCTAATTCTTGTTCAATACCTGCATAGAGTCCCTCTGTGTTTTCTCTAAAAATCACAAGGTCAATCCCTTTGAAAGGAGTGTTTATACCTGGAAGTGATCTAACAGGCCTGACATTGGAATATAAGTCATATTTTTTTCTAAGCATGACATTGATACTCCTAAAACCTGAGCCTATCGGTGTTGTAATAGGTCCCTTTAAAACAATTTTATTTTTTTCAATACTTTCAAAAACTTCATTAGGTACTAATAAACCAGTATCTTTGAAGACTTTTTCTCCTGCATTTACTATTTCCCAATTGATATCTAAACCTGTAGCGTCTACAACTTGTTTTGCAGCTTCACTGACTTCTGGTCCGATTCCATCTCCTGGAATTAATGTTATATTATACATTCTCTTCACCTGCCAATCTATTTATTATTTTTAACATAATTTAAATAACCTCCACTTTTTAAAAGTTCTACATCTCTTTTAGAACCATCAAAGATAACTGTACAAGAGAATGATTTTGTTTTATTTAAAATCTCTATCTCTTTACCACAATCCAATGAGTCTATAATTTCACTAAGGATAATAAGATCTGTTTCTTCAAATTTTTCATAGTCATTTACATCCTTAAATACAAGGGGTAAAATACCTGAGTTTATGAGATTAGCCTTATGAATTCTAGCAAAAGATTTGGCAATAACAGCTTTTACACCAAGATAAAGTGGTACAAGTGCTGCATGTTCACGACTAGAACCTTGACCATAGTTATCTCCTCCAATTACGAATCCTCCATTTGCAGACTTTGCTATTAAATGAAAATCATCGACTAATGTTCCGAAACAATATTTTGAAAGTTCAGGGATATTAGATCTAAAGGGTAATAATTTCGCATTGGAAGGCATGATGTCATCGGTTGTGATATTGTCCTTTGTTTTTAGAAGGATTTGACCTTCTATAGTTTTAACAAGTGGTTCATTTAGTGGAAAAGGTTTGATATTGGGTCCCATAACGACTTCTAGTCCCTCTCTATCTTTAGGAGGATAGATGAAGTAATTTTCATAGACTGCAAATTTATCAGGTAGTTCCACTTTTGGAAAATCTAATCCGAATTTTGAAGGATCAGTAAGGAACCCTGTTAAAGCAGAAATAGCAGCAGTTTCAGGACTTATAATATAAACATCTGCATCATTTGTTCCACATCTTCCTTTGAAATTTCTGTTAAATGTTCTCAGTGAGATTGCTTTAGATTTTGGTGCTTGACCCATTCCTATGCATGGACCACATGCTGCTTCTAATATTCTTGCTCCAGCTGATATTAAATCACCTAAAGCACCGTTGTCTGCCATCATTTTTAAAATATTGCTAGAACCAGGAGAAATAACCAAACTCACATTTGGATGAACTGTTTTACCTTTTAAAATATTAGCTACTTTCATCAAATCTGTATATGAGGAGTTAGTACAACTACCTATTGCAATTTGGTCTACCTTGATTTTTTTTATGTCTTTTATAGGAGCAACATTGTCAGGACTGTGTGGCATAGCTGCCATAGGTGTAATTTCATCTAAATTAATAACTAATTTTTTATCATAGGTGGCACCTTCATCAGCTATCCACTCTTTATAGTCTTTATTTCTTTCTTGTCGTGTAAGGAAATCAAGAGTATTTTTATCACTTGGAAAAATAGATGTTGTAGCTCCTAATTCAGCCCCCATATTTGTAATTGTCGCTCTGTCAGTGAGAGAAAGTTGACCAACTCCATCACCAGAATATTCAATAATATGACCGACTCCACCCTTTACAGTAAGTTTTTTTAGGATATATAAAATTATATCTTTAGCTGATACCCATGATTTTAATTTACCGTTGAGTTCTATATTTAGAACCTTTGGGACTTTTAGTGTATAAGTACCTGTGGCCATGGCTACAGCAACATCTAGACCTCCAGCACCGATTCCTATCATACCTAAACCTCCAGCAGTTGGTGTATGACTATCAGATCCCAAAAGAATTGTTCCAGGTTTTCCAAAACGCTCTAAATGTAATTGATGACAAATACCATTTCCAGGTTTAGAATAGATGATTCCATATTTTGCAGCAGCACTTTTGATGAATTCGTGGTCATCAGCATTTTCAAAACCTGCTTGTAATGTGTTGTGATCAATATATGCAACAGAGAGATCTGTTTTTATTTCTTTAATATTCATAGCTTCTAATTGTAAATAAACCATTGTTCCAGTAGAGTCTTGGGTAAGAGTTTGGTTAACTTTAACAGTTATTTCTGAATCAGTTTTTAGCTCCCCTGATATCAGATTATTTTTTAAAATTTTATGCGTAAGTGAATTTTTCATTTTTGCCTCCCTATAGAATGTAACTTCTCCTTTTAAAAGGATTTACAAAATTAATATTTAAAACTTATAATATATATACAATATATCTTTAATGGCGGTAGTGTCAAGATTTTTTTCGAAAAAAGAGAAATTCTAATACTAAACTATGTTTTAAAAGAAAAAATATAAATTTTTATGTTTTAAAACAGGAATAATTGTCAAAAATATAGAATTTTGCATTCATTTTATAAATGATATTCATTTTTTAGATTGATATTAAGTATATAAACTGGAGTTGTGTGGAATGAGATGAAAAAATTAATTAAAAAATAAAATAAATAATCTTTAAAATTTGTATAACTGGAGCTATAATTATAGGAGCCAATGAAATAAAAAAATATTTAAATGATTAAAAGGGGTGGAAAGACATGAAAAAATATGATGGGATATTATTGGAGTTAGTGGATGATTTTTCAAAATATAAAACGGTGGAAGCTATTCTTTTATCGGGGTCAAGAACGACTTCTAATTTTGATAAAGATTCAGATTATGATTTATATATTTATTCTAAAGGGGAAATACCTTTGGAATTTCGAGAAAAGATAGCTGATAAATATTTTGATTATGCTGAATTAAATAATACAACTTGGGAGCAAGAAGATCAGGGTTTTTTAAAGGGTATTGGAGTACAGGTAGATCTTGTATATAGAGATATAGAATTTATAGAAGGGGTGTTGGAGGAGGTAATCGTAAGATATACAGCATCAACAGGCTATAGTACTTGTTTTTGGTCTAATCTTATGAAATCAGATATTTTGTACGATAGGAATGGGAAATTAAACTTATTACAAAAGAAATTTGATGTTGATTATCCAGAACAATTAAGAAAAAATATAATTTTGAAAAATTTTCCTCTTTTAAATAAGATAATACCATCTTATACTAACCAAATAAAAAAAGCTCTAAAAAGAGATGATATTATAAGTGTCAATCATAGGATAACTGCATTTTTTGAAAGTTATTTTGATATTATTTTCGCAGTAAATATGAAACTTCACCCTGGGGAGAAAAAGTTACTAAAAATTACTAGGGAACAGCTAAGATATCTTCCAAAAAATATGGAAGTGGATATAAGGGAGTTATTTGAAAATCTCTATAGGAAACAATTTGATATTGTGGAAAAATTAGATGTCATTACCTATAGATTAGAAAAAATGTTGATAGAAATGGATTTAATGTTATAATTTTTGATATAAAAAGGGAGTAGAATTCTACTTCCTTTTTAAGGTTGATATACCAGGAGGATAAGATGAAAAGGTGTGATTGGTGTGTAGGAAATGAACTCTACGAAAAATATCATGATGAGGAGTGGGGAAAGATAGTCTATGATGATAAAACCTTATTTGAATTCCTTGTTTTAGAGTCGGCTCAAGCAGGGTTAAATTGGCTGACTATACTCAAAAAAAGAGAAAACTATAGAAAGGCCTATGATGGCTTTGATTACAATGTAGTAGCTAAATATGATGAAGAAAAATATGAAGAATTGATAAATGATAAGGGAATAGTAAGAAATAAATTAAAGGTGAGAGCATCTATAAATAATGCAATTAAGTTTATAGAGATACAAAATGAATGGGGAAGTTTTTATAACTATTTATGGAGTTTTACAGAGGGAAATCAAATAGTAAATAGGGTAAAAAATATAAAAGAAGTGCCGTCAAAAACTGATTTATCTGATATAATAAGTAA
>Ga0316197_10001968_pt1 | contig 14638 bp, 15 predicted proteins | sample OudBiesiAoxic_MG_FD_204939 | JGI IMG/M metagenome (GOLD analysis project Ga0316197, IMG submission 204939) | Coastal sediment microbial communities from Oude Bieten Haven, Netherlands - site A oxic | ecosystem: Environmental > Aquatic > Marine > Coastal > Sediment | place: Netherlands...
CCTCGTACTGGACGCCACAAGCCCAGTCAGAAATTTTACGGGTAATTGTCGACATGTTCTGCCTCCTGAAAATCTGATCGTTGCCGCGTCGCGGCGCGGAGATTGTACCCGAAATGAATGAGGAATTTCGTCCACTCTCGCACCCAACCAGTTTTAAGTTCTGAGTTATGAGTTTTGAGTTGACCGTGCCCTGCCGGCGTCCGGGAGCTAGGTGGACGGAAACTCAACACTCAACACTCAAAACTCAAAACTCTGCCCTCGAGCGCGTATGATGCACCCAGGAGGATCGGATGGGCGGAGCGCGAAAAACAGCGGCATGCCTCGCGGTTGGATCGGAGCTTCTGGGCGATTGTCGCCTCGACTCGAATTCGCTCACGGTCACCCGGACGCTGGCCCGGTACGGGATCACGGTTGACGAGAAAAGAGTGGCGGGGGACTCGGTGGATCGAGTCGCCGAGGCGATCCGCGGGCTTTTCGCCCGGCACGATCTGGTTGTCGTTACCGGTGGGCTCGGCCCGACCGCCGACGATGTCACACGGGATGCGGTGGCCAGGGCATTTGATCGCGAGATCGCTGTGGACGCTGAGGTCGAGGGGTGGATTCGCACGCGCTACGCCGAGCTTGGCCGCGATATGCCCGAGATCTGTACCACCATGGCCCGGGTCGTGGCGGGTTCCAAGCCACTTCGCAACAACCGAGGCTCGGCCCCGGGGGTGCTGTTGGAAGACGACGGCCACTTGCTCGCGGTTTTTCCGGGCGTGCCGTGGGAGATGGAGGAGATGCTTGAGCGCGACCTGGAGCCGGAGATCGCCAGCTGGAACCCGGGCCTGTCGAAGTTTTCGAGGACCCTGTTACTCGGTGGGGTTGTCGAGTCGGACACCGAGGTCAAGATCCGCCATCTTTATGACCGATTCGGCCGCGAGAACATCACCATCCTTGCCTCATACGGAGTGCTGCGCCTCGTGCTTTCCGCTGTAGGTGACAAAGGTTTTTCAATCCGGCGACTTGATGCCATGGAGGCCGCCTTTCGAGAGGTGTTGGGGATGGATCTCGCGGCCGTCGACATCGATAACTTGTCGGTGGTCGTTCTCGAAGGGCTCAGAACGCGCCAACAGACCCTGGCGGTTGCCGAATCGTGCACCGGAGGTCTCCTGAGTGCCCACCTGACCGACGTGCCGGGCGCCTCGGAGGTCTTTCTCGGCGGGGTTGTCTCCTACTCCAACGAGGCCAAAGAGCAGCTGATCGACGTCCCGCACGAAACACTCGTCGAGCACGGCGCGGTCTCCGAGGAGGTTGCCCGTGCGATGGCTGAAGGCGTTCGCGCGCGGTTCGGTTCTGACTGGGGGGCAGGGATCACCGGCATCGCGGGACCGACCGGCGGCACCGAGGAGAAACCGGTGGGCCTGGTCCACTGGGCGGTCGCAGGTCCTGACGGGGTGTCGGCAAAGCACCTCGTGTTTCTCGGTGACCGATCGATTGTTCGCGTCTGGAGTCTCAATGCAACCCTCGATCTCCTGCGAAGACGTCTTCTGGCGCTCGAAGGATGACTGACAATTCTCTGCGCACGTTTTTGGCCCTTGAAATCCCGGACGGTGTCAAGGATCAATTGAAGTTGGCGCGAGAAGGGTTGCCAAACGAGCTTCCTCGAGCGCGGTGGACGCGTCCCGAGGGCTGGCATCTGACCCTCAAATTCCTTGGCGAGGCCGAGCCCAGGGTGCTTGCCGTTCTCAGTACCGAAATCACTCCACTGGTTCGAGGCATCGGAGCGGTTTCTGTGAAGCTTGAAAAAGTCGGCTTTTTCCCGTCGTCCATGCGGCCCCGAGTGGCCTGGGTCGGTGGCACGGCTGACGGCATCGACAGAGTTGTGGAGGCGGTCGAGAAGGCGGCCGAGATTGCCGGTTTCCCGCGCGAACGGCGTCCGTGGTCGATCCATGTAACCCAGGCCAGGTTGAAGATGCAGTGGCCGAACGCAGCGGTTGAACGTTTTCTCGAGTGGGGAGACAACCTGGACCTCGAAGCCTTCATATGCCGAGAGGCGGTGCTTTTCTCGAGCGATCTGCAACCTGGCGGGGCGGTGTACACTGCGCTGGAAAGGTATTCCCTCGAGTGAGATTCGAACTCGTACTGGTCGCGATTGCCTACCTCCTGGGCTCGCTGCCCACCGCTCTGGTGGTGGTCCGTCTGATGACTGGCCAAGATGTGCGGCGCATGGGCTCCGGGAACATCGGTGGCACCAATGCCTTGCGGGCGGCAGGGTGGAAGGCCGGGGTCGCGGTAACGGTCATCGATGTCGCCAAGGGAGCTCTGGCCGTATGGCTGATGCGAATGTATAACCCAGAGAGCGGATGGGTTGCGGCGGCCATGCTGGCGGTGGTCGTGGGCCACTGCTACCCGGTCTGGTTGAGGTTCCGCGGCGGCAAGGGCGTGGCTGCCGGCTTCGGCGCGTTCCTCGTCATCGCCCCGCTCAGCGCGCTTGCCGTCCTCGCTGTCTGGTTCGTGGTGCTCGTGATTTCAAGGTGGGTGGCGATGGCGTCGATGATTGCCAGTGCGGTCTTTCCTCTGGCCCTCAAAATGATCGACAGTCCCGACATGGTGACCTTGATATCGGTCAGCGCCGCGGCGGTGTTGATCATTTTTCGACATGCCTCGAATATTCGCAAAATGCTGGCTGGCGAAGAGGTCAAGATCGGTGATGATTCCTGGAGGTGACGCGTGAGGCTCAGCGTTTTTGGTGGTGGATCCTGGGGTACCGCGATGGCTCATCAATTGGCACGGCGCGGGCACGAGGTCGTGCTGTGGGCGCGCGAAATCGAGGTTGCAGAGGGGATCAACGCGGAGCATCGCAACCCGCTGTTCATTTCTGACCTCGATCTCCATCCCGGTATCGAGGCCGTCAATGATCTTGGTACCGCGGCCGATCACGCCGACCACTGGCTGTGGGTCGTACCCGTGCAGTTCAGCCGTTCGGTGATGGCTGAGCTAGCCGGAAGAGTTGGAGACCGAGTGGCGGTGATTTCCGCGTCGAAGGGAATCGAGACCGAGACCCTTCGGCGCATGGATGAGATCGCAGGTGAGGCGTTGGGTCTCGAGCTGAACAGATTTTGTTGTCTCTCAGGGCCAACCTTTGCACGCGAGGTCGTTAGGGGAGACCCATCTGCCGCGGTTCTCGCGTGTCCAGACCTCGAACTTGCGGCAACACTCCAGGAAGAATTTTCCGACCACCACCTTCGCTGCTATGCGGGCGCCGACCTGATCGGTGTCGAGCTCGCCGGGGCACTCAAGAATGTGATTGCCATAGCCGCCGGGATTGTCGACGGGCTCGGCCTGGGCTTCAATACACAGGCGGCGCTGATGACCCGTGGTTTGCACGAAATCACACGCCTGGGTGTCGTTCTCGGTGCGGACGCCGAGACCTTTCGGGGTCTGGCCGGCATGGGAGACCTCATTCTGACCTGCACCGGAGGTTTGTCGCGCAACCGGACGCTCGGACAGCGTCTCGGACGAGGGGAGTCGCTGGAAGACATCCTGGGCTCCATGCGGGAGGTTGTCGAAGGTGTTCGGACGTCGCCTGCCGCCGCCCGGCTGGCTCAGGACCACGACGTCGTCATGCCGATCACCGAAGCTATGAGCCGATTGCTGAAGGGTGAAACCGATGCTCAAACTGCGTTACGGGAGCTCATGACGCGTGAGCTGAAAGTCGAAGCGGAGCTCTGAGAATCGGGGATTCTCAGAGCTCCGAATTCTGAATTTTGAATTTTGAATTATGAATTCCCACCCCACCTGTGACTCCCAGTGAGTCGTGCGAATCCGCGTCGACGGCTCAGGAACAGCTCATTGAGAAGCGCGTAGCTGCTTCGACGACACAGGAGCCACCTTTAGCATTGTTCGCTCGGAACGTTTCGCCCCAGTGCAGAGCGACAAATTCGAACAATGCAAAAGATGGCACCTAGCTCGTCGAAGCGGAAAGGGCTCCTGACAGGTGGCACCCCAGGACGTCGACGCCGCAACGCGCTCCCGATGGGCGGCGTGTAGGTGCCACTTTTCGCATTGTTTGAATTCGTCACACCCCAGGCGAGTAACGCATTCAGGGCAAACAATGCGAAGGGTGGCTCCTGTGTCGCTGATGTAACAAAGCGCACTCAATTGCCAGCGTCAGCCGCCCAGCTGTTCGTCTTTGGGAATGCGGAGGCCGGGAACGAGATTGCGTTCGGCGATGACCACGATGGCCTTCGGGTGTTCGGGGCAGGCCATCTCACAGAGGCCGCAGCCGGTACAGGCGCCACTCCCGATCAGCGGCCGTCCGCCGATCGACATGATCGCGCGGTCCGGGTAGGGGCAGGCCGAATAGCATTTGTCGCAGATCTCGCCGTGAAAGGTCACGCAGCGGCGGGGATCGACCCTGGCGATGCCCATTCGCACCCTTTCCGGACCGCCCGGATCCACCAGCGCCCCCTCGTCACACGCCGCGATGCATGGAAGCTCGTCACACAAGTAGCAGGCCTTGGTTGACGGTGCGATCACCGGAATCTGTTGTTCGTCGACCGTTTCGACGGTGAAGATGCTCGAAGTCGGACACACCGGAAGGCAGTCTTCGCAGCCGGTGCACACCGAAATGAATTCCTCGTCGGGTTTGATTGCGCCCGGCGGCCGCAATAACTTTTCCGGATCGTGTTCGGTGGTGCCGGTAGCTGCCGTGGTGACTTCGCGAAATATATCCATCCATCCGGTGAGGATGTCGCGGCGTGATCGGCGGTCGTTGTCGGTCATCGCGAGATCTCGGTGGGCAACGGAATATCCTGCCAGTCGACGGGCTTTTCGATCGTTCGAATGTCGGTCGCGTCGAGGGCGTCCGAAACGAGGGCATCGACATCGAGGGTTGTTTCGGCGTCATCCAACTCGGAGGAAGTCGATTTCGTGGCGGGTCTGTCGGGGAGGAGGAAAGAACAGCAATCGAAGTGGGGGAGGATTGAGGTCTCGTACGTCCCCATACGCCGGGCGATGGCGATGATCTCGGGCTTGTCGAGGCCAATCAAGGGACGGAGAATCGGCATCGACGTTACCGATTCCACCGCACGCAGGTTCTGGATGGTTTGCGAGGCGACCTGGCCCAAAGATTCCCCGGTAATGAGCGCATCCGACCGCAGGCGATGCGCGGCCTCTTCGGCCAATCTCAACATGAAGCGCCGGTAGAGGAGCACCCTGAAATCGGCTGGACAACGGGCCGCGATCTCTTCCTGGATCGGCAATAGCGGTACCATGGCAAGGCGTGCAGGGCCCTGATATCTGATCAGGATCTTGACCAGATCCCTTACTTTCTCGAGGCTCGCCGGGTCGGTGCGGGGCACCGAGTGGAAGTGGATAAAGTCGAGCCGCATGCCTCTTTTCATCAACAGGTATGCGGCGACCGGGGAATCGATGCCACCGGAGATCAGACAGGTGGCTCGTCCACCGACACCGACGGGAAGACCGCCCGGCCCTGGTATTTGGTGTGTCCAGATGAAAAGTCCGTTTTCGTCGACCAATACATGAATGGTCAGATCGGGGTTGCTGAGGTCGACCGGCCATCCGGTGTGCTCGTGGACGAAGGCGCCGAGGGTGCGTTCGATCTCGGGTGACGTCATGGGAAAACGCTTTTCAGATCTTTGACAGCGAATTGCGAAATTCTCTGGATGCAATTCGTTGAGACGTGGCTCGAGGTGGGTCTGGAGGTCCTCGATCGTGTGGCCCGCGAGCTCCACCGCCCTGATGCCGCCGATGCCGAAAACCGTTGCCAGACGACGCGCTGCCTCGGCAAAGGGTACGGACTCCTTGAAGGTGATCAGGACCCGCCACGCGGGTCGGTTTACAGACGCCACCGGCAGATCGGACAGAGCGGTTCGTACATTATCGGTGAGGGTGCGCTCGAACCATCGGCGGTTACCGCCCTTGAGGCTGATCTCCGACGTCGTAGCGAGAATTCGGGTCACCGTCTCCATCCGCAGAGGGTAGCATTTGATGAATTTTGAATTTTGAATTTTGAATTTTGAGTTTTGAATTCGGAATTCGGAATTAGGAATTTCAACCCACCCGCGTTTTGGGTTGCGAGGCCAGGGCGCGTCTCTCGGACGTACCTGGCATCCTCTCGGGTAGCGTGCTGGGAGAAGAGCGCCTCGAAGTCAGCTCACTGTACCGAGAAACCCTAACATCGCTTCGGTGACCTCCTCCGGCTTTTCGAGTGCCGAGAGATGACCGGCCTGTGGGATGACGACGAGTGAGGCATTCGGAAGAGCATCCGCAATTTCGCGGGACAGGTGTGGGGGCAATGAAGCGTCTTCCTCACCAACGATCACGAGAGAAGGGCATTCGACTTCGCTGAGCTCTCTCACAATGGAGGGCCGGCGGGTCAACGCCGAAACTGCCCTCGCCAGCGATTGCACGTGGATCTCTTCGAACCGCGGTTTCCAGTCAGCAATCAGGGCCTGATTTTCAGCCAACGTCGTGCGCCCGAACAGGAGGGGAATCACAGCCGGAAAGAAAGGCCGAACCCCAAAGGCCTTGGCGCCGATGCTCATGGCTCGATATTTGAGTTTCTTGTACGGCATCTCTGCGCCTGCGTGTGTGTCGAGGAGAAGAAGTGCTGCCACCCGATCCGGCGCCGCGATCGCGGCGTGCATCGCTACCATCCCACCCATCGACAGACCGGCCCAGATCGCACGGTCGATCTCCAGGTGGTCGATCACCGCGAACGCGTCCTCCACCATATCGCAGAGTTCATATGGACTCGTCGCGGGCACCGACCGCCCATGGCCGCGCTGGTCGATATTGATGACCCGGTATCGTTCTGCGAGCCGAGGCACCTGGTTCACCCACATTTCACCCGAGCAGAGAATGCTGTGACCCATGACGACGGGTGGGCCGGAGCCCACGTCCTCGAAGTAGATCGGCACGCCGTTTCGGTCGATCGAGGGCATCTGGATGCTCCAATTCTGGTTCTGCGGGAACCCCGGAGTCGGTTCAGCCGCAAGCATTGAAAATTTTTCGATCCAGTTTCGGTGTCGCGATCATAGCACTCGTTGGTGCCGGCGCCTGATACCCGAATAGCCGTCAAGCCGTTAGGCCCTATAACCGTTCAGCGTCGCTGTCAGAATGCGATTCTGATGGGCTCGGCGACAAAACAGAGCGCGAAAATGATGATCGTGGCCCAGCCGATCAGCTGGCGGCGTCGGTCGAGGGGCTGGTCCTCGTCCCACAGCCGTGGATGCTGCGGTCTCATGACGAGGGCGATGACGACCCACAGCCACCACCCGGGCCAGATGAACCCGAGAGCCGCGAGCGCGCCGAGGAGCGGCCACACCAGTCGCTGGTGCCAACGGCCGAAAAGGGCGTAACCGATATGGCCGCCGTCAAGTTGCGCGAATGGCAGAAGGTTCAGAAGGGTAACGAGGGCGCCAAACCAGGCGGCGACGCCGGTCGGGTGGAGCCACAGGGTCACATCGTCGCCGAGTCCGGGCCGGAGCATGGCTTCGAGAAGTCTGTAGATGAGAGGTTCCCCGAACTCGAGATACGTGCCCTCGACGACCGATTCCCCGACCTCGGACCTGATGATCCCGAAGGCAAGAAAGGGGATCAGGGCGATGAAGCCGGCGATCGGGCCTGCGGCGCCGATATCGAGAAGCTGCCGTTTGTTTTGGATCGGATCCTTGATCCGGATCACCGCACCAAGGGTGCCGATGCCGAGGACCGGAATCGGAAACGGTATGAAATAGGGCGGTGTGGCGGTCAGTCTATGCCGCTGAGCGGCGATGTAGTGGCCGAGTTCATGGCACCACAGAATTGTCAGCAGCGGGATGGAGAACTTGAGACCGGCAAAATAGACGCGGGGATCTGTCAGAAGCTCAACGAGTCGGAGCCGCGCCATCTCCGTTGGAAGGCCGCCCCAAACCAGACCACCAACCATCGTTGTGCTGGCGAACGTTGCCAAAAACAACGTGATGTGAAGCCACCACCGGGGGCGGTATGTGTCTGGCGGTGAAACAACGGCCCCGGCGGGCGGGCCGCCGGGGCCGGGATTTTCGCTTGGAGGGAGCGTGTGCACGCTCAGCTCATATCGCGCAACGCCTTGCCCGGTTTGAACCGGATCGTCTTCCCGGGTGGGATCTCGACCTCGCGTCCCGTCTTGGGATTGCGCCCGATGCCGCGCTTTCGGTCCTTGACCTGGAAAACGCCGAACCCACGCAATTCGATGCGATCACCGCGCAGGAGGGCTCTCTTCATCCCATCGAAGAGGGCGTTCACCGCCTCGGTCGCTTTGGGTTTCGGAAGATCGGTGGCCTGCATGACGCGCTCGACCAGATCCGACTTGATCATCCACTCCTCCTTCCCCGGACGCGGGGAATTGAGAAGTTACCGGGAAGCTCAATCATTGTCAAGGGTTAGCACGAACATCCGCCACATAGTTCAGTCGGATATGCGAGCCGGGTCTTATGAACAAAAAACTCCCGCGGTGGCCGCGGGAGTTGAGACTGTTCGATTGTTGGCTAGAAGGGCACGTCGTCGGCATCATCAGGGAATCCCTTGGCGACGGTGCCGTAGTCTTCACCCGGGGCACCAACGCCGGACGACTTCGATCCAAGCATTTCCATCTGCTCCATGTGGATCTCGGTGAACCACTTCTTCTGGCCGTCCTGTTCGTAGGTGCGGGTGCGGATCTGCCCCTCGATGTAGAGCTGTTTGCCCTTGGTGACATAGCGATCGCAGATTTCTGCCAGCTTGCCCCAGGCTATGATGTTGTGCCATTCGGTGCGGGGATTGCCGTTTTCGTCTTTGAATCGCCTGTCGGTGGTGGCCAGCGAGAACTTGGCGAGGTTCTGACCGCCCTGAGTCGCTCGGAACTCCACGTCGCGACCGACATTTCCTACCAAAATGACCTTGTTGATACCCATGATTCTCTCCTCACCAGCGCGGATGGAACATCGGGAGCTTAGCACAGCGCCAGGCGCTGCGCGAAGCCCCCGAATTCTGAATTTTGAATTCCATCCACCCGCCCACAGCGTCAATGAGGAGAGGGGTGGCAATTCCGAACTCCGAATTCCGAATTCGACGGTATCTTCTGCTTGTTAGAGCGTCGCCCAGTGCCTTGGGTTCGGCACTCCCTCGCCATCTCGATGTGCCGTCGGCGGTGGTACCGTGAAGTTGTGAGTCAGGAAAAGCGCGTCGTTCACCACGCTTCCCGGATGGCGGTGGTGACCCTTGCCTGTAGGATCACGGGTTATCTGAGGGACAAGGCGCTTTTCTCATTCATGGGTGCTGGCCAGTTCTACGACATGTACCGCACCGCCAATCGCATTCCCAACGCATTTCGAGGCCTCTTCGCCGAGGGCACCCTGCACGCCGCATTCGTTCCCACCCTCGCGCGGTTGACTGGGAAGGACGGCGATCGCGGAGAGGCGATCGAGCTGTTCCGCGGCCTGTTGGCTGTGATGTTGCTGGTTGTGGGATTGGTCGTGGCGGTTGGGATCTTTGCTTCTCCGTGGTTGGTTCGGCTCTACGCCGAGGGATTCTCAGCGACGCCGGGCAAACTCGAAACCACGGTGTTGATGAATCGCATCATGTTCCCGTACCTCCTCCTGATCTCACTCGCGGCCCTCCTCCAGGCAGTTCTCAACAGTCACGAGAGGTTCTTGCTCGCCGCCTCGACGCCGATGTTCTATAACCTGACCATTGCCGGCACCGCGTGGTGGGTGCTGCCTCGGGTCGCCAACCCGGCACCGGTGCTGTCGGTGGCGGTCCTGGTCGGGGGCTTTCTGCAGTTCGCGGTCCAGGCGCCCGCGGTGCGGCACCTGGGCTTTTCCCTTCGTCCGCTGTGGAACGGCTTCGCCAATCCACAGGTCAAGGCTGTCTTACTGCTGATGTTGCCCGGAATACCTGTCCTCGGCATCAATCAGATCAATCAGCTCGTTTCGAATCGCTTTGCTTCGTTCATCGACTCTGGTGTCAGTTACACCTATGGGGCGTACCGGGTGACGGAGCTGGTCTTCGGAGCAATTGTCGTGCAGCTGACAACGGTACTCCTGCCGCTGTTATCTCGGGAGCTTCGGGAAGATCCGGAGCATGCGCCGAGGACGCTTGTCGGAACCGTCACTCTGGTTTCGTTCGTAACGTTTCCGGCCGCCGTGGTCATGGCGGTTCTCTCGCGTCCCGTGATCGGTCTGCTCTTCGGGGGCGGACGCTTCGATGCCGACGATGTGACCCTCACCGCGGCGACCCTGGCAGCCTACGCCTTTTCTTTGGTCGGCACAGGGCATGTCAAGGTCTTGGCAACGGCGTTTTTTGCGCAAAAAAACACTCGAACACCGATGTGGGGGAGCCTGGTCGCCCTGATCATATTCACCGCCACGTGTGCGTTCTTGGTCGGACCGTGGGGCACCGTTGGTCTGGGTTGGGCCAACACCATCGCCATGGCCTGCTTTGCGACCTTTCTCACGGTGCTCTACGCGCGGCTCTACGGTTTTCGAGATGCAAAGGTTACACGAGCGCTGATCGCCGTCGGACGGCAGATTGTGGGTTGTGCCGTCATCGCGGCGGGCCTCTTTTTCGTGAAACCCTGGCTGGCCTCGATCGATCACACCTCTTGGGTCGGAGCCGTTCGGCTTGCCGCCGTCCTGATTCCGACTGGCGTCGTGTATCTCAGCGTGGTGACGTTGCTTGGAGGACGCGAGCTGAGCCTGTTATTGTCGACCTTTAAAGGCGGGTCGAAAGAATGAAGATGATCATCCAGCGGGTCTCCCGAGCCGAGGTGCGGGTTGACGGAGATGCGGTAGGTCGCATCGGTGCCGGTCTCACGGTGCTGGTGGGGCTGGAGCGAGGTGACGGTGAGCAGCAGCTCGAGCGTGCGGTGCGGCGGTTGGCGACTCTGCGGATTTTTTCAGACGACGAGGGGCGCATGAATCGCGGTCTCGACGAAGTCGGTGGCGCGGTTCTCGCGGTATCCCAGTTCACTCTCGCAGGTTCGATCCGCAGGGGTCGCCGTCCGAGCTTCGATCGCGCACTTCCAGGAGAGGCGGCAGAACCGCTCTTCAATCTCTTTCTCGAGCTTTTGCGCGAGGAGGGGGTAACGGTTGAAACCGGGGTCTTCGGCGCCCTGATGGACGTTGAGCTCGTCAATGACGGACCGGTGACGCTGATCTGGGAAGATGTTCCATAGGAGGGATGAGAAGTGAGGAGCGCCTCCCGTTGCGGCGAGTCAAGTGCCACTCTTCGCATTGTCATGGTTGCCCTGCCGTCCGGAGAGCGCTAGTGACAATGCGAAGGGTGGCACCGGCGGCGTCGACGCGAGACACCCCACACCTGTGTCGTCGACGCATCTACGCGCGTCTCGTTCCATCAAGCCAACATCGACGTCAGTCGAGATTTGCTTCCTGCCAGGTGAGCCAGAAGTCCTTCGCTTCTTCGAGGTGGGTGAGCGCGGCCAGAAATTGATCGTCGGCATCGAGTGCCACCCGGTAGCCGTCGTCCAAACCCAGGGTGGCGTTCATAATTTCGACCTTGATTCCCAGCGCGACGTCCGACACGTCTTGCGGCGATTCTCTGAGCTCGACGATTTTGTCCTCGGGCAATATTCCATCGTCCTCTATCCATGCCCAGAATCGCTCGAGCACCTCATCATCGGCCGTAAAGGCCCGGGCCATCGCTGCCTGCTCCTCCTCGGGCACATCTTTCAGCAGTTCTACCGCGTAGCGGAAAAAGGCAGACTTACCGTAGAGACGGGCGAGGTTTTCGGAAAGCGTGCGGGCCTCCAGATTGACGTCCGGCGCGATGCCACCTCCTCCAAGCACGGTTCGGCCGAAATCGGTCTCGTAGATCTCGTCGCCATTGGTACCATTCTTGTGGGTGATGTAGTCAATGTAAGACTCGTAGCCCCTTTGAATCGATCGGCCTGAGGGTGTGTAGTAGCGGGCTGTGGTCAGGGCGAGTCCGGTATCTCGGACCGTAAAAACGGTCTGAACGAGGCCCTTTCCCCATGTCACCTCGCCGAGGACAAGACCTCGGTCGTGGTCCTGAATGGCACCAGCCACGATCTCAGACGCAGAGGCCGAGCCCTCATTGACGAGCGCGATGACAGCTCCTTTGAAGGGTTCATCTCGTCCGGGAGCGGTCAGGGTTGAGTGGCTTGATGGCGTCCTTCCGCGAGTCGTGACGATGAGGTTGCCCTTTGCCAGAAACACATCCGAAACACCGATGGCCGCGTCCAATGATCCTCCCGGGTTGTTGCGCAGATCCAAGATCAGCTGATTCATGCCTTCGGCCTCGAGCCGATCAACAGCCTCGCGCACCTCGCGTTCGCTCGACGAACTGAACTCCGAAAGTCGGACATATCCTACCTCCGGCCTGACCATAAACGCGTATCGGACTGTGTTCTGCGGGATGCGAGTTCGGGTGATTTCTACCGTGAACTCTTCCTTGAGTCCGGGCCGGGCAATTGTCAGCTGGACTGATGTTCCCTCAGGTCCGCGCACGAGATCGACAACGTTGTCCAGATTGAATCCTTCGGTCGATTCGTCACCAACAGCTGAAATGACATCGCCCGCGCGCAGTCCGACTGCCGCAGCAGGTGTGCCGGCCATCGGTGCAATGACGGTAATTTTGCCGTCACGACGAGAAATGATGATCCCGACTCCAAAGAAAGACCCTTCCTGTCGCGATCGCATCCTCGTGAACGTGCGGGGATCGAGGTAGTTGGAATGTGGGTCGAGCACCTCGAGCATGCCGCTGATGCCGTCGTACACGATGTCGGCAGGATCCTCTTCGGTCGGTAGCCACTCTAAAAGAAGATTGACCACCCTCGAAGCGCGAAGCATCAATTCTGTCTCCTCCTCGGGCATCGAGCGTTCCCCGAAGAGCGCACCCGAAGTTGCCCCAATCAGAAGGACAACGAGGGCGATGATGATTGGATTGAATCTGCTCGTGTTCTGTGTCATCGAACTCCCAATCTTTTTGCCAAGGCTCCATTCTCAGGCTGCGTACACAAGTGTAACTCGTTTGGTCCTACGAATACTCCGGGCGGCCGGTTTCCAACCCACCACCCTGATAGAAGATGCAGGATACAAGATCCAGGATGCAGGATCTTCCTTTGGTTGCAGCGGGAGGATGGGCGCCCTTGTATCTTGCGACTTGCATCTTGTATCTACGTGGGTGGACCGGACATCGGTATACTTACGCGAGGAGGACCTGTGTTCGGAACCCTCGGCATGCCCGAACTGATCTTGATCTTCGTGGTCGCGTTGCTGCTCTTCGGCCCGCGCAAGATGCCGCAAATTGGACGTTCTATTGGCCGCGCGATGGGGGAGTTCCGGCGTGCCTCGAACGAATTCAAGAGGACTATCGAGGACGAGGTCGCGTCGGATGAGATTCGCGATGTCGAGAAGGATCTCAAGGGGATCCAGGATATCGGCAAGGAATTCAGGGACCTCAAGAAGACTGTGGAAAAACCGATCGAAAGCACCGTGAAGAAAGCCCTTGACCTCCCGGCTGACGACGCGGGTCCTTCGCCGACGAAGGAGACAGAGGAGTCGTGAGCACCGAGCCCGAGGTGATGAGGACCGGCGAAGAGGGAAGCGAAGAAGAGCTCCCACGGATGACGCTGCTCGATCATCTCGACGAGCTGCGTCGCCGAATCCTGTACAGCATCATCGCGATCTTTGTCGCCTTTCTCGGCAGCTGGTACTTCGCACCTGAGATCTTCCACTGGCTTGAGAAACCGTTCCTTGCCGCTGTTCCGGAGGGCGAAAAACTGGCCTTTACCGATCTTCCGGGTCCCTTCATGCTGTACATCAAGGTCGCGCTTCTTACCGCTATCTTTGTTGCTTCGCCGATCCTGCTTATTCAACTCTGGCTGTTCTTGAGGCCGGGACTGTACAAAAGAGAGCGCCGGCTCTTTGTGCCTTTCGTCATCTTTACCACTCTCTTTTTTGTTGCCGGCGGCTATTTCGGCTACCTCGTCGCCTTTCCCATGGTTGTGAAGTTCCTCCTCGGTGTCGGCGAGGGATTCAAGCAGGTTGTGACCATCAGCGCGTATTTTTCGATGATGTCGAAGATCCTCCTTGGCCTCGGGCTGGTCTTTGAGATGCCAATGTTGATTTTTTTCCTTGCCCGACTGGGCATCGTCAGCGCCGGTCAGTTGCTGCGCTGGTTCCGCTGGGCCGTTCTTTTGATTTTTGTCGTCGCCGCGATCATCACTCCGACTCCCGACGTTGCGACCCAGACAGTATTCGCTGTTCCGATGATCCTGCTTTATCTGCTCGGAGTTGGCGTGGCAGCGATCTTCGGCAAAAAGCGGGATGCCGACGAGTGATCTCGGCCCTCGGACGCGATCAAAATCTGGTACGGCGCCAGCTCTACTGGGCGGCGGTGAGGCAGTATAAAGCGGGTGGGTAGGGTGCCAGGTGAAACTTTGTTACCTTCGTTTTTGGCCTCTAAAATGATGACCAATGCGGGTGGCTCAACAGAGTTCACGAAGTTTCACCTGGCACCCTAGCGAGGCGGGCACTGGCACGGGCATAGGCACGGGTACGGGTACGGGTACACTCACCAGTAACCAGAAGGGGGTTAGACAATGGAATCCTGGGAAACAGGTTGGGAGGTGGGTTTTCCGGCCACGAAT
>Ga0316197_10001970_pt1 | contig 14633 bp, 10 predicted proteins | sample OudBiesiAoxic_MG_FD_204939 | JGI IMG/M metagenome (GOLD analysis project Ga0316197, IMG submission 204939) | Coastal sediment microbial communities from Oude Bieten Haven, Netherlands - site A oxic | ecosystem: Environmental > Aquatic > Marine > Coastal > Sediment | place: Netherlands...
CAGATCGGTGACCCGACCAATGCCTCGTTGAACCATATAATCGGAGAGGCCTTCGATCATATCCGCTACAATCCGGTAACCATAATGCATGATGCCGGTGGTCACCTGGACGGTCGAAGAACCCAGCAGGATATACTCCAACGCGTCCACCCAGGTTTCAATCCCGCCGATACCCGACAGCGGCAGTTTTAATTCTTCACATTGGGCCATAGCGGAAATGAAGTTCAACCCGATCGGCTTTACCGCCGGACCGGAGGTGCCGCTGATGGCCCCTTTGCCGAAAACACTGGGCCGGGGGACCCAGTCATCCAGTCCGACCTCCGAAATCCCCCGAACCGTATTGATGGCTGAGATGGCGTCGGCGCCGCCGTTTTTGGCATAAAGGGCCGGCTCGTTCATATCGGTAATATTGGGCGTCATCTTGGCTATGACCGGAATGGAAACGTTTTTTTTCACGGCCGCAGTAAATCGCTCCAGCAGGTGAAAGGCCTGGCCCACCTTGTGACCTGATCCCTCGATGCACATATGCGGGCAGGAAAAATTCAATTCCAGCATGTCCGCGCCATTATCTTCGGCCACCTGGGCCAAATAAACCCATTCATCTTCAAAAAACCCCATGATACTGGCAACGATCGGATAATCCGGATAGTTTTTCTTTAAATAACGAAATTCCATGAGATTATGCTTAAGAGGCCGGTCTGAGATCTGCTCTACATTTTGAACGGCCATCTCCTTTTTACTACCATAATGGACGCAATGCATTCGGGGAGATGGATGAATGATGGGGAGACGATCTGAATTCAAGGTTTTAAAAACTACCCCACTCCACCCGGCTTCAAATGCTTTCTCAACCATTTCGGCACTGTTTGAAACCGGCGAGGAGGAGAGTAAAAAGGGGTTTTTGAATTTCACGCCGCAAAAATCGACGGATAAATCCACCTGATTAGCCATTGGGTCCGCCATGGTTATACCTCCCGTTGATTCAGATACTTTATAATGGCCTGGGCAGCTATTTTTCCATCCTGGACGGCATTGACCACCAGGGCCGGCCCCCGGACGATGTCACCACCGGCAAAAATGCCCGGTACCGATGTTTGACCGGTTTTAGAATCGGCTTGGATCAATCCATGGGTATCCACGTCAACACCGGGATAGCACTCGGATAATTCCGCCGGTGCCTGATTACCGATGGCCTCGACAACCATATCGGCCGCCAGCACCCATTCACTGTCCGGGACGTTCTCGGGGCGACGCCGGCCGGAGTCATCCGGCTCACCGAGACGGGTACGGACCAGTTTTATACCGGTGATCCGGTTGTTCTCATCGGCTACGTAATCCACCGGCTGGTTTAACAATAAAAAATGGACACCGGCTTCCAGGGCTTCGACACGTTCATCCGGTTCCGCCGGCATCTGGGAATATGATCGCCGGTAGATCAGGTAAACATCCGCGGCACCTATCTTTGCGGCCGATTCGATACAATCCATGGCCACGGATCCGCCGCCGATGACGGCCACTGTTTTGCCTTCGGCCCGCTTGACCATTTCGTCAAAACGACCATCGCGCAGGGCCGACAAATAATCGACCGATGAAAACAATCCATCGATGGGACTTCGATCCGGCTTCAATCTCGCTGCGTCCCACAAGCCGGGCCCCAAAAAAACCGCCCGGTAGCCGTCATCAAGCAGTTTTTCAGCACCACCCGGCTGGTCAATGGGCATGTTACACTGCATTTCAACCCCCAGAGACCGGACATCTTTCAGTTCATTGGCCAAAAAGTCGAGGCCGCAACGATAGGAAACCACGCCATATCGCAATACCCCCCCGGGTTCAGGACGCGCCTCGAAAACAGTCACCGGAAAACCCGCTTTAGCCAGCTCGGCCGCGCAACTCAAACCTGCCGGTCCGGATCCCACCACAGCCACTTTTTCCGACCGTGGTTCGGGACGATCAAAAACAGTGAATCCTATTTTCCAAGCGTGCTCGACTAAAAATCTCTGGATCGCGCCAATTTGAATGGGTCGATCGGCACCTTCGGGCCGATTTTCCGAAGCAAACCGGGCGCTGCATTTTTCTTCACATAAACGCTGGGTGGGGCAAAGCACGCCACAGGCACCGCCAAGGATGTTATTCTCCTTGATGGTTCGAATCGCACCGGTCATATTCTTAAACCGTAATTTTCGGATGAACTCCGCCGGGTGGGTGTCAGCCGGGCACCCTGTCGAACAGGGCGCATCATGGCAGAGCAAGCACCGGTCCGCTTCGGCGACCGCCTGGGCCAGATCCATTCCTTTACGCATCCTTTTGAAATTGTCCGCGTAAATCAATTTTCATCCTCCTTAAAAGCAAGGTGTTTGGTGCAACGGGGCTTGTGGATCATTCCCTTGCCTGAATCCCAGTAGCCTGACGCGTGAGGCCCGTGTTATCATTCCCGGTATTGGCTGCTTGTGGACACCGATACGTCGGTCTCCACCGCTTCCCGATCACCGATCTCCAGGGCCTTGTCAAGAATGGCCAGGGCCTCGTCCACTTGTTCGGTGGTTATGATCAATGGTGGCGCAATCATCAGCGTATCGTACCAGGGCATCAGGTAAAGCCCCTCTAGCATGGCAGCTCCGGCGATTTTAGCAGTCATCAGCGGTGCGCCGGTGAGTTTGTCTTCCTTGGTGTTGAAGAGCTCTTTAGTGCGCCGGTCTTTTACAATTTCAAAGCCCCAGAAATGGCCGATACCACGCACGTCTCCCACACACGGGTGTTTTTCGGCCAGGGCGACCAACTTTTTCTCCAAATAGGCGCTAACAGTTTCAAGCAACCCAGACGCCACCAGTTTTTTATACTCGCCCATGGCCGCGGGTATCACGGATAAGCAAAGCGCATGATAGGCATAGGTATGGCCGTGGCAAAAGAGGTTGTCCTCGAAATGTTCGGCCACCGGTTTTGTAGCAGCGGTTATGCCGAGCGGCGTATAGGCCGAAGTGCAGCCCTTGGCCGTGGTAATGATGTCGGGTGTCACCCCCCAGTGTTCCATGGCCATCACTTTGCCGGTGCGAAACCAGCCGGACATCACCTCGTCGGCGATAAGAAGAACGTCGTGCCGGTCGCAAATTTCCCGGACAATGGGGTAGTATTCCGGTGACGGCACGATTCGCCCGTTGGTACCCACGACCGGTTCTACGATCATGGCGGCGACGTTTCCCTCTTCTGCGATCACATAATCGAGATACCGGGCGCATTGCGTATCACAGGCCGGGTAGCTTTGGTTGAAAGGGCAACGATAGCAGTAACAATCCGGCGCAAACAACACGCCGTTCACCGTGTATCCCACCCGTTCCATGGGGATACGGCGGGGGTCGCCGGTAAAGGCCATTCCGGCCGGAGTAGCCCCGTGAAACGAATGGTACCGGGAAATCACCTTATAAGCCGGTGACTTAAGCAGCCGTGTAATGGCCAGGGCACCGTCGTTCGCCTCGGTACCGCTGGTGGAAAAAAAGAACTTGGCAACACTTTCCGGCAGCATATCCAAAAGGGCTTCCACGGCCTCGGTAGCGATTCGTGTGGTAAAGCCCGGCGCAACATACGGGAGCTTCCCGGCCTGTGTGGAAATGGCCTCCACCAGGGCCGGGTTTTTATGGCCCAGGTTGGAACAGATCAACTGGGAGGAAAAATCAATGTACGGCTTTCCGGCGGCATCATAAAAATAAATTCCTTCGGCATCCTCGATCAGCATGGGTGCCTTCCAGTTTTTCTGCCAGTTCCAGGTACCGAAGGTGTGAGCGGCCAGGTTTTTGACTTTGTCAGCGCTGGTACTCATGATAAATTACTCCTTTCCTGCAAAAATAATTACGGTTACGCTTTAGGCCTGTCGGTTAAATTGCCTGCCAGTTTGCAGTACCACCGGTGAACGGGCGCACTGATCAACCGGTTTTCGGTTAGATGGCGGCAAGCGTATCGATATGGGCCTGACGTTTTTTACCGATCCGTTTGAGCGCCCGGGAAACTTCACGCAGGGCCTTAATCTTCTCTGCAGCTTCAATATAATAACGTCGGGCCCGGTCTTCTCTGCATCGGGCCGAGTCTACAAGTTCAGACGCACTCATTTTATCGGGCAGTCCGAAATCTTCACAAAACAACGTACGAGTAAAATCCCGGATCGGTTCCAGAATCATTTCCGTCACATTTTCGCGGCGGGTCCGTTCGATCAACTTGACATGTTTATCGGCATCCTTTGCAAGGGCCTCAAACAGGGCTTTTTGTGCCTCACAGTCCGGATTTTGGATTGCCTTCTGATAAAAATCACGGTCTTCTAACTCCAACTGTTGGGCAAATCCCAAAATACTCCCAAAATTTTCGAGTGGCATTTTATTCACCTTATGAAGTTTAGAGTTCAGAGCTTCCTGGTTACGATAGGTGAATCTATCCGGTTTATGAAAACCAAATAGTTACACCCCAAATGAGCGTAAACAAAATGAGAAGCTCAATTTAAGCATTTAGAATTGTGGTATAAATCTTCAATTCAGTTAAATTTCCATAATACTTCAATGAATGCGATTAATCATAAAACAATCTCATTTTGTTTACCCGGTGTGAAAGCCGATCATACCCCACCTATGGCGTTATCAAGGGTTTGCGGTAGTACACTACAGCGTCACCCTTGATGCCTTGTATCTGGGGTATCCTCGACTTTCTCTCAATCGGGGTTACAGTAACGAGGTGTCAAGTGAGTGTACCATTCAACCCATGAACCGTGAACCTTTGAACCTCTCTGTTTATCAAAACCACCTTTCAATGACGACTTTGGTGTCGGTGAAAAACTGAAAAATCTCCTGACCATGCGCTTTGGTATCACCGAACATGGAGTAGCCCGCACCGCCAAAGGGGAAGAAACTCATGGGGGCGGCAATGCCGATATTGATACCCACCATGCTCGGTTTAACCCGATATTTGAATTTCCGGGCGGCGCTACCGCTGGTTGTATAAAGACAGGCGGCATTGGCGTAGTTCCGGGTATTGATCAGATTGATAACATCGTCCAAGTCTTTACAACGCACGATGCTTACCACCGGCCCGAAGATTTCCTGGGAGGCGATGGTCATGTCGGGGGTGACATTATCGAAGATCGTCGGTCCCACAAAAAAACCGTTGGGACACTCATCGACGACAAAATCCCTTCCGTCCATAATCAGATCAGCCCCCTCTTCGATTCCTTTTTCAATAAATCCGAGCACCCGTTCTTTGTGTGCCGCGCTGACCACTGGTCCCATGGCGGCGCTTTCATCCAGGCCGTCACCGACTTTCATTATTTTAGTAGCGGCAACAAATTGATCGATAAACGCATTGGCGCCATCACCCACCGGTGCCAGTACCGATCCGGACAAACAGCGTTGACCTGAACATCCGAAAAAGGAGGTAATCAAAGATGGCATGCCGATTTCGAGGTTGGCATCTGGCATGATACCGACAATATTCTTGGCGCCGCCTAACGATTGCACCCGTTTACCGGTGGCCCCGCACCGCTCATAGATATATTTGGCCGTGGGGCTCGATCCCACGAAAGAAATCCCCTCGATATCAGGGTGATCAAGCAACCCGTTAACCACATCTTTGGATCCGTGAACCATGTTGATCACCCCTTCGGGGAAGCCAACATCGTCTAGGATTTCAAATATTTTAGTTTGGGTCATGGGTACCTGCTCCGACGGTTTGACGATGAAGGTATTCCCGCTGACAATCGCGTAAGGCAAAAACCACCAGGCCACCATGGCTGGAAAGTTATACGGAACGATAGCGGCGAAAACCCCTATGGGTTGCCGGTGTCCGTAACAATCGATCCCTTCGGCGATATCTTCCAGGGTATAGCCGCACATCAGGGTGGTTACGCCGGTGGCATGCTCAACGTTTTCAATCATGCGCCGGACCTCTCCCCGGGATTCATCGATACATTTTCCCTGCTCGGTGGTCAGGGTCCGGGCAATATCTTCGAAATTATCTTCAAAGGCCTCTTTCAGCCGGAAAAAAACTCGTGCCCGGGACAAGGGTGGCGTGGTACGCCATTCCCAGAAAGCATTTTTGGCCGCCTGAACGGCCTTATCCACGTCATTTTTGGTACCGTAAGCCACCTGAGCGATTTTTTCTCCCTTGGCCGGGTTCCATACATCTCCGATCGTTGCCGAGTCGGACTCCACCCATTCGCCGTCAATATAATTTTTCATTAATGGCAATGACATGTCGTATCCTCCTTTACTTTTGAGTGTTTAATCTTTTCCCAAAATGACTTTGATGGTAAATACTTCATTTGACAGGCTGTTTTTGATATGCGTATCTTAAATTCTTTTACGTGGAATGGTATCCGCTTGTCAAGGGATTATGTGTGCTATCTACGATAAGTATAATTTATTTAGATAGATTTAACGAAAAAAGCCAATTTTATACAAAAAATATAAGCAATGAATCAATATCGGGCTAAATCCGGATAATTTAAACCGGTTGGGGCCGCTTTTCGAGTGCCTCATTGATTCTGATGTTCCTGAATCTGTGAGCATTTGGATGTGTTGTGGATTCGAATAAAATATCCCCCTGATTATAGTTCGCTATATCAGGGGGTATATTATGCGAAGATGCAGTGCAAGCAGAGGCCCCGAAGGGCGGTTCGCTTTTACAAGGGGAATGACAAATCAGAATATATTGTTTATTTACACAGTAAAATTAACAGGCAGGATAAATGTAATATTTTCCATCACAGGTTAAGGGTGCTGATGGATGCGTAAATACATCATACCCGTACCATGGAGGAGGGATGAGAACAAAACGGACCCGGAAAAAAATGATCGACAGCGTCGATTGTGAGATTATTCGACTGCTCCAAAAGGATGGGCGCATCGCCAATACCGATATCGCCAAAAAAGTGGGTATTTCCGAAGCGACCGTCCGATCCCGATTGGATCGCCTGGTAAAAGAAAATTATATTCAAATCGTTGCCGTAAGCAATCCCATGAAACTCGGGTTTAAAATCGTGGGAAATATTCGAATTTATGTAGAAATCAAAAAAATGGATCAGATTATAAAAAAGCTGCAAAAATTAAAGCCTTTATGGTTTATTGTTCAGTCAACCGGGGGCACGGGGATCGAAACGGAATTCGTCGTCAGGGACATGGATGAATTAAATGAACTTATATTTGAAAATATCAACCGCATCGACGGTGTCATCCGTACCGAAACATCCCTGTTCCTTAAATATATCAAGCGACAATACGACTGGGGAACGGCCCTGGATTAATTTCTAAACATTTGATTTGAATTATTGGTGGGTTACACAGTTAAACGACTTGTAACCTGCCCGGCGAAGCTATGCATTGAGACCTTTCAAAAACGCTCCCGTTTGCTCAATTCCGGTATTCTTTTGGCCGCAGACAGACACGGACAGGAACAGGCTATTTTATCTGCCGACGCGGCCAAGATAGCGGCGTGGACCTTCGGCAGATATTCTACCCTAGTGTCCATCCAGAAATAGTAGATTTTGGTTCAGAGCAAGGCCTGAGCGTTTTTGCAACCGCAGTCATAGTGGGCCTATTCCGAGGATTGCAAAAATACGAAAACGCAGCTCTGGGCCGAAAGATGCCATTAATGGATGAACAACTATCATAGCAAAACGCACTCCCTTCCCAAATAAAACGTCTGTGTGAGTCTGTGGCTAATAATTTATTTACGTTATTTAGAATACAATGATGAAGGGGTTTAATATTCGATGAAAAAGGCTCTGGTTTGCGGTGCCGGTGGATTTATTGGCAGCCATATGGTCAAAAGACTCAAATCGGAAGAATTCTGGGTTCGGGGTGTTGATTTAAAATATCCTGAATTTTCAGAAACAATAGCCGACGATTTTGTTATAGGCGATCTTCGTGATCCCGCCCTTTGCCGGTCTGTCGTAAACCGGCAGTTCAATGAAGTGTATCAGTTTGCCGCCGATATGGGGGGTGCCGGATATATCTTCACTGGTGAAAACGATGCGGATGTCATGCACAATTCGGGCATAATCAATCTGAATATGCTGGATGCCTGCCAAAAAAGGAATATTCGGCGGATCTTTTATTCTTCCTCGGCCTGCATCTATCCGGAATACAATCAAATGGACCCGGACAATCCCAACTGTACCGAAGCAAGTGCTTACCCTGCCCAACCGGACAGCGAATACGGCTGGGAGAAGTTATTCTCCGAACGATTGTACCTCGCCTATCATCGCAATTATAAGATGAATGTTCGTATTGCCCGCTACCATAACATCTTCGGGCCTGAGGGCGCCTGGCAGGGTGGCAAGGAAAAAGCACCGGCAGCGATTTGCAGGAAGGTTGCCGCAGCACAGGACGGCGGTACAATTGAAATCTGGGGTGACGGAAAACAAACCCGATCCTTCCTATATATAAATGAATGTTTGGAGGGCAGCATTCGCTTGATGCGCTCAAACTGGACCGGTCCTGGGAATATTGGTTCTGATGAAATGGTGAGCATCAATCAACTCGCCGATATGATCATTGCCGTTTCCGGAAAAGAACTATCTAAAAAATACATGGCCGGTCCCTTGGGGGTTCGTGGGAGAAATTCGGATAACCGCCTCATCTTTAAGAAAATAGGCTGGAAACCCGCTATCAAACTCGAGGATGGATTGAGGAAGACCTATGCCTGGATTGCAGGGCAGGTCAATAAAGAGAAAAAAGCCTGCATATGATTTAGAGGAATAATAAAGTAAATGATGTGAAAACAACACTGTTTAACAGATATATACTTCTGGCCATTTTTTGTTTTTCTCTAGTGTTTTTACCTCCATCGGCTATATTTGGAGAGAAAATCAAAATCCTTGGCAAAGATCGGATCTTTGCATTTCTTTACCTTCCCAAGGGCTCGGACCCAAAAACGCTCCGCTCGGCCAACCTTGTCCATAGCAAGCCAGATGAGTGGAAATACTGGGTTAACAAGTGCGTTATCCCATCCCAGGGGAAAACCTGGTTTGACCTGTTACGAAATCCGGTGGACAAAGCCGTTGAGATTCTCACCACCATCGATTACGGCAGCAACCCCAAGCCGGTTATCTGCATCGATGAGTTCGGATTTGACTTCGGCGGGCAGACCGATCAGAAAACCGCCGAAATTCTGCGCAAGACCAAAGCAAAAACGCCGAACTTATCCCTGGTCGTTTGGCAAATGCGGGGACCCATCGCACCGGTGCTGGCAGATGCTTATCGGGACGTTGTCGACCTGATCCTACCCGAGGCATATGTGGGGGGCAAAAAAGACTACTGGCATATTATCACGCAGGTACGGGCTGCTCAGCTCCAAGGCCTTATGCACAAAACGATTATCGGTCTCGGTCTGGGAATCGGCGGCAATCCAGGCGAAAACTGGGCCGAAACCAAAGAAGAGCTCGAACTGCAGATTCGATTTTTACGTCTCATTGCACCCGAATCACCAGGGGTCGCCTTTTTCGCCGCCGGTGCTGATAGCGGCGAACCCGGCCTGCTTGCATATGCCGATGAACTTTGCGGGCGATTTGACCAAATCCCTACAGATGGTTCCGGATTACCCAATGATGTGATGGCGCTCTATCAAACATTCTCAAAACCCCGAATAAAACCGACCCTTATTGTAAGCGGCCGGTGGGCCGAACCCGATAGAAGTCGGAAAGATCCGGGTAAACTCGTTCAACCCAAAACCATGCGGGTATTACTAATGAATCTGGGGGATAAAAGCGCCGAAAACATCAAGATAAAATTAAAGAATCCAGAGATTAAGGGTGGCAATGTATTCGCCCAGGGGACTACTCGTGTTTCGGGAAAAAGTATTGCGGTTGCGGTTCTTCCTGTTACCTCCAAGTGGCAGGTATGGAAAACATGGGATGTGGAAGTTGAAGCAAAAGGCTGTGGGATCATCAGATTCCCACCGGAAAAATAAAATGAATATCATCAATTCAATGGCCAATATACTTACAAAGGATGCCCGAGTAATCTTTTCATATCTCTATGGTTCGATTGTTTTATAAAAGGCACGGAATGGACATCGACATTGCCGTTTATGCCGCTGAACAGGTGAACCCTTACCAACTATCAGCGGACCTTAAAATCAAGGATCTGGCCCTGAACTCCTCCCATGATCAAAGACACTAAAGAACGATTGTCTCGACGTGTCGTAAAAAGCGGGATTTGGGTTGTTTCCCTTAGAATAACCGAGCGTATTTTATACTTAGCAAGACTCGTCATTTTAGCGCGAATCCTTGCCCCAGGCGATTTTGGGCTTTTGGGAATTGCACTGCTCGCTATGATGACATTGGAGAACTTCTCCCAAACGGGCTTTGAAGCGGCGATTATTCAAAAAAAAGGGGATGCGAAAAAATATCTGAATTCGGTCTGGACAGTGGGGATCATAAGAGGTGTAGTCCTGTTTTCGGTTTTATATTTCATTGCACCTTACGTGGCCCTATTTTTTGAAGTCCCCCAGGCAAAAACCATCATTCGAGTTCTTGGACTTTCATTTCTTATTAAAGCATTCACAAATATCGGCATTATTTATTTCAAGAAGGAACTGGAATTTAGCAAGCAATTTACCTATCAGTTGAGTGGCACATTGGCCGATTTTATTGTCGCCGTATCGGCGGCTTTATTATTAAGAAACGTGTGGGCGCTTGTTTTCGGTTTAATCGCAGGAAATACGGTCAGATTGATCACAAGCTATATCGTCCATCCTTACAGACCCCGTTTGAGCCTTGATTTGGGAAAAGTAAAGGAACTTTTCGGGTTTGGGAAATGGGTCTTAGGCTCCAGCCTCCTGGTTTTTTTGATAACCCAGGGAGATGATGTTCTCGTTGGGAAAATATTAGGCGTAACTATGCTTGGATTTTACCAGATGGCATATAAAATTTCAAATACACCGGCAACGGAAATCTCTCTGGTTATTTCTCAAGTCACTTTCCCCGCCTTTTCCAAGCTACAGGGTAACCTCCCAGGTTTAAGAGAAGCTTATCTAAAAGTTCTACAACTAACAGCCTTCTTGTCATTTCCGCTAGCGGGTTTAATTTTTGTAATGGCACCGGAATTTACAAATATTTTTTTAGGAGAAAAGTGGATGCCGATGGTTCCGGCGATGCAGATTTTGGTTTTTGCGGGTTTGACACGATCGGTGGCAGCATCATCAGGTTTTTTATTTTATGCCATTGGAAAACCCAAAAATGACACTAGGCTCCAAATAATTCGTTTGATTGTACTGGTCATTTTTATTTACCCTTTTACTGTTACTTGGGGGATCACAGGTGCATCATTTGCGGTATTATTAAGTATTTTAATTTCATGTCTCGGCTTTAGCTTCATGGCTATCCAAATAACAGAATGTGGGTTAGCAATTTATGGTAAGATGATATTAATTCCCTTAATGAATGCAACCATTTCGGCGCTATTTGTATTAACGTTAAAAACGATAATGGATATTGGAATCCTTGAATTCGTGACCCTTATTGTTGTAGGAGTTTTTATATATTTCGGTATGACTTATCTGTCGGATAAATTCTTTAGATATAAGATGCAAATTATAATTAAAGAGAGCTTCCAATTGTTTAGGGGTATTTAGAATCGTGATGCACAGAACGAGATGCTTCCGTATAAAAAGTACGAAAATACTATAGTTTGCTGATGAATTATCTGCCATGTGGATGAATCGTTTAGGGCAAAACCCCATTTTGATCAAAACCGCAAAAATTCTTCGGATGGGTGATTCTCTGAAAAAATTTTACTATAAATTGAATTGCCCAAAAAATATAAAAAAATTAAGATTTCAAGATATACATGCCGATTTCTATGCTCAGAATTTTTATGAACTTCGTGCTCTAGAAACAGTATTTAGCAATGGGGGAAAATTCGAAGAACGTATTTTAGAACCCTTGATGGAAACAATTCACCCTGGTGATGTGGCTTATGATATAGGTGCAAGCATAGGAATTCACACTATTTTTATGGCCAAAAAAGTTAAAAATGCCGGGAAAATAATTGCTTTCGAACCCGAAAATAAAACCTTTAAAACATTGAGAAAAAACATTAAACTGAATAATATAAACAATGTTAAACTTATTCAAAAAGCGCTTGGGGATCAAATGGAGGTTAGGATGCTTTACAATCAACCCAAAGTTGGGATCGGAGCGTCTAGCCTACTAAAATTTAATGGTGGAAAGGATAAGCACCACGTTGTTGTCATTCCTGGAGATGACATTGTAAAAAAAGAAAAACTTCCATTGCCCCGTGCTGTAAAAATTGATGTTGAAGGGTTTGAATATCCGGTCATCAGAGGGTTTAAAAAAACGTTATTACAAAAAAAATGTCGATTGGTTTGCTGCGAAATCCACTCTACACTTTATCCGGAAACGATTAATTCAACAAAGATTTTCGACTTATTGCACTCCTATGGTTTCGGTAAGGTTAAAACGCATGAAAGGGGTGGGGAAATTCATGCTATTTTTTATAAAAATAGTTTGGACACTGATTTTCATTAGTTATTCATTCGGAATATAGGATAAAATGCCGGATCCAAGATACTCTCCCACATTCTTTATCATTGGCGCTCCCAAATGCGGCACAACGTCCCTCTATTATTACTTCAACCATCATCCTGACATATGCATGTCAATACCAAAAGAACCCAGGTATGTTGAGCTTATAGATAGATGTGATTTTCAAACCAGTTATGAAGAAGCGTTTCGACATTGGTCAGGTGAAAAAGCGCTTGGAGAAGCCAGTCCAACTTACCTCTTTGTTCCTTATGTAGCCAAAAGACTAAACCAACATTATCCAAATGCTCGACTCATTGCCGTTCTTCGCGATCCCATCGAACGAGCCTATTCAGATTGGTGGATGTACTATAGCAAAGGTATTGAAAAGCGATCCTTCCGAGACTGTGTTCTAAAGAATCTTAAATGCATTACCGATAAAAATAGATTTGAGGGGTATGAGGGTGAAACACGTTGGAAAAATCAAGTTCGCACGATTGAACAAAAAAGACGAATCGGGGAACCTTTCTATATTGACGTTGGGCATTATGGCGAACAACTTACTAGATATTTTTCCTTATTTTCCCCTGAACAAATCCAAGTAATCCGGGCGGATGAGCTAGTTGCCGAGCCAAAACGCATTTTATCAGAACTTTATTGTTTTTTAGAAGTCACACCCAATGTCCACTTCGATGCCGGTGGGCGGTTTAACTCGGCCATGGGAAATATACCGGCACCTCTGCTTAGTCTATTCAGGGCTGCTCAGCAGGTAAGGTTGCCGCTATTTCTACCTGCATTTGTCAAAGAGGCTGTTCGCAGTCATTTCCGCCTTCGTGGCGGGCGACCAGCAATCGATAAAGAAACATTCTGTATTCTAAAGAGCCATTTTATTGATGATGTTCGCCGACTCGAGCGACTGTTGGGTCGAAAGTTTGATGGGTGGCTTAATTAGATAAAATGGCACTTAATTCAAGAAATACCTGGAATGTAAAGAGATCCCGTCCTAAAATTGGTATCACCCGTGTTCGCATGGGTAGAGGTGGATCAGAAGCGAGGACGATGTGGAGCATCGAGGCCCTAAAGAAAGATTACATTATAGATTTGATTACCTCAGGTAAGGTTGATCTGGATGATTTGAATTCTTTTTACGGAACTGAAATAAGTCATGACGAATTTACAATACGTAACGCGCCGATTCCTCACATCATTACCAGAAACGCTAATGTTGCGGCCGTTCGGGGTGCATTGTTTCAGCGATTCTGCCGGAAAATTGCAAAGGATTATGATGGCCTGATCAGTACTTATAACTTATGTGACTTTGGCATTCCGGCAATTCATTGCATCGCCGATTTTTCCTGGGACGAACAGCTTCGAAAAAAGTTGCATCCGGACCCCCAAGGGTTTAAAGGTCCTTTCCACCGAAACCGTGCTATTCGAAAAGCATACCTAAAATTGGCAAAAGTGATGTCACGACCTTCTGGAAGGGATCTGTTTTCAGGAGAAGATCTTATATTGGCCAACTCCCACTGGTCGGCTGATGTGATCGAAAAAAAATATCATGCGAATATTCATGTCCTCTATCCACCTGTCTTTAGCCATTTCCCCAAAGTTCCACTTGAAAAAAAAGAAAGCGGTTTTGTTTATATTGGTCGCATTTCTCCTGAGAAACGAATCAAACGAATGATTAAAATACTCAAAGCAATCCGCAATAAAGGGCATGATATTCACCTTCACCTGGTCGGCGAAATAGATAGCAATTCCTATGGAAGAGTTGTTAAAAATCTGTGCCGATCTGAAAAGAATTGGATTCAAATAGAAGGCAAACAACTTGGTACCAAGAAAGTGGAAATACTCACACAGCATCGGTTTGGGATTCATGCCTGCCAAGGTGAAGCATTTGGCATCTCTATTGCCGAGATGGTTAAGGCCGGTTGTATCCCGTTTGTTCCCGCGGGAGGAGGGCAAAGGGAAATCGTTGATCATCCGGCACTTTTGTTCACCTCGATAATGGATGCTGTTGATAAGATTCATGCGGTATTAAGCAATGAAAAGTTACAAAATGACATGCGGGCCCATTTAAAATTGCAGGGGAAAAAATTTTCTGCTAATCACTTTACTT
>Ga0316197_10001971_pt1 | contig 14626 bp, 13 predicted proteins | sample OudBiesiAoxic_MG_FD_204939 | JGI IMG/M metagenome (GOLD analysis project Ga0316197, IMG submission 204939) | Coastal sediment microbial communities from Oude Bieten Haven, Netherlands - site A oxic | ecosystem: Environmental > Aquatic > Marine > Coastal > Sediment | place: Netherlands...
GACGATGTCCTGCAGGTTCATCGAACCGGCTTGGATGACCACGCCGAGCGTCGCCAGAACCATCGGGAGCTCGTACGCGATCAGCTGACCAGCGGCGCGGAGACCGCCGAGCAGGGAGTACTTGTTCGCGCTCGCCCAGCCGGCGATCAGGATGCCGAGCACGCTGACCGAGGCCACCGCCAGGCCGTAGAACACACCGACCGAGAAGTTGGTGAAGTACGCATCGGGGCCGAACGGCACGACGACCACGAGCAGGAACGTCGACGTGAGCACCACGAGCGGCGCCATCCTGAAGATGCTCTTGTCGGCCTGGTCGGGAGCGAGGTCTTCCTTCTGCATCCACTTGCCGACCTCGGCCACGAGCTGGAGCGAGCCGTACGGGCCGGCCTCCATCGGGCCGAGACGACTCTGCATGAACGACATCATCTTGAACAGGAACAGGTACACGATCGTGCCCGCGGGCAGCAGGACCGCGACCAACCCCCCGAGCACGCGGAGCAACGACTGCCCCCAATAGGGGATCTCCACAGCGAGCTGGATCATCGATCGATGTCACCCAGGATGAAGTACAGGCTGGCCAGGATCGTGATGATGTCGGGGACGTAGACACCCTTCAGTGCCCACGGCACGATCGAGATGTTGTTGAAGCTCGCCGAACGGATCTTGACCCGGAACGGGCCGAGGTCGCCCTTGGAGACGACGTAGTACCCCATCTCGCCGAGCGGGTTCTCGGTCGACACCCAGGCCTCACCCTCGGGCACCTTGATGATGCGCGGCACCTTGGTCATGATCGGACCGGCGGGGATCTGGTCGAGCAACTGGTCGACGATCTTGCACGACTCGCGGGTCTCCTGGAGTCGCACCCAACAGCGGGCGAAGCTGTCGCCATCGGGATGTGTCCAGACCTTCCAGTCGGCCTTGTCCCACGCCATCGGCAGCACCTGGTCGCGGCGCAGGTCGAAATCGACGCCGCTCGCGCGCAGGTTTGCGCCCGACAGGCCGTAGTCCTTGGCGATGTCGGCGGGGATGATGCCGATGCCACGCATGCGGCTCTGGAAGATCTCGTTGCCGAACAGCAGGTCCTCGATGATGTCGCAGAACTCGCGCAGCTTCGCGATCGCCTGACGGGTCTCGTCGATCCACCCCTTGGGGAGGTCGTCCTTGAGTCCGCCGATGCGGTCGAAGTTGGGGTGGAATCGGCCGCCGGTGGCGCCCTCGATGAGGTTGAGCACGTACTCGCGGTCTCGGAACGCGAGGAACACCGGGGTGACCGCGCCCATCTGCACGCCGAGATCCCCGAGGAACAACGACACGTTGGCGATGCGCGACAGCTCGAACAGGATCGTTCGGATCACCTGGGCGCGCGGCGGCGCCTCGATCTCCATCAGCTTCTCGGCCGCGAGGATGAACGGCACCTCGTTGGCGAAGCTGCCCAGCCAGTCGATTCGGTTGACCAGGGTGGTCACCTGCGGGAACGTGCGGACCTCGGTGAGCTTCTCGTAGCCCCGGTGCATGTAGCCGCAGCCGGGTTCCGCCCAGACGACCTGCTCGCCGTCGAGGCGACAGATGATGCGCAGCGTGCCGTGCGTGGCGGGGTGCTGGGGGCCGATGTTGAGCGTCATGCCCTCGGTCTCGAGTTCGACGTTGAGTCGAGCGTCGGCGGCCTGACTGGCGATGTAGCTCAGCTGTTGACGTTCGCTCATCATCGTCATGACGCGCTCTCTTCCTGTGCCGCCTGATCAGCGTCGGGCTCGTCCTGGACGGGCATCGGCTCGACGTCGACGATGCCGGGCCAGGGCTTGATCATGCGTGACAACAGCGGGAAGTCCTTGCGCAGCGGATAGCCCTCGAAGTCGCCCGGCAGGTACATGTTGCGCAGATCGGGGTGACCGGCGAAGCCGATGCCGAACATCTCGTGGCATTCGCGCTCGTGCCAGTTGGCCCCGGCGAAGACGGTGGTCCACGTCTCCACGACCGGTTCGTCGTCGGGCACGTCCGCCTTGACGGTGATGCCGACATGACGATCGAGGTCGACGAGCCGGGCGAAGACCTGAAATCGGGTGTCGCCGCCCGTGACGCCTTGGCGGATCTCGGTGTCGGGCTCCTCCGGTTCGGCCGTGGGGTCCTCTTCGCCCTTGCCGTAGGGCGAGGGAAGCCAGTCGAGCCCCGACAGGAACCCGAAGAACGTGAATCCGGCCGCCTTCAGCGCGTCAGCCGTCTGGCGCCATGCGTCGGTTCGGACGCGGACCCAGAGGTCGTCGTTGGGGACGAGGTGAACGTCGACGATGGCGTCACCGATGCGGTTGCGCAGGTCGTCGACGATGCCCTCACGGAGACCGTCTCCGGGAAGGGCGGGCGTCTCGTCGGCATCGGTCGATGGCGGGGCGTCACTCAATCGGGCCACCGCCCACCACGATCGGTTCGCGCTCCGGCTCGGCGGCAGGGGCGACCGCCGCAGAGCGATCGGACTCACGGTCGAGGCGCGCCTGTTCGTTGGGCGTCGCCTCGATTCCGCGCCACTTCGCCGCCATGTCCTCGTTCTTGATCCGCTGCTGGAGCAACACGATGCCTTCGAGCAGCGCCTCGGGCCGGGGTGGGCAACCCGGCACGTAGACGTCGACCGGGATGATCTGATCGACACCCTTGGTGACCGAGTAACTGTCCCAGTACGGCCCGCCGCAGTTCGCGCACGACCCCATGGAGATCGCGTACTTCGGCTCGGGCATCTGCTCCCACAGCCGTTTGACGGCCGGAGCCATCTTGTCGGTGACCGTGCCCGAGACACACACGAAGTCGGCCTGCCGGGGGCTGGCCGGGAGCGGGATGACACCGAGCCGCATCACGTCGTAGCGCGGCGAACCGAAGGCGGCGCCCATCTCGATGGCGCAGCACGCGAGGCCCCACTGGTACACCCACAGCGAGTAGGAGCGGCTCATGTTGAACAGCTTCGTCAGCGGGGCGGGCATACGGCCCTTGTCGACTAGACCCATCGGAGGAGTCCTCGCTTCCAGGCGTAGACCAGTCCATCGAGCAGCAGCACGATGAAGACGAGCATGGCGATCAGGCCGAAGGTTCCGTAGCGCTCGATCGAGGCGGCCCAGGGGAACAAGAACACGGCTTCGACGTCGAAGATCACGAAGAGCAACGCGAACACGTAGTACCGGATCTGGCTCTGCGACCAACCGATGCCGACGGGGTCGACGCCCGACTCGTAGGCGATCCCCTTGTCGAAGTTGGGCTTCGAGGGCCGCACGAGCGCCGCGAGGCCCAACAGCAGGCCGCCGACCAGCAGCGCGGTCGCGCCGAACCAAACGACATTCAGGTAATCGCGCAGGAACTCCGACATCGGACCGAGAAGATATCAGGGGGCGGGAAATCCCACCCAAAAGTGGACGATGGCAGAGCTCGCCGGATCAGGACGCGTCGACCGCCGCAGCATCTTCTTCGCCCTCGGGTTCGCCGAGCACCATCCAGAGCCCGCCGGCCAGGAGCGCCCCGATCGCCGGGAACACGATGAATGCCCACACCTGGCCGAGCGCCCAGTCGCCCTGGAACACCGCTGTCGCGAGTGAGCGAGCGGGGTTCACCGACGTGTTCGAGACCGGGATCGACACCATGTGCACGAGCGTCAGGCCGAATCCTGCGGCGATCGGGCCGAATCCGGTGGGTACGCCCTTGGTGCTGGTGGTGCCGAGCACGATCAGCACGAAGATCGCCGTGAGCACGATCTCGATGATCGCGACCGACAGCAGGTCGAAGCCGCCGACGCCGCCGACGGCACTCGGCGAGTGCTCGCCGTATCCGTTGGAGGCGAAACCGGCATCCTGCGCCGTCGAGAGGAACCCGTCGGTACCGCTCAGGATGAGGGCGATGATGCCGGCGCCGATGATGCCGCCCACGAATTGACCGATGAAGTACGGCGCCGACTTCGCGGCATCGAGTTTCTTGGCGACGATCATCCCGATCGTCACCGCCGGGTTGATGTGACAGCCGGAGATCCGCCCGATGAGGTACGCCATGCAGAGCAGGCTCAACCCGAATGCGAACGACACTCCGAGAATCCCCACGTTGAGACCCTCGTTGAAGCCGCCGGTGGCGAAGATCGCCGTGCCCGGACCTCCGATCACGAGCACCGCCGTGCCGAATGCCTCGGCGATCGGGATTCTGATGTTGTCGTCCATGACGTCGTGTCCCCATTCTCCTGCGACGCCACCGCGCCGGTTCCTCGGGTGCCGCCGGTCGCCGCACCAACCGCGAGCGTAGGTCGCCACACAGGCGCCACGCGGTGACCGATCGCCGGTTGGCTAGGTTCGCTCGGTGCAGTCTCGCCGGTCGCTCTTCGCGTTGATCCTGTCGATCACCGCGACGGGCATCATGGGCAACACGCTGCTGGCACCGGCGATCCCCGACATCCTCGACGATTTCGGCGTGGGCGACGGTGGAGCCGGTCTGCTGATCGCTGCGACATCGCTTCCCGGCGTGTTCATGGCCCCGATCATCGGGGTGCTCGCGGACCGCATCGGTCGACGGCGGGTGGTCACGCCCTGTCTGGCGTTGTTCGGAGCGTTCGGGATCATGGCGGCCCTCGCCCCGACGTTCGAACTGCTGCTGCTCGCCCGCTTCGGCATGGGCCTCGGCGCGTCTGGTCTCATCAACCTCGCCGTCGTCCTGATCGGCGACAACTGGGGCCCAGCGGACCGCACCCGGCTGATCGGTCGCAACGCCGCATTTCTCACGGTCTGCCTGGCGCTGATGCCACCGATCGGCGGGATCCTCACCGACCTCGGGTCATGGCGTCTCGCGCTCGCCCCGTACGGGCTCGGCCTGGTGACCGCCGCCGTCGCCTGGCGAATACTGCCCCCGGATCGACCCGATGTCACCGCCTCGATTCGCGAGCAGCTCGGCGGCGTCGGGGAGGTCATACGACGACCGGCGATGCTCGCGGTGCTCGCCGGCGGCACGTTGTCGTTCGTGATGATCTTCGGCGTCTTCCTCGCCACGCTGCCGATCCACCTGCGTGACGAGTTCGGATTCTCCGCGTCGATTCGCGGATTGTTCCTCGCACTGCCCGCCGTGCCGTCGACGCTCGTGGCATTCAACCTGCAACGCATCCGCGGGCGGGTCGATGCACGCACGCTGCTCGTCGGCTGCTCGGGAGCGTTCGGCGTCGGCTTCGCGTTGATGGCGTCATCGCAGAGCGTGGCGCTCGTGGCGCTCGGTTGCCTCGTGTACGGCGCCGGTGAAGGCGCGTTGATCCCGAGCATGCAGGACCTCTCGGTCGAGTTGTCTCCTCCCGAGCACCGTGGTGCGGTGGTGGCGGTGTACGTCGGCGCCGCGCGGCTCGGACAGACGATCGGACCGGTGGGCGCCTCATCGCTCTACGCCGCAACCTCGACCTACGTCGCGCTGTGGGTCGGTGCCGGCCTCGCCGTGGTGCTGGCGCTGCTGTTCCGACTGACCCCGTCCGGGACCGAGACCTGATCAGTCGTCGAGGATGGGCGCGAGGTGGCGCTCGGCCTCCTCGGTGGTCCATCCCTTGCGTTGCGCATAGGAGTGCAGCTGGTCGCGGCGGATCTTGCCGACGCCGAAGTACTTCGAATCGGGATGAGCGAAGTACAACCCGGACACCGACGAGCCGGGCCACATCGCGAACGACTCGGTGAGTTCGACACCGACGGCCGCCGGCGCATCGAGCAGGTCGAACAGCGCGGCCTTCTCGGTGTGGTCCGGCTGACACGGGTAGCCGGGCGCCGGCCGGATGCCCCGGAAGGACTCGTGCAGGAGCTCCTCGGGCGCGAACGACTCTGCGGGCGAATACCCCCACAGTTCGGTGCGAACCCGCTCGTGCATCCGCTCGGCGAATGCCTCCGCCAACCGGTCGGCGAGGGCCTTGAGCAGGATCGACGAGTAGTCGTCGTTGTCGGCTTCGAACGCAGCCGCGATCTCGATCTCCTCGGGCCCTGCGGTGACGACGAAGCCGCCGACCCAGTCGGGAACTCCCACGGGCGCCACGAAGTCCGAGATCGACAGGTTCTCGGCCGTGGTGGCGCGGGCGCCGTCCTTGTTCGCCTGCTGGCGGATCCCGTGGAAGCGGGCGCGCACGTCGCTTCGAGTGTCGTCGCCGTAGACCGCGATGTCGTCGCCGTCGGCGTTCGCGGGCCAGAACCCGACGACGGCCTTCGGCCGGAACCAGCGCTCGGCAACGATGCGTTCGAGCATCGCCTGCGCGTCGCGGAACAACGGCTCGGCGGCGGCGGCCACCTCGGGGTCGGTCAGCACGTTCGGATACTTCCCGCGGATCCCCCACGTCCGGAAGAACGGGGTCCAGTCGATGTACGGGACGAGTTCGGCGACATCGACCTCGTCGAAGACCCGGGTACCGACGAAGGTGGGCTCGATGATGGTCGTGTCGTCGAACGTCGGCCGTAGACGGTTCTCCCGTGCCACCTCGATCGAGACGCGGTCACGCTCGACGGTGGCGCGGGCGTGCGAGGCGACGACACGCTCGTAGTCGGTGCGCAGCTCGTCGAGGTAGGCGTCGCGTTGTGTCGCCGACAGCAGGCTCGAGATCACTCCCGAGGCCCGGCTCGCATCACCGACGTGCACGACCGGCCCGGTGTAGGCCGGATCGATCTTGAGGCTGGTGTGCAGTCGGCTGGTGGTGGCCCCGCCGATCAGGAGCGGCACCTGGAACCCGAGACGTTCCATCTCACCGGCCACGCGCACCATCTCGTCGAGCGATGGCGTGATCAGCCCCGACAACCCGATCACGTCGACGTCACGCTCCTTTGCGGTGTCGAGAATGGTTTGCGCCGGCACCATCACACCGAGGTCGATGATCTCGTAGTTCGAACAACCGAGCACCACACCGACGATGTTCTTGCCGATGTCGTGGACGTCACCCTTGACGGTGGCGAGCAGCACGGTGCCGGCCTTCGACGCCGCCCCGTCCTCACCCTCGGCCTCGATGAACGGCGTGAGATACGCGACGGCCTGCTTCATGACGCGGGCCGACTTCACCACCTGCGGCAGGAACATCTTGCCGGCGCCGAACAGGTCGCCGACCGTGTTCATCCCGCTCATCAGCGGGCCTTCGATCACGTCGACGGCGCGACCTGCACCGGTGCGGGCCTGCTCGACGTCTTCCTCGATGAACGTGGTGATGCCGTTGACCAGTGCATGATCGATGCGGCGCGCGACGTCCCAGCTCCGCCACTCCTGAACCGCCGGATCGACCTGGTCGGTTCCATCGCCCTGGAAGCGTGCGGCGGCGTCGAGGAGCCGCTCGGTGGCGTCGGGTCGGCGGGCCAACACGACGTCCTCGCAGAGTTCGCGCAGTTCCGGGTCGATCTGCTCGTAGACGGCCAACTGGCCGGCGTTGACGATGCCGAGCCGCATGCCCGCCTCGATCGCACGGAGCAGGAACACCGAGTGCATCGCCTCACGGACCGTCTCGTTGCCGCGGAACGAGAACGACAGGTTCGACACTCCACCGGACACGTTGACATGCGCGAGCTCGTCGGTGATCCGCTTCGTGGCCTCGAGGAAATCGAGTCCGTATCGGTTGTGTTCGTCGATACCCGTGGCGACGGCGAAGATGTTCGGATCGATGATGATGTCGTCGGCCGGGAATCCCACGTCGTCGACCAGCAGGTGGTAGGCACGCCGAGCGATGTCGACCTTGCGGTCGACGGTGTCGGCCTGGCCGACCTCGTCGAACGCCATGACGATCACGGCCGCGCCGTAGTCGAGACAGGTGCGCGCCTGGGCGAGGAACGCCTCCTCGCCCTCCTTCATCGAGATCGAGTTGACGATCGGCTTGCCCTGCACGCACTGCAACCCGGCCTCGATCACCTCGAACTTGGACGAGTCGATCATGATCGGGACCTTGGCGATCTCGGGCTCGGTCGCGATCAGGTTGAGGAACGTGGTCATCGCCTCGACGCCGTCGATCAGTCCATCGTCCATGTTGACGTCGATCACCTGGGCGCCGTTCTCGACCTGCTGGCGCGCCACGTCGAGCGCCTCGGCGTACTCGTTGTTCTTGATCAGGCGCCTGAACTTCGCCGAACCGGTGATGTTGGTGCGCTCGCCCACGTTGACGAACGGGATGTCGTCGGTGAGCGCGAAGGGTTCGAGGCCCGACAGTTCGAGGCGCGGCGTGCGGGTCGGTACCGGACGGGGCAGGGCACCGGCGACGGCGTCGGTGATCGCTTCGATGTGCTGCGGCGTCGTTCCGCAGCACCCCCCGACCACGTTGAGCAGCCCGGCCTCGGCGAACTCGGCGATGAAGCCGGCCGTGGTCGTCGGTCGCTCGTCGTAGCCGCCGAGTTCGTTGGGAAGCCCGGCGTTCGGGTAGGCGCAGATCAGCGTGTCGGCCACCGCGGACAGCTCGACGAGGTGTGGTCGCAGTTCTTCCGCGCCGAGCGCACAGTTGAGCCCGACGGTGAGTGGGGCGGCGTGCCGGATCGACTGCCAGAACGCAGCGGGGGTCTGCCCCGACAGCGTTCGGCCCGAGCGGTCGGTGATCGTGCCGGAGATCATCAGCGGCACGTGCGTGCCGAGCCTGAGCATCGCTCGACGCCCGGCGACGATTGCGGCCTTGGCGTTGAGCGTGTCGAAGATCGTCTCGACGAGGATCGTGTCGACCCCGCCGCGCAACAACGCCTCGATCTGTTGCTGGTAGGCGTCGGCGAGCTGCGCGAACGTGATCGCCCGGTATCCCGGGTCCTCCACCTTCGGCGACAGCGACAGCGTCATGTTGGTGGGGCCGACGGCTCCGGCCACGAAGCGTCGGCGGCCGTCTCGGCCGTGCGCCTCGTCGGCGGCCTCCCGAGCGAGACGGGCCGCGACCTCGTTGAGCTCGTCGACGACGTCTACCGTGTCGTAGTCCCCCTGGGACACCCGGTTGGCCGAGAACGTGTTCGTCTCGACGATGTCGGCGCCCGCGAGCAGGTAGCGCAGATGTATGTCGCGCATGGCGTCGGGTTGGGTGAGGGTGAGCAGCTCGTTGTTGCCGCCGAGGTCACAACCGTGGTCACAGAACCGATCGCCACGGAACTCGTCGTCGCCCAGGCCCAGCGACTGGATCTCGGTGCCCATGGCCCCGTCGAGCACGAGGATCCGCTCACGAGCGAGCTCCGCCAGCGGGTGGTCGGCGAAGGGGTGGTCGTGGGACAGGGAGGCAGCGGGTGGGGCGGTCATGCGACGTCTCTCATCGTTCGGCGATCGGTGGCGAGCCAGACGGTCACGGTGAGACCGTCGGCGTGGGCGGCGGGTGGTTCGACATCGACGATCCGGGGGCAGTCGAAGTCGGCGTCGTCGAGCCAGGCGCTCAGCTGTTCGTGGCTGAAGCCGAGGCGTCGGTGCGCGGCAGCACGCAGGAAGTCGTGCGAGTGGGGTGCGAAGTCGACGACGAGGAGTCGGCCTCCGGGAGCGACCAGCCGAGCGGCCTGACGCAGCGCACGAAGTGGGTCGTCGAGGTAGTGCAACACCTGATGGATCACCACGAGATCGAAGCTGCCACCATCGAACGGCGGGCTGTACACGTCGCCCTGGCGCAGCTCGACGTTGCGGGCGTCGACCCGCTCGAGGTTGGCTCGCGCGACCGACAGCATCGAGTGGCTGGCATCGAGCCCGACGGCGCGGTCGGCCCGGTCGGCGAGCAACTGCAGCATGCGGCCGGTTCCCGTCCCGATGTCGAGGACACGACCGATCGGACCGGCACCGATCACTTCGTCGATCGCCGATTCGACCGTGCCGGCTGGCGCGTGCAGCGAGCGTTCCTGATCCCAGATCGGGGCGATCTGCTCGAAATATTCGCGGGCGGCGTCGGCGCGACGTTCGCGAACCACGTCGAGGCGCGCCACGTCGGCGAGCAGCAACGCGGCGGCGTCGTCGAGCTGGTCGAGCACGTTGTCGAGCAACAGCCGCACAGCGCCACCGTCGGTGAGTCGGAAGAAGACCCAGGTGCCCTCGCGGTGTCGCGTGACGAGCCCCGCGTCGACGAGCAGCTTGAGGTGTCGTGACACACGCGGCTGCGATTGCCCGAGGATCTCGGTGAGGTCGGTCACGGTGAGCTCACCGTGACGGAGCACGGCGACGATGCGCAGGCGGGTCTCCTCACCGATCGCCTTCAGCGCATCGAGGGCGGCGTCCGGCGACATCACCGCCATGTCACCGACTCGGCGTCGGGGAGCGTGTGTTCTGCCGGCTGCCGGTCGAACAACATCTCGGACAACATCTCGGACAACATCCCCACACGATATAAGGACATCTGCATGTCTGCAAGAAACGTTCGGCTGGGTACCGTTCGCAGCATGACACCGGTGTTCCATCTCGGGCTGACCCAGGACATGCTGCGCGGAGCGACCGTGGCGATCGTGCCGGGTGACCCGGCCAGGGTGGAGCGCATCGCGGCCACCATGGAGCGGTCGGAGTTCCTCGCAGCCAACCGCGAGTTCACCTCGTACCTCGGATGGTTCGGCGACACGCCGATCGTGGTCTGTTCGTCGGGGATCGGCGGCCCCTCGACGTCGATCGCGGTCGAGGAACTCGCGCAGCTGGGCGTGCAGACGTTCCTCCGGGTGGGCACGACCGGTGGCATCCAGCCGCACCTGCTGCCGGGCGACGTGATCGTGACGACGGGTGCGGTGCGACTCGACGGCGCCAGCCTGCACTTCGCGCCGATGGAGTTCCCCGCGGTGGCCGACTTCGAGTGCACGACGGCGCTCGTCGACGCGGCGAGAGCGATCGGTGTCGATCCACACGTGGGGATCACGGCATCGTCGGACACCTTCTACCCCGGCCAGGAGCGGTACGACACGTTCTCGCGCCGGGTCACCAGGCGATTCCGCGGCAGCCTCGAGGATTGGCGGTCGATGGGGGTGCTCAACTACGAGATGGAAGCCGCCACGCTGTTCACGATGTGCTCGAGCCAAGGACTGCGCGCCGGCTGCGTGGCCGGCGTCCTGGTGAACCGAACACAGACCGAGACGCCGTCCGAGGAGACCGCCCGACGAATCGAGGCGACGACGGTGTCGGTCGTGGTCGAGGCTGCCAAGCGGCTCGCCGCCGATTAGGACGTCGCGACGTCGTTGGCGGAGCGGAACGCCCGATACATCTCGATCAGCGACTGCTTCTGCGAGTCGGTGAGATGGTCGTCGGTGGCGATCACGGACTCGGTGGCGACGGGCTCTGCGGCGTCGTCGTTACGGCCGAGGTAGGTCAGCAGGCGGTCCGATGGCACGTTCAGTGCCTGGGCCAACCCGTTGAGCACGCGTACCGACGGCTCGTGCAGCCCCCGCTCGAGTTGGCTGAGGTAGGCGTCGGAGAGGTCGGCCAGCTTGGCCAGTTCGCGTTGGGAGAGTTCTGCCAGACGGCGCTGGCTGCGGATGAAGTCGCCGAGCGCGGCGACGCCCGGGTTGCCCCGGGCGTCGTCGGTCTCGGTTCGGTCGGCCATCAGCGGAGTGTACGGCGACCAGATGGGTCGCGTCAGACAGCGGTGGTCGTCGGGGTCTTCTTGGCGGTGGTCTTCTTCGCCGTGGTCTTCCTGGCCGCGGTCTTCTTCGCCGTGCTCTTCTTGGCGGTGCTCTTCTTGGCCGTGGTCTTCCTGGCGGTGCTCTTCTTGGCAGTGCTCTTCTTGGCGGCGGTCTTCGGGGCCACCGCAGCAGTGCCGGCCTCGCTCTTGATCATGTCGACGATGCGCTCGTTCATGTCACGGTTCATCGACACGATGCGCTCGACGGCATCGAGGTAGCGGATACCGGCGTCGGCGGGCACCGGGAGGGCCTCGACGGCACGGCGGTTGGTGTCGGTGACGGCGTCGAGCACTCGCGTCGAGACGTCTGCGTACCCATCGGCCGCACGAACGGCGAGGTCACGGACGTCGACCTCGGGCACGTCGAACTGGGGCATCTCGAACTGGGGCATCTCGGGGACCTTCACCTCGGGGACCTTGATCTCGGGGACCTTGATCTCGGGGACCTTCATCTCCGGGACCTTGATCTCGGGCATCTTCACGTTGGGCATCTCGAACTTCTCGAACATTTGGGGGCTCCTCTGGCTGGCTGGAGATCGTTGCCCGATCTCTCAATGTGTTGCGTACTGTATCACGCATCACTCCGCAATGCAACGCTCGTGCGTGACAAAGTTCGCAACGGCGCGCTGTCCTGCCGAATGGGGCGTAACGTTGCGTCGTGGGAGGCATTCGGACGAGGGGGAGCCGGCGAACGCGTGGCCTCGCTGCCGTGACGCTGGCCGCCGCCACGATGCTGTCCTGCAGCGACTCGGACACGACGTCGAACGGCACCACCCCCACCGGTGATCCGATCGTGACGGAGGTGGGACCCGCCGACGCGATGACCGCACTCGTGCGCTGGCAGGTCGACGAGACCGAGCCGGTCCTCGACGACGACGGCGAGCCGATCCTTCCCGTGGTCTACGTGGTGTCGCAGGCCGGTGGCACGATCGATGTCGGCGTCCAGGCTGCTGTCGTCGAGCAGACCGTCGACGACGCCGTGGTGCGGTTCGCCGACGAGCGAGCCGAAGCGATCGACAGCGAGCTCGCCGGCGAGCCGGTCAAGGACGACGGCGTACTTCTCGTGGTCGCCGAGCTTCCCGACACGGCACCGTCGATGACCTTCGCCGTGGTCCGTTATCGAGCCGTCGACGACGACGAATCCCTCGTGATGGACGTCACCGCCGGCCCGGCGGGCATCGCCGTCACGGCGACCCCGACACCGAGCTGATCGCCCGGTCGGCAAGGCGCAAGGCCTGCATCGCGTCGTACTCGCGCACCACCCATTCCGGGTCGATGGCACCACCGCGAAGACGATCGAGTTCCCTGCGATCGTCGGGGTCGAGGTCGGTGCCCATCACGCTCCTCGCCAGGTCGACCGCGGCAAAGGCATCCACGATCGCCACACGCAGCGATCCCGCCTCCCAGGCCTGCCGAGCCATGGCCAGACGTTGATGGGCTCCGGCCAGGTGATCCTCGGGAGGCCCCTCGAACCGATGTGCTTCGCCGACCCCGCGCGTGAACACGATCAACGCGGGCACGTACATCCCCGTGAGCACCATCATGCTCACCTCCACGGGCAGCGAGATCGCGGTGGCGAGCGCCCCGCCGAACACCCACGCCAACTGGAACCGTGTCTCGTAGCGCGCTCCGGCGCGCCCCAGCAGCGCTTCAGGGGCGCGCCGTTGCAGCAGACCGTCGAACGCGTTGCGCCCGAGCGTGGTCGACAGCCCGACGAGCGCCGAGATCACCAGGAGGAGCGGCGTCGACGCGCCGAGCACACCGACTGCGGTGAACGCCGCCGGTGCGGCGAGTGCCAACCCGATCAACTGCTCCTCCCGGAACCAACGACGCAGCTGCGTCGACGCCGTGTGGCCGGCGAACGCTCCGAATCCATAGGCGGCGGCCGCTGCCCCGTACACGAACGTCGGCTCGCTGCCTCGACGCAGCGTGAACGCCAGCGTGAAGATGAAGAAGCCGACCGCGGCTCGTATCGCCAGCATGCCGATCGACGAGATCACGACGGTCGGCAGATGGGTCTCCGCGTACTCCACATCGTCGGGGATCAGCGGTGCGTCGGACCGGGGCCGGGCACGAAGGACCACGATCGTTGCGACGAGGAAGAGCGCTGCACCGCCACGCAACGACCATTCGGGTCCGAACGTGGAGAACACCGCTGCCGCGACGACCACACCGATGGCCGCAGTGATGCTCGCGAAGCGGGCCATCCGTGCATTGGTGGCCACGAGTTCCTCGGGATCGTCGACGAGTGTCTGGATCAGGGTCTGCTTGACCACGCCCGATGCCTTGCTGGCGATCAGCAGCAGCAGCACGACGGGATAGAAGGTGAGTTGGAGCAACGTCGACACGAGCGCCAGACAGCAGAGTGCGCGAAAGCCGTAGAACGACGAGGCGACGAACCGTTGGTAGCGGCGGAAGCGGTCGACGGCAGGGCCCACCAGCGGAGCCAGCACGGCCAGTGGCGCCATCGTGACGAGCAGGTAGAGCAACACCTGCTGGCGGGACGCATCGGGGCTGACGTTGAAGAAGAGAGAGCCCGCGAGGCTCACCGACAAGAACGCGTCCCCGGCCGCCGACACCGCATGCGCGTTGGCGAGCGGCACCACCGCCCCGCGGCCGATCAGCCGCCGCCGGAACCGCACGTGGAGCGGTGCGTCCCCTTCCTGATCGGCGCGCCCGAGCGACATCTCCTCCATCTTGACCCATGCACGTCCGCAGCCGGTGCCCAGCGCCGCTCGGGGCGGTGGCGGCTGTGCGAGAGTGATCACATGGCCGACGACGGGCGCGAGCCGAGCAGCGACGACCTGTGGGCGAACACACGACCCGAGGGCGCCCCCACGCCCGGTGCGGCGACGCCCGGGCCGGCAACGCCCGACCCGACGCTGGTACAGCCGGTCGTCTCGGGCCCGAACCTGCCTCCGAGTGTTCCCCCACCCGGCGCTCCGCCCGTGCCTCCAGGCGGGCAACCGCCGCCGGGCGATCCGGGCGGCGACGCCGACGGCCCGCCACCGTGGCTCCTTCCGGCCGCTGCCGCCATGATCGGATTGCTCGTCATCGCACTCGTGATCGCGCTGCTCGTACGAGACG
>Ga0316197_10001972_pt1 | contig 14625 bp, 15 predicted proteins | sample OudBiesiAoxic_MG_FD_204939 | JGI IMG/M metagenome (GOLD analysis project Ga0316197, IMG submission 204939) | Coastal sediment microbial communities from Oude Bieten Haven, Netherlands - site A oxic | ecosystem: Environmental > Aquatic > Marine > Coastal > Sediment | place: Netherlands...
GCAAGCACAGGCGCATCGTTTACACCGTCACCGATCATCAGGACATGTTTGCCGGCGGCCCGCATGGACTCGAGTTTTTCGAGCTTCATGGTGGGTGTTTGCCTGGCATAGCGATCGCTGATGTCCAGGCGATCTGCAATCCGGTCGACGGCTTCCAGGCTATCACCGGATAAAATACTGGTTTTCAGACCCGCCAGCGTCAAGTGTTTAACGGTTTTACCGGCGCCTTCGCGCAGTGTGTCCTGCAGCTCAATACGGGCAACCCAGCCATCCTGGTCGGCCAGCCAGATGTGATTATCACGGTCAGCGACCCCCTCATTTTCGCTTGCGGGTTTCAGTGCAAAATCAGCGGTGCCGATACGCCAGCTGTTCCCGTCAATACCGGCCTCAAGGCCCTGGCCGGCATGCACCGTTACGTTTTCGACCCTGGCATGGCTGCCGGCCTTTATCCCGTCCCCTGCATGCTGAAATGCCCGTGCGATGGGGTGAGCCGAAGAAGCCTCCATCGCGGCAGCGATCCCGGTAGCCTGTTCTGCCGTGAAAGTCGGTCGCTCAGGGTTGGTTTCCACCCGGGTGATTGCCGGTATGCCGCGGGTAAGCGTGCCTGTTTTGTCAAATACCACGGTATCTATTTGGGTCAGCGCCTGCAGGGCTTCGCCGCGGGTTAACAAGATGCCATCATCGAGTAGCCGCCGGCTGGCTGCGGCATACACTACCGGTAAGGCCAGTGACAAGGCACAGGGACAACTGGCTACCAGCACCGATAGCATTGAAGAAAATGCGCGCGAAGGATCAATCCATTGCCAACCGAGCCAGGTAAGACTGGCGATTAGCAGGACCACAATGATAAAAACAGGCACCAGCCATGGCGGAATTCCGCTATTGGATGGCCGTCTTGATTGGGCCAGTAGCAATAACCTGCCCAGCGCGGAAACGGTGGTTTCCTGTCCACTTGCTGTGACCAGTATTTCAACGGGTTGTGTGAGGTTAATGGTGCCGGCGATTACCGCATCGCCGGTTATGCGGCTGACCGGGTTCGACTCGCCGGTCAGCAACGCCTCATCGACATCCGTTGCTCCTCCGAGTAATTGGCCATCCGCCGGAAAACTCTCACCGGCGCGTACCAGCACGCGGTCACCATCGACCAGGTCACTGGCCGGAATGGTTTCTCTTCCGTCTTCGGTGATGCGCTCGGCCCATTCAGGCAGCAGGCGGGCCAGCGCAGCCCCGGCCTGCAGGTTCCTGTGGCGCAACATCATTTCGATATGGCGGCCCAGTGACAGGAAAAAGATAAACATCACGACCGAGTCAAACCAGACTTCGCCGGTACCGAGAAAAAAGTTGTAACAACTGGCAATGAAAGCGAGGCTGATTGCGATCGCAACCGGAACATCCATACCCGGACGACCTGCGCGTATGCTGCGCCAGGCGCCTTCAAAGAAAATTCGCCCGGAATAAATCAGTACCGGGAGCGTCACCATCAGGCTGACCCACTCCAGGAAACTGCGCTCCGCGGCGGCAATGCCGAACGCATCCCCCGCGTACAGTCCCACGGCGTACATCATCACCTGCATCATGCCCAGGCCGGCCACGCCAAGACGCTTCATCGAGTTGCGTCGTTCTTCCTGCCTGCCCTGCTCTTCGGCACTGGCCAATGGCAAATGGGGTTTGTAACCCAGTTCCATCAATGCGGATGCCAGGTGGCTGAGGCGGTTTTCCTCCGGCGCCCAGATGATCCTTGTATAACCTGTGGCTGTGTCAACCTGGACGGACTGAACACCGGCCCTGGTTTCCATGTGACTTCTGATCAGCCAGGCACAGGCGGCACAGCGGATGCCTTCGGTCTGAAGCAACAGATCTCGCCGGCCCTCGGCCAGTTCGGCCCCCCAAAGAGACTCACGATCGTCGCAACTGCGCCAGGCTTCAATGTTTTTCTGGAGGTCTTCTTCGGCTTTGCGGCCGAGGTCCTGTCTGAACTGGTAGTAACGGCCAAGACCGGAACTAAAAATCAGCTCCGCAACGGCCTGACAGCCGGAACAGCAGACCGGTTTCTGTTCGCCGTCTCTTAAGACAAAAAGTGAAATGCCTTCAGGAATGGGTTCGCCGCAGTGGAAACAGACGGCTTCAGTGCTCTCCATCTTCCTTGTCGCGCTGAGCGCCCTCTTCGGGCACCCCGGTATCGGGTGGTGTCTGGGCCCTCAATTCAGCCTTGATGACGTTGTATTTTTCGTCGTCGACTACGAGGTAGTCCGGGTTGGTCAGGGCCAGATAAAGTGTTGTCATTCCCATCACTACTGCGGCTGCGGGAATGCCGATGGCAACCCAGGGCCAGGGGTAGCGATACCAGGGCTTGTCCTGGCCCGTGGCGGCGATTTTTTGTCGTTGATTCATGTTCATGTCTATTTCCCGAATTCCAGTGGCATCAATGCCTTGGCTGAAATTACTTTGCGAATGGATGGGTCGTTCCGGGCCTTTAATTCAATTTCCAGGTTTTGAACTCCCTGACCTGCGGACTTTGGAAGTCTGAGTCGGATGGCAAATCCTGCGACTTGCTCAGCCTCCAGCGCCAATGGCTTTGATATATCGATATCAACTGCATCATTATTCATCACCGTCAGATCGTAGGTATGCGGCTTATCATCCATGTTGGTGATCTTCAGCGTGTAGACATTCTCCACTATTTGGCCAGGCAGTTCCCGATAAAGTGCATTCCGGTCACGAATCATATCTGCGCGTAGTGGCACCCTGTGCGTCATTCCCCACAAAGTACCGCTAACGATCACCAGCAAGAGCAGCCCGTAAACAATAATCCGGGGACGAATGACATGGGCTTGCTTATGTTTCAGGGAATTTTCAGTTGTGTACCGGACAAGACCACGGGGATAGTCCATCTTGTCCATCACCTCGTCGCAGACGTCAATACACGCTGCACAGGCGATGCACTCGTACTGCAGTCCGTCCCTGATGTCGATTCCGGTTGGGCAAACCTGCACACAAAGCGTGCAGTTGATGCAATCCCCCAGCCCCTTATCTTCCTTATTGTCTTTCTTACGGCGCCCGCCACGTGGTTCACCACGATCCGTATCGTAGGAGATGATCAGCGTGTCTTTGTCGAACATGGCGCTTTGGAAACGCGCATACGGGCACATGTATTTACACACCTGCTCCCGCAGGAAACCGGCGTTACCATAAGTGGCAAAACCATAGAAAATGGTCCAGAAAGTCTCCCATGGGCCGAGAGACAAGCTCAGGATGCTGGCCCCCAGTTCACGGATCGGTGAAAAGAAACCGACGAACGTAAACCCCGTCCAGGCTGCAAAGAGAATCCATAACGCCTGCTTTGACACCTTCCTGGTGATCTTGTTGGCATTCCAGGGGGACTTGTCCAGCTTCATCCGCTTTTGGCGGTCGCCTTCCACCCACCGCTCGATCCAGATGAAAACCTCAGTCCAGACGGTTTGCGGGCAAGCGAAACCGCACCAGAGCCTGCCTGCCAGCGCGGTAAAAAAGAACAGTGACAGGCCGGCCGTGATCATCAACAGCGCGAGGTAGACAAAATCCTGCGGCCAGAATGTCATGCCCAGGATATAGAATTTTCGCGCAGGAAGATCGAATAATACGGACTGCTTGCCGGCGATATTGATCCAGGGGACGAGGTAGAACAAACCCAGTAATGCCCAAACGGCGATTACTCTCAGGCGCGCAAAGCGCCCTTTGACTTGCCGGGGATAAATCTTGGGTTCTTTACGATAAAGCGATTCTTCGCCGCTCTTTCCAGCGGCGCCGGATTGTTTGCTCATTTCCAGTTATCCAAATCGAGATCCGGATTGTTTTCTTCTGGTGAACGGATGTCGGGGGGTGGCCGGCGGCCCTTGCCGGATGCATGGCCGCTTTTGGGGCCCGTCCGAATCATGAAAACAGTCAGTGCGCTCGCAACGACTCCAACCGAAAACAGGAACATAAAGCCGAGGCTGTATGCCAGACGGCTGCCCATTTCCCAGGGCAGTATCCATGCATCGTTGAGGGCTTCGGCATCCATCACCGCGAAAATCACGAAGGTGCCGGCGCAAGCCGCCAGAAAAGAAATCCAGATAACGATACCAATATCGCGCTTGCGTTGGCTCCAGCGTCCTTGCAGGTTTTGGTTTTCAGCGATCACTTTCAGGAATCAGACAGACCCATAACGTATGCGGCCAACAGACGCCGGTGGTCTTCACTCAGTGATTTTCCGAAAACAGGCATGACGCCATTGCGACCAGCCATTATCCCGTGCTCAATTTCAGACGGGTCGCCACCGTACAGCCATATTCCGTCGGTCAGGTTTGGCGCACCAAGCGCCTGGTTGCCCTTGCCGTCCATGCCATGGCATGCCATGCAGATCATCTGGAATCGCGCCTGCCCTGCCTGGGCCATTTCAGGGTCTGCTTTCTGTCCTGAAAGTTGTTGGACGTAGGCTACAACTTCACTCACGCCCTGTTCACCCAGGGCAGCACCCAGCGGCGGCATAGCCGCGATTCGACCGTTCTGAAGTGTGAACATGATCTGATCAAAGGTTCCGCCCCATTGCCAATCGTTGTCGGCCAGGTTGGGGAAACCTTTGGCGCCCTGTCCGTCCGAACCGTGGCACATTGCGCAGTTGTTGCCAAACAGGCGTCCGCCGATTTCCCTGGCTTCGGTATCGGCCATCAGGGCTTCGGGGGTCATATCGCGGAAACGGGCATAGACTGTTTCCTGGGCAGCCGTCGCGCTGGCCATTTCTTCGTCATACTGGCCGATCTGGGTCCATCCCAGGAATCCACCGAAATTCCCGAGGCCCGGAAACAACGCCAGGTAAACCAGTGCAAACACGATGGTGATGTTGAACAGGTGCAGCCACCAACGCGGCAGCGGTGTGTTCAATTCGCGGATATCGTCATCCCAAACGTGACCGGTAGATTCACCTGTACTCTCGGATTCATCGGAGACACCCTTGGTCCAATGCAATAACCACCAGCAGGCAAGGATGCTGCCTACGGAGATGATAATTACCCACCAGTTCCAAAATAAATTCAGCATGGATTACTCCTTGGTCCTTTCGGTCTTGCTATTGTTTTGTGGTACCTGACCATCATCTTCCTCCAGCGGTAACCTGCTGGCGTAGTCGAAAGACTCTTTGCGGTTGCGACTCCACGCCCAGGCCCATATGCCCAGAAAGGCGAGAATCATCAAGACAAGTACCGCCCCTCTGATCAGATTTGAATCTAGAAATTCAAGCATCGTGTTTCACCCTGCTCAACGACCGCTGCGCGTGAGTCCAAGACCCTGCAGGTAAGCGATCAGAGCCTGCATTTCTGTCTTGCCCTCGACGGCAGCCGCTGCGGAAGCGATCTCTTCGTCGGTGTACGGGTCGCCCAGTGTTTGCAACACTTCGAGCTTGCGTTGAATCAATTCGCCGTCAACGGTGCTTTCCAGCAACCAGGGGTAGCCCGGCATATTGGAGGCAGGCACCACGTCACGGGGGTTAATCAAGTGGATGAGGTGCCAGTCGTCGCTGTAGCGGCCACCTACCCTCGCCAGGTCAGGACCGGTTCGTTTAGAGCCCCACTGGAACGGGCGGTCATAAACGGACTCACCCGCCACAGAGAAGGGACCATAACGCTCGGTCTCGCTGCGAAACGGCCGGACCATCTGTGAATGGCAGTTATAACAGCCTTCCCTGACGTAAATATCCCGGCCCGCCAGCTGAAGTGGCGGATAAGGCTTAATACCGGGTGAAGGGGTTGTCACTTGCTGTCCGAATATCAATGGCAGGATTTCAACCAGACCACCGAGACTGACAGCGATTACGATGAAAACTGACATCAAAATGATGTTTTTTTCTAGTTTTTTATGTCCCTGGCTCATGCGTGATCTCCCCACATTGCCGGCTCCGCAGCCTTGAATTCAGGCGCCTTGGTCGCTCCCATGGTCTTCATCGTGTTCCAGGCCATGATAAACATGCCAGACAAGAACAGGAGACCACCCAACAGGCGGATCGCATAGTAAGGCTTGGTAGCGGCGATCGTTTCAATAAAGGTGTAGGTGAGCGTGCCGTCATCATTGAATGCGCGCCACATCAGGCCCTGCATTACACCGGCAATCCACATGGAAGCGATGTAAAGAACAATACCGATGGTGGCGATCCAGAAATGTGCATCAACGGCTTTTACGCTGTACATCACTTTGTTGCCCATCAGGCGGGGCATCAGGCTGTACAGAGAGCCAATCGTCATCATGGCTACCCAACCCAGTGCTCCTGAATGGACGTGTCCAACGGTCCAGTCCGTGTAATGGCTCAGTGCGTTGACGGTCTTGATGGACATCATCGGACCTTCAAAAGTCGACATGCCGTAGAAGCTGAGCGCTACGATCATGAACTTCAGAACCGGATCGGTGCGCAGTTTATGCCAGTGTCCGGAAAGTGTCATGACGCCGTTGATCATGCCGCCCCAGCTTGGCGCCAGCAGGATCAATGAGAAAACCATACCGAGTGACTGTACCCAGTCAGGAAGGGCCGTGTAGTGCAGATGGTGAGGTCCGGCCCACATGTAGATGGCTATCAGGGCCCAGAAATGAACGATAGACAAGCGGTATGAATAGACCGGCCCTTCGGCCTGCTTGGGCACGAAATAGTACATCATGGCCAGGAAGCCCGCGGTCAGGAAAAACCCGACGGCGTTGTGCCCGTACCACCACTGAACCATTGCATCCACGGAACCGGTGTAAACCTCGTACGATTTGGTCAGGGTGACCGGTAACGCCAGGTTATTCACAATATGCAATAGAGCAATCGTGATAATGAAAGCGGCATAAAACCAGTTGGCCACGTAAATGTGGCTGACCCGTCTTTTTATTATGGTTCCGAAAAATACAATGGCGTACGCAACCCACACAACGGTGATCAAAATGTCGATCGGCCATTCAAGTTCGGCGTATTCCTTGCCCTGCGTCCAACCCATTGGAAGCGAAATTGCCGCTGCGAGGATGACCAGCTGCCAGCCCCAGAATACAAAGGAAGCCAGCCCGCCGGCAAAAAGCCTGACATGGCAGGTTCTTTGAACGACGTAAAACGAGGTTCCTATCAGGGCCGAACCACCAAAAGCGAAGATCACCGCATTGGTGTGCAACGGGCGAAGTCTGCTGTAGGTGAGCCAGGGTATGTCGAAATTCAGAACGGGCAGCCATAACTGGGCAGCGATGATTACGCCAACCAGCATGCCTACGATGCCCCAAATTACGGTCATGACGACAAATTGCCGCACCACTTTATCGTTGTAGGTCATGTTAAATTTTCCAGTTGTTCTTCACAAAAGGTAAAACGCCAAACGCATTTTCAGCGCAGTAAAACAAAACCCGGCCTCTCAGGGCCGGGTTTCAGTACTTCAGGATTTTGCTACCCAGGCATTGCACCAGCCTGCACCACGTACCGGCCGATTCTGGAAGATGCTGCAGGGCGCCGTTTCGTCTTCTGCCTTGCCTGCATACAACGCGCAGTTATTGCAGAATTGCTTCGCACCTTCGTCGCCAGCCCGTTTCGGGAATTTGGCAGTATCGACTGTCGATGCATCAGCAACATATCCCATGGCTTGTGCCAACGGTTCTGTAGCCGTAACTTCATCGCCTGCCAGGAGTTGAATCGGTATAGCTGACAAAGCTAATGCACCGCCTCCTGCCTTGATGCCAAGTTTCAGGAAATTGCGGCGGTTGATCTGGTTTTGGTTTTTCACATTTGCCTCCGGGGCGCAGGAATTAACAAAAAAATTTCAATCAGCTTGCCTGTTGTCCAGGCGTTCAAGCAAATCCAACAACCGTGATTGTGGAAATGGTTTGTCGAGAAAATCCATGGCTCCCTGCCGGATCAAATCAACGGCTCCCTGTAATGGCAGGTCATGGCCCGTGAAAATGACGGGCAAGCCCTTCCGGGAGCATTGTTCAAATATTTCCTGGGGCGTGCCGTTCGGCAAACTCGATTCACTGATAATTGCCATAACCGCATTATTTTCCAGTGCGCCAGGTAGTTCATGACAATGAAGCAGACTCACTACCTGCCAGCCTTCGCCTTCCAATAGAACGGTAAGAGCATCCCTTACAGAGACGTCCGGCTCAATGAGAACCAATGCTTTTTGTATGTTTTCTACTTTAATTGCGCGATCCCCTGGCATTGCTGCTACCGCTTCCATTTCGACCAGGTGTTGGCGAAATGCTAACGGCTACGTCAGGCCATACCATCAGGGAAACTACGTATATTGAAAATGTCCTGGGTCAATCAGGTGCTTATTTTTTGGATTCCAGTGTTGTAATCATCCTTACAAGGGCCGGCAAAGAGTCAGCCACCATCTTGTCCATTACATGGGCCCGGTGAATTTCAACCGTTCGCGGACTAATGCCCAACAGGTCAGCGATTCCCTTGTTTGGCAAACCTTTGGCCAGAAGTCGCATGACATCCTGCTCCCTGGGGGTGCAGGCATCCACCCGCGCCTGCAGTTCCTGCAATTCGAGTAGATCTTCTCTGGATGACAAATACTGGTCGATGGCCCCACGAATTTTTTCCAGTAACTCGCCTTCCTGGAATGGCTTGGTCAGAAAATCATATGCACCGAGTTTGATTGCAGAAACCGCAAGCGGAATGTCACCGTGCCCGGTGATGAAAATAACGGGGTAAGCCAGGTGCTTCCTGTTCAGAATACTGAAGAGTTCCAGGCCGTCGGTACCCGGCATGCGAATATCCAGAAGCATGCAATCAAATCCCGGAGAGCTTTTTTCGGCAAGGAAAGCATCTGCCGACTCGTAACTGCAACTTTGCAGGCCCTCGGCGAAGAGCAGCAGGCGTAGAGACTCCCGGATGGCCTCGTCGTCGTCAATAATACAAACAATGGGCTCTTTCGCCATGCAGATTTTCAGCCTATCAGTTGGAGTGGCAGAGACAGTGTAAACCTGCAACCCCCTTCTTTGGGCTGTGAATGCTGCAGATTTCCGCCATGTGCGCCGGCTATGGTTTTACAGATTGATAAACCCAGGCCAACCCCCTTGGGTTTTGTTGTGAAAAATGACTCGAACAGGTGCTGACGTTCCTGCTCGGGGACACCGGGGCCGTTGTCGGTGACTGAGACAAAAACATGCCCTGCGGTCTTTTTAATACGAATTTCAATCCGCCCGTCGTGTTGCCCCGTCTGGGTGATCGCATCCATGCTGTTTTTCACCAGGTTCACCATGATCTGCTGGATATGAATCTCGTCAACATAGAGTGTCTGCAGCGTCTCCAGTGGGTAAAATATCAGCTCAATATTACTCCTTTTTACTTCAAATTCAAAAAGAAGCAAAGTATTCCGGATGATCTGGTTGATATCATGACGCGCTTTGCTGACAGACCCGCTTCGGACCAGTTTACGCAGACGTTGCACTACCTCTGCCGCCCTTCTCGACTGTTCACCAATGCGTTCGCAGATGGAGTGGGCGTCTCCGCCCTGGTCGTCCTGGTTTCGACCGATGATCTTTTTACCAGCATCTGCATACGCGGCAATGGCCGTTAACGGCTGATTGATCTCATGCGCGATACCCGCGGTAAGTTCACCCAGAATTACCAGTCGGTCGGCATGCAGGAGTTGCTCTTCCAACTGCCGTACCTGTTCCTGGGTTGCCCTGACCTCGCTCAAATCCTTGATGATGCCTACATAACGTTTCAGACCGGGTTGCTTGATTTCGCCGACAGAAAGAAACATCGGAAATACGGATCCGCTCTTTTTTAGACCGGTAACCTCGCGCCCTTTACCTATGATTGCGGCTTTCCCCGTTTCAGAATACTTACTCAGGTAGGAGTCATGGTTGCCATGATGTGGTTCCGGCATCAGCGTATTGATATTGCGAGAGACAACGTCAGCTTCGCTGTATCCGAACAGCGATTCTGCGGCTCGGTTAAAGCGCTGTATGGTGCCGTTTTCGTCAATGATGATGATGGCATCGACTGCAGCATCCATAAGGGCGTCAAATGCGTTATTACTCACCAGCTAATCCTGTGGGCATCCGGGGCGGCCGTTCGCATACGTAAGAACCGCAACAATCGCCGGTATTCGTCCGGCGGGTTTTGTGACGAACATACGATATAAAACCGGCGACTGCCACCCTGCTCTTCCAACAGGCTAAGCACAGAGAACCATCGACTGGTCCAGTTGTTACCTTCAAGGCTGGCAAGTCCGCGCTTTCCATCAATCGAAAGGTAGTGTAAAACGCTGTCGGAATAAAGGCGCATGACCCCGGACTGGCGGGTACGGTTGGTTTGGACATGAGCCAAAAGGGTCACGACAATGAGCAAGGCGCTTGTCCCAGATTTCCAGGCCCAGCCCGCGGGTGACAGGGCAATCGCGAGTAAACCCAACAAGGCCGTGATCAAAGAGGCAGCCAGGAGCCATCGCGCCGGTCCGAAACGAATTTCAAGCGTTTCAGGCCGTGCCACGTCTGATCTGGTTCAGGAGTTCTTGATAGCGTGAGGCATCAGGTGACGAGACGTTTTGAATCCAGTCCCACAAAACATCATCTTCTGTGTCAAGGAGGGCCTCTAATTCAGGCCATGCTCCGTTTTCCAGCGTTTCCTGGTGTGCACTGATAAATCGTTCCAGGAGAATATCCAGTTCTTTCATCCCCCGGCGGCAAAGCCACCGGAGTTTCCTGACCCGCGCACTCTCTCCCATTCGCCGCTGTTGCTCAGATACCCCGGCGGGTCATCAACAATTTCTTGGTCTCGGCGATGGCCTTGGCGGGGTTGAGACCCTTGGGACAGGTCTTGGTGCAATTCATGATCGTATGGCAACGGTACAGGCGGAAAGGATCCTCGAGGTCGTCAAGGCGTTCCCCACTTGCTTCGTCCCTGGAATCCGCGAGCCAGCGATAGGCCTGCAGCAGAATGGCCGGGCCGAGATAGCGGTCGCCATTCCACCAGTAGCTGGGACAGGATGTTGAGCAACACGCACACAGGATGCATTCGTAAAGACCGTCCAGTTTCTCACGGTCTTCTTTCGATTGCAGGCGCTCACGATCGGGTGGCGTGGTGCTTTGAGTCCGTATCCACGGGCGGATTGTTGCGTACTGGGCATAAAAGTGGGACAAATCCGGGACAAGATCCTTGATCACCGGCAAATGCGGTAAGGGGTTTATCTTCACATCACCCTTGATGTCCGCGATGGGCTTGGTGCAGGCAAGCGTGTTGGTGCCGTCTATATTCATGGCGCAGGACCCGCAAATCCCTTCACGGCATGAACGACGGAATGTCAGTGTCGGGTCGATTTCGTCCTTGATCTTGATGATCGCGTCCAGGACCATCGGGCCGCAGTTATCCAGGTCTATTTCAAAGCTGTCGATACTGGGGTTATCTTCGTCATCAGGACTCCAGCGATAAACGCGCAACACTTTGATGTTCCTGGCTCCGGCGGGCGCCTTGAAAGTCTTGCCTTTGCCGACCCTGGAGTTTTTGGGTAATTGGAATTCAGCCATGTCAATAAACCCTCGCCTTGGGTGGCACGACTTCGCAGTCGTCCGTGAGCGTGTACATGTGCACCGGCCGGTAATCCAGCGTCAATGTACCGTTGTTATCCAGCCAGGATAATGTGTGTTTATGCCACTGAACATCATCACGGTCAGGGAAATCTTCCCGTGCGTGAGCGCCGCGGCTCTCTTTCCTGTTTTCCGCCGAACGCATCGTGGTTACGGCGCAACCGAGCAAATTGCGTAATTCCAGCGTTTCTACCAGGTCGGAGTTCCAGATCAGGGACCGGTCACTGACCTTGATATCGCTGAACGAATCGTAGACGTCACTGATCAGACGGGAACCCTCTTCAAGTACCTCTCCGGTACGAAAGACTGCTGCATTGTTCTGCATTACTGCCTGCATATCGGCGCGAACTTGCGCCGTACTCTTCGAGCCGTTGGCGTTACGCAGCGAATCAAAGTCTGCCAGCAACGCATCAATTCTTTCCTGTGGCATATCAGGATGACGCAGGTCGGGATTTATGATCTCCGAGCAACGCTGTGCGACTGCGCGACCGAATACGATCAGGTCGAGTAGTGAATTCGATCCCAGCCGGTTGGCGCCATGGACAGAAACACAGGCGGCTTCTCCGATAGCAAACAGTCCGGGTACTACCGTATCAGGGTCGCCGTCTTTCATCGTGACGACTTCGCCCATGTAGTTGGTAGGAATTCCACCCATGTTGTAGTGCACCGTCGGCAGCACCGGGATCGGTTCAGTTGTGACATCTACACCGGCAAATATTTCAGCGCTCTCAGCGATTCCAGGCAGTCGCTCATCAATTACGTCTGAGCCCAGGTGCTGGAGGTTCAGGTGAATATGGTCTTTCTTCGGTCCTACACCCCTGCCCTCGCGGATTTCAATGGTCATCGAGCGACTTACCACGTCGCGGGACGCCAGGTCTTTCGCATTCGGTGCATAGCGTTCCATGAAACGCTCGCCTTCCGAGTTGGTCAGGAAGCCGCCTTCGCCGCGGACACCTTCGGTAATCAGGCAGCCCGCGCCATAAATGCCGGTGGGATGGAACTGCACAAATTCCATGTCCTGCAATGGCAGCCCTGCGCGCAACACCATGCCATTGCCGTCGCCGGTACAGGTATGGGCTGATGTGGCGGAAAAATAGCTGCGACCGTAACCGCCGGTCGCCAGGATAACCGCATGCGCCCGGAACAGGTGCAGGGTTCCATCGGCCAGATTCCAGGCGAACACGCCGCGACAGGCGCCGTCTTCATCCATCAACAGATCGATGGCAAAGTATTCGATATAAAAAGTCGCATCGTGTTTCAGCGACTGCTGGTAGAGCGTGTGCAAAATAGCGTGCCCGGTACGATCTGCTGCAGCACAGGTTCGCTGCGCTGTGCCTTCGCCATAGTGGGTTGTCATGCCGCCGAACGGGCGCTGATAAATCCGGCCGTCTTCGGTGCGTGAAAACGGTACACCAAAGTGCTCCAGCTCAATCACCGAGGGCACGGCCTCACGGCACATGTATTCGATCGCATCCTGATCGCCCAGCCAGTCCGAACCCTTGATGGTGTCGTACATATGCCAGCGCCAGTCGTCATCCCCCATATTGCCGAGTGCAGCTGACATGCCACCCTGGGCCGCGACCGTGTGGCTGCGCGTGGGGAAGACCTTTGTGATGCAGGCTGTGGACAGGCCTTTTGCAGCCACGCCCATGGTGGCGCGCAACCCTGCGCCGCCCGCACCGACAACAATGATGTCGTATTTGTGTTCCTGGAGTTTATAGGACTCGCTCATCGATCAGGCTCCCAGCGCCAGCTTGAGTACATGGATAATGCCAAGCGCCATGCCAAAAAAGGCACCGGCCCTGGTAAAAAAGTAAAACACGACTTCCAGCACCGGGTGATGCACGTAGTCTTCAATCACGACCTGTAGTCCGAGCATGGCGTGGTAAAACATCGTCACGATCAGCAGGATCAGAAAAGCGGCATTTACCGGTTGTGCAATAAAGGATTTCGCGGTGCTGTAGTCGGCCCCGGAAAGGGTGATCATCGCGTAGATCAACCAGGCGATCAGCACGAGCAATAGGAGTGCCGAAGCCCTTTGAGCATACCAGTGATGTACACCTGATTTTGCACTGCCTCTACCGCGTGCTTTAGCCAGTGGGTTCATCATGCTCATAACATTACCCCCAGTAATACGATGCTGAGTACTACGGTACCAATCAGAACCAGCCAGCCGGCCCGGTAGGCGGTTTCTATATCCAGCGCCTTACCGGTATCCCATACCAGGTGCCGAATGCCGTTGAGCATGTGGAAACTCAGGCAGAATACGGTTGCAATCAGGGCGAGTTTTCCTAACAGCCCTCCCATACACCCCGCCAGGGCAGCGTAGGTTTCAGGCCCGCCGCCCAGGGCAACCAGCCACCAAATCAACAGGGGTGCCCCTATCACGCTCAGGAAGACGCCTGTGGCGCGGTGTGTGATCGACATCAGGGATGTTAACTGGGGCTTGTAATAAGGCCCGATCATAAACGGGGACAGAGGTCTCTGCTTTGCTTTCATGGGCGTCTCAGGCGGTCTGGGTATCAAGAGAAGACTACTGATTCGGGAAGATGAATTCAAGGCGTAAAGCCCTTCAAAGTCTAATACTTTTGTATACAATGGCCTGCACTGATTCAAGTCATCAACATACAGGTTCATATTTGACCATGACACCCCTGCATTATTTGTCCGTAGCGCGTTTTGACGGCCTCGAAGCCGGTTCTTTTTTACAGACCCAGCTCAGCGCCGATATCGCCGCACTGAGTCCTGGCGATTCGACTTTTGCGTGTTACTGTTCGCCGCGTGGACAGGTGCTCGGCCTGCTCCTGGTATGCCGTGAAGACGACCATTTTCTTGTTGCGGCAGACTCCGGTTTATTGCCGGGAATTCTGACCCGTCTGAAAATGTTTGTACTGCGTGCAAAAGTTGAGTTCAGCGAACTGCCGGAATGGCGTATTTGCGGTGATACCGGCGATGAAGAGCAATCCACCCGGGATGTCTACCAGCCGGCTGGTTCTTCCTTACGATACCGGTTCGTGCAAAAGGCTACACGCGACGACGAGGGCGAATCCGGGTTCAGGGCGC
>Ga0316197_10001973_pt1 | contig 14622 bp, 14 predicted proteins | sample OudBiesiAoxic_MG_FD_204939 | JGI IMG/M metagenome (GOLD analysis project Ga0316197, IMG submission 204939) | Coastal sediment microbial communities from Oude Bieten Haven, Netherlands - site A oxic | ecosystem: Environmental > Aquatic > Marine > Coastal > Sediment | place: Netherlands...
GGCGTTGCAGTCCGCCGGTCCGCGACCGCGGGCGGGTCACCGCTCGACGCAGCGATCCGCGACGCCACGGCGAACACCTCGGCGTCGGGACTGCGCGCCTGGGCGCACGACACGCTCGACGACATCAACGCCCTCGACACCGCCCGCTCAGGCCTCGAACAACTCGTCCGATCCCGACCCGAAACCGGTCGACCGTCGATTCGCCCGAGCGGTCCACATGCGTCACAGGTGCGTGAGGCGACGACGGCATTGCGGCTCGTCGAGGCCGAGCGACGCGTTGCGACCGCGCTGCTCGAGTTTCTGCGCGACCAGCCACGCGGCGACGGAGCCGAGTTTCGGGCGTGGATCGCGACGACGAACCCGTTCGATGACCGCTCGACCGACGGAGTGGAACTGCTCACGTTCCACGGCTCCAAGGGGCGCGAGTGGCACACGGTGTACGTGACTGGGTTGGAAGCGAGCCTGATGCCTCACAAGTCGGCGACCACGTCGGACGACAAGGCCGAGGAGGCCCGGCTGCTCTATGTCGCGGTGACGCGAGCGACCGACGCACTGCATCTCACCCGCGCCGAGCGTCGCGCCGGCTATGCCCGTCAGCCGAGTCCGTTCATCTCCGAACTGGAGCTCACTGAGCCGGAACCGATCCCCGTGCCGGCCGCGTTGCGTCGAGCTCGAACGGTGGACCCGACCTTGGAGCGCTTGACCGCATGGCGGGCTGAATCAGCGCTTCGTGCACGGGTTGTCCCGACACAACTGCTGACCGACCGGGACCTCGCTGCAATCGCATCGGCCAAGCCGACCAGCGCCGAGGAGCTCGACGCGGCGACGTCGATCGGCCTCCTCACCGCGCGGCGCCTCGCTCCAGAGATCCTGCCACTCCTCGGCCTTCGGTGAGAGACGAACGTCCGTCTACGTCGGTCCCTGTCGGCCACGGACGAGCAGCAGATGCGGTACCTCGATAGACGCGCGTTCTCGGGTAGTATCGACGTACATCGGTTCTACCTCCGTGCGTGCGGAGAAGGATGAGCATCCATGCGGCAACCAGCAAGGTTCGGGACGAATGCGCTGATCGTCCTGGGCGTGGTCGAAGTTGCATCGCTGATCACGATCGCAGTCGCTGCAGCCAAGGCGCAGCGCGTCTCGGCGATCGAGGAGCCGACGCACGCAGAGCGCCCTGACCGGGCGAAGCGGCACCAGCGCACATTCGACGACTCGATGCCCGAGCCACACCGCATCGCGCAGTGATGGCCCGAGCCGGCTGATCAGGCGGCGCTGCCGAGTGCTGACTTCTCGAGCACGTGGACGCCACACGCGGACCCGAGGCCGATGACATGGGCGAGGCCGACCTTGGCACCGTCGATCTGGCGGTCGCCGGCCTCACCCCGGAGGTGATGGCAGACCTCCCAGATGTTGGCGATCCCGGTCGCCGAGATCGGATGACCCTTCGACTGAAGCCCGCCGGAGACATTGACCGGGGTCGAGCCGGTGCGCCACGGGGCACCGGAGTTGAAGAAGTCGGCGGCCCCACCCTCCTCGCAGAGCATCAGGTTGTCGTAGTGGACCAATTCGGCGGTCGCGAAGCAGTCGTGCAGTTCGACGAGATCCAGGTCCGATGGGCCGACACCGGCGGTCTCGTACGCCTGGGTGGCCGCGTTGCGGGTCAACGTGTTGACGTTCGGCAGCACCTGGCACGCCTCTTCGTACGGGTCTGACGTCAGCACCGAGGCCGACACCTTGACCGCCCGCCGCTGCTGTTCGAGCGACATCGTGCGGAGCTTCGACCCGCTGACGACGACCGCGGCCGCTGCACCGTCACAGTTGGCTGAACACATCGGGCGGGTGTTCGGGTAGGCGATCATCATGTCGCCCATGATCTGCTCGAGCGACATCGCTTTCGTGTAGGCGGCAAGCGGGTTGAGCGTGGAGTGCGAATGGTTCTTTTCGGAGATCCGGGCGAACAGCTCAGCGTCGACCCCGCCGTACTTGTGACCGTACTCGACGCCGATTTGTGCGAACAGCGCCGGCATCGTCGCGCTGCCGATCCGCCCGTCGACGCCGGTCACCGCGCCGAGACGGCCGGACGGCTCCCATTCGTGCTTGTCCGACTGCTTCGCGTCGCTACTCCCGAGCAACCCCGCGCCGGCGAGCTTCTCGACGCCGACGGCGATGCCCATGTCGCACTCACCCGCCTTGATCGCCATGATCGCCGTACGCAGCGCAGTGGCACCGGTGGCGCAGGCATTCGAGACGTTGTACACGGGGATCCCCGTCTGGCCGACCTGCTTCTGGAGCTGTTGGCCGATCCCGCCGGACCCCATCAGGTTGCCAGCGGCCAGGATGCCCATGTCGGCCATCGACACTCCACCGTCAGCGAGCGCTGCCATCATCGCCTCGGCGCCGAGATCGACCACGTCTTTGTCGAAGTGCTTGCCGAACTTGGTCATGTTGATGCCGAGGATGAAGACCTCGTCGGCTGCGGTCATGGTGTGCTCCTCTTCGAATTCGTTTCGTACGGTCGTTGTGCGTCGCGGCCAGGGTCGCTTCAACGGGCCGGCTCGAAGCCGTACCCGATGGCTTCGACCCCGTTGTCGTCGGTGCCGAGAGAGTAAGTCGCGAGTCGCACCTCCATCCCGGTCGAGATGTTGGCCGGATCGGGTTCGACGTTGATGATGTTGCCCTTCACGCTCGTCCCATCGCAGTCGACCACCGCGGCGACGAATGGCACCGGGATGCCGGGTGCAGCGAACGCGACGATGGTGAAAGCCGTGACGGTGCCGTCGGTATCGATCGCAACGGTCCGGAACTCGGTAGCGAAGCACGCCGCACACGCGTTTCGGCGGTCGAAGAAGCGGGCCCCGCACGATGTGCACTCGTGTGCGACGAGGTGCGGGTCGCCGTTGTCGAGGACGAGGTAGTCGACGTGCGGGACACGTTCGGTGCTGGATTCGTGAGTCGTGTCGGTGATGCTCATGTCACCACCGACGTTACGACAACGCGGTCGTACCGCTGCGATTGAGCCGGGCCGTCTCTGCTCTGCTTGCATCGGGTCATGACGCAGTTCGACACCGGACCGATTCTGCCGCCCCCGCCCGAGGGGGCCGTCGAGATCCTCCACGACCGCGAGTACCGTGTCGAAGCCTTCCGGCTCGCGGCCGACCGGCTACTCCTGCAAGGTGCGGTACGCGATCAGAAGCCACCCGGGTTGTACCTGCGAGAAGATCCCGATCCGCTCACCGTGCACCACATGCAGCTGGCGATCGAGCTCGCCTTCCCGCGGCTCGAGATCGTGTCGGCGATTGCCCTGTTCGAATCGCATCCCCAGGACGGGTGTCCGTCGATCACGCAGCACTACGAGAAGCTGGTCGGGCTGTCGATCGGCCGCGGCTTCACCAAGCAGGTGGGCGAACTGTTCGGCGGGCCGCGCGGGTGCACCCACGTGACCGCGTTGATCAATGCGATGGCCCCGGTGGCGATGCAGTGTTTCTGGTCGATGCGCGCCGCCGAAGCGAAGCTGTCGGGCGAGCCGCAGAGCATGTTCGATCGCGAGCAAACCGACGACGGCATGTGGAAGGGCATCGTCAACACCTGTCACATCTGGGACGAGAACGGTCAGGCCGTCGCCGATCGGATGGCGGGCGCTCCGATGACGATCCCGGTCTTCCTCCGAGGTCGCCTCGAACAGCTGGGCCTGATGCCCGACCAGTAGCTCGATATCGCCAGCCAGCCGAGGTTCTACACTCACCGACGATGACCATCGAGGTGACCGAATGACGACACGATCGCCCGACCACAACTCCGACCCGGATTACGACGCCATCGTGATCGGCGCAGGCGTCATCGGCAGCGCGGTCGCACTGGAGTTGGCTCGACGCGGCTGGCGCATCCTCACGGTGGACAAGCTACCGACCGCCGGATACGGGTCGACCAGCGCATCGAGCGCAATCATCCGTTTCAGCTATTCGACCCCGGCGGGCGTGGCGATGGCCTACGAGGGACTGCAGTACTGGCTGGACTGGCCCGAGCACATCGGCGATGTCGGCGACCAACCGCTCGCCACCTACGTGAACCAGCCGATGCTGCTCCCGAAGACCCCTGATGGACATCACGAGAAGGTGGTGCCGCTCCTCACCGAGTTGGGAGTGCGTTTCGAAGACCTCGACGCGGACGAAACCGCCGCTCGGTTTCCACTCGTCGATCTGCGTGTCTTCGGCCCGCCGGCCCGACTCGACGATGTCGACAACCCGTTCTGGGGCGAGCCCGACGAACTGCACGACGGTGTGATCGTGATGCCCGAAGCCGGCTACATCTCCGATCCGCAATTGTCGGCGCAGAACCTGGCCGCTGCCGCTGCGTCAGCGGGCGCAGATTTCCGGTTCAGGACGGAGATCGCCTCGATCAATCGTTCGAACGGACGCGTCACCGGCGTCACCACCATCGACGGAGAGCGCATCACGAGTCCGGTCGTCGTCAACGTGGCCGGTCCGCACGCACGGATCGTCAACGAAATGGCGGGCGTCCTCGGCTCGATGAATCGCACCTCGCGTGCTCTGCGCCGCGAGGTGTACATCATCCCCGCTCCACCCGGAAGCAACTTCGACGAGACCGGGTTCAGCATGGGTGATGGCGACACCGGGGTCTACTTCCGGGGCGAACGCGGCAACAACATCCTGATCGGCAACGCCGAGCCCGAATGCGATGACTTGGAGTGGGTCGATGACCCGGATTCGGTCGACGACGTACTCAGCGACGACGGCTTCGAACTCCACGCACTGCGTACCGCGCGGCGAGTGAAAGGGACGGCGATCCCGTTGCAGAAATCGGGGCTCGTGTCGATGTACGACGCGACGCCGGACTGGACGCCGATCTACGACCGCACCGACCTCGACGGCTTCTACGTCGCCTGCGGGACGAGCGGCAACCAGTTCAAGAACGCGCCGGTCGCCGGCCACGCGATGGCCGAGTTGATCACTGCGGTCGAGGCCGGCCACGACCACGACGCAGACCCCCTTGTGGTGACGGGGAGATACACGGGCCTACCGATCGACATGGGGACGTTCACCCGCAATCGCGCGGTTCCTGACGACACCCACATGAACGTGTTCGGCTGACTCCCAACAACTGGTGCAGCTGGTGTCAGACACCCGCGCCACCTGCAGCTGGTGTCAGACACCCGCGTCACCCACATCAGCAGCGCGGACCAACTCGTCGATGTCGTACACCGTGATGTGGCCGCGTCCCGTGTCGATGACCCCGTGGCGGCGGAAGTCGGCGAGTGCTCGGCACACCGACTCACGCGACGTCCCGATCCAACCCGCAAGGTCGCTCTGCGTGATGTCGAGCACAACATCGTTGGGCGCCACGCCACCGTGATGCCGCTTCGTGAGCGCCGCCAGCTCGGCCAGCTTGTGACCGGTCCGCGACCTCGCGCTCTGCGAGTTGCGGGCGAGGAGGCGGAGATTGGTCGCCTGGAGCTGCACGGCAAGACCGCGCAAGACCGCGAACGCCACACCGCTCTCGTGCGCGAGCTCGTCGAGGAACCGGTCACCCGGCATGTGCGCAACCACACAGTCCTCCGCGGCGATTGCTGAGGCGACCCGTGGCCGTCGGGTGATCGCCGAAAGCTCCCCGAACTGCTCGCCCGCCCGCTTGAAGCCGATGAGGATCTCCCGTCCCGAGCTGGCGCTCACGAACAGTCGCACGCGACCCGTGACACAGCTGTAAACGCTCGTCGACCGGTCGCCCTCGAAGAACAGCGGCGCGCCGGCGCGCAGCGTCGACCGCTGTCCCCGTGACGAAATGAACTCGCCCACGGTCGTCACATCGACCGATATCGACATCTGCCCCCTCCTCCAATCGCGGGGACAGCGCCCCGCGGTGTGGTGTACGTCATAGACCGGTTCGGCCAGCGAACGCAAGGAGCACCCCCCCCTGTTCGCCCAGGACCATGTCGTCTCGCCAGCCCGGGGACACCGGCGGCGGCGCATCGGACCACACAAGTAGGGTCCAAGGACCCCTTGCATCTGTGTCCTCCCAGCGCGAGTATCGCTATGGGCCCGTGAGACGTCAACCAGGGATCCAGCGCCGAGGCCTCGTGCACCGGTCGACTGATTCAAGCCCTTCCCCGCAACGGGAACGACAACTCACGGGCCCGACCGCGTCCCGGGCTCCGACTCTGATGATGTCGACCTCCACACCTACGATCACTCCCGCCGGTCGGGATGGCCGTCGGCGCGGGGATGAACGGGGACACACATGAAATTCGGACTGGCGTTCGCGAGCAGCATTGCTCAGGAACACGAAGATTCCCTCGAGGTCTGCCGCCAAGCGGACGCTGCGGGTTTCGAGTCGCTGTGGGGCGGCGAGCACGTCATCATGCCGACCTCGATCGAGTCGTCGTACCCGTACACGGAGGACGGCAAGATTCCCGCCGAGCCCGAGACCCCGATCCCAGACCCGTTGATCTGGCTGGCGTTCGCCGCAGCCGCCGCACCAGGGTTGCGTCTCGGCACCTGCATCCTCATCGTCCCGCAGCGCAATCCGTTGATCCTTGCGAAGGAACTGGCCACGCTCGACCGGTTGTCGGGCGGGCGCGTCGAGCTCGGGCTCGGCGTCGGCTGGATGAAAGAGGAGTTCGACGCGCTCGGTGTCCCGTGGGCGCGACGCGGTGCCCGCAACGACGAGTACATCGAGGCGATGCGGGCGCTGTGGGCCGGACCCCACGCCGAGTTCCACGGCGAATTCGTCGACTTCCCACCGGCGACATGCAGCCCGCGCCCCATCCAGGAGCGGATCCCCGTCCTGGTAGGCGGCGATTCCGAGGCCGCGATCTCGCGAGCGGTTCGCCTCGCCGACGGCTACTTCCCCGGCGAGGGGGACATCGACCGGCTTGCGGCGCTCATCGAGCGGCTGCGGGTCGCAGCCGAGAAGGCGGGCCGGGACCCGGCTGAGATCGAGGTGAACGCGATGTTCGGAGCGCAGATGCCCGATCCGGTCGCGGGCGTCGAGCAGATGCGCGACGTCGGCGTCGGCCGGATCATGGTGCCGGCGTTCTTCTTCGCCGGTCCGGGCGGACTGGAACGGCTGGCTGCGTTCGGCGACGATGTGATCGCCACGGCCGACTGACCTCCGACACGGCGTCTCAAACACCAACACCGATTCGACATCCCGCGAGGCCGACCTTCCTCGGCCTCCAACCACATGAGGAGACATCCATGAACAGCTTCGACCTGAGCGGAAAATCGGCCGTCGTGACCGGCGGCGGGCAGGGCATCGGCGAAGGCATCGCCAAGAACCTTGCGGCCGCCGGCGCGTCGGTGATTGTCGCCGCCAGACACGTCGACCGCATCGAGCGCGTCGCAAACGAGATCAACGCCGCGGGCGGCACCGCGATTGCGCTCGCGACCGACGTGACCGACACGGCGGCCGTCTCAGCACTCGCCGACGCAGCTGTCGAGCAGTTCGGCGGCTTGCACGTGTGGGTCAACAACGCCGGCGGATCTCCCGTGCGCTCGTCGCTCAGCGACATCGGCGACGACGAGTGGGAGGCGTGCCTCCGGTTGAACCTGACCGCTGTGTGGAAGGGGTCCGTGATCGCCTTCGAACGGATGGAGTCAGGCGCGATCATCAACATCACGTCACCGGCCGGCGATGTCGCCGTTCCGGGAAGCGGCCACTACGGCGCCGCCAAGGCGGGCGTGAACTCGCTCACGAAAACGCTCTCGCTCGAATTCGCGCCGAACGTCCGGGTGAACGGCATTGCCCCGGGTTACGTCCCGACCGAGGTGATGATGACCGCACTCGACACCGACGAGGAGCAGCTCGAGAGCATGGCCGAGCGGCGGATCCCACTCAAGCGCCTCGGCACCCCCGACGACATGGGCTCGACCGCTGTCTACCTGGCGAGCGATGCCGGCAGCTGGGTCACCGGACAGACCATCAAGGTCGCCGGCGGCATGTGATCGCCGGTCGAGCTGCTGGCGCGCAGTAGCGTTCCGACCATGACGCAAGAGATGGACGTCCAATCCGGCCCGACCGCCCTCCTCATTGCACGCGAGTGGTCGGCCATTCTGGTGATCGGCATTCTCACCGTCGCCCTCGGTGCCGTGGTCCTCGCGTGGCCGAGCCAGACCCTCACCGTCGTGTCGGTATTGCTGGGCATCCAGTTGCTGGTGTTCGGATTGTTCCGACTCATCAGCGCATTCGCCGACAACGTCGTCTCGCCGGGATTCGTCGGATTCGTCGGCATCCTCGGGATGATCGCCGGAGTCGTCGTACTCCGCCATCCGTTCGAGACCGTGACGGTGCTCGCCACGATCCTCGGTGCGGTGTGGATCGTGACGGGCGTCATCGAGATCATCGACGCGATGGCAAACAAGTACGTCGACGGTCGGGGATGGCTGGCACTCGCTGGACTTCTTTCGGTTGCGGCCGGCGCCGTCATCGTGGCGTGGCCGGCGCCCACGGTGACGGTCGTGGCCTGGATCGCCGGGTTCTACCTGATCGTCTTCGGACTCTTCATCTGTGCCAGTGCATTCTCGATGCGCAGCCTGACCAAGGCCTGATCAGTTCGCCAACAGGTCGTTGATCGTGCCGGCCTCGGCCCGGAGGACGACAGCCGCGGTCCGGAACAGTCGGAGGCTCCCGCGTGAGCCCCATCCGCCGTGCTTCATCGGGCGGACATCGATCACCTCAGCACGGTCGATGCGATCGAGCGGGACCGTCACGCCTCTCCCCCGCCGCATCTCGACCAGGCCATCGTCGCGGAGCCGCCCATACGCTTTCAGAACCGTGTGCATGTTGACGTCGAGCGAGCGTGCGAGCTGCTTCGCCGCCGGGAGTCGCTCGCCGAGCCCGACCTCGCCATCGCCATCGCGCAATACGGTGGGGCAATGAATCAGGACGCCAACTCGAACATCGACGATCGCATCGCGTTTCGGCACGACATCGAACGACGATTTGCGGTGGCGCCCGTGGCCTACTCCGCCAACGGCCGCACGGTCGAGATCAACGGACCCCTCACCCTCGGGTTGAGCATCGGAGGCTTCGGAGTCGTCGAACGCAGCAAACACGGCGATGAGGTCGTGATCCACGTGCTGGCGCTCGGTGTCGACGAACGGATCGGGCCCCGGATCGACTTCGACGACCGGGCGGACGAGACCGGCATCGGCCTTCCGGGAACGAGCTTGAACGTGCGACTTCGAGGTATCGCCGGCGAAGCGGCTGTCCTCGGCCGCTTGAGTGGTGCAGCGTTCGATCCCGCCACAGCGGTCGAGCCATTCGGGGAGGAGTTGGTCCGCCCGGCGACGCCCGACGAGGTCGCCACCGTGATCGATGCGATGCACGGCGAATCGCCGACGATCGACATCGGACGTCACCGGGAGTTCCACGAGCTGCCCGCACGACTGCGCTCGAAGGGCTTTTCCCGCCACACGTTCATGTGTGGCCAATCCGGGTCGGGCAAGACCTATACGACGGGAGTTTTGTTCGAGCGACTGCTCGCCGGCTCGACCCTGCCCGTGGTCGTCCTCGACCCCAACTCCGATCACGTCCATCTCGGCTCGCTCGCGAATCCTGACGATCACGGACCTGAGGCGGAGCGGTACCGGGCCGTCGCCGGCCAGGTCGTCACGACCAGAGCACGCGGGTACGGCGGGACCAACACCTTGTGTATCGATTTCAGTGACCTCGACCGGAGCGTGCGTGCCAAGGTCCTGCGCCTCGACCCGATCGCCGACCTCGACGAGTTCGGCGCGCTCCGCGAGATCACCGACAGACTCTCCGAGCCGTTTTCGGTGGACGACGTCGCCACCGCCGCTGCCGCCGACGAATCGACCGCGACGTTGGCTCGCCGGATCTCGAACCTCGGGATCGCCGACTGGGGGCTGTGGCGCCGGGACGGCGAGGAGTCGATCGCCTCGACCGACGTCCGCGGCAGTCGGTTCGTCGTGGTCGACACCGGCAGCCTGGCCACGCCGACGGAGCGGACATTGGTGGCCCTTGCGATTCTCGGGCGGAGGTGGCAGGCGCGCCGCGAGCGGCAGCCGATGCTGCTCGCCATCGACGAAGCTCACAACGTCCTCCCGGCTTCGACCGACGACGCACTCCTTCAGTCCGCGGTCGACGTCGGCACCCTGATCGCCGGCGAGGGCCGCAAGTTCGGCATTCACCTCTTCATCGCATCGCAACGGCCCGGAAAGGTGCACCCGAACGTGCTGTCGCAGTGCGACAACCTCGTGCTGATGCGGATGAACGGAGCGAGCGATGTCGCCGATCTGGAGTCGGCCTTCTCCCATGTTCCGCAGATGCTGCTCCGAGAAGCGCTCTCGTTCGGCCTCGGCCAAGCACTCTTCGCCGGACCGCTCGCCCCGCTGCCACTGATCGCGCAGGTCGGCACCCGACTCACGCCGGAGGGCGGCGCCGACGTTCCGACGACGTGGACAACACCGCCGACGACGGCGTGAACGTCACGAGGCCGGGTCGGCTGTTTCAGGTCCGGAACTTGCCGCCGCGGATCCGTTCGGCCTCCATCAGTTCCACCTCGTGTGCGCCTGAGACGACGATCTCGGGATCGGGGACGAAGTCGAGATGCGAATCGCGTCCCGCGTAGTCCACGGCGTCGAGGATCACCTTGATCGCGTTGAGGCGAGCGCGATGCTTGTCCTTTGATCGAATGACGGTCCACGGGGTTGCGGTGGTGTGGGTGCGACGCAACATCTCGTACTTCCGCTCGGTGAACTCATCCCACAGATCCTGCGCCTGGACGTCGACCTCGCTGAGTTTCCACTGTCGGAGCGGGTCGTCGCGCCGACGATCGAATCGACGCTGCTGCTCGTTCTTGGTCACCGAGAAGTACAGCTTGACCAGGACGGTTCCCTGTCGGGTCAGGTCCTTCTCGAAGCCGACGACACCCCGGAGGAAGTCCTGGTGTTCCTTTTCGGTACAGAAGCCGAAGACCGGCTCGACCATCGCCCGGTTGTACCAGCTGCGATCGAACAACACCATCTCCCCCGCACGCGGGAACTGCGTGACGTACTTCTGGAGGAACCACTGCCCTCGCTGCTCGTCGGTGGGTTTGCCCAGCGCGACGACTCTGTAGTGCTTTTCGTTCATGTAGCGGGTGACGCGACGGATCGCGCCACCCTTGCCAGCGGCATCGCGGCCTTCGAAGACGACGATCATCTTCAGGCCCATCGCCTCGAGGTGCTTCTGGAGCTTCAGCAACTCGACCTGATACGCCTCGAGCTCCTTGTCTCGCCGGTAGCGCTTCCGGAGTTGTTTGGCCGACTTCTCCTGCGGCGCCGAGTTGACCGATGTAGTTCCGTTCCCGTTGCTCGTTACGTGGGGAGCTTCAGCGGGCGGATCCCACGACTCGGTGACGCCCGGCGTGCGCCCATCGGCTGCTGCGGCGTCGGCATGGGCTCTCGACTCATCGACCATCGTTCCACGATGCTGGGTTCACCCCCAGCCGGCTAGGGCCGAACGACCCGCAAGCTCGCAAGCCTGTCGTGGCATACGGGGCGTCGGCTAGAATCACGGGATGGCTGCTTCGCAACTCGAACTGATGCCGGGCGAGCACATGGTGCTCTCCGGAAACCCACACTGGTGGTACTTCTGGAAGCAGGTTGCAGCCGGAGTCGGCCTGCTCGCCCTGCTGTTCCTGCTGTGGAGCGTCGACGCCGATTGGGTGTCGACAGCGATTGGCTGGATCGCGCTCGTCGCCTTCGTGGTCTGGCTGGCGAACACGGTCTATGAGTTCGTGCAGTGGCGCACGACCCGGTTCGCGGTGACCGACCAACGTGTGGCGTACCAGAGCGGCGTGATCCGCCGCAGTGGCGTCTCGATCCCGCTGAACCGGATCAACAACGTCAACTTCAGTCAGTCGATGGTTGCGCGCATGCTGAACAACGGGGTGGTGACCATCGAGTCCGCCGGCGAGACCGGCGATTCGGTCTTCGAGAACATCCCGGACCCCGAGCGAGTGCGGACCGTGATCTTCGCCCAAATGCAAGCCGACGAGCAGGCCGACTCGCACCGCGACGCTGCCGCCATCCGCGACGCGCTGCAGGGCCAGACCTTGGCCGCCCCGACCGGTCCGACGGCGCAGTCACGCCTCGATGAGCTCGAGAGTCTCCATCGGCAAGGCCTCGTGTCGGATGAAGAGTTCGAGGTCAAGCGCAAGCAGATCCTCGAAGAGCTCTGAGTCGACGCGCTCGGCGTCAGCCGTGACGGTGTCTGGCGACGTCCTTGCGGTGTTCGCGCCGGATCTGGGTTGCCAGCTTGTGGCCGGTCCTGTCGACGGCTGCCATGGCGATCCGGTCGATGTCGGATGCCTCGAAGCGGTGACCCGACCCCCACAACTGGGCGTGAATCTTGGTCTGTTCGTCCTTGCCGCCCTCCCATGAGACGGTGACGTGCCCGCTCTGGAGCGATTCCATGTGCTCGTCGAGCTCCCCGATCTTGACGTGGATCTCGTCTTTGAGCCCGTCGTCGAGCTCATAGCCCTGGCCGTCGATCTTCAGTTCGATCATTGCGTCCTCTCGTGGGTGGGTTTCGGGTGCCCGTCTGATGCGGCACCGCTTCTGACATGAATCGTACTCTTCGGACAGCGTGGCCTCCCAGGGCTTTCGACCCTGCTCCACACGGTCTCAGCTCCATCTGTCGAAAATCCGGCGGGCAGTGACGCTGACCGTCACGATCCGCCGGGATTGCCGCGGACACTCGATCGGATCAGGGGCGGGTGTCGGCATCACCCGATGTCACAGCCGGCGACAAGGACCGCACCGGGCACGACGCCGAGGTGCACCGGGAGCGGGCCGAGCAGTTCGCCGTCGGCCCACACGTCGGCGTCGGCACCGTGGATGGTCACGGACGTTCCCGAGGCCGTGCTCACCTCGGGTCGCCGGATGTGGCGGCCTGAGAACACGGTCGGGAAGACCCGCAGAAACGTGCGGCGCGGTACGTCACCGATACTGACCACCTGCAGTTGCCCATCATCCGGCCGAGCATCCGGGCAGATGCGCATCCCGCCGCCGAAGAACGCTGTGTTGCCAACGGCGAGCAGCGTGGTGTCGCCGCCGACACGCCGGCCATCGACCTCGACGGTCACCGGCAGCGTGCGGAGTCGAGGGAGTTGGAGCAGCGTGGCAAGCGTGTAGCGCAACTGCCCGCGCGGCCAGGACAGCTCATTGGCGCGGGCGGTGACGTCTCCGCTGAACCCGAGCGTTGCCACTGTGGCGACCCACCCGTGGTTCGTGCGGATCGCATCGATACCTGCTGGTTCATCCAGCGCTCGTGCAACCTGTGCGTCGACGTCGCCGTCCAAGAGACCGAGGGCACGCGCGAAGTCATTGCCGGTCCCGGCCGGCACAACGCCGAGGACCGTCTCGGACTCGGCGACGGCGTTGACTGCGATGCTCACAACCCCGTCGCCACCGACCGCGACCAGCCTTGTCGCTCCGTCCTCCACCGCTCGCCGCGCCGCGGCGCGTGCATCCGTGACCGTCTGCGCTGCGAGGACCGTCGCCTCGACGCCGAGCCGTCCGAATCCATCAATGACCGCTTGGAGCTGTGCCTGCCCGCCGCGAGCGGTCGGGTTGGCGAGCACCTGAACCGAAGTCATCGTTGGAACGGTACGCCGCGTCACCCCGGGCAAGTGATCCGAACGGACCGAACCAGCCGATCGTCGATGGAGCTCGCGCACCGTTTCTTGATCTGCCGAACGCGCCTGTCGGCACCACCTCTCCGCAGGTGCACGCACCCTGAGGACGCCAGGGAACGCAATCAGCCGACGTAGCGGCGGACTGAGGTGATCGAGCTCTTCGCTGGCATCGGCCCGACCCGGACGGTCTGGCCAGTGCCGACAGCCTGGATCCATGTCGTCGAGGTGATCGCCATGCCGACATGGTTGATCGTCTCGCTGCCGCGACGGGCCTGGAACACCAGGTCGCCGGGCCGAATCGATTCATTGAGAAAGTCGACGCCCGTTCCTTGGCGCGCCTGCCAGGCGCTGTAGTGGACCAGGTCGATCCCGATCTGCCGGTACGCCGCGAGGGTCAGGCCGGAACAATCGAACGCGTCCGGCCCCTTGGCGAAGAATCGGTACGGCTTGCCGACTTGGGCCAGCGCGTAGTCAACCACCGCTCTGACGCCGGTGGCGGCCGGCTGCTGCGCCGCCGGCTGCGATGTCCCGCCGGTGGATGGCTGGGTTGAACCAGCGGGAAGAGTCACCCGCATGCCCGGCACGATCAGACTGGTGATGGACATCTTGTTGACCTTGAGCAACGACGCCAGTGAGACTCGGTAACGGGCTGCGATCCCACTCAACGTGTCCCCCGACCGCACGACATGCGCCGAACCCGACCCGCTCGGTGAACCCGACGACGACGATGAAGGTGTTGAAGCCGTGGCGGTCGCCCCGTTCGGCACCACGAGCGTCATGCCGGGCACGATCAGGCTCGTGAGCGACAGTCGGTTGGCGGCGAGCAGCGACGACAGCGAGACCCCGTTGCGGCTCGCGATTCCACTCAACGTGTCCCCCCACCGCACGACGTGTGTCGAACCCGATTGAGCCGGCGGCGAAGTCGAGGTCGGCGCGCTCGTCGACGACGTGGACGACGGCGAGGG
>Ga0316197_10001974_pt1 | contig 14622 bp, 10 predicted proteins | sample OudBiesiAoxic_MG_FD_204939 | JGI IMG/M metagenome (GOLD analysis project Ga0316197, IMG submission 204939) | Coastal sediment microbial communities from Oude Bieten Haven, Netherlands - site A oxic | ecosystem: Environmental > Aquatic > Marine > Coastal > Sediment | place: Netherlands...
TGAAGATGGCCTCCCAATCGGCCCCAATTGCATCAATTGGGGGTCCAATCAACTGCATCGTCCAAGTGAGGGCATCAAACGATGCCTTGACAAGAAGTGTCCTGGATCAATCTTGTCGGTCTCGGATATTCTGCGGGCAATGAAGTACAAGAAGCATCGTTGGTTCGATCTCTTTGGCCACTGTGTCCTGCCGGCTATCCATGACAAGAAGCATCATTGGATCGATCTTGTCGGTCTCGGATATTCTGCTGGCTATCACGACAAGAAGCATCATTGGATCGATCTTGTCGGTCCCCTACTTCTGTTGGCTATCCATGACAAGAAGCATCATTGGATCGATATTGTCGGTCCCCTACTTCTGCTGGCTATCCATGACAAGAAGCACCATTGGATCGATTTGTCGGTCCCCTTCTTCTGCTGGCTATCACTGACAAGAAGCATCATTGGATCGATATTGTCGGTCCCCTACTTCTGCTGGCTATCCATGACAAGAAGCACCATTGGATCGATCTGTCGGTCCCCTTCTTCTGCTGGCTATCACTGACAAGAAGCATCATTGGATCGATCTTGTTGGTCCCGGATATTCTGCGAGCTATCACTGACAAGAAGCATCATTGGATCGATCTTGTTGGTCCCGGATATTCTGCGGGCTATCCATGACAAGATGAATCATTGGATCGGTCTTGTTGGTCCGCCCTACTTCCGTGGGCTATCAACAAGAAGCATGAATTCTGCCAGCTGTCAATGGCAAGAATCCACTGCAGAGAGTGCCGGTTTGCTCGCGTCCAAACCACTGCAATCAAGCAAAGGCCCTGGCTCCATGGCTGCCCACGCCCCTCAGCCCGAAAAGAACAACTCTCGTGAGAAGAGGAGCAGTTGCGCAGACAAAGCAGTTGGTGTCAAAACCGAAACTAAAAGGAAGAGACGCAAAAGAGGCACACCCCAGGACAAACAAGCGGCCCTGGCCTTGATTGGCATGAATCCGACTGCAAACAGATCGCCTCAGGCTTTTTTTCTGTGGCTGCATTTGTGTTGCGAACTCACCTCCAGAATGGGCAGCACCAACAACACAGCAGACGCTGCACTTGCAGAAAAAAGATTGCGTGACCTTTGTGATCTCCGTATCGACAGCACCAGAGATCGGACAACAATTCTCGGGGCGATTCGTGAGCATGCCAAAGAGAATGACTGGCAGTCCATTGAGACTTGGCGAACCGAGAAAGGAATTGATACCCCGGAGTTAGCTGCGAAGGAGTGGCACGGGGTGTTGGCGTGCCTCAGTAAAAAACGGGGTCGCTGTGTTGCAAAGAAAGAGGGAACAGTTGCTGAGTTAATGGGGGAAAAGGGAAAGAGCGGGGCACGCGGCAGAAATGCCACGACGTCTGGGTCGACGGTCAAAAAACGAGAACGGTCGCCTGACAGAAACGGGGACAGTGGGCCCCGCTGAACGCACCAGAAAGCAGAAGAAAGGAAATAAGTGAGGCGCCCAAGCGATCCCGGGCCGGGCGTTCGAAAAATAAAACAGTCAGTGATAGCTGTATTGGTATAAGTAGATTCACCTTGGTCACTGTGTAAACACATCTCCATACAGGAACCGAGAACAGGTCAGAGTGGGGGCACAATTTGTTGCTTGCACTTCCTTGCCTCCAGAAACAACCGACCACATCTGTGTTTAGTGCCCATTCTCATCAGGCATGAACCCTGGGTCTACAGTGGCCCATCGATGACGAGAAAGGTCCTTGATTCAACGGAATAGAGCCATGGACAACAAAAAGTGTCCTGGGATCATTTTTGTTGCCGGTGCCTGTTGCGCACCCCCACAAAACGACTCGAATGGGACACAGAGGGGGGGAGCAAACAAGGATCAAATAGACAATGAACGACACGCCAGAGCCTCCCACCCACGCACCATCTGTTCGTCTGTTCATTCCCCCTCCAAGACGCTCGGTTGTTTTGTGGTCCTTCTCCTTGCAACCAAGATGCATTGAGCCACTCCACCCTCCTGTGTGGTCGGATCCATGGTGCATTTCTCGTCCGGGGCATTTGTTTGTCACTCGGTCAGTTTGGTGGGAGGAAGAGAAGACCGTTCAGAAAGAGTGGGATTCAAAAGGTTGGCAGTGTTTGCTTGTCGTGATGCCCCATGAATCGGATGTTGCCAACTCATTGGCAAGGGTGAAAGTAGAGGAGAGGTACCGCCAATTTTTGGCCGAAGAAGAGGAGAAGCACCAGCAGTTTTTAGCCTCTCTGAAATTTGACTTGCAAAACATCCCCGATGAACGTCTTGCACAATACAATGATGGACCAAATATGATTGCAATGAAACACGAGGCTGTCCAGAATGTCGTGAGATAAAGTAGTGTGAGCGTATCTACTCGGGGTCACACGGCGCGTCAGGAGGGATGGCTGGACGCGTCACATCCCAATTTCTTTGAAAACACGTTGAGCGAGTACAGCAAATCTGGGTGTTTGATCTGCAGTTCTAGTTTGGTTCGTTAAGAGTTTACCTATTATTATAAGACTACCAGCAATAATAGCAACCCGCCGTTTGACACGGAAGGCTCGTTCCATTTCCTCGTCATCGGAAACCTCGGCCGCGCCACAAGGCTTTTCAGCGCGTTCCTTGTCAAGGCTTTTCAGCGCATTCCTTGTCAAGGCTCCTTGGCGAATTCGTGGACGATCGTACATTCTCTGTTGTACTTCACATCGTTGTCGAAGGTCGAGCGGACGTCTGTCTTGAATTCTTCAAAGGAGTGGTACAAACCAGGCATCGAGCTTCTTCTGGGTCTTCCTAGTCTGTAACTCAGAGAAGGGGGGGATTCAAGAAAATTTTTCGCCTTGCTCTTGCCTGTGTACTGGCCTTGCCTGCTTCCTCTTGTGGATTCACAGCACACCAGATCTCATAATTTGCTCTCCAAACACAAAGCAGTATTATTTACTTGTAACTCAAACTAACATTCGCAAGACTATGGCGCCCAAAGCAACACCACGAAAACCCACTGCTTCGTCCGTCGGGACGGTCAAAAAAGGCAAGCATGTCGCCCCTTTCGTAAACAAGAAGAAGTATGTAGCGTACACACATTGGATCGATTCCGCTGCCACGCTGGTTCCCGACATCGTCGTTTCTTGGGTTACCAAGTACAACGTAAGAGAATCCTCGTTCATTGCTCCGATGAGATGTGCGTTCGAGGAATCCGAAGGACGGGTGGGTGATCAATGGGGGGTTCTTGCCTTCATGCACCGACGCGATCCATCGGCTCAGGAAGGAGCGAACAAGTATCTCCCTGGCAAGGAAGGATCGCCCTTTGGTTGGGAGATCATGATCAGCGAAGCCGGTGGGGCCAAAAGCCCCCCCAATGTGGGACGTCGCATTGCAGAAGGGTTCACCACATTTGGGGCTGACGCCCCCGAGTACCACATCTCTCCTGTCTTCACTTTCCGCGACAATTTGACTACCAACCCACCGAAACCCTTGAATTATTACTTGTGTGATCCTGACTGCATGACGTTGCTCAAGCGTGTCTATTCTACCGACAACACAAAGGAATGTGTCATGGATGACGAATCCATCATGAATTCGTATTTCGGTTCGGTTGAATTGGGTCATCGGCTACTCGGGGCTGAGGATGATGGGCAATGGGGTAAGATGGAGTAGTGTAGCATGAACGAGGAGGCCCGATGGCCCAAGCGACGGGGGCGGGGACAAACAAACTAATTGATTGGATGCCTGTTTGAATGCAAACGAATGAAGTGTTTGAATGCCAGGTTGAATGATAACCACTTTAGCAAAGATTAGGTCATATATAGTTCTCTTGGTCCCATTCCCTGAGAGAGATACCCTGTCCAATTCTTCGCTGTGTTTGGTTAAAGTCCTCAACCTCCGTCTCATCAATTTCTTTGACGTCCTCCAACTTAGACTGTCCAAACTTACCAGGCAAAACAAGGTAGGAGGGCTATGTAGGAAGAATTTTGCAAAAATCGCTGCGCTTGCCTGGAATCCAATTCTGTACATTTGTTTAACTCCCAGACTACCCCCATGGCTCGCAGAAGACCAAGGGCCGAAAAGAATCTTGTCCTAGATAGCTTGCAGAAGAACCGGGCCCGGGGTGACAAGAAGCATCCTGGGATTAATCAAAGTGTGTCAATGCTTGCTTGGCTCTCATAAATTCAGCAGAAGAAACAAAATACCATCCTGGTCTGTGATGATTTAGTTTTGCCATGACTACAACAGATCTGTGACAGAAGAACTCCTCGGGTGATAGAGATTCCCGCACCAACCCCAATCGAAAGGATCTCTAACCCATTATCGTTTCGTGGCTTCATCGACTTACAAGTACATGTCAACTAAACGACTACTCTTGCTTCAGTGAATTATGCCTTCAAGCAATAATGTCAATTTAAAGCCACAAGCTGAGCCAAGAAGCGCCTTCGACATCCAACTGACCTTTTTGACCTCCAAAACAGAGAAGGTGGGTGCCACGACCTCCAATTGACTTCCGACTGAAATTGACCCCAAAGCGCGAGGAAATCTTTGCGACACTGTCTGGTCGACCTCGGTTGACTTCCAATTGCACAAAATACAAACACAGTGGACGGATGGTCAACCGAAGAGATACGAGAGAGACAGTGTCCTTCGGGGGTGTCGGGAAAAAGGGAAAACGAGGGCCGCCTGCCGAAGAAAAATCAGTTGTGAGTGGCAGGCGGGGAAGAAGGTTCAACCCCTCTGGTTCAGCACAACCACGTCGTGGGACGGGCCAGACAGGAAGGGCGCTCTCGAAGCCTCCCGAAACTGTCAAATTCCCATTTCCTCGAGACCGTCCGGAACTCAGGGCCGTCCAGAACCAGTACGACGCAAGCATTGAACATTGGGGAAAAGAAAAATCATCGAATGTGCTACTTGAATACATGCGTTTCCGCGACAAAGTCAAAGACAAGGGAAACGCCAATGCCTTGTACAATCTTAACTCAGTTTGTCAGAAGTCCATTGTGGACAAGGTCTCTTTTATGAGGGTGTGTCACGAGTGTGCAGAACCCCTCCGGACGGCGGCAAAAGCATGGTGGGGAGGAGGACAAGAGAAGAAGGTTGGCTGGTTGGGGCTCGATACTCTCAAATTGTTGGTGTCCGATGGCTTTTTTGTCCACGTTATCACCTCCGTAGACGAAGGGAAGTGCAACAATCACACCGAAGAGAGGATCGACCAATTACTAGACTCCCAAGACGCCACACCCGAGAAACTACAAGAACCAAGGCATGAGTCCTTAAGGGCTCGGGGTCTTGGTGTGTCACAGGGCAATGCAATTCAAGGCCACGAAGAGGACATCAAGTCCATGGATGTCCCTCTTTGGACGTGTGCATCGTGTGGTTTCCGACCCCGATTCAACAAAGAGTCTTTCAAGACTGAGGATGTGAAATCGCTCCACTGGGCAGAATTAGATGACGATAAACGTTTGGAGCACCTTGAACGAATGGCAAAACCACCGTTGTGTTTGCCGATCAATGCCGAGGGAGGGGAGGGCATTTTTGAGACGTGGAGAGCATATTCAAGATGGCCCGCCAAGAAGCCTGATGAGTTGACGAATGACACCACCCTGCCGGATTGGATGTTCTGCAGGAACAGCAACAACGAGACCAATCGAAACAAGCCAAAATACTTCCATCTTCATCCCGAATTCGTTCAGGAGTTTACTGATGATGACGGCAGGAAGGATTTCGAAGTAAGACTCTGTGGCAAATGCCGTGAGTTTGAGCCAAGCGAAAAAAACAAAGCGCCTATGCGGTCCATTGCAAAAGGAGTCGATTTTGGGAGCCCTAGCAGGGTTGGTCTCGTACCCCTGACTTCACGTGAACGCCAAATAATATCCCCTGTTCGGCATTACCAAATTGTTGTAAAAATCGAGTCCAACACCGGCCGCCGGAAAGAGCACACCCACTCTGCCATCAAAGGCCACTCCATTATCTTTGATCACGACAGTCCACGGGTTGTCAGGGACTTGTTGAGTGCTGAAAACATTAACGACAGCATCGACATTCACTTCGTGGGACCAGACGGGCAGTACGATCATTTGGCTAAGAAGGCACTGGGTTCGGCTCTCGTTTCTGCTCGACCATTTGCGGTCTATCAGTGGCTGTCTGTGCTGGGGGAGGTGAATGAGATGTATTCCGATTGTGATGCATTGCCCAAATTTGATAGTGATACAAGACGAATGTCGCCCCCCATTGAAAAAGTGACCGAAACAATAGACGGATGCAACAAGGCCCTAGTCGAAAATGCATTGTTGATAGCGACAGATGACGAGATTACAAAAGAAACTGACATCGCCAGGGATGACATAAGAGAGGTGCGTGAATCATCGGGTCGCAACAAAACGGCAAGCGCTTCGAATGTTGATGAGGTGAGTAGAATGAGTCGTCAGCTTGCCCCGCAACTAAGCCCCCGTGCCTTTTGTTCGCCACCCCACTTTTAGCTTACTCTTTTGCTCGTCAACTAAGAATGACCGGGACATCGACGACGGGGACGAAGATTCAGACCCTCCAATGCATTTCAGTTATTTGACCAAATCAAAAAAAACGGCATACGACATGAATACGGACGACACCCATGATTATCTAGTCAGCGTTGCTCGAGAACTGGGTGTCAACATCGGCAACGCAAAAGCGAAATACAACGAGTCAAACGAGGCAACTAAAACAGAATGGATGTCGTACAGGGAGCAAGATCCATTTAACGAGTTTTTGGGTGGAGCTTCTGGTCGAAAGGATGAGGGATTGGTGAAGGCCTTTCCCGATGTCTTCTTCTTGGGGAAAGGGTATGATAGCAACAGACCGTCGTTAAACGAGGAGCGGGTAGAGCATCTTTTGATGCAGTTCACAACCAACGCTGCTTCGTGTCGACCGCTTTTGTTCTACCTGTTTGATCAACTGCAGAGGCATGGTTCGATAAAGGGCATGCATGCCAAGCGAGTAAACAAAGAGAATGAGTTTGCAAAGTTCGCTGAAGAGTTCACATCTGATAGCTTCCGGGAAAAGTTGAAAGAGGCAATAAAAGACCCACACGGGAAAATTGGAAAGGAGGTCATGAAGAAGGTCGAACCGATTCTCACTGGTGGTGGGAAGCTATCTGCATATGGGGCGCTCGCAAGAGCTGACACTGGAAAGAAGATCATGGCAATGCGTCGCAGACACGCTTGTGCCCCAGCATTCCTCACCTTCGCCATCGATGACATCAATCATCCATCATCGTTGCGGATGGCCATGAGCAGTTCAAGCAACTCAGACTTTCCGGCTGTCGTGTCTGGTGAGCACCACGAAGCGATGAAACATGGTTTCAAGTGTTATTTTGGAAAGGACGAGATCTCCATCCCGGCCTCATACAGTGACCGTCTTAAATTGCTGGTTAATAATCCCGTTGGAGCGGCCTGTGTCTACAAACAGTTGGTGATTGATGTATTATCGATACTCGTTGGCAAAAGACCGGGTTTTGGCCAGAAGGCTGGGACCACCAGGACGACGGAATTTGCGTCTTGGGAAGAAGAGAATCTTGGGGCTATCATTGGGACACCAATTGCATATCTTGGTGTCACCGAGACTACCGGGGGTGGGTCCCTTCACTTCCATGTGGTTCTGTGGGGTGGATTGTCGCCAGATATTCTCGAGTTGGTAGCGGACCTACCTGAACTTTGCAAGCAAGTCGGATCTGTCTTAGACTCAACCTACAAAGCTACACTGCCAAGAGAAATCCACGTTCGTGATTTGGTCACCAAAGACCTTAAACGAAACTGCGACAGCTCGCAAGCATTTAAAAGAAGAGATGCAGCGGCCAGCGCGATGCAAGTTCCTCCTGACCCAGTGGAAGCGAGAGATGAATTTCGGGATTTCACCTATTGCACAGTTTGTGGGCGCAACATCCACGAGCATAGTCACACGTGTTACAAACCCCCAAATGGATTTCACGGGTGTAGAATGTTTAGGCCCGCCGGCGACTCTGATGGTACAAAGGCGATTGAGTTATTTTGGAACACCTTGACAGAAGAGTCAGAAGAAAAGAAAATGGGGGCCGTCGGTCCAACACCGGAGGACTCAAAATATGATTTTTCCCCCCTTACATCTCCCGACAGCCGAACTCTTTTATGGGAACTTGACAGGTCCAAGATTGAAGGACTGCCGGCATTGGAGTGTGGTTTGGACGACGAAAAGGCAAAAGCTGATATCATTTCAAAACTGTCAGAGGCGATTTGGGACACAGTCCAGCCTGATTATGCGAAGACCCCCGCGTCTAGAAATGAAGCCAAGACACAATATAGTCCCAGTGAAGTTGACACATACACGTTCTTCGACGATCAAGACAGCCTGTTTCATGGCATGCTCAAAGGGTTGGTTGTAGCAGGGGTTTTACCTGCCCATGATAAATCCGTCAAGGATTTGAGAATGGAGCTAATGAATTGGCTGAGAAGGCATCCCAACGACGAGTTCCGGGGTAAGACATTGGAGCGGTTTGTCCTGGAAAAGTCAGACCATCAAACAAACCTTTCCGATTATATTGCTGAGGCCAACCAGCCGGGAGGCGAGCTGGAACTGTATTTGTTTTCAAAGGCAAAGGGGGTCAATGTACATTTATATACGGAGGACCTAACTGTAATGCCTGAAAAATTCGTTCACGGTGAAGTCTTCGAAGCAAGCAGAGAAACTGAAAATGCTAAGGATTTTTACTTTGTCAAAAGATCTGGCGAGGATTGCTACAAACTCTTTGTGCCCAAAAGGAATGCAATATTGAGAGAGCTCCACTCGCTCAGCCTTGGACAACTGTGTGGTCTGTATGACAGGGTAGCAAAACAAATGGAGGACAGGAACGGATGGGTTGTTGAATATAACCCTCTTTTAACTTCATTGCTGGGATGCAATACGAACTTGGCATTCCTTGGCTCGAAAGAGCAGAGCAAGCAGGCTTTGTTTTACATTGGACCATACATCAATAAAAACGGAGTGAAGGTCGTAGATGCCCTCCCCCTCTTGGCTCACGCTCAAAATCACGCATTGCAATATCCAAGTTCTGCGGATGATGCCGACACAAACACAAGACTTGTCCAGTACATTATGACGCGAGTGTTAAACAAGCTCAATTCTATGATGGAAATATCAGACACTCAAGCGGCCTTGGCTTTGCTCGGAATGGGTCCCACTGTTTGTTCAGATATATTTTCGTATTACGACTTGAGGTCGACAAAAAACTTTGTACTCGATGAGTATTTTGGCCAGCGCGACAGCCTTGATGATGTGGGAGTTCGTTTGGACAGAGTTGACGATGCCGATTCGATAGGCGACGAAGATTCGTTCGCCACGGTCTCGGTTCTCAGTGACGATGGTGATGAAGACAACGACAGAAGTGAGATGGACGACGGTTGCGACGGCGATGTAATGGGTGTCAACGATGACAGTTGCAGCAGGATGGACGGGGGAAGCGACAATGGACGCATAATCGAAAATAGGTGAGTGAACGATCCAATGTCGCTAATGAGAGGGGATAGAGCACTCCCTTTGTCGGCCAGCAACGACCAAGGACTCTTCTGTTTATTATTCTGTCATTCCCGCTAATAAACATTGATTTGTGATGCATTGATGGCAGCGTGTATTCAGACGTGGGCACAGAACACAACGATTCTTCTGACGATGAAAACGAAGATGCTGGAGCCGAAAATGGAGACGATGATTGTGAGAATAACTTTTTTGACGAGGAGTCCAGCGACGAAGAAACACTCGCAGAGCCTGTGCAGTTCAAAGGTTCACCCACCGCAGTACCAATGAATTACGTCTCTGGCGAGCACGGGCAGGGCAAACTCATCAAAACTTATTCTCCCGAGAGTTTGCACTCAATTCCATATCCAGTGTTTTATCGACACCGCGGAGAATGGCTGAAATGGTCAAACAGGCTCGAGTATCACTCGTTAGTGCAAGTGAAACGACGAGCAAAGGAAAGCGGTACAGAAGGGTCGGAGGGAAGGCCAAAAAGCAAGGAGTTTCCCTTTGGGCGTGGCCTGGAGGAACGCATTGGTGGCGATCGCCCTGGTCGATGCTTTCAGTATTTGAGGTCCAAACAATGCACGCCCCAGTTCTTTTCCAGTCCAGCTCGCCACCCAGGAAGCCGGACGTCAGATCCTGAGAAAGAAAAGGTGTGGAAACGGCAGGCTGACAAGTTTGCGTGCGACTACTTGATTATGTTTCGACCGGAACCTGAATTGTGCGAGGAAGACCAGAGCTGCTCATGTGAATACGATTGGGGGGCATTCGAGGATTTTGTGCTAGATCTAAAGAGGAGCGACAACGCAGTGGACCACTCCCGATTAGAGCAGATTGAAAGGATGGTGCATAGTTGGGGGGTCAGTGAAGAGAAGAAGGATGCATTGACTCACTGGCGGGGCCGCAGTCGCACCTTGTGGTCCGCAGAAGACAAAAAATTAGCCAACATTGAGTACGCTAAGTTCAAGAAAGGGATGTTTGGTGGAGACGGGGATGACGAGATTGTCTGTGACGGTGTTGGTGTTGCAGGCAAAGACTTATCGTTGCGCCAGAAAAGGGATGCTTTGAACATGATCTCTCACGGCAATGAATTAATGACGGAGTTGAATAAACTACATAGCAATTGTAAGACGAGAGACAAAGAGCATGCCACGGGCTCTTTTCAACCAGCCAGGACCATCAAGTTTGACAAAGAGTTTGCCTGTCGTTTGGCAAGACTCAAGCCGGCCGATGAAAACGAAGAAAACAGCTGCCCAGATGACAGAAGGTGTCACATTGTGCCTGATCGAGAAGCCAAGGTCGATGCTTACTTGGACAACGAAGATTTGTCCTCGGACAAAACTCCGGTTATTGACAAAATTCGCGAACACTTCCGAGCTATTCGTGATGGACGGTCTCAGCAGCAAAGTTACGATGCGCCGGTTTTGTTGTTGTGTGGTGGTCCAGGAAATGGCAAGTCAAAGTTGGTCGAGACTGTTGGGGACATTTCAATGCTTATGGGCGTGGGAGTGCAGATCAAAACTGCGTACCTTGGGGTAGCCGCAGTCAATATCGGGGGTTCCTCCATGTGTTCGTTGTTTGAGATCCCAACTGAAAGACAAAATGTTAAGGGCGGAGTCAACATTAAACAGATGATTTTGCCCTGGTCGGAAGAGAAAAAGCGAAATTTTACCAAACTGTACGACATCAACAAAATCAGCTGCATAGTTGTGGACGAAATATCCACTCTGCAGCCGTATATGTTAGCTTATTTGAGCGCAAGACTGATGGAACTACTCCCTGAGAGTGGCAAAGATTTTGGGGGTGTTGCGGTCATACTTTGCGGTGACTTCGATCAGCTGCCGCCTGTTGCCGGTGATAACCTCGCAAAAGCCACGATGAAGCACGAAGAATTGCATGGACCACGCGGCAACATCGACCGCTGGAACACAACCAAGCATTGCGTGAATGTCCACAAAGAGGGTCTACGGCTGTTTCAGAAAGCAATCTACTTCGAACTGACCGAGCAGCACCGATCGAAAGACCCTGGTCACACGGCGATGTTAAACAGGATGAGACGAACGGGTAAGGTTAATGTGTTCGATCTGAGGAACAAGTGCAAGCTTTTGAAGGAGGAAGATGTAGCAGGAGATGGCGACTTTCGTTTCGCAACGACCCTCGTCACGGGGAATGAAGAGAGACACAAAATCAATAACTACAAGGCAGACGACTGGGTGTCACGTCATGGAACGACTCTGACAAGATGGCTCCGGAACATTGACCTCTCTGGTTGGAAGGGAAGACCGAGGTCGGCAGAACACATCAAACACGCTATGGCTAACAATGAATGCTTCTATGAACTATTTGTGCCCGGGGCGAGAGCTTTTCTCACCCACAACATAAACACTTCCATTGGCCTCGCTAATGGGACAGAGGTAAAATACGACTCGATTTCTTTCAGTGATCCAGTTGATGATGAAGAGTACCACAAGCACTTGCAATTGCAACGTTGTTGTCCTCCTGGCGGGGTGGTGACACTCCATAAGCCCCCGAGTTCCATCAACGTCGAACTTTACGCCGATTTCCCGGGCGACTCCGAAGCTCAGAAGAAGAAAAATGCAGCAAAGAGACAAGACTGGCAACACGGATCTCTGGCGAGCGACAATCGCATCGTAATTCCTATCTCCACCAAGTATAGCAGCTACGTTGAATGGGAAACAGCCAACATTCCAGCACTCTACCCGACGTCTCACTCCAAGGTTTCTGGGGTGACGAGGCGTGGCTGGTGTCAGATTTATGGTGTGTCCAAGGCTCCCTTGAAAGACTACTTTTGTATCGAACCGGGGTTTTGCATAACCATTCACAAAGCGGAGGGGAGGACCATTCACAGATTGATTCTGTCCATCTCTGACCATCCACATCATAGACTCAGGCACAAATGGGAAGGACTTTACGTTGGTCTCTCTCGAGTAGAGTACAGTGAGCACATGCGACTGCTCCTCAAGAGAGGTGACTGGGGGACGACAAAACTTTTGCGTGATCTGGAGAGGTGCAAACACACTGAGTGTTTTTTCGGGGGTTACAACCGGATGCTGGATCGGAGAGGCATGCGATGGAACAGACAATTGGCAAGAACGGCTGCCGAAAAGATGGAGTTGTTCGGACAGAAGAAAAGCGCGACAAAGAACAGTAAGAAGGGTGCCAAGAAGAGCAGCACTGTCTCATGCAAACGCATCAGACGAAGAAAAATTGCTGGGGTGTGGCGGTCTAGTAAGGGCAAAGAGTTGCCTCCTTGTTTGGTGGCGGTTTAAGGTAAATGTCTTGTGTGTATCTAGGCCCGCACGGACTGCCACTCTGATCTCTAAATGCTCTTAGAAAAGTCTACCGTCTTGCTACTAATGTGACACCTGCTCCAAAAAAGCAAAGATAGCTCTCAAAAATCGGAAGGACGTTCCCCCTTATTCATTTTCCTAATCCTATTACTTATCGCAGCTGTTTCATCGTTGCTGCTAATATTACCCGAAATCAGTGAACTCTTTGTTAACTATTCGATCGCCGATGTATCATGCTTACCCACCAAACAATAAAAATGGAAATTGCGTTCCCACAAATTATGATTTGGCAAACGTGGCACTGATGCTTAGGAAGGGTGATACCTCTGCGTATCACCCTGTCGCCAGAGGACGGCCCTGCTGCCCACCACTGCCATCGTTCTCTCCTACGGCTGCGCTGCTGTAGCTTAGCGGCTTCTCCCTTCTCACAATTCACAACACAACTGAAACAGTAAGTTAATTGTACCCCGCCCAGAAGCGACAATTAGTATGTGTGGTGCTTGTCCCGGCCCAGCTCCATCCTTCAAACCCAGGATCAGATCAAGCTTGGCCCCAGCAAGCTCATCCACTCCCCTCCTCTCGCCTCTCAGCTCAAAATTTTCTCATCTCACGCCTCCTCACAGAACCCGCAAGCCTTATTCACTTCCACCTACTCCTTCTCGACTCCGAAATCGCCACATCTCCGATGGCCACCCTCCCCACACCCAAAGTACCCGAAGTCCTCTGGGTCAAGTTCTTGAGTAAGCACGCCAAAATGCCCACGCGCGGATCACCCCAAGCCGCTGGATTCGATCTGTCGAGTGCAGAGAAGACGGTGATACCTTCTGGTGGACACGCGGTGGTCAAGACGGATTTGAGCGTTGCTTGTCCCGCAGGGACGTACGCTAGGATTGCCCCGAGGAGGTGAGCTGTGTTTTTTTGTGTGTGTCATTGTTTTTGCGACCTCTCATCATGCAAACGAAAATAAAACAGTGGACTTGCTGTCGAAAAGATGATCGACTGTGGCGCAGGGGTTGTCGACGCAGATTACCGCGGCAATGTTGGGGTCGTGCTGTTCAACTTTGGCTCTGTTGATTTTGAAGTTGGCGTCGGAGATCGCATCGCACAGCTAATTTTAGAACAAATTAGCATGGTGCCTGCCGTGGTGGTGGAGGACTTGACTTTCACGCAGCGTGGCATCGGGGGATTTGGCAGCACTGGCATTGACTGATTTTTTTGGGGGGTGCACGGGGATTGCTCGATCACTGCATCTCTGTCCCACAACATTGAACAAGACAATGCTTTAAACACAATTAACAGACGGTCAACACATGAGACGTCGGCGTTTGTTTATAATTTGATCAATCTCGTCACACGACCGAATTTTCGGGTCCAGCTCTTTCGTATTCCACGTCTGTTTAGCGCGGTTAGCAAATCTCATCCAAGCATTCCATGTCCTGCCTTCCTCCGATCCCACTCTGGAAACAAACTGCCGGGATCTTCTTCTCTCCAGGCACGAGGAAAGTGATTGTGTCTCGTAGGTCTCTGAGCTTATTTTCTTCCCGGGCAAGATTCTCGTGTGCCCGGGGAAGTGGTGCGCCAGGGGGTAATTTGGGTGCGCGCCCATTGGCGGGAATGGTGCTAAGTTACCTTACATCTGGCGGGAAAAAGAATCCATTCTCCCGGTCAAGTCTCCGACTGGACCATGGTTCTTCGTAGGTATTGATGCGCGGGCTGTTGCTCCGTGTGTTGGTTTTTAGCGGTAGTGGTGGTTTTGATTAAACCCACTCAAGCGGTACCGCCCGTCCCATATGCATTGGATTT
>Ga0316197_10001975_pt1 | contig 14619 bp, 14 predicted proteins | sample OudBiesiAoxic_MG_FD_204939 | JGI IMG/M metagenome (GOLD analysis project Ga0316197, IMG submission 204939) | Coastal sediment microbial communities from Oude Bieten Haven, Netherlands - site A oxic | ecosystem: Environmental > Aquatic > Marine > Coastal > Sediment | place: Netherlands...
GTCAACGCTTCGCCCTCACCCTTACGGATGAATACGCATGACTCGGGGCCGGAGTGGCTGGCTAGGCCTTCCCCGTATGAGACTCTCACTCACTACCTCCCATCGGTTTCACCGACGCTCCCACTGATCACAACCTCACAACCATGACCGATAGATGAGATCCCTGATCGTGAGGCTGTAATCAGAGGCACTTCTGATGGGCACCAGGCAGGTGTAACGGAGGATGAGTGCAACCCGTATGGCGCCAATGATGATAGGCTGGTGCCGCATGACCCTACTCGTGCTTTATGTCGTGTTTGCCATTGGCGTGTCGTTTCTGTGCTCGATCATGGAGGCGGTCATACTCAGCGTAACACCGGGGTACCTGGCGTCCATCCGTGAGAAAAGGCCGGGAACCGCGAGTCGACTGCGGCACTTCAAAGAGAACGTCGACCAGCCGCTGGCGGCGATTCTGTCGCTCAACACCATTGCCCACACGGGGGGTGCAGCAGGTGCGGGCGCGCAGGCGGCGACGGTCTTTGGCAGCGCGTGGCTGGGTCTGTTCTCGGCGATACTCACCCTAGCGATCCTCTTCCTCAGCGAGATCATCCCGAAAACCATCGGCGCGATATACTGGAGGCAGCTCGCCCCGGCAGTGACCCGGGTACTCACATGGCTGATGGTGCCGTTGATGCCACTGGTATGGCTGAGTGGGCTCGCGAGCCGGGCGATTTCCTCGAGCCACAATCCCGTACACGTGAGCCGCGACGAAATCAGGGCGCTGGCCGATCTCGGCGCGCAGCAGGGGGTGCTCGACAAAGAAGAGTCGAGGGTCGTCGAAGCCATTCTCCGATTTCGGTCAATGACCGCATCCAGGGTCATGACGCCGCGAACCGTGATCTTCGCACTGCCTGCCGATGACTCGGTCGGTGACGTGATCGAGCGGCATCGCCCGCTGCGTTTTTCCCGGATTCCGGTCTTTCGAGGATCGATCGATGGGCTGGTAGGCGTTGTTCTCAAAAACGAGATCCTCGAGCATGCGGCGCAGGGCGACCCCAAAACCCCCCTCAGTGCCCTTAGTCGCGAACTGTTCTTTGTTCCCGGTGCAATCCAGCTTTCCCACCTGATGGACCTGTTTCTGTCGTCGCGCGAGCACATCGCGGCGGTCCTCGACGAGTTCGGAGGCACCGCGGGTCTCGTCACCTTGGAGGACGTAGTCGAAACACTGCTTGACCTTGAGATCGTCGACGAGATCGACACTGTCGAGGACCTCCGCGCCGCGGCCCGATCGAAGTGGCGCGAACGAGCCGCCAAGTTTGGCGTATCCTCGGCGGTCGACGAGTCGGATTCGTCGCTGGGGTGAGGCGGCCCACCTTCGGGACCCCGGCGCCATGCACAGCAGCCCATTCGGGCTGGCCCATGAACGGACCGGGGGAATACCAAGAAGACCACGTTGACATCAGTTGATTTGTCACTGAGGACTGGAACCACGAACTCATATGTGGAAATCGGCGCGACTCACATACCGATGTTCTACTCGGACTCGCCTGTCCCGGCAGAATGGGAGATCTTGCTCGTGATCAGAAATACGAGTGGGACTGCGAGTCCTATGACGCATCCCATACCAATCGACCAGGGAAGAGGCGTGTCGTAAGCGAGCGAAAACACAAGACCACCCAATCCTCCCGCGGCTGCCAGAATCGGGAAAAAACCGATTCGAACAGCGGTTGGAAACAGAATAAACATCGCGAAGGCGGAAACCGAGAACGCCGCGAAGGCGAAAATCATCGCAATGCCAATACGCGCCACTGACGGTTGAAACAAATATGTCAAACCCAACAGTGTGCCAACACCGGCAGCGCCCAGAATCGACCTCCCAAACCAACCAGCTTCCTTTTCAAACATGTGAAACCCCGAATCAACACGGCCCCAGATCTTCACCAACGCCAAACACGCGGATTCCCAAGCACCCCAAATGCTGGGCGCTCATGGTGAGGTGCTCCCCATCCTGGCCCCGATCCGATACCGATCTCTGTCCTAGACAAACTGGCCGGACCTTCGGTATTTGAGCAGACAACCTATCCCTCCTATTCCAATCAGCGCGTCACTCTCACGAAGGATCTCCACTTCGACGTCGTGGAGCTCGGCCAAGCGGACGATTTCGGCTTTGAGATCGGCCTCGCGGACGGCGCAATCACCGCAGACCGGACACGCAGCGGGTGGATGGTCAGCCCGCTCTACATACCTGCAGTTTCGGCACGCCCACCCGGCGGGCGGTTCGTATCCTTCGGCCATCACGAGCACGTCCACCCGTCCTCGCTGGAGTGCCTCGAGTGTGGCGACGCTGTCGGCCTCGGCTAGGCCGCCTCGCCTCAGCTCGTCCATGAGCTGCGCGGCCCGCGTGATGGACTCCTGTTGCTCGTGCTCGATGAATCGCGCCAGAGTGGCGGATACCACGTCGGCCGAGCTGTCCCTGGCTGCAGCAGGGACGACGTCCACGAGACGGTCCTGGAGCCTCTTCGGCAGCCTTTTCCTGATGCGGGCGGTGGTCTCCGGTGAACCGGCCAAAACGAGGTGAGTCTGTCCACCCTTGGCCATCAGGCTGTCGAGAATATCCACCTTTTCTCCCAAGTATCGATCGCCCCGAGCGCGTGCATGGCGCTGGTAGTGGTCACGGGTCCAACCTCGCCCCACCCGATCGCGTAGCTCCGGACGCTTTGTCCAGATTTCACGTGTGATTGCGCCGACGTCAACCTCGAGGATTCGCGAGCTGTCCCGGTGGGCGATCAGCACGACATATCGGTGGTATGCGTCCTTCAGCGCTATCAGCCGAAACAGGTCTGGGACGGCATCCACCGACAAGTGATTTGGCACCGGTACATGGAGTGGAAGTATCCGGAGGTACCGTTTCTCACCTGCCCTCGAAAACGCCGCAGCCCCCTTTGACTCACGTGCCAGTCGTGAGCTGAGGAAGGCCATGATCGGCGACAGAGCGTGTTCGAATTCCACACGCTGGTCGGGTTCGAGACTCGCTCGGATGGTGAGCACGCGATCGCTTAATTCCGCCCGAGTCTTCCTTGGGTCGCCTTCGAGGTCGGCATAGCAGCTGACAAATGGGGCTTCCGATTCAGCAACAACTGCGAGTGCGCGCACTGCGTTTTGGAGGTCCGGGAGTTTCACTACCGCTTCTCCTCGACAACCCTGCGATTGAGATGAGTGACCCACTCGTGCCCGAGGGTCACAGGCTACAGTCTCGTGAATACGATATGTGCCGGATGTTACAAATCCGATCCGCTTCAGATGAACATCCTGTAACCTTCGGCTGCGGACTCGGTGAAAGGCCGGTGTCGGGTCGAGACGAAGCGCTGCCGAACGCTTTCTTTCAGGGTCCCTGAGTGGAAACGATCGCCGATCGCGGAACGATGACCCGGAATGTGCAGCCCTCACCCGGCTTGCTGTCGATCTCGATTCGTCCACCCAGCCTCTCGACGATGCCCCTGGACACCGCGAGTCCGAGGCCTGTCCCCTGGCCCTCGGGCTTGGTCGTGAAGAACGGCTCGAAGACACGCTCAATGTTTTCCTCCGGGATGCCCGGCCCGTTATCTTCGACCGCAATCGAAACCACCTGATCGTTCCCGCCCAACCTGAGAGAGACCTTTCCGCCCTGCGGAACTGCCTGAATGGCGTTGGTCACGAGGTTGAGAAGTACCTGGCGCAGTTGATATGGGTCCGTCGACAGGCGGAGAGGCACACCAGAATCCGATACGATGGCGACCGAGACCTCACGATCGTATGCAGTTTTGCTGGTCAGTTCGACAACCTCGGCGGCCAGGTCTACGAGGCTGACGTCGCGAACATTCGCGTCCGGGCTGCGCGCGAAACGGAGGAAGTTCTGGCTGATCCGTCGCGCCCGTTCAACCGCCTTTTCGATCTTCTCCAACGCCAGCTCCGCGTCCGCCTGAACGTGGGCGGGCACGTCTCCGTGGCGGCCGAGGCGAGACCTGAACCAGCCGGCATACTCGGCGATGATCGCCAGCGGATTGTTGATTTCGTGAGCGATGCTCCCGGCCAACTCGCCAAGTGACGCGAGCCGATCCGCGACCACCATATGCTGTTTGAGCTTGCCGGTGAAGGTCTCGGCGTCTTTGAAGCCGTTGCCGGTGCGCCGCTCGTGAGCATCGTGGATCTTGGCGATCAGCGTGTCGATGTGAACGGGTTTTGTGAGGTAATCGAAGAAACCGAAACGCATGCCGTCGAGCGAGCTTTCCAGATCGGCGTGGCCGGTCAGCATCACGACCTCGATGCGGGGGAACCGTTCTTTGATGCGGCGCAGGGTCTCAACGCCGTCCATTCCGGGCATCCGCACGTCGAGCACGACGACATCCACCTCCTCGGCCTCGATCCGGGCAAGCGCCTCGTGACCGCTCGACGCTTTCAACGCCTCCATGCCACGCAGCTCGAGCCTTTGGTGCAGGCTATCGAGGAAATCTACCTCGTCATCGACCAGTAGGACCCGGGGAGGGGTCGCCTCAGACATCATGACAATCGTGCATCAGCCTCAACCTCAGTTGGCGCTGTGGTTGCGGGTCCGGTCGCAGGCCGCGTCAATTCGCTCCAGGATGACTTCGAGCCGGATCGGCTTGATCAGATAGTCGAAGGCGCCGAGCTCGCGGCCGAGACGGCTGAATTCCTGGGACGCGTGACCCGTGACAACGATGACCTGGGTCTCAGGAAAACGGCTCCTTATCTGGCGCAGGGTTTCGATGCCGTCCATTCCCGGCATCTTGATGTCAAGAAGGACGACGTCGACCTCCCCCGGGTTTGCCACCAAAAACTCGATCGCCTCGGCACCGCTGAGAACGCCATGCACGTTGAAACCGCGAAGCTCGATGCGCATCACCAGCGAGTTCAAAAAATCCTCCTCATCATCAATCACTAACACGTGTATCGGCATCGAAACGGCCTCCTTTCCACCCGTGCCACTTTCAAATCGTCTTCGCGGGCAAGCGTACCTCGAAAATGGTGCCCACGTCGGGAGTGCTTTCAAAGCTCAGAGTGCCACCGAGTCCCTTCACGATGGTGTGAGAGACCGACAGCCCCAAGCCTGTGCCCTCTCCAGGAGCCTTGGTGGTGAAAAACGGGTCAAAAATCTGGTCATGGAGATCTGTCGGAATGCCACGGCCGTCGTCTTCAACCGTCAACACCACCCAGCCGGATTCGGGGCGGCTCGTGACCAGGATTCTTCCGCCGTCCGAAACGGCATCGAGCGCATTGTTGGCGAGATTCAGAAGCACCTGTTGGAGTTGCGCCATGTCGCTTTTGATCACGGGCACGTCGGGGTCAAGCTGGCGGATGAGTTCGATCTCGCGAAATGACGCTTCCCTCTCGACGAAAGAGAGGGCCTCCCGGATCACCTCGTTGACATCGAGTGTGTCCTGGCGGGGCTCCATCCGGCGCGCAAAACCCAACATCCGGTGCGTAATCTCACGGGTCCGATCGACGTACTTTTGGATCTTATTGACGTTGTTTCGAAACAAATCGCCGTGTTTCGCTTTGGAGAGGAAATCATCGTCGATGAGATCTTCCATCAGGCCTGCCATCTCGCCAATGGCGGCCAGCGGATTGTTGATCTCATGGGCGACACCGGCCGCCATGCGGCCGAGTGACACTAGTCGCGCCGAGTGCGCGAGTTGCCCCTCTACAGCTACGCGTTTGCGGTCCTCTGCCTCGAGATGAGACACCATCTGGCGGGTGTGGAAAACCACGGCACCACCCACCAACAGGGTCGCTGCCAGGAGCACCGCAAGCTCGACGTTCAGGGCCTGACGGAGCGAGGAAGCCAGCTCACCGGGATCGCGATCGATGACCAGCAGCCAGTCCTTGCTTGGCAACCAGGAAAACGCCGTGAGTGTGCGACGCGAGCCCCCCGCCTCGCGGGTCAAGACGTTGACGCCCGGTGGAGCGATGGAGGTGTTGAAAGGCGCCCGGCTCAGGATCTCGCCCCCAAAACGCGGCGGTGTCTGATAAAGACCGTCACGGTTGACGATATAGGCATCCCCGGTGAGACCGGTCTGGCCGCTTCGCACGAGACGCGTGAATACCTCCGAGTCGATGGTGGCACGGAGAATCCACGGTTCCGCGCTGTCGGCTCGACGCACCGCGATGACGAAGTGAGGCACCCTGCGAAAGCCCAGGAACACATCACTCACAAAAACTCCCCGCACCATCGTCTCATCGAACCACGCTTCTTCGCCGTAGTTGCGGTCTTCGAGCGGGTACGGGCCCTCGTAAGCCAGGTGTTCGCCGGTGGCGTCGACGATGCCAAGATCGACGAAGGAATGCTGCCGCCTATTGAGAATGGAGAGCACGCTTTTCAGCTCCCCCGGGCTGGTCAAACCATCAAGTGTCGCGGTGTGGACAAGCGCTTCGAGCATGGCGGTCCGTTCGGCCAGGAACAGCTGCACCGCGTTCGAGCGATTGACGGCAAGGGCGTTGAGCTGGGCTCGGTGGTTTTGGTCCTGAGTCGATGCGAAATAGACGTAAATGGCGGCGCCGACCAGGTAGAGCGGAATGAGCGAAACGGCCAGCCCGGACAACGCCATGCGGCGGAACAGCTGTTGATACCGGAGTTCCACGATCGCCCCCTCAGAAGTCTCCGCTCTGACGCATCAGGATGCGGGCTTCGCCGCGACGGATCCGTTCTTCGTGTTCCACTTTACGGTTTCTGGCTGCCATCAACTTTTCGAGCAACTCCTCGAATTTCGCCGGTTTCTGCACATAATCGAAGGCTCCCGATTTGAGGCCCTCGACAGCGGTGTCGACCGCCCCATGCCCGGTCAAGAGAATGACCTCAACGACCGGATACAGGCGTTTGATCTCTTTCAACGCGGTGATGCCGTCCATCTTCGGCATTCTGATGTCGAGAATCACCACATCGCACGGTGCTTCTTCGAGAGCGGTCAGACCCTCGTCGCCGTCGAATGCGGCGCGCACGCGGTGGCCTTCGTCGGTCAAGCGCATCGTCAGGATTTCGACGAAGTCCCGCTCGTCATCAACGATCAAGATGTCGATTGGTATTTTGAGCATCGCAGACTCCTATAGCAGCCCGAGGATACTCCACCAGATGCCAGCGGTTACCAGCAGCAGGAGAAGGAGCAACGGAGTTGCCACCAGCCCCGCCCGGGTGAGGTCAAGGGCGCTGAACTGGCGGTATGAATAGGCGATCGCATTTGGCGGACAGCCGATGACGAGGAGCATGGCAAATGAAGTGGCGCAGGCGAGACCGAGGGCCAACACTCGCGGATCCACGCCCTCGAGCTGCGCGAGAGGGATGACGATAGGCAGGATGAGGGCGGCCGCCGCGACGTTGGCCATGGCGTTGGTCACGAGAGCCCCGAAGACACAGACGCCAGCGAGCAACACGAGCCAGCCGTTGCCGTCGACCAGCGGAAAGAACAGATGAGCAAAGTAGGATGCCGCCCCTGACGAAGCCATGGCGAGACCGAGGCAAATGCCCCCACCAAAGATGAAAAGCGCCGTGCCCCACTCGAGATGCTCGTGGATGTCTCTCCATCTCAGGACTCCGGAGCCGACCAACGCCGCCACCCCCATCATCCCGGTGATCGAATAGTCGATCCCGTGCAGACCCTTCGTCAGCCATGCCGCGAAGACCGCCACGAGGATGAAGACGGTGCGTTTCTGGATATCCGTCCAGGGACCGGGCTCCTCGTCAAATGTGGGGAGTTTGAACTTCGGGTCCGGTCGAAATACAAGGTAGACCACCAAGACGGCAGCCGGCACTGTCACCAGTGCGATCGGAAAGGCGAACTTGATCCAATCGAAAAAGGTGATCTCGATGCCGGTGAGCTCGTTGAGGAATGCCGCAGCCACCATGTTCCTGCCGCCGCCGACCAGGGTACCCATGCCGCCGCACGAGCAGGCGAAGGCGAGGGAAAGGACCATGAAGCGGGCAGTGTTCGTGTGCGGTTCGATGCCGGCAGCACGCATCAGGGGAATCATGGTGGCGATGCCGATTGCAGCCGCGGCCGCGTCGTGCAGCACCCCCGAACCGATTCCGAGACCGATGGAGAGAATGAAGGTGAAACGGATCACGCTTGTACCGGCCCTCTTGGCGATGGCGTGGCTCAGGCGCTGGGTCAGCTCAGCCTTCTCGAGGGCGATGGCCAGAATCAGGCAGCACATGATGAAGACCACCACTGGATGCATGTAGGTGGCCCACGCGGTGGTGACATCGACGATATCGAAGAACACCAGACAGACCCCGATTAGGATAGCCGTGATTTCCAGCGGGATCGGCTCGACAACGAAGAGCAAGATCAGCGCAATCAGCACTGCCAGGAACCGGAAGGCCTTTGGTGAGAGCCCGTTCACATATTTCACCTCGACGCTGCTTCCGATCCCGGCCGCCGCATCCGTCAGGACCTTTCCCGGCATCATGACGCCGGTCTTCGCCTCAAGGCAATAGGTCTCACCAGACGCCACCCGATTCGTTACGTCGAAATCCTGTCCCACCATCTCTATGAGGCTTCGGCCGGGATCGCCCGAGATCTCGAAGATGGTTCCCTCCGGCCGGGGTAGAAGAAAGACCAGGGCGCCGAGCACGCCCGCCGCGCCGATCTGGAAGTACCTGTTTCGGATGATCGTCACTAGCACCTCCACCGCCTCTCGCCGGTCGCCGGCCCAGTTCGCACCACGCCATGAACAAAGCCCGAGCAACCCGGCGGATCCAACATCGCCATTCGCGACAAGCGGCTGACAGACTGGTCCGCCATCTCGCGCCGTGTCCAGCTTTTTTCCGGCCGGCACAGGGAGGAACGATCAGAGCTACAGTCATTCATCGGGACATTCACCGTGGTTTCATCTCGAAAACTACAAAACGGACCTTCTCATCCGACAGGTTCCTGCCCGCCAAGGGGCTGCACAGCCCCCAGTAGGCCGACCCTTCGTCGAATTCAACCGACCCGTGATCAGCCGCCGCAGGGCTCATACCGAGAGTGAATGAACCAAGCGGGTACAGGCCCCAGGTGGCAGGCATGGAATCGGGCAGTTCCCTTCCCGGTGCGAGCTCGAGCAGCAGCACCCGAAACTCGTCAATGTCGAGGAGTGTCGTCACGGTATCCGGGAAAGAATCCTTTGGTTCCGAAATCGCAGAGGCCTCTGCACAGCTGGGTAGAGCCCTCATCGATCGCGAGAACCTCAGGAATCGAGCACTCGATCTGCCGACGTTCTCCGCAAACCGGGTTTCATGGCCGAGCCAATAGGCGTTGCCGGTTCTGATCGTGTGAACGGTGCCGAAGCCCTCGGGATCTTTGGTCCCCAAAGAATGATTATTCAGCGCGTACAAGCAGAACCCGCTCGGTCGGATCTTCACCTCCGCCCCGGGTGGAACACGATACTCGACAATCGAAAGGTACTCGTTCGTGAACACAGTCACCTCCGAACCGGCCACCATATCCACGGCTTTCTGCATCGAAGCCGGGAAGGCCTCCTCGTGCGGTAACCCAGGTGAGCAGCCCGTGACAACAGGCAAGAGAGAGGCGACCGCAACTGCCAGAACGAAAAGGGTGGTCCTGCTGAGGTCGGTGCCGATTCGACCGGGGCGAAGGGAGGGCGCCCAAGGTGTTTCTGAAGTTGGAGGCGCGGACCACCCGCTCAGTTTCCGCAGTGCATTCGGACTCTGTACGCTGCTGAATCGCGACAACCGCCGGGTCGAGGGGCCATCATCCATAACCGCAAGGTAGGGTCACTACATGGATGGAACCCCTGCGACCCGATTACATTCCCGTAATCGACCGGGGCCCTTCCAACGGCAAGCGGAGAGAAAATGTCGTTCCTTCGTCCGTGGACCCCACGAGCTTCAGGTCACCCCCGTGGGCACGGGCGATCTCGCGCGCCAGGTTGAGGCCGAGCCCGGTCCCGCCGCTGGTCCGGCTGCGAGATGCGTCTCCCCGGAAGAAGCGGTCGAAGACATGCTCCTGCTCGGCCTCTGGTATCGGCTCACCGGTGTTGAAAACGACCAGGATGATCGCTACCGGCGTCTTCTCCAGGGTGAAGCGGACCCGGCCTCCCTCATGGTTGTGTCTGACCGCGTTGGTGAAAATGTTGAAGATGGCCTGTCGCAGCAAGCCCTCGTCACCGCTGTATTCGAGGTCCGGCGCCACGCTGCTCCCGACCGCTACCCGCGGTCGGGCCGCAAGGGCTCTCAGGTCTTCCTCCAGTTCTTCGACTGTCCTCGAGACGTCGAACGGTCGGACCCTGAGTTCGAGATTTCCTGCCTGAGCCCGGGACAACAGCAGCAGGCTTTCCAAGATGGCGATCAGACGTTGGGTCTCGTCGAGGAGGACTGTGGCGTCCTTCGCCGACACGTCGCTGGTGTCATCCTTCGCGAGCGCCTGCTCCAGCAGCCCCTGCATCACAGTGAGTGGTGTCCTCATTTCGTGAGAGGCATCGGATGTGAATCGGTCGGTGAGGGTGAAGCTGCGTTCCAGCCGGTCCATCATGCCGTTGAGGACCTCGATCAGCTCCCGCACTTCGAGTGGGGCATCCCGGCCATCGATGCGCCGGCCGAGCTCTCTGGCCGTGACCTGCGTCGAGACCTCCGTCACCCGCCGAAGCGGCGCAAGCGCCCTCCCCGAGATCCACGCGCTCCCCACAACAACAGCGATGAAAGCGAACGGTAGAGCGATCGCGTACGCAACCAGGATCCTCACGAGCGAGCTGTCAATTCCCCCGAGGTCTGCGATCAGGTCGAGCTCGAACCGCGGGTCAGAGTAGCGGCCCATGCGAAACGAGCGACCCTCGACCCGCGTTGATTGAACATCGGGGCCATCTTCCTCCCTCGAGTCAATCAGCGTCGCATCGCTGGCTGAGCTGAAGACAAGGGCCCCGTCCCCGGTTCGGATCTGCGCCACGCGAATGATGTTGTTTTCGTCAAAGAGCGCCAGCACCTCCGGCACGGCGCTCGAGTCGAGCCCGTGATCGGCAGCCGAGAGCTGCGCGAAGATATCAGTGGCGAGGTCCGCCATCTCCTGGTCAAGGGTATGCCGAAGCGCGTACCTCAGCTCCAAAACAACCGCGACGCAGAAGACCGCCACCGCCAGCCCGGCGAGCGCACCGGACCAAAGAGACAGCTGTGCTCGCAACGACCTCACCGGGCTGTATCCCCCCGGATGCTGTAACCCACGCCCTTGATGGTGTGGATCAGCTTGGGGCGATCCCCTCCGTCGACCTTTTTCCGCAGCCGCTGAATGTAGACATCGACCAGGTTGGTGCCGGGGTCGAAGTGATAGCCCCACACGTGCTCGCGGATCTGGGTCCGAGTCAAAACCCTGCCCGGGCTCCGCATCAGGTACTCGAGCAGAGAGTACTCGCGGTTGGTGAGCTCGACCAGGGTGTCGCCTCGACGGGTTTCTCGCGTCACCAGGTTGAGGCGCAGATCACCGACGGCGAGAATCGACAGGCCCTCACCGCTTGCCCGCCGCACCAGCGCCTTCACCCGTGCGACAAGCTCTTCGATGTGAAAGGGTTTTGGCAGGTAATCGTCCGCACCGGCAGTGAGGCCGTCGACTCGCTCGGAGATCGCCGAACGGGCAGTGACGAGCAGCACCGGAGTCGTAATCCTGTTTTCACGCAGGACACGAAGCACACTGAGGCCGTCTCGCCCCGGCAGCATGATGTCGAGGACAATCGCGTCGAAGGGTTCCGACAGCGCCCGCTCGCAGGCGACGTCGCCGTTCTCCTCGACGTCTACATCGAAACCCTGCTCGACCAGGCTCTTGCTGATGAGCGACGCGACGCTTTTTTCATCCTCTACGACCAGAACACGCATCCTATTCGAGCCCCCAGTCGAGATGACGCGAGTCTAGCATTAGACGCGAAATCTACTGGTAGGCGAGCTCGAAGGTAATCGCCTCGAGTGCCGCACCATCGGCAACGGTGAGCAGCCCGTCACCCTCCTCGAGCCGAGATCCGTCAGCGGTTCCACCTCGCGAAGAAGGCGGGTGCGGGCGATGATCAGCGGCCGGAAGCTGAAATTTCTACTCCGGCCCGCGACGGACTATTTCCTCCTTGATGCCTGCTACCTGCTCCACCCCCAGGACGAAGACGACGCCGGTTCCGTGCTCGTGGAGTCTGCCGGCCGTGTGGATTGCAGTCATCACGGGTTGAATCAGATGGTCTTCGGCTAGAAAGATGACGACATCCGTCTGCATCTCAAGGGTGAGGCCGAGAAAGGTCTTGGCGTCATGCATACCGGTCCCGCGGCCCGGCACGATCGTCGCGCCGGAGATGCCGCAGGCCTTTGCTGCTTCGACGACGCCGTCGGTGACGTCCGGTTTGAGAGCGGCGATGATTACCTTGAAGTCCATTTCATCCCTCCTGGAGGTATTTCAAGCGCACACGGCCCCAAAACCCGGCAAGCTGAGCGTAGCCCATGACGGCGATCATCGGGAACAGACTTGCGAACGCAATCAGCCCAAATCCGTCGAGTGCGGGGTTTCGGCCCGGAATCGTTCCACTGAGACCGAGCCCGAGGGCCGTGACCAGCGGCACCGTCACGGTCGAGGTCGTGACGCCTCCCGAGTCGTAGGCCAGCGGAATGATCGGTTTCGGTGCAAAAATCGTCTGCACGAGCACGACGAAATACCCGGCCGCGAGGTACCAGACCAACGGGGTTCCGGTGACGATTCGAAAGGTGCCGAGCGAGATGCCGACGGCGACGCCGACGGCCACGACAAGACGAAGCCCCCACGGCCGGATCGCACCTCGGGACGCTTCGCTGGCCTTGAATGCGACGGCGATCAGGGCGGGCTCGGCCAGGGTGGTGGAAAAACCGATGATCGCGGCAAACAGATAGACCCAAGCGTATTCCCACCATGGCGGTGAATCGGGCGCCAGATCGGTCCCGAAAACGAACTCCGGCGATGACAACTCGGTGGCCATGTGTTGGCCGAGCGGAAACAACGCCATTTCGAGGCCTATCAGGAACATCGCCAGTCCGACCACGACGAAGGCAACACCGACCAACATCCGTTTCACGTGCGGGATCGGCTTGCGCAGAACGAAATACTGGAAGCTCAGAAGTAGGGCGGTCACGGCAAACACGTCCCGGGCCGTGGCCAGCAGCGCGCCGGTGAGGCTGTTGATCACGTTCGCATCCTCTCTCGACGGTTCATCCGACACCCGGGATCTGTAGCCCGAACCTGACAATGCCCAGAAGCATCACGAATATCATCGGCATGAGCGACGCCAGAGCGATCAGACCAAAACCGTCGATGAGCGGGTTCCTCCCCCGGATCGAAGTGGCCAGACCGACGCCGAGGGCCGTTACCAGCGGCACCGTCACGGTCGAGGTCGTGACGCCACCCGAGTCGAATGCGATACCGACGATCATGTCGGGCGCGAAGAAGGTCATGAAGGTAGCGATGGCGTAGCCACCGATGATCAGTATCTGGACCGGCCACCCGCGCAGGATGCGGAAGATCCCGAGAACGATTGCCAGGCCGACGGAAAACGCCACTGTCATCCGCAGCTGAAATGCGTAGGAGGAACGGACCGCAGAATCCGAACTGATGAAGTTCGCGTCAGCCGCCACCTGAGCCGCCTCGGCGGCGATCGCGATCAAAGCAGGTTCGGCGATTGTCGTCGAAAAACCGAGGAGAAAGCCGAACGCCAGGAGCCACGCCAGGCTTCCCTTGCGTGCAAACGCGTGGGCCATCGCTTCGCCGATGGGAAAGAGCCCCATTTCCAGCCCCTGAACGAAGAACATCAGGCCGACCACCACGAACAGGGCCCCGACCAGCACTTCCGCCACGTGCGGAAAGGGCTGGCGCAGGACGACCGCCTGGAAAACGACGATGACGATGAAGATGGGGAGCAGATCCCGCACTGCAGCCCACAGGCTGCCGAGGAACTTTCGGATCAATGGGTGCCCGAAAGAAATGCCGTGGGCGGACGATTCTGGCATCGACCCGTACTATAGCGGAGTTTCCGACGATGCCAGGTGTGCCAGGTGCCACCTTGGGTGCCCCGTATGGAAGCACCTGTCGGGCCCGTCCCGTACGCAGCTCCAGAAGTGCTTGAACTGCAGGCCGCCGAGCCTGGCGGAAATCACGTGGTCGAAGACGACGTCAGCCAACCCGAGGCTTCGGCAAGCGGCTTTGAACAGTCCGTGCCACCGACCGCAGCGGCCGAAATTTGGGGTCCACCTCTAAATGACTGATTCTAAATGGTGCCGGAGGTGGGGTCGATCACGGCGAGAAGCAGCGGTTCATGGCTCTTTCCGCGGGGGGGATCGGTGGGTTCAATTCTAATAATCGATAATATGTGTAATCGCTTCCTCTCCTAAACCTAGAAGGGTCGGGTAAACGCGAACGCAATCGCCGCCGGTTTTGGTTCTCTGCCCGGCCCAAATCACGCTGTTGGCCACTCCATCACAAGGCCTCCGGTTAGCTTACAATTGCGCCAAGGACCTTTTCGACTAACTCTGCCTCATGGGCGGGCACAGTCGCGACCCACCGAATACACTCGTCGCGGAGCCTAATGTTGACAAGAACCAGCGGTAAATCTCTCTCGTCCGGAAACCATGCGCCCCGCTCGAGCGGAATCTGAACAAACATACCC
>Ga0316197_10001976_pt1 | contig 14616 bp, 11 predicted proteins | sample OudBiesiAoxic_MG_FD_204939 | JGI IMG/M metagenome (GOLD analysis project Ga0316197, IMG submission 204939) | Coastal sediment microbial communities from Oude Bieten Haven, Netherlands - site A oxic | ecosystem: Environmental > Aquatic > Marine > Coastal > Sediment | place: Netherlands...
ACGTAGGCAAAAACGCCCATGGCGAGGGCAATGGCGAAGAAGATGATGGCGTGCATCAGTGACTTGGCTCGTGGACCAATCAGGCCTTCAGCGATAGCGCCGATCGAGAGCCCCTTGGCTCGCACCGAGATCACGAGGGCGCCAAAATCGTGGACACAGCCGATCAGAATTGCGCCGAAGACCACCCAGAGCATTGCCGGCAGCCAGCCCCATACGACCGCGATGGCCGGCCCCAGCATCGGTGAGAGCCCGGTGATGGAGGCGTAGTGATGGCCGAAGAGCACGATTGGGCGTGTCGGGACATAGTCGATTCCGTCTTGCAACGCGTGCGCTGGGGTGACCGCATCTGGCCGCAGCGCGAAGACCTGTTGTGCCAGGAAACGGGAGTAGAACATATAACCCGCGAAGTAAAACGCGAAACACGCGAGAACAACAAGCGTCGATGTCATGGTGATTATCTTACCCGCGCCTTTACACAATCACCGATTCGCAATCGCTATCGCAATCGCTATTGGGATCGATTTCGACGTACAGGTTGGAAGCGCAATTGGTCGATAGCGATAGCGATCCCGATGGCCAAAGCGACGAGTATTTTTCAGCCACTTCCCGTCGACCACACCCTCAACCATCGCCTCGCACCATTCACCGTCCTTACCTCGTCCCGCACCTGTGCCTGGATGAGGGCGTCGATTGCGCGGCCGAGCCCAGGGCCGGGTTCGATTTTCAGAATGCTGGCGATCTCTGCGCTCGATAGCACTGGGTTGGGCCGTAGAAGCTCTTGACCCTGTTCTTGCCACAGGCGCCACCAGCGGGCCCAGGGTCGGTGAGGTTCGACGGCGGCCCCAAGGGCGAGAGTGGCAGGAAACGCCGTCCCCGCGGTGTGGATGAAGGCCCGCCTGTCGGCGGCTGACGCCTCGGCTGTTCTCAGGGTGCGCTCGAGAAGAGCCGCGGCCCGAGCTGCGTGTCCGCGCTCTGAGCGCGACCATGCAAAGGAAGAGACGGCGTTCGCATCGGGGCAACCCCAGGCGCGGAAGATCAGAGCCAGCCGTGGGGCGTTGCCACCTGCTTCGACGGACGCCGCCACTGGGTGGGGCGCGGATCCGGAAAGACGAGCGGCTGCCGAGAAGTTGCATTCGATCCAGTCACGGTCGCAGCGAGCATTTTCCGGAGCTGCTGGCTCCAACAGCCCGAGTTCGAGCAGGCTGCGAAGCCCGTCAGCGGCGCCGGGTGCAGCGAGAAGCTTGAGAAGCTCCTGACCGATTCGTTCGCGCGGAGCGTCCGAGACTGCTGGAGCGGTGCTGCTGATCCAATCTGCGGTCTTGGCTGCGAGTTTGAACCCCTCGAGCTGAGCCAGGAATCGGGGGCCTCGAACCAGGCGTACCGGATCGTCCTCGAGGTTTTTCTTCGAGAGCGCGCGAATGATGCCATTTTCCAGATCTTCCCGACCACCCATCGGATCGTCCAGTGGGCCGTGCGGAAGTTGCCAGAAGAGAGCGTTGCAGCTGAAGTCACGGCGCCTGATGTCCTCATCGGGACTGAGATTTCCGAGGGGCCAAAGCTCGATCTTGATTTCGGGGCATTCGATTCGCCACACGCGGGTTGCGTCGCGACCGAGAACGTGGACTCGGGCATCCAATCGCGCCGCCAGCCGACGGGCGGGGCCGGCGACCGTCTCGATATCGCCGCGCAGGACAAGGTCGAGATCGAAACTTTCTCGCCCCAGCAGCCGATCGCGAACATAACCGCCGGTGATATGGCACTCCGGCCTGCCAAGCCCTTCCCACACTCCACGCAGGAGGAGATCATTTTCGAGTGCGCTGGCGTCGACTTTCGGCATTGCGGATCAAGGATAGTTGATCGAATGAGGAATGAGGAATGAGGAATGAGGAATTACCCGACCACCCTTTCCCTCGATTTCGGATTTCGGATTTCGGATTTCGGATTTTTCACCCACCCACCCGCTATGCGATTTGCGAGGCAAGGGCGCGATGACCGGAGGTGCCTGGCATCCTCTCGGGGAGCGCGCCGACAGAAAACCGCGCTGAAATGAAGTAGTGCGATTCGTTCCTGTGTTACATTCCTCGCTCCCGTCGCGAGGCGGAGTATCCCGAAATGAGGGAATGATGGCGGAAGAACGAATTCAGAAGATCATTGCGCGCTCGGGTCTATGCTCACGCCGTGATGCCGACCAGATGATCGCTGATGGTCGTGTGACCGTTGATGGCCGGGTGGCGAGGTCGGGCGAAAAAGCGGACCTCAAGACGGCTCGCATCAAGGTCGACGGCAGGGCCGTCAGGGCTCCCGAATCGCTGCGTTACCTTCTTCTCTACAAACCACGTGCGGTGATGACGACCTGTGATGACCCCGAAGAGCGCAAGACCGTGCTCGATTTCGTGCGGCCGGTTATTCGTGAGCGGGTGTACCCGGTGGGTCGCCTCGACTACCACTCGGAGGGCCTGCTCATCCTTACCAATGATGGTGAGCTGGCGGCCCGCATCACCCACCCACGTTTCGGCATCGTGCGCGAGTACCTCGTGAAAATCCGTGGCGACCTCACGCCCTCCGAGTACCGCAAGCTGATGGCGGGAACCTCGGTCGAGGGCCGTCACGTGAAACCGAAGCAGGCTCAGAGGGAGTCGAAGGTGCGTGGCGGCAAGGCTACCTGGTGGCGGCTGCAGGTCTCGGAGGGGCGTACTCACGAGGTTCGGGAGCTCTTTCTTTGTGCAGGCCACCACGTACAGCGCCTGCGTCGCACCGCTATCGGTCCTTTGCGCGATGACTCGTTGAATCCCGGAGATTTCCGCACTATTTCGGCCAAGGAGCTCACGATGTTGCAGAACGCGACCTCGAAATCAAAGCGCTCTTCAACCAGGCGGCCAGCCCGACAAAGCGGCCAGGGTCCAGCCAAGCAGAGAAACACCGCTCGCAAACGCTCGGAGCGCAAACGCTAAACCACTGAAAAATACGGTCCTGCAATTCGCTGCAGCCGATTTGCTGGGTTAAAATAACCCGCCGCGGAATTCTGTGGAGGAACTTTGGAGACGAAGGACGAGTCCCAACAACCTGCTGAGCAACTGATCGCAAACCGTCGGGCCAAACTCGACGCGCTACGAGAGATGGGCCTGGATCCCTATCCCCGGCGATTTCGGGTTGAGCAGTCGGTGAGCGAGGTGCGGTCGCTTTACGAAGGTCTCAGTGCCGAAGAGCTTGAAAAGGACCCGCCGGTTGTACGCCTCGGTGGCCGACTCCGCGCCTTGCGTGGGCACGGAAAGGTCTCCTTTGCCGATCTCTCTGATGGTGCCGGACAGATTCAACTCTATCTGAAGAAGAACGATCTCGCCGAATCCTCGTGGCAGGTTTTCAAACAGCTCGATCTGGGCGACTTTCTGGGTGTGGAAGGTCCCATCTTTCGCACCCGCGCGGGTGAGTTGAGCGTGGCTGTCAAAGAGCTCACAGTGCTCGCCAAGGCCCTCCGCCCCCTTCCCGAGAAATACCACGGTCTGGCCGATCGCGAAGCACGGGCGCGGCAACGTTATCTTGATCTTTTGGCCAACCCGGAGTCGAGACAGGTCTTCGAAATCCGCTCGAGGGCGGTGTCTTCGATCCGCCGACGCCTCGGTGCGGCTGGCTTTATCGAGGTCGAGACGCCGATGATGCAACCAATTCCCGGTGGCGCAACGGCACGTCCCTTCGTCACCCACCACAACACTCTCGACCTCGATCTCTACCTGCGAATCGCTCCCGAACTCTACCTGAAACGCCTCATTGTTGGTGGTTTCGAGAAGGTCTTCGAACTCAACCGAAACTTTCGAAACGAGGGCATCTCGACCCGCCACAACCCCGAATTCACCATGCTCGAGTTCTACTGGGCCTACGCCGACTACGAACTGCTGATGGATTTTACTGAGGAGCTGATCTCGGGAGTCGTCGAAGAAGTGACGGGCGGTCTCGTGGTCGACTGGGGCGAGCACACCATCGACTTCAGCCGCCCATGGCGACGCTTGAAAATGCGGGATGCCATCCTCGAATATTCGGATCTGACTCCCGACGACCTTACGGATCGAGCGCGAATGGAGAAGGCTGCACGCGCCCTCGATGTCCAGAGGATCAACGAGAGATCGGACGGCAATCTGCTTGCCGAACTCTACGAGATGACGGCAGAGCCCCTGATGATCAATCCGACCTTCATCAAGGATTTTCCGCGCCAGATTTCGCCGTTTGCAAAATCCTGTCCAGGCGATCCGGACACGGTAGAAAGGTTCGAGCTGTTTGTCGGCGGCATGGAATTGGCAAACGCTTTCACCGAGCTCAATGACCCCGACGAACAGCGGCGTCGCCTCGAATCCCAGGCTGCGGAGCAGGGGGGCATGGTGGACGAGGACTTTGTGCTCGCGATGGAGCACGGCCTGCCACCGACCGGAGGCGAGGGAATCGGAATCGACCGTTTGATCATGCTTCTGACCAATCAGAATTCGATTCGCGACGCGATCCTCTTTCCACAGCTTCGTCCGCGGGAGTGAGATGACGGCTCTGCAGCTTCATTCCCAAAAGGATGGTGTCAACGATACCCTTCGGTGTTCCGGTATGTTTCCCCAGACTGGATTCTGGATTCTGAAATATCGGATGGCTGCCAGTGTCGGTTGAACTTCACCTCGCAAGGCGCTATCTGCTGGGCCTCAGGCGGAGAACCCATATCGCGACCGTGACTTTGATTTCGATGATCGGGCTCGGCCTCGGAGTCCTTGCTCTGGTGGTCACGCTGTCTCTTCTCGAGGGGTTCCAGGCGAGCATCCGCTCCGAGATCGTGGCCAAAGCCACTCATGCCAGAGTGATTCCGGTGAATGGCCGACGCCTCACAGATCCCGGCAAGCTGGCCTCGGTCTTGCAAGAAAAGCTTCCAGAGGTGGAATTGGTGGAGGTTGTGCGCGGGACATGCTTGGTTTCGTCGTTTCAAGATGCCGTTCCGGCATCTGTGATCGGCCGCTCTGACGCCCTTGATGTCGGATTGGACCGGATCCTCGCCAACAGACTCCAAATTGGCAGCGGCGAAGAAATTTCCGTCATCTCTCCGCGCCAGAGATTGACACCGATGGGACCCCTGCCGGTCAGGGTGCGGGCTGAGATCGCGAGAGTGCTAGCACCGGAACCGGGATCGCAAGAAGGCTCGGTTCGGCTCCCCCTCGGCATTGCACAGAGACTCTTGTGGGGTGATGCGGTGGTCGAAGCGATCGAACTCCGTGACATCGCCGATCCCTGGCAATTGGGCGACAGGGTGCGCTCAGTACTCGGGTCCGAGACTGATCGGATTCGCGTCGAGGGTCTCGTTGATCTTCATCGCCCGCTTCTACTTGCGCTCGCCATGGAGCGAGTGATGATTTTCGTGGCGGTTGGCCTGATGTTGGTTGTCGCGGCCCTCAATCTGCTGTGCAACGTCGCTATGGTTGCGGCCGAGAAAAGAGTTGATCTCGCGGTGCTGGCCGGCATCGGTTTGACGCCTCGGGCTCTACGGAGACTTTTCCTTCTGCTCGGGATGGGTATCGGCCTGGTCGGATCGACGCTCGGAGCTGCGCTTGGAGTGGCAATTTCGATGATTCTCAACCACAGCGGCGCTTTACCGTTACCGCGTGGTGTATTTGGCTTCTCCTCAGTACCCTTTCGGGTCGAACCGTCGATGGTGGCTGTGGTCATGGCGGTTGCACTGGCCCTAGCGGCTGCTGCTTCGTGGCTGCCCTCACGAATGGTGGCCCGCCGCGAGCCGGCCGAAGGCCTCCGCTATGAGTGACTCGAAGATAGTGTCGCTTGCCGGCTTGAGTAAGGGTTTCGGTGACGGCGAGACCAGGGTTGAAGTCCTGAAGGACTTGAATGTCGAAGTCGTAAAAGGACAGATGTTGGCCGTCGTGGGGCCCTCGGGAGTTGGCAAGAGCACTCTGCTCCACATCATCGGTCTGCTCGACCGACCCGATGAGGGTCGCCTCGAGCTGAGTGGACGAGAAGTCGGGCGACTCGACCGTGAGGAGAGAGCCCATCTCCGAAACAGAATGATCGGGTTCGTTTTCCAGCATCATTATCTGCTCGACGAGCTCGATGCTCTGGACAACGTAGCCCTGCCATTACGAATCGCGGGTGACCGCCCTGCGGCTGCCCGTGCTCGTGCCGAGGAGCTTCTCGAGGCCGTATCTTTGTCTGACAGGGCGCACCATTATCCAGACCAACTTTCGGGCGGCGAACAGCAGCGAGTTGCTGTAGCACGGGCATTGGCGATGAAGCCCGATCTGTTGCTGGCCGATGAACCGACCGGAAACCTCGATCGCGCCAATTCCGATGCCGTCTTTTCGCTGGTCCGCGAACTTCATTTGATGGCCGGATTGACATCAATTATAGTGACCCACGACGAAGAGATGGCCCGCAAGTGCGACGGGATCTTCCGCCTCGCACCTGCGGGCGAAAATTTCGACCATGTTTGAACGATTTAATGAGCACGTCAGGCGCAGCCTGTTTTTTGCCCGCTACGAAGCGAGTCGGTCGAGCAGTCGTTCGATCGCCTTGCAGCACGTCCTGCTCGGAATGCTGCGCGAGGCTGATCCGGTGCTCAACGAGCTGCTCAGGAGCAGAGGCATCGAGCCCCGGGAGCTTCGCGAAGAGCTTTTGGGTGAGCGGGTGACCGTCGAACGGGTCAGCACGTCGCCTGATCTTCCTCTGGCGGAGGAAACGAAAAAGGCTCTTGCTTTCGCCGTCCACGAGGCGGAGAGTATGGGCCACGCGAGCGTCGGGTCGGAACATTTACTTCTCGGGCTCCTGCGGGTTGAAGAATCAGCTGCGGCGGAATATCTGAACACCAACGGGGTCGAGCTCTTTCAGCTTCGTGAGGAGGTCGTCCAGCGCGGTCGTGAGCTCGAAGCCGAAGCGTCTGCGCAGGCGACGCCGCACATTGCCGAATACTCGCGTGATCTGACGATGATCGCATCCGAAGGTGGGTTCGACCCTCTTATCGGTCGTGAGCAAGAGGTTGAGCGAATGGTTCAGATCCTCAGCCGACGAACAAAGAACAATCCGCTGTTGTTGGGTGAGTCGGGAGTCGGGAAGACGGCCATCGTCGAGGGTCTTGCAACCCGCATCTTCGAGGGTTCAGTGCCGATGTTGCTCGCCGACCGTCGCATTCTGGCTCTGGATCTGTCGCTGCTCGTGGCCGGGACCAAATATCGTGGTCAGTTTGAAGAACGTCTCAAGGGGCTCCTCAAAGAGATCCAGGATCACCCCGAGATCATTATCTTCATCGACGAGATCCACTCCCTCATCGGCACCGGCTCGGCCGAAGGTTCTCTCGACGCAGCAAATATCATCAAGCCGGCGCTTTCAAGAGGTGAAATCACTTGCATAGGTGCGACAACGGTGCGTGAGTATCGCAAGTACGTGGAAAAAGACCGCGCACTGTCCCGTCGCTTCCAGGCTGTGACGATTCGGCAACCGACGGAAGAGGAGACGATTACAATTCTCGAAGGCGTTCAGAGCCGATATGAGGAGTTTCACGGCGTGCGGTACACCGATGAAGCGATCAAGGCGGCAGTCAGCAATGCCGGCCGATACATCACCGACCGCGCGTTTCCGGACAAAGCGATCGATGTTGTTGACGAGGCGGGGGCGAGGGTCAAGCTTCGGCAGGTTTCTTCCACGTCGTCTCTGCGACGGGTCCAGCAGGAGATTCGGGAAGTCGTGGCGCGAATGAAAGACGCGATATCTCGCAAGGAGTTCGAGCTCGCTGTCGATCTTCGCGAGGAAGAGCTGCGGTTACGTGAAGAACTCGAGATGCTGGAGACCACGCATGCCGAGGAATCTCCTGAGCGGGTGACGGTCGAACGTTTCGACGTGGAAGAGGTGGTGGCATCCTGGACCGGAATTCCGGTGGCTTCCATTGGTGAGGACGAGGCGGATCGGCTCCGCCGGATGGAAGAGATCCTTCGCCAGCGGGTTGTGGGTCAGGATGAAGCGATAGAGGCCGTGGCGAGGGCTATCCGCCGTAGCCGGCTCGGGGTCACGAGTCCAGATAGACCGATCGGTTCATTCATTTTTCTCGGACCTTCCGGGGTTGGTAAGACAGAGATCGCACGGCAGCTCGCGAGTTTTCTCTTCCAGGATCCGCGTAGGTTCGTTCGATTCGATATGTCGGAGTATATGGAGAAACACACCGTGTCGCGACTGATCGGTTCTCCTCCCGGCTACGTCGGTTTCGAGGAGGGTGGGCAGCTGTCCGAGCAGGTGCGCCGAAATCCCTATTCGGTGGTTCTCCTCGATGAAATCGAAAAAGCTCACTCAGACGTCTACAACTTGATGCTGCAAGTACTCGAAGACGGCCGCTTGACCGATAACTTCGGCAATGTCATTGACTTCACCAATACACTGATCATCATGACCTCCAATCTCGGCGGGCGTGAGCTGGTCGATGGAGAGGGTGTTGGTTTCAGCTCTGACGGCCCGTCTATCGAGTCGAAGCAGGTGCGGGAACTTGTTGACCGCGAACTGAGGCGCCACTTCCCGCCGGAGTTTGTCAATCGGTTGGACGAGGTCATAGTCTTCGACGCTCTTGGTGAAGACAGCATGCTGGAGGTGGCTCGTCTGTTGCTCGAGGAGACGGCAACGGTTCTGGAAAAAAAGAAGGTCATGATCGAGTTTTCTCCAGAGGTTGCGAGATGGCTTTTTGACCGGTGCGGGATCGACCCGCAGGCCGGCGCACGGCCTTTGCGCCGTCTTGTCAAGCTGTGGGTCGAAGACGCGGTCGCGGATTACCTGATTCAGCACCGGGAAGCCGAGGGTGCGAAGCTGAGGATGTGGATCGAGGATGAGCGTCCGGTGGTGGCAGCCAGGGATGCTGCCGCCGTGGCTCAGGGTGAGGATGCCCGGTGACTGCGCGAACCGTTTTCATCGCTGCCCTTTTAGCCATGATCGTGTCCGCGGCTGCCGCCCAGGATGAGTTTTATATCCGAGAAGTCGTGGTCGAAGGCGGTATGACGCTCACCGTGGACACGGTTTCGTACTATCTCGGGCTCGAAGCGGGGGATCCGCTCGACCGTGAAGCGATCGCCGATGGCTACCGGAGATTGTGGGACTCGGGCTTGTTTGAAGATGTGCGGATCGAAATCGAGGATCACGGCGACGGCGGGATTACGCTCTACGTCGTCGTCAAGGAGCGTCCGTTCGTGACATCGGTGGATTTTGAGGGGAACAAAAAAATCAAGACCCCGGATCTCAAGGACAAGCTGGACGAGCGCGGCATCGAGATCCCACGAAACGTTCCGATGCGATCCTCACAGTTGGGCCGAATTGAGAGCGCTATCAAGGAGGTGTACGACTCCGAGGGCTTCCGCTCGGCGCAGGTCAGCTACACCATTACCGAAGTGTCTTCGAACAAGAAGAAGGTCGTTTACCTGATCGATGAAGGCGGCAAGATCAAGATCAAGAAAATTAGTTTTGTCGGCAACGACGTGTTTTCAAGGTCCAAACTTCGGGGCGTACTGAAGAAGACCAAACAGAAGAGCCTGCGCAACTATTTTGGCGAAAAGATTGTCTACACCAGGGAGGCTTGGGACGAGGATCGGGATAATCTCCGCAAGTTCTACGGCGATCGCGGCTACATTGACGTCAAGATTGGCGAGCCGGCGTTGGAGCTCGTGGCAAAGAAACCCGATGCCGAGACTCTCAAAAAAAAGAAATACACGATGCACATCACGATCCCGATCGAGGAGGGTGTACCGTATACCCTTGGCTCCTTCGAGGTGACGGGCGTCGAGATCTTCAGTGTGACGGGTCTGGCCACGGCGTTCGAGGTGCAAGAAGGCGCTACTTATAACCGTAAGGCAATCGAAGACGGAATGGAGAAAGTCCGCAAGAGCTATCACAATGCGGGCTACGTCTACGCATACACAAATGAAACATGGTCACGTCGCGAGGGAGAAGAGCCCATCGTTGATGTTGCTATTGACATTTTTGAGGGCGATCGCTTCAACCTCGGGAGACTCGAGTTTGTCGGGAACACAACGACCCGCGACAAGGTGCTTCGACGCGAGTTTCGGGTTGCCGAGGGACAGCCGATGAATATGGGCCTGTTCGAGGCCTCGGTTTACAAGGTGAACGCTCTCGGATACTGGAAGCTCGAGGAGGAGCCACTCGAGTTCGACTTTGATGACGAAAACAAAAAGGTCAATGTCAAGGTCAAGGGCAACGAGGTCGGGCGCAACGATATACAGTTCGGGGCTGGCTACTCAGAGCTCGACGGGTTCTTTGTCCAGGGTCAGTTCAACACCCGGAACTTCCTCGGTCGAGGGAATTCGTTGGGAGTATCGTTGCAGATCGGACGGCGCACGGATCTTTATTCGTTGTCTTACACCGAACCCTACTTTCTGGATCGCAGGATTCTTCTCGGCGGTTCGATTTACAGGAACGCAATCGACTACTCGCAGGCTGGATTCTCCAGCTATCAGAGAGAAACAACGGGCATCACGATGTCGATGGGGCTGGGTGTCGGGCCATTCTCCTCGGTCTCCGGTGTCCTCGCATTCCAGGATGACACTGCGAAGTACTTGACCAGCAATGGAGGGAGTGTCGGGGATCCTACCGCCGGCCACGAACGACCGGTCGAAATCCCTCCGGTTGATGGTGCGACATACGACCGTGCCTTCGAGATTTTCAGCGGCAAGACCCACTCATTCACGCCGATTTACAACAAGGATACTCGGGACGATCCATTCCAGCCGAGTCGTGGCCAGGCTTTACAGGGTCGACTCCGTTTTGCTGGAGGTATTCTCGGCGGAGATTTCGACTACGTGCGCCCGGAACTTCATTTCACGCAGCTCTACGGACTATCCAAAAAGAGTATCGTGGCGTACCACGTCGAGGTTGGCCAGTTCTTGACTTATAACGATTCGGACATTCCGCTCTACGAGCGCTATCGAATGGGTGGTGACCGGTCGCTCCGAGGTCTGCCCTACTATTCGGTGCTGCCTCGTACCGAGGAGGGACAGTATTTTCTCACTGCTGGAGGGTCGAGAATTGGGGGCGACCGTTATTGGCAGGTGAACCTGGAGTACCAGTTCCTCATCGGAGGCCCCGTCAGGTTGGTGTTCTTCGTGGACATGGGGAACACCTATGTTGCAGAGCAGGGCTGGGACTTCAGCCTGTGGCGGAGGACCACGGGAGCCGAGTTGCGGATCTTCCTTCCGATTTTCCAGGCTCCCATTCGGTTCATCTACGGTTACAATTTGGACCCGTACCCGGACGAGAAGCAGAGTGACTTCCAATTCTCGATCGGGACAACGTTCTAAGAAAAAAGCGACGGAGGAAAGAAAATGTTTCGTTTGACGGTGCGTGTTGCGATGGTGGGTGTGATCATGATGGCGATCGCGATGCCGGCAGCGGCTCAGTCCAAGATCGCGGTGATCGATGTACAACGAGTGGTGACCGAGTCTGACCCGGGCAAAGAAGTGATGCAAAAGCTCCGGGTGCTGTCAGACGCCAAAGCTCAGGAGGGGCAGACCCTGCAACAGCAGATGGCCACCCTCCAGGACCAGTTCACTAAACAGCGGTTTACGGTATCCGAGCAGCGTCAGGCCGAGATGACCAAGGAAATCGAGGACATGCAGATCTCGATCCGGCGTTTCCAGGACGATGCGCAGCGAGAGCTCCAGGAGGCCCAGAGACGCGAACTCGGTGGTTTGGAAGAGCGAATCCTGCCGATCATCAATCAGGTCGGACAGGCGGAGGGTTACACCCTTATTTTCAACAAGTTCCAGTCTGGTCTGGTGTATGCCGACGAAGCCGTCGACGTCACCGATCGAGTCATTCAGATGTTCAACACAGCGCAGTGACCTCGAGTAGAAAACTCGCAGATCTCGCCTCCGATGTCGGTGCCGATGTGGTCGGTGACGGGAATTTAGAGGTCGGTGGCATCAGGCCACTCGATACCGCGAAGACCGAGCACCTGAGCTTTCTCCACAACCCGAAATATGTGGAGGAGGCAAAGGCGTCTGCAGCCGGTGCAATCCTGGTCGCCGATCCCGAGGCTCTTCCCGGACGGAATCTCCTCGTCTGTCCAGAACCGTATCTCGCTCTCGCGCAGGCGCTCGAGATCTTCCACCCTGTGGAGCGTCCTGAACCCGGAGTGCATCCATCGGCCGTTGTGGCTGACGACGTTTCAGTTGGCGAAGGCGCTAGCGTCGGTCCACTGGTTTCGGTTGCAGCCGGCGCAACCATCGGAGACCGCAGCATCGTTGGTGCCGGCTGCATTCTGGGGCGCGACACCAGAATAGGCGCAGACTGTGTTCTCCACCCGCGGGTGGTCGTGGAGGAATATTGTCAGCTCGGGGACCGCTGTATTGTCCACTCGGGAACAGTGATCGGCTCGGACGGGTTTGGTTTTGCAACCGTTGACGGCACCCACCACAAGGTGCCGCAGGTTGGGATCGTGGTTTTGGAAGACGACGTAGAGCTCGGTTCCAACGTTTGCGTCGATCGTGCGGCTCTCGGTGAGACCCGGATTGGACGCGGCACCAAGGTCGACAATCTGGTGCAGATTGCACACAACGTGGAGATTGGTGAGCATTGCCTACTGGTGGCCCAGGTGGGAATCTCCGGTTCGACCCAAATCGGCCACCACACGGTCTTTGCGGGTCAGTCCGGGTGCTCAGGCCATCTCAAGATAGGAAGTGGAGTGGTGCTCGTAGCGCGTGCGGCGGCCTTCAAGGACGTGCCCGATGGCGCCACGATGGCTGGTGCACCTGCACGGCCTCACCGCGAATGGCTGAAGGCTAACGCCAACGTGCAGCGCCTCGATGGGTTGCGAGCGAAGGTCAAGCATCTCGAAGAGCGGTTTGCCGAGCTGGAGGGAAAGAAATGAACGACATTTCAGAAATCCTCGCGGTGATGCCGCACCGCTACCCGTTCCTCCTCATCGACAGGGTGCTGGAGATGGGTGATTCGACGATCCGCGCTGTCAAGAACGTCACTATCAACGAACCCCACTTCCTCGGTCACTTCCCGGAGGTGCCGGTGATGCCAGGCGTCCTGATCGTCGAAGCGATGGCTCAGGCCGGCGGGTTTCTACTCTTCAGTCAGGTCGATGATCGTGAAGACAAGCTGATCTATTTCACCGGCATCGACAAATGCCGTTTTCGTAAACCGGTTGTGCCCGGTGACCAGATTATTTTTGAGGTCGAATTGGTGGCCAAACGAAAGGGATTTGCGAAAATCCACGGGCGCGCGCTGGTCGATGATGAGGTTGTTTGCGAGGCGGAAATGATGTCCGCTCTGGCGGACCGCTGATGGGCGCCAAGATTCACCCCACCGCTGTCGTCGATCCCCAAGCGAAGCTCGGTGACGGAACTGTCGTCGGGCCCTACACGGTCGTCGAGGATGATGTCGTTATCGGCGCCGATTGCGAAATTGGCCCGTTCTGTCGGTTCGGCAGCGGTACCGCCATCGGGGACCGTAACCGGTTCGAAAGCCACTGCTCGATCGGCGCTCCGCCGCAGGATCTGAAATTTTCGGGCGAGGCGACACGATTGGAGATTGGCGACGAAAACGTCTTCCGCGAGTTTGTCACCTTCCACCGGGGAACCCCCGGCGGGGGAGGGCTGACCAGCATCAAAGACAACAACCTGTTCATGGCCTATGTCCACGTTGCGCATGACTGCCACGTTGGTACGGGGACGATATTTGCCAACTGCGCCACCCTCGCCGGGCACGTCGAGATCGGTGACCGCTCTCATGTCGGTGCGATTACGGCGATTCACCAGTTCTGCCGGGTTGGCCAGCACGCGTTTGTGGGCGCTTTCACGGCCGCCGCGAAAGACTGTCTGCCGTACATGAACACGACCGGGAACCGTCCTCCCAAGTGCTATGGTCCCAACACTATTGGCCTCGAACGCAAGGGTTTTTCGCCGCAAAGCAGGAAGGCGTTGAAAGACCTGTGGCGCATTCTCCGCAATCCCAAGCTCAATACTTCCCAAGCCCTGGAACGGGTCCGCGATGAGCTCGGCGGACAGGAGGATGTTGATGCTGTTCTGCAGTTCATCGAGAGCTCTGAGCGCGGAGTGATCCTGAGCTGAGTCATGAGGCAAAAAATGCGACATCGCTGGTAGGAGTGTTTTGAAACATGAGTGTTGACATCGATTTTGCAAATCTCTCCATCAAAGACGCCCTTGACCTGGCAATCCTGGTCGAAGAGGAAGCCGAGGAGCGTTACCGGGAACTGGCCGACAATCTGGAGTTCCACAACACCAAGGACGCGGCCCGATTTTTCCGATTCATGATGACCTGTGAGGCCAAACACGGCGAAGAGCTGAGCACCAAGAGGCAAGAGCTCTTTGCCGATCAACCGGTGAGCGTCGATCGTTCGCTGCTGTGGGACGTCGAGGCGCCGGGCTTCGAAACCGCAAAGTCCTTCATGACGCTCCGGGATGCGCTCGATGTGGCCCTGGCAGCCGAGACCAAGGCCTTCGAGTTCTTCGATGGCGCACTGCCTGAAGTTGCGGATCCCGAGGTCCGGGAACTCTTCACCGAGTTGCGGCAGGAAGAGGTCGAACACATGCAGATGGTGCGCGAACAGATGAAGAAGATCCCGGAAGGGGA
>Ga0316197_10001977_pt1 | contig 14614 bp, 12 predicted proteins | sample OudBiesiAoxic_MG_FD_204939 | JGI IMG/M metagenome (GOLD analysis project Ga0316197, IMG submission 204939) | Coastal sediment microbial communities from Oude Bieten Haven, Netherlands - site A oxic | ecosystem: Environmental > Aquatic > Marine > Coastal > Sediment | place: Netherlands...
AACGCGCCGTGCTCGAAGAGAAAATCGACCTCGCTGCCGAGCTCTCGGTGATCGTCGTCCGCGGACGCGACGGCGAGCTCGTGACCTTCGATCCGGCGGAGAACCAGCACCGCCACCACATCCTCGATGTCTCGATCGTCCCCGCGCGCCTCCCACAAACCACCCTCGACCAGGCGCGGAAAATTGCCGCGAACATCGCCGTCGCGCTCGAATACATCGGCGTGCTCGGGGTGGAATTCTTCCTCTGCACCGATGGCCGGCTGCTCGTCAACGAGATGGCGCCGCGACCACACAACTCGGGCCACCACACGCTCGACGCCTGCGAGACATCGCAGTTCGAGCAGCAGCTCCGCGCCATCAGCGGGATGCCGCTCGGCTCGACCCGGCTGATCGAGCCCGCCGTGATGTGGAACGTCTTGGGCGACCTGTGGTCAGACCCGACCACTCCTCCCGACTGGACCCCCGTCCTCGAGACCCCAGGCGCCAAGCTGCACCTGTACGGGAAAGACCGCGCCTCGAATGGGCGCAAAATGGGTCACATCACCTTTGCCGCACCGACGCTCGGCGAGGCACTGGAGAGGGCCGAGGCCTGCCGGCGAGCGTTTGACTACCCAGAGATTGTCTAGCCCGCCCAGTGGAAAGTTGCGGCCAACATGGCTGAGCTAGCGGAGCTGCCAGGCCTCGTCAAAAAATCCGGCAGCGGCGATTCGGCCAGGGCGCTGGCTGCCGGGAGCCTCGGAGAGGTCGATGATCGCCCAGTCCGGCAACTTCGGCACCTGTCGCGCGTTGTTGAGGTAGTCGTACTCGCGGTAGGTGAAGCTGCTGTTGAGCACCACGTAGCGGTCGGGGTTGAGAGGGTTCGGGTAGATCATGATCAGTGCGTGGTTGCTGGCATCGTAGCTCTGCCCGCCCACCCGGATCGCCTCCGCATCCCAGCGGATCGGCAGCTGTCCCGCTATCTTGGCGATGATCGCATTGCTCGTGGGGTCGCCCCACAGCACCAGGTTGTGATCAGCGATGTCCGCGTCGCTAAGCTCGGTGTCTCCCTTCACGCACGCGTCGCCGCGGAACTGCTGCCGCCAGTGGGTGATGGCCCGGGAGCGCTCGGCTCGCTCCCAGGCAGGGAACGCACCCTCCCCCGCCCCGCTCCCACTGGGGGCAACAAAGAGGAAGGAATCCATGAACGCATCGTCGATAGGACCCTGCAGGCCATGCCGCTTCACCAGCGCCACAGGTGGCGTGCCGATCTTCCACCTCTTCCCCTCCCTCACGATCTGCACCTGCCAGGAGAGATCCGATCCTACCCCGGGTGCCTCGAGCTTCTGCCCCGCGATCTGGATGATGGGCTTCTGGTTGCGGATCAGCGGACAGGTTCCAGCTGGGAACGACACGCTCAGCGCGGAGACGTTCTCCGCGTCCAAGAAGCGGATCCCGATCGGCGAGTAGCTCGCGCGCACCACCGCCCTCACCCAGTGCTCCTCCATGCGGTCGATCGTCAGCCAGTAGGCACGGTTGTAGCGCAGCGTGTATGTCTCCAATTGCACGAACGGCGGCAGCCGCTCGCGGCCGACCTCCGCGATCGAGTCCAGCCGTGACGCAATGTCCTGTTTCGACAACGGGTGGATCTTGTGCGCCGTCTCCGGGCCGATGACATGGGTCAATGTCAGTCCGTGATCCAGCATCGCCTCCGCCATGATATCTGCCGCCTGCTTCTGCTTGTCGAGCTCCCCCGAGTAGGCGACCGTCGGCAGGTTGGAGAGATTGAGCGCGTAGTCGGTGCAGTCGTAGAGGTGCCAGAGCCGCCTCTCCCAAGCGCTCGGGTCCAGCGTCTCGCCCTGGAAGAATTTCAGAAACTCTGGCGTCTCAGCGAAGCCCGCACCCGGGTTGGCCGCACACCACCGGTCCGCGTAGTGGATCGCGAACTGCCAGCAGGCCGCGCCTCCCATCGAGAAACCGCGCACCAGGATCCGGTCCGGATCGATCCGGTAGGATGACTTCACGTGCTCGAGCGCCTCGAGGCAGTCGATCTCACCTGCAAACTTGTTCGCATTCGAGTAGCGCGCATACGGGTGCAGCATGATCGTGTCGGCTGGCGTGTACTCGCCGCGCGAGTTCATCCTCTGCTGGATGAAGGCGATCTCGTTGACACGCTCGCCACGGCCATGGAACCAGAAGTCGAGACGGTGCTTGTGGGTGCCGGTGAACTGGTAGCTATCTGGAACCACCAGGCCATACGGCTGCACCGAGCCGTCGATCTTCGAGCGGAAGCCGCGCACGACGAGCCCCTTCTGCCGGGTCCACGGCGCCCGGTGGGACTTGAGGGATGCGGCGCGCTCCATCCCCAGCGCCAGCTGGGCGTGAGCCAACTCCAACTCGGCAGGTTTCTGAAACTCTCCGTAGTCGAGGGCGTAGCGCACCGCCTTGTGGAAGACTTCGACATCGGGCAGGAGCGGGTGCTCCCGGATCTCCGCCATCGCCTCCGCCAGCTGGTCGAGCTCGGCCTGCAGCGAGCTGCGTTCCGCCTCCGCCACCTCGATTCCAGCTGGAGGGATGCGGCGCACCTGATCAGGAACGTTGTCCGCCGGACCATCCGCTAGGGCCGTTGCAGCGAGCAAGACAGAGGCGCAGATCAATCTCGAAGTCATCCCGTGTTGTTCCAGATTTCCTCCCGGCGGTCAAGGGCGCTCCAAAACTGAAAAAATGTGATCGCAATCCAATAATTCCATTTGCAGAAATTCGGATAACATCTACTAGTCCGCGCAATTCTCTACTTGTCTGTCTTTTCTAAGCGGCGCGTCCCACTACCGTTCGTTCGTCTGGCCATCTGATTGGCGCCGCTTCTCCCCGTGTCCGTCTCTGTTTTCGGGTACCCCCGTGTCACGCCCATGATGTCTGGCACCATGATGAAGATTTCCACCACTAGCCGTACCACCATCGCCGATACTCGCGGGTGCCTCCTGATGATCGGGCGGCGCAAAGGCGCGATCGCCGCTGCCAGGCGCAGCGGCTGGGAGCCCGTCGTCGTCGATGTCCCAGCGCGCGATGAGCAGGCCTCAGGAGCATTCGGCGGAAGTGCCGACTGGGCGCTCGAGAAGGTTTCAGAGATCCCCCTGGACTCAGCCCCGCTCGCGGTCGCCGCCGTCGCCACTGGATCAGTCGTCGCCGCCGCCGCTGTCCGCGAGCGGCTTGGCCTGCCAGGTATCTCCAGCGAAACCGCGCGACGCTGCCACGACAAGCTAGCGATGAAGAGGGCGATCGCCACTGCTGGTATCACCTGCGCACCGTGGCGCGAGACCTCAACAAGCACCAGTGCTAAGCAACTCATCACGGATCTCGGGCTCCCACTCGTGCTGAAGATGCCAATCAGCTCCGGGGGGCGTGGCATCTGGATCTGCAACTCAGCTGCGGAGGTCGGTGCAAGATTGCGCCCCGGCCTGCTCGCCGAGGGCTTCATCGAGGGAACCGAGATGAGTCTCGAATCCTTCCGCGCCGGTGGCGTCACCCTGTTCCGCAACCCCACCCAATACCTGAAACCCCGCTGGGCAAACATCGTCCCAGCAGTGCTCACGAATACCGAATCCAAGCAGATCACCGAGATGGCCGAAAAGGTCCACGACGCGCTTGGCATCACCAGCGGGATCAGCCACATGGAACTATTTCTCACCCCGCAAGGACCAGTCTTCGGCGAGATTGCCGCGCGCCCCCCAGGAGGATACATCATGGATCTGATCCGACGTGCCTACGGCTTCGACCCCTGGTCGGCGATGCTACAGATCGCCGCCGGCCAGTTGCCCAGATTCCCCGAACAGGCCCAAAAGTTCGCCGGAGTCTGGTTGCTCCACCCCGGCGAGGGTCGGGTCAGCGCACTTGACGGTTTGCAAAAAGCACGCGGGATACCCGATATCGTCGACATCACTTGCAAAGTTCAGCCGGGGCAGCTTATAAGCACGCGCGCCGGGAGCGGCGATAGCAAAGGCACGATCATTGCCGAGGCGACTAGCTCAGAGGCTTGTGCGAAGGCGCTCCGGCAGGCTGCCGGGACCGTCCAGTTCAAGCTCAAAGAAAATATCGTCCAATGTTAGTGCTGCTCCTCTCCTGCCTCGCCTTCATCCTCGCCCTCGGGCTCTGGGAGGCACGCGCCCACCGGAAGATGTTGGGTACCATACCGGTGCGCATCCACGTCAATGGCACGCGCGGCAAATCGAGCGTCACTCGCCTGCTGTCCGGCGCCCTGCGCGAGGCGGGCCTGACGACCTGCGCAAAAACCACCGGGACTTTGGCGCGCTTCATCACCCCAGCCGGCCGCGAGTACCCGATCTACCGGCCCGCCGGCCCCAACGTCGGTGAGCAGGTGCGCATCGTCCGCACCGCCGCCGCCTACCAACCCGACGTGCTGGTAATCGAGTGCATGGCGCTGCAGCCATCCTACCAGTGGATGAGCGAGAAGATGTTCGTGCGCGCCACCCACGGCGTCATCACCAATGCCCGACCGGACCACCTAGATGTCATGGGGCCGGAAGCCGAGGACGTCGCGCTCGCCCTCAGCGGCATGGTGCCCCGCGGCGGTAAGCTCTTCACCTGCGAGCGCGAACACGCAGCCATCATGCAGGCGGCTTGCAGGGATCGCGGCTCGGAGTTCGTCGGCACGACAGAGGAAGATGTCGCCGACGTTAACGCCGAAGACCTGGCCGGCTTCCCATACCAGGAACACGCTGAAAATGTCGCACTGGTCCTCAGCATCTGCGCCGACCTCAAAATCGACCGCCAGACCGCCCTGCGCGGGATGTACACTGCCCCGCCGGACGTCGGGGTTCTGAAGGAATACCAGGTTGACTACTTCGGTCGCAAGCTGTTCTTCGTCAATGCCTTTGCCGCTAACGACCCGGTTTCGACCGGGCGCATCTGGGAGGGTGCTGTCGCCAAACGACCGGGCGTCATGCGCATCGCATTGTTCAACTGCCGAGCCGATCGCCCAGACCGCTCATTCGGCCTCGGCGAGGCCTGCATCGACTGGTCGCCCGCCGACCTCTACCTGCTCATCGGATCCGGCACCCACGCCTTCGCGCGCGCCGCGATAAAAAATGGCCTCGACGCGGAGAAGGTGCACTACGCAGATGGCAAAAACGCCTCCCAGATCTTCGAGACCATGCTCTCGGTCTCCGGGCGCTCAGCGCTCATCATCGGAATGGGCAACATCGGCGGGCCTGGCCTGGAACTGCTCCAGATGGTCAAGAACCGCTGTGCCCCGGAAGAGGCGCCGACCGCCGCCATTCTCTAACAACTCCCCACCACAAACCATGATCGATCTACTAACAGTCTCCATCGGCGTCGGCCTCGTCGTCAGCCTGCTCTTCGCGGAGTTCTTCGGCTTCAAGGCCGGGGGCCTCGTCGTCCCGGGCTACTTCGCGGTCTTCACTTTCCAGCCGATCAGCATCCTTCTGACACTCGGCATCGCCCTGCTCACCTACCTCGTCATGCGCCTGGTGGCCTCGATCGTCATCGTCTACGGGAAACGCCGCACCGCGCTCGCCATCCTCACCGGATACGTGCTCGGCGTCGCCTTCCGCACCGTGGGCGCGGAACACCTCAGCGGCCTCGGCGGCGACTACCAGGTCATCGGCTTCATCATCCCCGGCCTCATCGCACTCTGGATGGACCGCCAGGGCGTGCTCGAGACGATCACCTCACTTGCGACCGTCTCCATGGTCACCCGCCTCATGCTCATCCTCCTCATCCCGGCCGAGATCGAGCGCTTCGAGAACAAAGTGGCCGCAGCCTCGCTGGTCGTCGAGTCCGACGGCGGCACCGAATAGACTAGCAAAACATGAAAGGAATCTACTGGAGGCCGAAGGGCATCTCAATCCGCGCCATGGCGCTCGTGGCACTGCTCGCGATCGGTGCGGTCATCACGGTCGAGTATTTCAAGAGGGACATCCGCCAGGGGCACTACGACGAGAAGCTCGCCGCCGCCCAGCTGGCATCCGACGGAATGGCCGCGATCAAACACTACCGGCTCGAACGCGGGGATCCGATCGACGCGACCCTCGACCCGGCCGAGACCGGCATGCTCGGGCTCCCACACACGCCTGTGACGACCAACGCCGGCGGGTACTTTACCAAACGCACCTCGCTCAACCCGAACTTCGCCGCGGTGGCGGTCGATATGCTCAAAGACGCTGGGGTCAAAACAGGCGACAGTGTCGCGGTCGGCGTCTCCGGCTCCTACCCGGCGGTCAACCTCGCGGTCTACGCCGCCTGCCAGACGCTCAAGCTCAAGCCGGTCATCATCGCTAGCGCCTCCTCATCCGAGTGGGGCGCCAACAATCCAGACCTGCTCTGGCTCGACATGGAGCGCGTACTCAACGAGCGCGGCATCCTCAGATTCCGGGCCGTCGCCGCCTCGCTCGGCGGCATCGAGGATGTCGCGAAAGGCTTGCCGCCCGCGTCATTGGAACTCCTGCGGGCGGGGATCCAACGCAATGAAGTCGAGAAATTCCTCGAGCCCGCCAACTATGCCGACAGTGTCAAGCAACGCCTCGAAATCTACCGGGAGAAAGCCGAAGGTCCGGTCGCCGCCTACATCAACGTCGGCGGCGGGACCAGCTCGGCCGGCAAAGCGATCGCCAAAGAAAGCTTCCGCCAAGGTCTCAACATGAGCCCGCCACGCGGCGCCGACACCAACACCTCTGTCATGGCTGCCTACAGCGAGAAGGGCACGCCCGTGATCCACCTCCTCCACCTGATGGAGATCGCCGACGAATACGATCTGCCCCGCTACCCGAACGTCACCCCGCAGCCCGGTGAGGGCGGCGTGTTCCACCGCCTCAGCTACAATCGACTGCTGGCACTCGCTCTCCTGATTCTGGTCATCGCCGCTCTCTACGGGTTCGTGCGCTCTCCGTGGGGAGCCCAATTCCTCCGCAACACCAAGGGTCACAAAGACGCAGGTGAAGTCGAACCGATGATCTAGCGGCACCCGATCCGAGGCTCCATACCCTCAGCCTACCCAACCAACAGTCTCCGCCCCCGCAAGCGCTCGTTCAAACTGAGCAATTCGCCCCCGTAACCCCTGGCAATAAATTCACTAGAATAACCGATTCCAGTATATATTCAGGCAATGATTCGCCGCCTCGCTTCACTGACTCTTCTTGCGATTACTAGCACAGGAGCCCTCGCCCAGACCGCCATCTATCGCGATCCAGCCATCGTCCACCCGGTGGTCGGCTACGGCGGCATGGTCGCCACCCAGGACGCCCACGCGACCAGAGCCGCCGCCGATGTTTTGGCGGAAGGCGGCAACGCCATCGATGCGGCGGTTACTGCCGGATTCGCCCTCGCCGTCACCCTGCCCCGCGCCGGCAACATCGGCGGCGGCGGCTTCATGGTCGTGCACCTTGCTGACAAACAGCAGCAAGTCGCGATCGACTACCGCGAGAAGGCACCGATGGCCGCGACCCGCGACATGTTCCTCGACGCTAAAGGCAAGCCGGTCGCGGAGCTCTCGCAGGTCACCCACCTCGCCGCCGGCGTCCCGGGGACCGTGCGTGGGCTTGCACTAGCGCTGGAGAAGTATGGAACGATCAGTCTGCAGCGCGCCCTCGCCCCCGCCATCGAGCTGGCCGAGCAGGGCTTCCCGGTCGGCGAAGATCTGTTCGATTCGCTCAGGTTCTACTCGGACGACTTCGAGGCCGCACCAGAGGCGATGAGAATCTTTTTCCAAGCCGACCACAGCCCGTGGCCGATCGGCGCCCTACTCGTGCAGCAAGACCTGGCAAAATCCCTCCGCCTCATCTCAGAGCAGGGCCCGGACGCGTTCTACAAAGGCGCGATCGCCGAGGCGATCGTCACCGACATGCGCTCCAATGGGGGCCTGATCACCGCCGCAGATCTCGAGGCCTACCAGCCGGTCATCCGTAAACCCGTCACCGGGACCTACCGCGGACTCAAGATCGTCTCGATGCCTCCGCCCAGCTCCGGCGGCGTCCACCTGATCCAGATGCTCAACATCCTCGAACGCTTCCCCATCGAACAGTTCGGCCACAACTCCGCCGACGCCATCCACGTCAGCGCGGAGGCCATGCGCCTCGCCTACGCCGACCGTTCGCGCTACCTCGGTGACCCCGACTTCACAGACATCCCCACCGCCCAGCTGATTTCGAAAAAATATGCGCGCGGCCTCGCCGAGCGGATCGATCCGAAACACGCCACCCCCAGCCTCGAGGTCGCCCCCGGGCTCGACCCGCTGGAGCGCTTCGAGAGCAACGAGACCACCCACTTCAGCGTCATCGACCGCTACGGCAACGCGGTTGCCAACACCTATACGTTGAACTTCAGCTATGGCTCGAAGCTGGTCGTCCCCGGCACTGGCATCCTGCTGAACAACGAGATGGACGACTTCAGCGCCAAGCCCGGCGTGCCCAACGCCTACGGCCTCATCGGCGGGCGCCGCAATGCCATCGAGCCGGAGAAGCGCATGCTCAGCTCGATGACACCCACCCTCATCTTCAAGGAGGACGGCAGCATTATAGCCACCGGAAGCCCCGGCGGCAGCCGCATCATCAACATCGTCCTCGAGATGGTCTGCAACCTCGCCGACCACGAGATGAACGTCGCGGAAGCCACCGTCGCCCCGCGCTTCCACCACCAGTGGTTCCCTGACGAGATCCGCATCGAGCGCGGATTCAGCGCCGACACGATCAAGCTCCTGGCGGCACGAGGCCACAAGCTGCGCCTCGGCCCAGCACTCGGCTCGACCCAGACCGTCAGCTTCGGCTCCGGTGTCTTCGAGGGTGCCAGCGACCCGCGCCGTCGCGGCGCCCTGACCATCGGCCTACCACCATTCCCCGAAGAGGAACCGGCAAAACCAGCCTCCAAAACTCCGGACGACGAGGATGCCAAACGCCCCAAGACGCCAAAAGATCAGCTCGAGGAATAGCCGCTCGAACCCCTTCGCAGCCCCGACCACCAGCTCCTATCGACATCCAGCTCCCAAGACGGGAGCCCCTCGAGGCGCTGATCACCTCCCCTACCGCAACCCCCCTGGCATGGGATTGACAGCCCGCGACTCACAACTCTTAGTGGAAGGATGAATCCTGCGATCCTTCTACTCGCCGCCATGAGCTGCCTGATCGCCTCGGCCGCCTCGGCGAAATCCTTGCTAGCCGTGCAAGTGGAACAGGAGATGGCGATGCTCGCCCTCCAGGCAGCCAGTGAAGAACGCGTCGCCAAACTAAACGAGAGCTACACCGCAGCGCTCACCAGGCTGGAGGCCGCCGCCAAAAATCGTGGCGACCTCGAGGTGACCCTCGCCGCCAAGCAGGAGTTGGAATCCCAGTTGGGGTCACCGCTCAGCAAGTCGGAGATGGCCGCACTGCGACCCGAGATCGCCAGACTCCGCAGCAAGTACGATGCGGCGCTCGTCGAACACGCCACGACCACGCGCGACGCAGAGTCCAAGCAGCTCGACGCCTACGCAGACCAACTGCTGGCTTTGCAGACAGCACTGACAAAAGCCGGCGAGCTCGACACCGCTCTCGAGGCTCAGGAACTTCATCAGCAAACTCTCAAGCAGGTGGAAGAACTCCGTACCAGCATGCCCAAGCAGGCTGCTCAGGCGGATGCCCGCGCCGATCCTCAGGCGCGCGACCAGAGCCGGGGCTCCCGGCTACCGGCACCGTCCCGCTCACCCCGAGCGCTGCCAAGCTGACAAAGATTGCAGACAGCGTAAAGGGCAAGGCCGGTGTCCAGGGTGCCGCGCCAAATGTCATTACTTTCGACGGCCCGAGCGGGGATGGTCGCCGGGGAGCGAAAGGGATCCTCCTCAAGGCCACCTCGGACGGCAGCGGGTGCGGAAGCACCTGGGCGATGGACTACAGCCGTTCCAGGAGCGCCCGCGGCCTGCAACTCATCCATCCGAGGGACAAGGGCCACGCGATTGTCCACATCAACAAGGGCGGAATCGGGATCTCCACACCCGGGGAGTGGATCAAGGTCGGCTATGTCGGTGGCAGCGGGAGCTCCGTGCGCAAGACCCACGCCTTCGACAATGTCTTCCCCCTCGTCGACGAGCAAGTTTATGCAATTGTTAGTAGGATGGCTCACAACGGTTCCTGCGAGGTGTTCATCGACGGGAATCTCGTCGCGACCTCCAACGTCAGGAGCGCTAAACCCCTCTCGATAGAGATCCCCGAAGGCGAGAGGTTCCCCCGCTCCAGCAGCTGGGACAAGCTCGCCTTCAAGGGCGACGGCCTACCGATGCAATGGGAGCGCAACTGGGCCGGCGTCATCGTCGAGCCCCTCGATAGTGGCAGCAACATCTGCCACAATCTGCGCTACTGCCACGGGATCGCAGAGATCCCGACGCCCGAGTAGTCTAGAATCATAGGCTAATCCGACCAGGCTCCCGCCGGGCCAGTCAATCGTGACGCGCCCCATGGTGTTCCGGCGAAACCGTCGTATCCCCGTGCGTGAACACCGTCCGTCTTCCAGGCACGAGGCGTCCCAGCTGTTCCCCCACCCTGCCCACCAAGTCGCGCCGACCCTTCGGCCGCGGCATCTCGCCGAGATGGGTTGCCAGCTCTTCCCGCTCGAGCTCGAACTCCTGTTGCGCAATCTGCATCTCGTGGGCTAGGTGCATCCTCGCGAGCCCCAGCTGCCGCGACATCGCGGCCCAGGCATCGCTAATCCTGTGCTCGCGCCCCACCCACTTGACGCCATCCCGGTCGAACTCCACGAGATCCTCCTCGGCATCCGTCATCGCCTGCAGGATCCGATCCCGGAACTGGTCGAAAGTTTCCAGATCCCGGATCTCCTCGACCGCCAGCAGCAGGTTCAGTTCACCCAGACGAGAGCGAATGGACTGCAACTCCTGCTCAGCGTCAGAGGCCAACAAGTCGATCTCCAAGGACGCTTCCCCACATAGCTCACCGAGCGATTCCCGGTGGGCATGGATCTCATCGATCGCGTTGCGTCGGCCGAGTTCGATGTGCCGCTGCGCTTCAGCCAGATCCGCCTCCAGCTCGCGTTCCAGTTCGATTAGGTGCGTGTTCGTGCTCATTTTCCAGCTTGGTTACCACCCGAAAGACGGGCGTGGTTCTTATTGATCAATTTATGTCCATAAGAAAATATAAAATTAGAACCAGATCAAGCCTAGAGTTCGGCTCCCCTCGCCCGGCTACTCTGCAGCCACTGTCCCGCGCTCTTCGACAGGGGATCAGCAACCTTTCCCCCTCCCTGAAGCCCGGGCGAGAGCTAGCTGCGCGTGTCATCACCGATCAACACTTCGCGAAGCTCGCCGCCAAACTCCTTGGAGACAGTCTCCGCCTCCTGGACGAGGTGCATCCGCACCAGCGACAAGCGGCGCGACAGCTGGTTCCAGGCATCGCTGATCTCGAGCTGCTTCGAACTCCACTCGTCCCCGCGATGCTTCAGATCCTCCATGTCTCCCTCGGCAAACTCCATCGCCTCGACCACGCGGTCGCGAAAGTGATCTAAGATATCGAGAGTTCTCAATTCTTTATTGGTGAGCAGTAGATGGAGCTCGCCCAATCGCCTCCGCACGATGCGGAGATCCTCCTCCGCATCGTGCGCATAGCGGGTGATCTCGTCGCGCGCTGTCAGGCGCAGCTCTCCGAGCTGCTGCCCGTGAGCATCGAGTTCCGCGATCGCGTCGTGATGGCCGCGCTGGATTAATCGCCGCGCCTCCGCAAGATCCCCCTCAAGTTCCTGCTCCAAGTGCACCAGGTGCCTGATCCCTTTCATGATGTCTCCTCTGTGTGCCTCACCCCTGTTGCCTGAACAAAACCAGAGGTGAGGATTCTTATTCTAAAATTCTCATAAATAAGAAACTCTTAATTTAGTTAAGATCAAGGAGTCGCTACGATTCCATCGACCTAAGCACAAATCGGTCAATGCCCTAACCCCTAATCACTTGATAATCAGTGATATCAACCCAGAATCCCCTCCACCACGGAACCGTGCACATCCGTCAGGCGGAAATCTCGACCGGCGTGGCGGAAGGTCAGCGCCTCGTGATCGAGTCCGAGCAAGTGCAAGATCGTCGCGTGGAGGTCGTGCATGTGCACCTTGTCATCCACCGCCTCGTGCCCGAACTCGTCGGTCGCCCCGTGCGCGTGACCAGCCTTCGTCCCACCGCCAGCCAGCCAGACCGTGAATCCCCGCGGGTTGTGGTCGCGCCCATCTTTGCCCTGCGAGAATGGAGTGCGACCAAACTCTCCACCCCACCACACCAGGGTGTCATCGAGCAGCCCCCTCGCCTTCAGATCTTGCAGCAGCCCCGCCACCGGCTTGTCTGTTGCCGCCGCATGCTTCTCGTGGTTGGTGATCTTCGAGTGCTGATCCCAGCGCGGGGTGGCACCGGTGTCCGCGTAGTTGATCTGGATGTAGCGCACGCCAGCTTCGGCCAGCTTGCGCGCAGTCAGGCACTGCCGACCGAACCCGTCGGTCGCCTTTTCACCGATCCCATAGATCTGCCGGGTCGCCGCGGTCTCGCCTGCCATGTCCATGACCTCAGGCACCTCGGCCTGCATGCGGAACGCCAGCTCGTATGACTCGACCGTCGCCTCGAGCGCCTCGTCGCCCCCGGCCTGCTCCCGATTGAGCGCCTGGAGGAAATCGAACTGCCGGCGCTTGGCGGCATGATCCAGATCGGGGTCCGGGTGGCTGACATTCTTGAACACCGCATCCCTGGCCGATTGACCGGCACGTCCGAGCGCCGTCCCCTGGAACACCGGTGGGAGGAAGGCGTTCGAGTAATTGCGCGGGCCACCCTTGGTCGGAGGCGGGCTGATCGTGACGAAGCCTGGCAGGCTGTCGTTCTCGGTCCCGAGCCCGTAGTTGATCCACGAACCCATCGACGGGCGGATCAGGTTGGTGGCGCCGGTGTGCAAGAAGAGGGAGGCCGGGCCGTGCGCGACGCCCTCGGTGTGCATGCTGTGGATAAAACACATCTCATCAACATGGCCAGCGATGTGGGGGAACAGCTCGGACACCGCGCGCCCTGACTCGCCATAACGCCGGAATTTCCACGGTGATGCCATCACGGTCTCCGGCGACACCTTGCGCGTGCGCGGCACATAGAAATCGATCTTCCTGCCGTTCTCCTGATCGAGCCGCGGCTTCGGATCAAAGGTGTCCACGTGGCTCGGCCCGCCCTGCATCCAGATAAAGATGACACGCTTGGCCCGCGGCGAGATCGGGGTCAGCCGCGGTGCGAGAGGGTTCCCCCGCAGCATCCCCGCGAGGGCGAGGTTGCCAAACCCGCAGGCGCTATGACGCAGGAATTGTCGGCGAGAGAAGGGCATCGTTGCGGGAGCATAAACCTACATCCAGGAGGATTCAGCCAGAAAACCACCTCTGTGGAAATTCGGCGCGCGGGAACAGATGGCGCACCTCCGCGAGCTGGTCGTGCCAGCCCTCTTCGGAATACCGATCGGATAGATGGAAGAGGACGAGCCTCTCCGGATCGACCCGCGCCGCAAGGGCTCCCACCTCCGCCGACCTCATGTGGTGGTGCTTCTGCGCCAGCTCCGCCTCGGCATTCCGGTAGTTGCTCTCACACACGAGGGTCTGACACCCCCCCAGAAACCGCACCAGGCGATCCTCCTCCTCAGGGCCGCCCAGATGGAAGTCCGTCAGGTAGGCGATCGAATCTCCATGCTTCGTCTCCAGCAGCAATGCGCGCAGCTCACCAGCCCGGTAGGAGCTGCCACCTACCTCAATCCGCTCCTCGTCGCTGGTCTGCACCAGATCCTTCAGCCGCTGGATCCAGGGACCGGGCGGGAGCTTCGTTTCAGCGAGTCGCTCCTCATTAACATTCGTCCGATCACCCTCGCGGAGAAAATAGCCGACCGAGGGCGTGCCGTGATCGAGCAGCACGGCCCCGAGCTCGAGGTCACGATCCGAGTAGACCGGGCCCTGGTTGGGGAGGGGATCGAGTTCTTCCCGCGCCGCGAAACCGTCGCCCGAGCGCAGGCGGATACTTCGCAGCTCCTCCGCATCGATCTCGGTGATGATCCAGGTGCCGACCGAATCGTCCGACAGGTTCCAGATGAACCCGCGCAGCCGGTGGTGGATGATATCGATCGTCCCCGGGGGGCCGAAGATGCGCACCGGCATCTCTGCCCGGTTCCAGTTGGCACGCACGAAAGAGTCGAACCCAGCGACGTGATCCATGTGGAAGTGGGAGAAGCATAGCACAGCGATCCCACCGACCTCGGTCGGGTCCAGCGCCGAGAGGCATCCCTCACCACAGTCGAACAGCAGGCGGTGAAGCGAGTGGCCAGAGTCGACCGTGGCGAACAGGGCGTTGTCCTGCCCGGGGTTCCCGAGGATCTGATGGTGGATCGACATCGGTTGTGCTCTGGCCACACTAGTCGATATTCCTGAAATCGACACACGCGAACAGCGATTGGAAGAACGCCGACCAGCTCGAGAGGGTGGGGGAGTCACCGAGAAACTCCATAGCCAATGCCGCCTCACCAGCGCTCGGCAGGCGCCCTAGAGCCCGCTGGTAAGCCAGTTCGACACGCCCACCGACAGCGAGATTTTCCACCCGCAATAGCGCCTCCGCCGCGTGCTTCGACTGCTGGATTAC
>Ga0316197_10001978_pt1 | contig 14613 bp, 11 predicted proteins | sample OudBiesiAoxic_MG_FD_204939 | JGI IMG/M metagenome (GOLD analysis project Ga0316197, IMG submission 204939) | Coastal sediment microbial communities from Oude Bieten Haven, Netherlands - site A oxic | ecosystem: Environmental > Aquatic > Marine > Coastal > Sediment | place: Netherlands...
TGCAGCAACTGCGACGTGCGGCGAGGGAGGGGTTCGGTCCGCAGCGCCGCGAAGACCGCCGCGGCATCGGTCGACGCCACCACTGCGCCGAGCAACAGCGCCGTCGTCGGTTCGAGACCGGCGACCCACCAGGTGGCGAACGCGACCACACCGGCAGTGACCGCCGTGCCGGCTGTCGCGAGCAGCCCGGCGGGGGCGCCGACGCGGCGGAACGCGCTCCCCTCGGTTCCGAGGCCACCGTCGAACAGGATCACCGCAAGCGCGACGATCGCGATGTTCTGGGCGAGGACCGCATCGTCGAAGCGGACCAACGCCAGACCCTCGTCCGCTACGGCCATCCCGAGCGCAAGGAACAGCAACAGGCTCGGTACCCGGAACCGCGAGGTGAACCCACTTCCGATCACGCCCACCAGCACGAGCACGCCGACGAGCAGCACGCCGGGATCGACCGAGAACGACGAATTCATCGGTGACTTCTCATGGTGAACCGGAGGACCACGGCGGCGGGCTTCACCGCCTCATCCTGCCCGTCGGTCGCCCGATTGGGGACTTTGGGCGGTCGTCAGCGTGCATTGCGAACGCAAGGATGGAGTCCATGAGTCGAACCACTGCTTGCATCGACGGCAACGAGGCGGCCGCCAAGGTCGCCTACGCACTGTCGGAGGTGGTGGCGATCTATCCGATCACCCCGGCGTCGCCGATGGGGGAGCTCGCTGACGCCTGGTCGGCGACCGATGTGCCCAACCTGTGGGGAACAGTCCCCGAGGTCGTCGAGCTGCAGTCCGAAGCCGGGGCGGCCGGCACGCTGCACGGCGCACTGCAGACCGGAGCGCTCGCGACGACGTTCACGGCCTCCCAGGGTCTGCTGCTCATGCTGCCCAACATGTTCAAGATCGCCGGCGAACTCACGCCGGCAGTCATCCACGTCGCCGCCCGGGCCGTCGCCACGCATGCACTGTCGATCTTCGGTGACCACTCCGATGTGATGGCGGCCCGCACGACCGGCTTCGCGATGCTCTGCGCGAGTTCGGTGCAGGAGGCCCACGATTTCGCCGCCGTGTCGCACGCGGCGACGCTGCGCACCCGGGTGCCGTTCCTGCACTTCTTCGACGGGTTCCGCACCTCACACGAGATCAATCGCATCGAAATGCTCGAATCCGACGACCTGCGCAGCTTGATGAGCGAGGACGACATCGCCGCCCACAAGGCTCGTCGGCTCCGGCCCACGGCCCCGGTCGTTCGGGGCACCGCGCAGAACCCCGACGTCTTCTTCCAGGCGCGTGAGGCGGCCAACCCGTTCCACGCTGCCGTGCCGGCCACCGTCGAGCAGGTCTTCGCCGAGCTCGCCGAGCGGACCGGCCGTCGCTACGGCCTCGTCGACTACGAGGGGGCGCCGGACGCCGAGCGAGTCATCGTGGTGATGGGCTCGGGTGCCGGTGCGGTCGGCGAGACCGTGGCGAAGCTCGTTGCCAGTGGCGAGAAGGTCGGAGTTGCGACGATCCGGTTGTTCCGCCCGTTCCCGACCGAGGCACTGCTCGCCGCACTCCCCGACTCCGTCCGCTCGATCGCCGTCCTCGACCGCACCAAGGAACCTGGAGCTGCCGGGGAGCCCCTGTTCCAGGACGTGATCACCACGATCGCCGAGTCGGGCCGCTCAGGGGTTCGGGTGATCGGTGGCCGCTACGGCCTCGGGTCGAAGGAGTTCACCCCGGCGATGGCCAAGGCGGTCTTCGACGAAGCGGGCCGGCCGGATCCGAAGCGTCGCTTCACCGTCGGCATCGTCGATGACGTCAGCGGTCTGAGCCTCGACGTCGACGACGGGTTCCAGGTCGACCGGCAGGGCCGCTCGGCGGTGTTCTATGCGCTGGGCAGCGACGGAACGGTCGGGGCGAACAAGGCCTCGGTCAAGATCATGGGCTCCGAACCCGACCTCTACGCCCAGGGCTACTTCGTCTACGACTCGAAGAAGTCGGGCTCGATGACCGTGTCGCACCTCCGGTTCGGGCCGGAGGAGATCCGCTCGACCTACCTCGTGCAGGAGGCCGACCTGGTCGCCTGCCATCAGTTCGGTCTGCTCGACCGTTTCGACGTGCTCGCCGACGCGCGTCGGGGTGGGACGTTCCTCCTCAACGCCCCGTATCCGGCCGACGAACTGTGGGAGCAGCTGCCGCGAAAGGTCCAGCAGCGCATCGTCGAGCGCGAGCTGCGGGTGTTCACCATCGACGCCACACGGATTGCCAGGGAACTGAAGATGCCGGGGCGGATCAACACGATCATGCAGCCGTGCTTCTTTGCGCTGACCGACGTGATGGAGTTCGACCGCGCGATCGGGGCGATCAAGGCGTCGATCGAGAAGGCCTACGGTCGGCGCGGCCGCCTCGTCGTCGAACGCAACGAAGCTGCGGTCGATCGTGCGCTCACCGAACTGGTCGAGGTGACCGTGCCGGCGAACCTCGGCGACGACGCTCCGGTCGACGAGACGCTCGACGTCCTCGACTCGGTTCGCGCTGCCGCAACCGACGACTTCGTCGAGAAGGTCACCATGCGGATGATCGCCGGTGAGGGCGATCTGCTGCCGGTGTCGGCGATGCCCATCGACGGCACGTACCCCACCGGCACCACTCGCTTCGAGAAGCGCAAGCTCGCCCTGCAGATCCCGGTGTGGGAACCGGACCTGTGCATCGACTGCGGCAAGTGCGCCGTCGTGTGCCCGCACGCGACGATCCGGATGAAGGCCTACGAACCGTCGGCGCTCGACGGTGCACCCGACACGTTCCTCACCAAGAACTTCCGTTCCCGCGAACTCGACGGCCACCGACTGACGATCCAGGTCGCCCCCGACGACTGCACCGGCTGCGGCATCTGTGTCGAGGTCTGCCCGGCCAAGGACAAGAGCCAGGTGAAGCGCAAGGCGATCAACATGGCGCCCGCGGATGAACACCGCGATCTCGAGCGCGAGCGGTGGGACTTCTTCACCGAGATCCCCGAGATCGACCGGGCGTCGATCACTCACGACTCGGTCAAGAACTCCCAGCTGCTGCAGCCGCTGTTCGAGTTCTCGGGGGCCTGCTCCGGCTGCGGTGAGACGCCGTATCTGAAGCTCCTGACACAGCTGTTCGGTGATCGGCTGGTCGTCGCCAACGCCACGGGGTGCTCGTCGATCTACGGCGGCAATCTGCCCACGACCCCATGGGCGAAGGACGGCAACGGGCTCGGCCCGGCCTGGTCGAACTCGCTGTTCGAGGACAACGCCGAGTTCGGCTTCGGCATGCGCCTCGGGATCGAACACCACCAGCGCGAGGCCGGCCGCCTCGTCGCCGAGCTCGCCGAGGCGCTCGGTGGCGATCTCGCCGAGGCGCTGCTGACCAACGTGGCACCGACCGAGGCCGGTGTCGTCGAGCAGCGCGCCCGCGTCGGTGTCCTGCGTGAGCGGCTCGCGGATCTCGTCGGCAGCGACGACCCCGTGATCGCCGAATCGGCCCGGCGGTTGTCGGCGATCGCCGACGAACTCGTGCGCACGAGCACCTGGATCGTCGGTGGTGACGGTTGGGCCTACGACATCGGTTTCGGCGGCGTCGATCACGTGCTCGGCAGCGGCCGCAACGTCAACCTGCTGGTGCTCGACACCGAGGTGTACTCCAACACCGGCGGCCAGGCATCGAAGGCCACACCGCTCGGTGCGGTCGCCAAGTTCGCCATGGCGGGCAAGCCGACCGGCAAGAAGGACCTCGGAGCGATCGCGCGTCGCTACGGCAACGTCTACGTGGCCCAGATCGCCATCGGAGGCAGCGACATCCAGACCGTGCGGGCGCTCGCCGAGGCCGACGCCTGGGACGGCCCGTCGCTGATCATCGCCTACTCGACCTGCATCGCCCACGGCATCGACATGGAGACCTCGATGGCGCACCAGAAAGAAGCGGTGAAGGCGGGCTACTGGCCGCTGTACCGCTACAAGCCGACCGTCGAGGAGCACGAGCATCCGTTCCAGCTCGACTCGGCGGCACCGACGATCCCACTGCGGGAGTTCGCGCTGAAAGAGGCGCGGTACTCGATGCTGGCCCGTTCGGACCCCGAGCGATCGGCGACGCTCCTGGCGCTCGCCCAGGAGGAGATCGACGAACGCTGGCGCTACTACGAGCAGCTGGCGGGTGTTGAGCGCACGCTGCACGAACCGCACGTCATCGACGTGACGGACGAACCGGAGGACGACGATGCCTGATCTGCACACCACCTATCTCGGGCTGTCGCTCCGGTCGCCGATCGTCGCGTCGGCCGGACCGTTCACCGGCGACCTCGACCGGCTCGTTGAACTGGAACAGGCCGGCGTGGCCGCGGTCGTCCTGCCGTCGCTGTTCGAGGAGCAGATCGAGCACGAGACCGCCGAGATCGACCGGCTGTTCACGGTGCACGACGACAGCTTCGTGGAGGCGACGTCGTTCTTCCCCGAGCTCGACGACTACAACTCGGGCGTCGACACGTACCTCGAGTTGATCGAGGCCGCCAAGGCGCGTGTCGACGTCCCGGTGATCGCCAGCCTCAACGGCGCCAACATCGGCGGCTGGGTCAAGTACGCCCGGTTGCTGGAGAGCGCCGGTGCCGATGCGGTCGAGCTGAATCTCTACACCGTCGCCGCCGATCCCGGCATCAGCGGTGCCTCGCTGGAGTCGGAGCATCTCGAGCTCGTGTCGCTCGTGGCCGAGGAGGTCGACGTGCCGGTCGCGGTGAAGATCTCGCCGTACTACTCCTCGCTGGCGGCGTTCGTCGTCGGTGTCCAGGAAGCGGGCGCCGACGGCGTCGTGATGTTCAACCGGTTCTACTCACCCGACCTCGACCTCGAGACCTTGGAGGTCATGTCGCGCATCGCGCTCAGCACGCCCGAGGAACTCCGTCTCCCGCTGCGATGGATCGGCATCCTGCGTGAGCACCTGTCGATCTCGATCGCAGGGTCGACGGGGGTGCACTCCGGATTCGACTCGGCCAAGTTGATCCTGGCCGGGGCCGACGTGACGATGGCGACGTCAGCGCTCCTGCACGACGGTCCGGGCCACGTGGCGACGATCGAAGCGCAGCTCGTCGACTGGATGGACGAGCACGAGTACGACTCGGTCGCCCAGATGCGCGGGGCGGTGGCGAGCCACGCCACGACCGACCCGGCGGCGTACGAGCGGGCCAACTACATCGGCAACATCGCCACCTACACCAGCCGGTTCATGCACGGCGGCGTTCCGTTGTCGCGTCAGGAGCGTTGAGGCCCTTCGATCGAACCCCACGGGCCACACCGGCGGGGGCGTGCGCGGCGCGACTCGGTCAGCGGCGGGTCAGCAGACGGCGCGGACGTACGGGTACGGGTTGACGGCGCGGCCGCCACCGGGGTGCACCTCGAAGTGGAGGTGGTTGGCGTTCGTGTTGCCCGTGGCGCCGACGTAGCCGATGACCTCGCCCCGTGACACGTTGCGGCTCGAGCCCTCCCACGCGCTGAGGTGGGCGTAGAAGTAGCGGGTGCCACTGTTGCCGCTCACCCAGACCGAGTTGCCGCCGAGGCGGGTGGTCTTGAACTGGGCGTAGCCCGACTCGACCGCGACGAGCGGGACGCCGCGGGAGGCCATCATGTCGACACCTTCGTGACTGCGACCACCTGAGCGGGGAGCGCCCCACGTGTCGGCGAACGCGTGCGGCCCGGCGACGGGGCACACGATGCCGCTGCCGGCGTTCGATGGCGGTGGCGGCGGAGGAGCCGGGGTCGGAGCGGGCCGCGGTGCCGCGGCCTGCGGCGTCGAGCTGCTTCCGCCGGACGACGAGCCGGTCGACGAGGAGCTCCCGGACGACGAGGAGCTCCCGGACGACGAGGAGCTGGACGATCCTGCGGCGAGGCGGCTCGAGCGGGCGGCAGCGGCATTGGCGGCAGCGGCCGCTTCTGCCGCGGCTGCAGCTTCGGCAGCCTCCTGGTCGGCCCTGATCTTGCGCTGACGTTCGAGTTCGCGCTGGACCGCGACGTCGCGCAGTCGCTGTTCCTCGATCTCGGTGAGCTTGACGACCTCGGCCTCGGCGGCGGCCTGCAGTTGCTCGTACTGCTCGCGTGCCTCGGCGGTGCGCTCCTTGCGTTGCTCGAGGTCGGAGCGTTGCGAGCGGACCTCGTCCATCACTGCATCGAAGTCGTCGAGTTCGACCGATGCGGCACCGCGTGCGACCGATGCCTGACGGCGGGCGGTGATGTCGGCGTTGGCGTCATCGAGGTCGATCAGGAGGGGGATGTTCGCACCCGAGTTGGCGAAGCTCCGTTGGGCGTCGGCCTGCAGGCTCGACTGCATGGCGGTCGCTTCGGCCTCGACCGCCGCGAGCTTCCTCTCGGCTTCGATGATCTCGAGATCGAGCGTGTCGAGCTGCGACTCGGCGTCGAACATCGCCTGGGCGGCGGCATTGGCCCGGTCGCGGGCGTCCTGGATCTCGCGAGCGGCCTGCTGCGCGGCCGGATCCTGGGCTCCGGCGCTGCCGGGGACCACGATCGGACCCAGCAGCCCGAGCAGGGCGAACCCGAGCACGGCGACGAGGGCCCGGGCGGGGCGCTGCGCGTTGGGTCCGTTCGCTGACATGGCTGGCGAGCCTAACGCAATATGACGGTTTCGTGACGATCGGGTGACGATCACCCCACGTCGCCCCACGTCACCCGGTCGTCACCTCCCCAGCGGTGAGCCTGAGCGCGCGCAGGTCGCGCGGAAACTCACCGCTCGGGCGTGCAACTCCCCAGCGGTGAGCCTGGGCGCGCGCAGGTCGCGCGGAAACTCACCGCTCGGGGGTTCGGGAGGCGGTGAGCCAGAATCCGGTGCCGGCGCGCCCGGTGCGACCCGACCATGTTCCTGGAAGGGCGGCGATCACGTCGTCGGCGGGGAGGTGGATGGGCGTCTGGTCGCCGAGCGTGTTGACCCACACGATGGTGCCGTCGGGGCGGAGGACGCGGTCGACCTCGTCGGCGAAGAGCAGCATGTTGATCATGAGCACGGCGTCGAACGATCGAGCGGGGAACGGAAGCGTCGAGGCGTCCGCGTTCACCCGCGGTGCGAGGTCGCCCGGCGCGTGCTGGAGCATCTGCGTCGACAGGTCGGTCGCCACGAGGGTGCCGACGGTCCCGGCGAGCAGGAGCGTGCCCGCGCCCGTACCCGAGCCGAGTTCGAGCCACCGCCCGCTGGTGGGGACGTCGCCGCGATCGAGTGCGTCGCGCACCGGGGCCGCCTTGGTGTCGTCGACGTGGCGGACCGACCACTCCTCGGCGAGCCCGTCGAACACGCTTGCGACGCGATCGGCATCGTCGCGTGTCCACGGTTCGCCGAACGCGACCGCGCGGGTGAGCACTCGCATCGGGTGGTCGGCCCCGGCGAAGGGCTCCGGGTCGCGGGTCGATGCGTGGTCCGCCAACTGCTCGATCACCGAGCCAGTGTGACACCTGGGTCAGACCCCGATCGACAGGCCCGCGTCGTGGAGCCGTAGCCGCGGCGAGCGGACGGGTCGGTTGCATTCATCGTTCGATAGTTATAGAGTGCTGATCATGCCCGAGGCCCTCCCCGCAGAACTGCTCGAACACGTCGCCGAACGATTCCGCGTGCTGGGCGATGCCACCCGGCTCGGCATCATCCGGACACTGCTCGACGACGGCGAGCAGAACGTCGGCGAACTCGTGGAGCGTCTCGGCACCAGCCAGGCCAACGTGTCCAAGCACCTGCGCATCCTCCACGATGCGCGGATCGTCAGCCGGCGAGCCGAGGGCACCGCGGCGTACTACTCCGTGACCGACCCCAGCCTGTTGCCCGTGTGCGCAATCGTCTGTGATCGTCTGCGCGAGCAGGTCACCGCCGACGCGAGAACCTTCGCTGTGTGAGCCTCGGGCGCACGGCGTCTCGACCCCAGACCAGATCCCCTCCCGAACCAGTCCCGAATCCACCCCGCACCACCGAGAAGGAGCCACCACGATGAGCACGGACCTCGAACCACCACCTCAGACCGATATATCGCTGCATGAGCATCAACCGATCATGCAGCACGACGACCTCGAGACCGACGTCGAGCATCCGCCGCTCGCCCGCCTCGGGCGGTGGGCCCACGAACGACGCAAATTCGTGATCATCGCCTGGGTGATCCTGGCCGTCGGCCTCGGTGTGTTCGCGCCCCGGCTCGAACACGCCCTGTCCGGAGCGATGTGGGAGGTCAACGGCAGCGAGTCACTCGCCGCTCGTGACGTCATCGACGAACAGTTCGGAGGGCTGTCGTCGCAGTCCGCCGTCGTCGTCATCCAGAGCCGGTCGACGCCGATCGACGACCCTGCCTACCAACAGGTGATCACCGACGTCAACGCACTGATCGCCACCGAGGAGGGCTTCGGTCAACCGATGCCCGCGCAGCCGGGCATGGACGGCATGACCGTCATGATCCAGGCCGGCGCCGAGGTCGACCCGACCGAGGCGGTGCGTGCCGCTGAACGGCTCGGCGACGACATCGCCGACCTCTCGACCGAGGTCGCCGGCGACGAGATCAGCGTGGCACTCACCGGCTCACCGGCCTTCTGGGACGACTTCAACGAGGTCAACCGCGAAGGCATGCTGAAAGCCGAAGTGCTCACCTGGCCGGTCACGGCGGTCATCCTCGTGCTTGCCTTCGGCACGCTCGCGGCCGCCGGCCTGCCCCTCGTGCTCACCGCCGCCGGTCTGGTCGCATCGATGGGTGTCCTCTACGGCATCACCGAACTCACCGACCTGTCGATCTGGACGCTCAACTTCGCCATGATGTTCGCCCTCGCGCTGGGCATCGACTACGCGCTGTTCATCGTCACCCGGTTCCGGTCGGCGCTCCACGCCCACCCCGATGACCCGCAACACGCCGCGGGGATCGCCATGGACACCGCCGGCAAGGCCGTGCTGTTCTCCGGCATCACGGTGCTCGTCAGCCTGTCCGCAGTGCTGCTCGTGCCGATTCCGGCGTTCCGTTCGATGGCCGCCGGCATGATGCTCTCGGTCAGCTTCGTCCTGCTCGCCGCGCTCACGTTGCTGCCGGCACTGCTCGGGCCCGGCATCGACAAGTTCGCGCTGCCCTGGCACGCCAAGGGCGATCACCACAGCGAGTTCTTCGCCAAGCTGGCCGACCGCATCCAGGCCCACAAGGTGATCGTCGCCGTCGCCTCGATCCTCGTCCTGCTGGGCCTCGCACTGCCGCTGTTCGGGCTCAAGACCGGGATGCCCGGCATCACGGTGCTCCCCGAGGACGAACAGGCTCGCCAGGGCTACGACATGATCGCCGACGGCTTCGGCCCCGGCGGCCCCGGACCGATCCAGGTCATCGTTCCCGCCGATCAGGACGCCGACGCCGTCGCCGGCCAGGTGATGGCCACGGAGGGCATCGCCATGGCGTTCCCGCCGCAGCCCGGCATGGAGGGTGCGAGCATCATCCAGGCAGTCGGCGCCTACGATCCGTCGTCCGACGAGGCGCTCGACCTGATCCCGACGCTGCGCACCGATCTCCCGGACGGCGTGCTCGTCGGCGGCCCCGTTGCCGAGAACTACGACCTCGACCGCACGTTGAGCGAGAAGGCGCCGCTGGTGATGGGCGTGGTGCTCGTGCTCGGCTTCATCCTGCTGATGATCGCCCTGCAGGCGGTGATCGTCGCCTTCGTCGGCGTGATCTTCAACCTGCTGTCGGTCGGCGCCGCCTTCGGGGTCGGAGCGCTGGTGTTCCAGCACGGCATCGGGTCGAGTCTGCTCGGCTTCGACAGCCAGGGGTACCTCACCTCCTGGGCGCCGTTGTTCTTCTTCGCCCTCGTGTTCGCCATCTCGATGGACTACACGGTGTTCCTGCTCGCCTCGACCCGTGAGCACTTCGAGCGTTCCGGTGACGCGGCCGAGGCCGTGCGGGGGTCGCTCGGCCACGTCGGTCGCCCGATCGTCGCCGCCGCCGGCGTCATGATCGCGGTGTTCTACACCTTCGCCATCGCCGGCACGCTGCCGATGAAGGAGATGGGACTCATCCTCGGTACGGCAGTGCTGCTCGATGCGTTCCTGATCCGGTTGGTGCTCGTGCCCGCTGCGCTCTACATCATCGGCAACCGGGCGTGGTGGCTGCCGCGCTGGATCGATCGGATCCTGCCGAACGTCAAGTTCGCCCACTGATCCGGGCGAGTCCCCATCGTCGAGGTTCCTCCAATCGCCTCGGCCGACCGGTGCGGGCGTCCCTCCGGGGGCGTCCGCACCGTCGCGTCACTGTCGCGTCACGGCTGCCCCACCGATGCATCACGGGCGCGAGACGGCGGCGAAGGTGACGGCCGCGGCCTGCGCGACGTTGAGCGAGTCCACCGTCGCGGCGATCGGAATGCGGACCCGACGGTCGGCACCTGCCATCAGCATCCGACCGAGGCCCGGACCCTCGGCGCCGAGGCACACTGCGACCCGCTCCGGCACGGCGACACTCCAGAGGTCGTCGGCGTCGGGGGTGGGCGTCATCGCCCACGTCTCGAGGCCCGCTTCGCGGAGTCGATCGGTCACGGTTTCCCAGCGGTCGACCCGGACGATCGCCAGACCCAGCACCTCGCCCATGCTGACCCTGATCGTGCGGCGGCTGTACGGGTCGGTGCATGTCGGGTCGACCACGACCCCGTCGATGGCGAACGCACGCGCCGCCCGGGCGATCGCTCCCAGGTTCTCGGCGTCGTTGAGCCCTTCGAGCACGGCGATGCGCCGTGCGTCGGCGAGCACGTCGTCGAGTGAGGGGTGGGGACGGCGCTCGGCGCAGGCGATCACGCCGCGGTGCAGATCGAAGCCGACCACCTCCGCGATCACCTCGCGGTCGGCGACGTACACCGGCACTCCGATCGCCTCGAGGACGGCCGCGTTCGCCGCGAACCGCTCGACGCGCGAGGGCGCCAACAACACCGAGCGCACGCGATGACCGGACTCGATGAGACGGTCGATGGCGACGTAGCCCTCGGCGATGAAGAACTCGTCGCCTTCGTAGCGTCGTCGGAAGGCCTGATCGTTCAGCGAGCGGTAGTCGTCGAGGAGCGCGTGGTCGGCGCGCTCGATCGTGATCAACGGGCGAACACCTGGCTGTCGTCGGCGAACGCCTTGAACTCGAGCGCGTTGCCGGACGGATCGAGCAGGAACATCGTCGACTGCTCACCGACCAGGCCGGCGAATCGGGTGTGCGGTTCGATGACGAACTCGACGTCTGCTGCGACCAGCCGGTCCGCCAGCATCTGCCAGGCCTCCGGATCGAGCAACACGCCGAAGTGCGGCACCGGTACGTCGTCGCCGTCGACCGGGTTGGTCAGCGCCGATGGCCGGTGGCCGGTGTCGAGGTGCGCGACGAACTGGTGGCCGTACAGATCGAAGTCGACCCACGAGTCGCTCGAGCGCCCTTCACGGCACCCGAGGAGCTCGCCGTAGAAGGAGCGAGCGGCGGTGAGGTCGTGAACCGGCATCGCCAGGTGGAAGCGCGACGGTCGTGCCATCAGAGCGGCAACACGTAGGTGCCCTGGGCCGTGGCGGTCGGGCGGTCGTCACGATCGTCGCACCACACCCGGACCGTGCCGACCACGTTGCGCCGGCCGGCAACCTCGAGTGTCGCCTTGGCCCACAGCAGCGAGCCCTGTGCCGGGCGCAGGAACCGGATCGACAACTCCGAGGTGAGGGCCATCGGCTCGATGCGGCCCGTGGCGCCGAAGACCAGGTACCACAGCGCGGCGTCGGCGATGCCGAACTGGGACGGACCCGAGATGAACGCCCCCGGTCGCAGTTCGACATCCGACACCTCCCGTCGGGCGACGGCGCTGGTGGGCGTCAGCTCGGTGCACGCGTTGTTCGAGCCGGGGAAGAGCTCTCCGATCATCGTGTTGACGGTGTCGACGGAGGGGACGGACGCGTCGGTCGCGGACTCGGTGGACGGCATGCTGCGACGCTAGCGAGCTTCCTGCGGGGCCCGAAACCATGGCATCGTGTCGGCCATGTCACCTGCCGATCCGAACCCGTCCGCCCTCGATCGCGTCGTGGTCGTCGGCGCATCGTTGGCCGGCCTCAGGGCCGCGGAGACACTGCGCCAGCACGACGGCGTCGGTTCGGTGACGGTCGTCGGCAACGAGCCGCATCGCCCGTACGACCGGCCGCCGCTGTCGAAGAAGCTGCTCTCCGGAGAGTGGGAACCCGACCGGATCCACCTGCGCCAACCCGACGTGTTCGACGACCTCGACGTCGAGTGGTCGCTGGGCACGGCGGCGACCGGGCTCGATCTCGCTCGACGGGTGGTCGTCCTCGCCGATGGCACGACGCTCGCCTTCGACGGGCTCGTCATCGCGACCGGCGCGACACCTCGCCGCCTCCCCGGCCACGACGAGTTCGACCACGTCCACGAGCTGCGGTCGCTCGACGACGCGTTGGCGCTGCGCGACGAGATCGCTCCGGGCGGACGTCGGGTCGTCGTGATCGGTGCGGGCTTCATCGGTCTCGAGGTCGCCGCAACCGCGAGGACGCTCGGCAACGACGTCGTCGTGCTCGAAGGCGCCTCCGCTCCGCTCATCCGCGGTCTCGGCGCGGAGATGGGCGAAGCGATCGCGGACCTGCACCGCGCCGAGGGCATCGACGTGCGCTGCGACGTCCGCATCGATGCGCTGACCCACGACGGTGTCCGGTTGGCCGACGGGGAGGTGGTGCCCGCCGACGTCGTGCTGGTCGGCATCGGGGTCGCACCGGCGACCGGCTGGCTCGCCGACAGCGGGCTGGAGATCCGTGACGGCGTGGTGTGCGACGCCGGTCTCCAAGCGGTGATCGACGGCGTCCCGGTCCCCGGCGTGTTCGCTGCCGGCGACGTCGCTCGCTGGCCGAACGAACTCTTCGGCGAGGAGATGCGCGTCGAGCACTGGACCAACGCGGCCGAGCAGGGAGCGCACGCGGCGAGCAATCTGGTACGCGCCGCCGCCGGCGAACCGACCGAACCGTACGCCCCGCTGCCGTTCTTCTGGAGCGACCAGTTCACGCACCGTATCCAGTTCCTCGGCCGGGCATCGGCCGACGACGAGGTGAGAGTGGTCGCCGGCTCCGTCGCCGACGGCAAGTTCCTGACCCTGTTCGGCCGCGAGGGTCGGCTCCACGGAGCGCTCGGCGTCAACGCTCCCCGCTGGGTGATGCCCACCCGCAAGCTCTTCATGGATCGGACCGGCTGGGACGACGCACTCGCCGCCACCAGTGCGCTCGATGCGTAGGCTCGGCACATGACCGGTCACATCTCCAACGTCTGGGCCAAGACCACCGACCTGCAGGTGGTCAGCGGCCACGGCTGCCGGGTGGTCGACGTCGACGGCGTCGAGTACCTCGACTTCACGGCGGGCATCGCAGCAGCGTCGACCGGTCACTCCCACCCCAAGGTCGTCAAGGCGATCAGCGAACAGGCCGCCCGGTTCGTCCACGCTCAGCAGAACGTCTACACCCACGACCTGCTCGAACCGCTCGCCGATCGTCTCGACGAGATCACCCCGGCGTCGATCGACACCTTCTTCTTCGCCAACACGAGCGACGAGGTGATCGAGGTCGCGGTCAAGGTCGCCAAGCAGGCGACCGGACGCCACTCGATCGTCGTCCTCGACGGAGCATTCCACGGTCGCACCAACCTGACGATGGCGATGTCGACCTCCCGCTCGATCGACCGTGCCGGCTACGGGCCCTTCCCGTCAGGGATCTTCGTCGCACCGTTCCCCGACCCGCACACCTCCGACCAGGAGGCGGAGATCTCCGGTGCGCTCCGCGGACTCGACCGGCTGTTCCAGACCCAGGTCGTTCCCAGCGAGGTCGCCGCGATCGTCGTCGAACCGGTCATCAGCGAGCGTGGCTACATCCCGACACCGTCGGCGTTCGTCAGCGGCCTCGCAGAGCGGTGCAAGGAGCACGGGATCCTCCTGATCGCCGACGAAACCCAGAGCGGCTTCGGGCGCACCGGCAAGATGTTCGCCATCGAGGCCCTCGATGTCGAACCCGACATGTTGTGCATGGCCAAGGGGATTGCCTCCGGGTTCCCGTTCGCCGCGCTCGGCATGCGGCGAGTCCTCGACGAGTCGTGGCGGAAGGGCAGCCAGGGTGGGTCGTCGAACGGCAATCCGATCGGCTGCGCCGCTGCGCTGGCGACGATCGACGTGCTCACCGAGCCCGGCTTCCTCGACAATGTGCACGCCCGGGGGAACCAACTGATCGACGCCCTGCGCGAGATGCAGCAGCTCGACGCGTCCCTGCGGTACGTGCGCGGTCGCGGGTTGATGGTCGCCACCGAGTTCGACACCGCTGATCGGGCGACGGCGGTCGTCGAGCACTGTCTGCGTGAGCACCGGGTGATCCTCATGCTGGCCGGGACGCGGAATCGCACCGTTCGTTGGATGCCGCCGCTCGTCGTCACCGCCTCGGAGGTCACCGAGGCCGTCGACGCGTTCGCCTCGGCGATCCGCGCCACCAGCTGAGGTCGTCGTGGCACGTCTCGATGCGACCCGCGTCGGAGCGTGGCGCGGGCTGCAGGCCGTCGTCGGCCAGATCGAACGCGGCATCGACGACGAGCTGCGTGCGGATTGGGACATCCCGCTGGGGTGGTTCGACGTGTTGGCGT
>Ga0316197_10001979_pt1 | contig 14590 bp, 13 predicted proteins | sample OudBiesiAoxic_MG_FD_204939 | JGI IMG/M metagenome (GOLD analysis project Ga0316197, IMG submission 204939) | Coastal sediment microbial communities from Oude Bieten Haven, Netherlands - site A oxic | ecosystem: Environmental > Aquatic > Marine > Coastal > Sediment | place: Netherlands...
CGCGATCTGAGGAGCGGCAACGCTGGTAGGTCCGGCACCCGGTACCGGCGCGTCCCGGCGTGCGCCGCCAAGTTTGGGCTGGCTACCGGATGTTTCCGCGGCGCGCCGGCTGGCAAAACCACCAAGTGCAGGCGCGCCCGAACTCGCTTTTTTGAATTCTGTTGCATCTGCCGCAGGCGTTGGGATCGAAACTTCGTCGGGCCGGGGCGGCTCGGTTGGCATCGGATCAACCGGGTCGGGCGTCTCATTCGGAATGCCCGGAGCAGGTGGATCAGAAGGTTGTGGTGCTTCTTGCGGCGCAGGAACTTCGGCCGGATCGGTCGGCTGCGGCGCTTCGTCTGGTGTACCGTTCTGCGCCGATTTGAGCGGTGGCAGGGTTGAGCTTTCGGTTTCCGCTACGGTTTGAGCGTTTTCAGCGGATTGCTCGGGCGTTGCGCTTTCACCTTTGATCAGATGAGCTGTTTCGTCTGAGGCTGATGTCGCGGCGGTAGCCGAGGTTCGCACTTTGTGGGCGTCGATACCGCTTTTGTTGTCTTTGAGCGGCATGACCGGCGCGTCTGCTTCTAATTCTTCCTCGCCACTGTCCCGCTCGATAGCTTCGCCCGCCTCACGCGCTTCATCTAAGCTTTCGGTCGATACTTCTGAAGTCGTGGCAACAGGGTCTTCGATCTTGCGTTCATCTTCGGCCTTCGTGTCCGCGACCTCGGCGACGGGACCGCTGGGTGTGCTGATCTCGCCAATGATAACAACGGCAATGCCATCGGGCTCGACAGTGTCACCGTCTTCAAGAAGATCCGACGCCACAGATGTCTCGCCAAAAAAAGGCTCGCCCAGATAGGCTTGTTCCCCCGGTACCGCTGCGAAGCAAATCGGCCCGAATTTATGTTCGGCTGCGAATGCCTCCGCCTCCAGCAGCGTTTCACGCGCAACGGCAGCGACATGTGTGTGAGCTCCGTCTGCGCTGTAGTCGTAGACCAGTTCGTCCACGGTGTAAGGCGTCGCACCTTCAAGGGCCTGACGCACGGCCTCATCAAGCTCGGCGTCGGTCAGATTTTCGGTCTCTAAAGTCAGATATTTGATCTGCTCGTTTGGAATCAGTAGCTTACACCGCACGCCACCAGGTTCCAGCGCTGCGGCGGTCTTATGCAATATTGCGAGTTCAGCCGCCATCTTCTCAGGCTCTATGGCGACATCACCAACCACTCGCCAGCCCCCTGCAGCACGGTGCAGTAGGCAGATCCCTTCGAAGGAAAGTGAAAGAGCAAAGTTCGGCTTCATTAGATCGCTTTTAGCATGGTGGTTGGCCACAAAACAGCGCGTGAATTGCTGCTTGAAGGATAAAGCAGGAGTTTGCTCAAGGAAAGGGTTTGCGGCTTGCTTGTTCGTCGCACCGGGGTAATTTCCTTGGCATGAGAAAGCTGCAGTTTTTTAAAGGAGAGGCGCGTGCGCATTATTGGAATGGTTCTGTCGGTCTGGCTCGCGGTGGGTATTGGCACTTGGACGCAGGCCCAAGAAGGTATCACTGTGACGGGCACCGGGCTCGTATCGCTTCCGCCGGATATGGCCAGCATCTCGCTGGGCGTGACTGAGCGTGCGCCGACCGCAGGTGAGGCAATGGCGCTGGTCAGCGGCTCCGTTGCTGCGATGCTGACAAAGCTTGAGGAGATGGACGTGGCGCCAGCGGATCGCCAGACCAGCGGATTGTATCTGCGACCAGTTTTTGGTGATCGCCAGCGCGAGGCCGGTACGCCGCCTGATATCACGGGATATGAGGCGGGCAATAATCTCACGATCACTGTGCGCGATTTGACCACGCTAGGCGCACTGCTTGATGCGGTTATCTCAGAGGGCGTGAATGATTTCAACGGCTTGCGATTTGGACTGCAGGACGACGCTGCCGCGCAGGCTCAGGCGCGCCGCAAAGCCGTGGAGGATGCGATGGCAAAGGCCGCGCAGCTTGCGGATGCGGCTGGTCTGGAACTGGGTCGGATCACAATGATGCGTGAAGGCGGGCAGGGCGGTGGCCCGCGCCCGATGGAGATGTCAGCGATGCGCAGTATGGATGTGCCCGTCGAGGCAGGCGAGGTGGGGATCACCGCGCAGGTCACGATGGTCTACAACATCGCGCCCTGAGAACGGCAGTTTGCCCCTCCCACGAAAGCGGGGGGGCAAATTGATCAGCTTGTCGCTTTGCTGAGGGCCTGATCGAGATCGGCAATCAGGTCGTCTGCAGCTTCCGTACCGATGGACACACGCACAACGCCCGGTCCGGCACCTGCAGCCTCCTGCTGTTCAGTGCTCAGCTGGCGGTGCGTGGTCGAAGCGGAGTGGATGATCAGCGACCGGGTGTCACCAAGATTGGCGACATGGCTGAAGATTTCCAATGCGTTGACCAGCTTGACGCAAGCGTCATAGCCGCCTTTGACTGCGAAGGTGAAAAGCCCCCCAGCGCCGCGCGGGCAGACTTTCTTGACCCTGTCGAAATAGGGCGAAGACTTCAGGCCAGCGTAGGTGACATAGTCGACCCTATCATCCTTCTCAAGCCACTGGGCAACCTTCACGGCGTTCTCAACATGCCGCTCCATACGCAGAGAGAGTGTTTCAGTTCCCATCAGCGTGTAGTGAGCGGCCTGCGGGTTCATCGTCATGCCCAGATCGCGCAATCCAATGGCAATGCCATGAAAGGTAAAGGCCAGCGGGCCAAACGTCTCGTGGAACTTGAGACCGTGATATGCCGGTTCCGGTTCGCTCAACGAGGGAAACTTGTCATTGGCCGACCAGTCGAATTTCCCTGAGTCCACAACGCAACCGCCGGTGACGGTGCCATTGCCGGTCAGGTATTTCGTGGTGGAATGCACCACCAGCGTGGCACCAAGCTCAATCGGGCGGCACAGGAACGGTGTCGCAGATGTGTTGTCGATGATCAGCGGCACACCTGCAACATCAGCGACGTCGGCGATGGCGCGGACATCCATGATGTAGCCCCCGGGGTTGGCGATGGCCTCGCCAAAAATGGCGCGGGTGTCATCATCAACGGCCGCTTTCACAGCGTCGACATCGTCGAAATCAACAAATTTGCAGGACCAACCGAACCGTTTGATTGTGTGGCTGAATTGGGTGACCGTCCCGCCATATAGACGGGTTGAGGCGATAATGTTCTTGCCGGGCCCCATCAGCGGCAATAGCGCCATGATCTGTGCGGCATGACCGGAGGAACAGCAAACCGCACCAACGCCGCCCTCAAGCGTCGCAATGCGTTCCTGCAAAACGGCGACGGTCGGGTTGGTCAGGCGCGAATAGATGAAACCCACTTCCTGCAGGTTGAACAGCGCTGCCGCATGGTCTGCATCGCGAAACACGTAGGCAGTGGTCTGATAGATCGGTGTTTGGCGTGCGCCGGTCGCCGGATCAGGGCGGGCGCCTGCGTGGATTTGCAGCGTGTCAAATCCGTAGGTGGGGCCGTCTGTCATAAATCTGTCCTCCAGAGAAATTGCTGGTGATGGTGTAGGCGGAAACACCGGGACGCTCAACTGGCGTTTCAGCTTGGCGGCCGTGGCTGAGCGGTCGGCCAATGGTCAGGGTGTCTGCGATCAGTCACGGCCCGCAGTTACCGCATCCAGAAACCTTCGGATTTGATACGATTGCGGATCGCCTGCTCTTTGCGAGGCAGATTATTCTGATCAAACAGCGCGCGCACCTTTTCCCCGCGGCCCTGAAACACAATACGTTTGATCGCATCATGACCCTTCAGCACTTTCTTGAGCTTGTTGGGTGCGGCGACCGTCTCAAGAGTTTCAATCGCAAGATCGCTTTCCTGCGCATAAAGCAGCGGCAGGAAGCGGTAATGGCAACTGATATCGCCGTCCAGCATGCCGTCTGGCAGCGCGTCCCGCCCGCCGCCCAGACTGTGGATGACAAGCGGCAGGGCGACCTGATCCAGCCAGGGATCAAAGGACTGACAGCACAGCTCAACCGGGGGGGTGTCGCGAATGGCGAGCGCGTATTCAAGGAGACGTGCACCAAATTCATGAGGGCAGCGAAAGAAAAAGAAACCTGCGTTGAAATAAAGGTAGCGCCGCCAGTATTCATCCGGCTGCTCAGGGTCGAGGCTGCTTTCAAAGTCGAGGCCGAACTTGTCATACAGCGATTTCCAAAGGCCGGTATAACCGGGGCCGTAAATCTGCGGCTGCGGCCAAGTCCCTTCACGGCGCAGCGATGCAGTTGGGCGGTCGAAATCAAAGGGCACCGACATCAGATCACCGGTGATCAGCGTGTCCGTGTCAAAAAAGATGAATGGCTCACCCTTGGGCAGGGCAGACAGCATCTCGATCTTGTTGCCATAGGGATAATTGTTGCCGAAATGGCGGCTTTCGAAAGGAATGATCTCGGCACCAAGATCGGCAAGAGCGGCACGCACCTCGTCATTCTTGATACGGGGATCTTTGGGCCAGAGCGGGCCGGGCTGCGGTTCTGCGACAAATAGCTTGCCATCAAACCCGGGTGTCGTATGGCGCAAAGAGGCCGCAAAAAGCAGCGCTTCATAAGCTAGGCGGCCCTGCTGGCCAACAATGGCAATGTTGAAGGTTTGGCGCTTTGCCGGTTTGCGTGCCATAGTTGAAATTACTGCCTCTTAGTCTTTTTCGGCTAGTATAGAGGTAATGGGGAAACGGCAAAAGATGGCAATTGTGCCTGAACGACCAAGGAGGTTCGGTCATGCTGGATTTTGTGTTCGCGATTATTGCGGCCAGTGCCCAAAGCGCGGCAGTGCCGCAAAGCAATACGGCAATTGCTGAAGCGACGCCCCCGGCATCGGTGACCATCGCGCCAGACAGCGTTGTGGTCGGGCAGGGCGTTTTGGTGGAAGGTGCGCAGGCCACGGCTGAGCCACAGACCGCTTTGCCGGTTTTGCCCGCGCCGGCAGCAGGTGGAGATACCGAAACCGGGTTCAACATGGACGTCGTGCCTGCCGGGCTTGTCGCGGAGCCGCAGACTCCATCGGGCAAGTTCACCACGGCAACCGAGGTCAAACCGATCATGCAGGCGACCAAGGGCAATTGGATCGCCGTGCGTGAATATGAGGGCAAGGACTGGCTTTATGTCACCCATATCTTCAGCTGGCGCTGCGGATTGGCGGCAATGGCAATCTCCGTCAATGGTGAGCCGATGCAGAACTGGCCGTTGCCCGATTGTCACATGAATAACACCACGCCCAATGCGCTGCTTGAGGAAGACGGACTACCGCTTCTGACCTTCCGCCTTGGGTCGGTCGAGACGATTACCATTCAGGTCGTCTATGATGATCTGAGCATGGATGTGGCCAGCTTTCAGCGTGGTAATGTGCTGATCCCCTAGGGGCCAAAACTCTGCTGACATACATCGTCAGATGACTGCATTGAGTCCAGGAACAACCTTAGGTTCAAGCGCAGCATTCGGTAGGTAGTGCGGTAAGCTGCCGTTCACTGCCCTAAGCGTCCGATGTCCGCTATGCGGACAAAGCTGCCGCCTGCGCTAGTCAGTCCAACTGGGGCTTTCGACTCTGAGCGGACGTTCGTAAACTTGGCAGCAAATGACCGCTTAGAGCCCATCCCGGATGTTTGCTTGGGCCGGAAGGCGCAACGTGTCATGCTCTTTTGCCGCATCGCTTCGTGCAGCCGCGCGTGAAAGCTCTCTGATCGGTCCCGTTTGTCCATTTAGGTCCACGCTGCGGACTTAATTATGGAAAGTTCAATAATTGCAGCGTAAATACAAAATTCCCAGACGGCCACAAGCCGCTTAGCACCAAGTGGGTCTTAGTGTTGAAAGAGAGACATTGGTGGAATCGAAGAAGCGATTGGTTGCAAAGTCAATCACTTGGCAAGGGGCTGGCTTTGTTACAATGACTGTGATCGGATTTCTCTTTACTGGCTCAATGGCAGCCGTTGGAGGGATTGCACTGGCCGGTGCGGTGGTCGGATTCTTATGCGATTTAAGCATGAACTAGCATGGAATAAGTTCAACCGGGGACGAGGTGCGAACCTAAGATCGCGCATTCGACTCCGCTTTTGGGGCAAAGTCGGCCCTGAAAGCAAAACACCCGCCGGAATGGGCGGGTGCAGCAAGTTCTTGGCGACGGGTACCGTCAGATCGCGAGGTATTCTTCGCGCAGTTCTTTGTTTTCCAGAACTTCGGCGGCTGTGCCGTCAAAGACAATGCCGCCGGTATCGAGGATCACCGCGCGGTCGGCCAGTTGCAGAGCGCGCACGGCATTTTGTTCCACCAGAATGGTCGTAATGCCCTGTTCCTTGATGATGCGCAGGGTTTTTTCGATTTCATCGACGATCACGGGGGCGAGGCCCTCGTAGGGTTCATCCAGAAGCAGCACCTTGATGTCCCGGCACAGGGCGCGGGCGATGGCGAGCATCTGCTGTTCGCCGCCTGACAGCGTCACACCTTCCTGGGTGCGGCGTTCGCGCAAGCGCGGGAAAAGCTCATAGACACGTTCAAGCGACCAGCCAATTGGCGGTGCAATCTGCGCCAGTTTCAGGTTTTCCTCGACCGTCAGACCGGCGATGATGCAGCGATCTTCGGGTACGAGGCCAAGGCCCGCCTGAGAGGCCTCGTGGCTCTTCATATTGTGCAATGGCTTGTGATCAAGCCAGACTTCACCTCTTTTGAGTTCGGGATCAGACATCCGCGCGATGGCACGCAGGGTCGATGTCTTGCCAGCACCGTTACGGCCCAACAGGGCGAGGATCTCACCTTCGTGCACATTAAAGCTGATGCCTTGCACGATGTAGCTTTCGCCATAATACGCGTGCATGTCCCAGACGGACAGAAAGGCCGGAGCGGTTGTCGCAGCGTTCGCGTTCTTGGAGAAATCGGGTTTGACGTTCATCTAAAGTACCTCGGTGTTGAGGGAGGAGGGGGCATATTGGCCGCCCCAAAGGAGGGGAGCGGTCAGGCGGCGGTCTGCGTTTCACCCAGATAGGCTTCGCGCACCTTCGGGTTACCCTTGATGTTGTCGGGTGTGTCTTCGACCAGTGGCGTGCCCTGTGCAAGAACAGTAATCCGCTCGGCCAGCGAGAACACCACATGCATATCATGCTCAATGATGGCGATGGTGATGTCGCGCTCTTCCTTGATCTGCTTGAGCAGGTCGATGGTGTTGTTGGTATCTGCACGGGCCATGCCGGCGGTTGGCTCGTCCAACAGCAACAGACGCGGGTCCTGTGCAAGGCACATCCCAATCTCGAGCCGCCGTTTGTCACCACGCGACATGGAGGCCGCGTGCATGTGGCGCTTGTCGACCATGTTCATTTCACGCAGCATATGCTCCGCTTTTTCGGTTATCTCCTTTTCATTGCTGATGCTTTCGATCGCATGCATGCGGAACGACCCGTCGCGTTTGGCAAAGCAGGGGATCAGCATGTTTTCCAGCACCGTCAGATCGCCGAAGATTTCGGGCGTCTGGAACACACGGGAAATGCCCATTTGGTTGATCTCGTATGGCTTGCGGCCCAACACGGATTGCCCGTCAAACATGACCGACCCGGAGTCCGGGATCAGCTTGCCGACCAGGCAATTGAGCAAGGTTGATTTGCCCGCGCCGTTGGGGCCGATGATCGCGTGTACCGTGTTATCGGCAACCGAGAGGTTCACATCACCAAGCGCCTGCAAGCCACCGAAGCGTTTGGAGACGTTTTTGACTTCAAGAATTCCCATCTGACGTCTCCTTATTCTGCGGGGGTGGTTTTGCCATCGGGCGTGTCGTCCGATGGTTTTTTGCGTTTGAATAGCTTGGCCACACGCTGCCCGCCTTCGACCAACCCGCCGGGCAGGAAGATGACAACGGCCATGAACAGCAGGCCAAGGGTCAGGTGCCAGCCTTTGCCGACGAAGGGATGCACGAGGGTAACCATGAAGTCCTCGATCCCGTCGGGCAGGAATGCGAACCAGCTGTGCAGCACGTTGTCGTTGATCTTCGCAAAGATGTTTTCGAAGTACTTGATGAAGCCCGCGCCCAGAACCGGGCCGATCAACGTGCCTGCCCCTCCGAGAATGGTCATCAGCACAACTTCGCCCGAGGCTGTCCACTGCATGCGCTCAGCGCCTGCAAGCGGGTCCATGGAGGCGAGGAGGCCGCCCGCGAGACCTGCATACATGCCGGAGATCACAAAAGCTGCCAGCGTGTAGGGGCGGGTGTTCAAGCCGGTATAGTTCATCCGCTGCTGGTTGGATTTGACCGCCCGCAGCATCATCCCAAAGGGTGAGCGGAAGATACGGATCGCAAGGTAGAACATCAGCAGCATCACGATGGCGCAGAAATAGTAGCCTGCGTTAAAATCGAACGACCATGCGCCCATATCCAACGTGTAGGTGGAGCGCATTTCGACGATGCCGAAAAGGTGCGGAACACTTTCCCAGTCGTCGATCAGGATTTGCGGGTCAGAGGTATAGACCTGCAGGCCCGTTTCGCCGTTGGTGATCGAGGTGCCGAAAAAACGGCCGAGCAGATCGGAATAGGAGATCGCAAACATCATCTGTGCGAAGGCCAGCGTCAGGATCGAAAAGTAGATGCCCGAGCGGCGCAGACTGATATAGCCGATCGCCAATGCGAAGATGCCTGACACAATGACCGCAAGGAACAGGCCCGGCACGATATTGTAGTCCAGCAATTTATACATCCAGACCACGGCATAGGAGCCTATGCCCAGAAATGCCGCGTGGCCGAAGGAGAGGTATCCGGTGAGACCGAAGAGGATGTTGAAACCGATGGCGAAGATGCCAAAGATCACAAAACGCTGCATCAGGTCAGGGTAGCCCGCGTTGAACTGCGCCATCGCCGAACCCTCGGGAAAGGGGTTGAGGATGAAGGGCGCGAGGAGCGCCATGATAGCAACGATCATCAGCAGCGAGGTATCGCGTTTTCCAAGTCCGAACATGTTCTATTCCTCCATCACGCCCTTGCGGCCCATCAGGCCACGGGGGCGGGTCAGCAAGATGATAATTGCCACCACATAGATGATGATCTGGTCGATGCCGGGTATGATGGCTTTAACCTCGTTCATCGAGGCGAGGCTTTCGAGGATACCCAATAAGAAACCTGCCAACACAGCCCCGGGCAGTGAGCCCATGCCGCCGACAACGACAACAACGAAGCTGAGCACAAGGAAATCCATGCCCATATGATAATTCGGCGAGTTTATCGGTGCGTACATGACCCCGGCCAGACCGGCCACTGCGGCCGCTATGCCGAACATGATGGTGAAGCGACGGTCAATATCGATGCCAAGTAGGCCCACTGTCTCGCGGTCTGCCATGCCGGCGCGTACGACCATACCGAAGGTGGTGAACTGCAGGAAGGCAAAAACGGCGCCGATGATCACAGCTGAAAAGCCGAAGTACACAAGTCGCCAGTAAGGGTAGTAAAGCGATCCCTCCATCCCGAACAACGTCGCAAAGTTGAAGCTACCGGTGAACGCGCTTGGCGCAGGGGTTGGGATTGGGTTCGCACCGTAGAAATACTTGATGACTTCCTGCATCACGATCGCGAGTCCAAAGGTGACAAGGATCTGGTCCGCATGGGGGCGCTTGTAGAAGTGTTTGATCAACCCGCGTTCCATGATGAAGCCAATCAGCAGCATCACGGGGATCGCAAAAAGTATCGCAAGCGGCACCGACCAGTCAATGATCGCTGCCCCAGCCTCCGGGCCGAACCAGTTTTCCACAATAGGGGTTTTGACCTTGAGCGGATTGCCGAGGAAGTCCTTTTCCGTTTCGGACAGGGTTTCAGTACTCAGCGTCAGGATGCGCTGCACGGTAACGGAACAGAACGCACCGATCATGAACAAGGCCCCGTGGGCAAAGTTTACTACGCCCAAAGTGCCGAAGATCAGTGTCAGGCCAAGGGCGATCAACGCATATGCGGATCCCTTGTCGAGGCCGTTCAGAATTTGAAGAAGGATTGCGTCCATGGTCCCCACCTTGTGGATTTTGCAATCACGCGCGCCAGACAGCGCCCGTGTTTATTGGGGGCAGGGTGCGCATGTCTGCGCACCCTGCGGTTGGTTTAGAAGAGCCGATATCAGGCGCCGGGGTTGCACTTGCCTAGTTCGCCGCCAGCAAACATTGGGTGATCAGGTGCATATTCGACCTGCGCACGTGGTGTCACTTCGACGATTTCCAGCGTGTCGTACTCGTTGGTCGGGTTCTCTTTACCCTTCATGACCAGCACGTCTTTGAAGCACTGGTGGTCATCGGCACGGTACAGCGTCGGGCCATTACCCAGACCGTCGAACTCAAACCCTTCAAGCGCTTCGACAACACCACAGGGGTTGAATGTGCCTGCACGCTCGACCGCATCTGCATAGAGCAATGTCTGAACATAGCAGGTGTGCGCCGAGTTGGATGGCGGACGGCCGTACTTTTCGCCGAAGGATTTCACAAAGGCTTTGGAACCCTCATCCTGCAGCTGCCAGTTCCAGTTCATGGAGCCAATAACGCCTTGCACGTTTGCACCAGCACCAGCGGCCATCAGCTCGGAATAAAGCGGCACGACGATCTCGAACTTCTTGCCGTTTACTTCCTTGTCGAGCAGGCCGAACTGCACCGCGTTGGTGAGCGAGTTGACCATGTTGCCGCCGTAGTGGTTCAGCACCAGCACATCCGCGCCGGAGTTCAGCACAGGCGCGATGTAGGAGGAGAAGTCAGTGGACGCGAGCGGCGTCAGCACGTTGTTCACGGTCTCCCAGCCCACAGCTTCGGTGGCTGCAGCGATTGATTCCTGCTGTGTCCAGCCCCACGTGTAGTCGGCTGTCAAGTGATACGCTTTACGGTCTGCACCATAGGCGCTCTGAAGAACCGGCGCCAAGGCTGCCGCGGACATATATGCGTTAAAGAAGTGACGGAAGCCATTGGCTTTCTTATCTTTACCGGTTGTGTCGTTGGAGTGGGTCAGGCCCGCCATGAAGATCACACCTGCCTCTTGGCAAAGGCCTTGGACCGCCACAGCCACCCCGGAGGACGAACCACCGTTGATCATGACAGCGCCATCTTTTTCGATCATTGCTTTGGCAGATGCGCGTGCAGCGTCAGACTTTGTCTGCGTGTCGCCGGTCACGAACTGAACCTTCTTGCCAAGGATGCCGTTGCCCTGCAGCGCCTTGGAAGAGAACGTGTTCATCATTCCTGCGTCGCCCTCACCGTTGAGGTGCTGGACAGCCAGTTCCTGTGCGCGCAGCTCGTCAAGGCCTTCTTCGGCGTAGGGTCCGGTCTGCGGTACGTTAAAGCCGAGCGTGACTGTGTCGCCGGTTGGCGCATTGGTGAAACCCGAGTGGCCATCGGCCCGCAGGTATGTTGGTAGCGCCAGACCCGCACCGGCAACCGCGCCAGTTTGAATCAATCCGCGCCGGGTCAGTTTCGAAAATGACATGAATTCCTCCCGATTGTTGAAACTGCGGCCCGGCTGTTTTCCCGGGTCCACAACGCACAAATGTGCAAATTAGTTATCGCTTGGTTTGTCAAAACCGATCAATAAGCCCCTTGATAAAAGAGATAATCTTGTAAATATCTTCGCAAGAGATCGGATAAAGGTGTAAATTTCGTGATGTTGCAGCGCAGAAACCTATTGATTTCGTGTGATAATGACCCGGATCGCCCGCATGGGACGTGACGCACTCACCGGAAGCCGGATTCGCGAAAGACGTGTAATGACCGGATTGAAGCAGGCCGATCTTGCGCGGGAGATCGGAATCTCTGCGAGTTACCTCAATCTGATTGAACACAACCGGCGCAGAATCGGCGGCAAGCTTCTGTTAAACATTGCCGGTGCTCTTGGTGTCGAGCCAACCGCGCTAACGGAAGGCGCAGAAGCGGCGTTGATCGCGACGCTGCGGGAAGCTGCGGTTGACGCAGGGCTGGGCGGCGCGGAACTGGAGCGGGCCGATGAGTTTGCCGGGCGGTTCCCCGGCTGGGCCGACGTGCTTGCAGGCAGCCAACGCCGAATAGCAGCACTGGAACAGACTGTGGAAACGCTGACCGACCGTCTGGCGCATGATCCTTATCTGGCCGCCTCCATGCACGAGCTGCTGTCGACGGCTGCCGCTATTAGGTCAACGGCATCAATTTTGTTTGAGACCGAGACGCTTGAACCAGAATGGCGTGACCGGTTTCACGCCAATATCAACGAGGATAGCGGACGGTTGTCCGATAGTGCGCAAGCGCTTGTGGCCTATCTTGATGCCAACCGCAACGCGGCGGATGCGGCCAGTTCGCCCCAAGAAGAAGTCGAGACATTCTTGGCGGAGCATGATTATCGGTTTGACCAGTTGGAAGAGGAGGGCGAGGTCGAGGTCGAGGTCGCAATTGCTGAGATCATTGCCGCCTCCGATTTGCGCAGTCTCGCGGCGCGTCATATCGCGCAGGGTGTGCTGCACCAGGTCGCCCGGGATGCCGCAGCGCTGCCTATGCGCCCGTTCGAGATCGCTTTGAAGGCAATTGGACCAGACCCAGTAGCACTGGCGCGCGACCTCCGGCAGCCCGTGCCCCGGGTGTTGCGGAGATTGGCGGCGATGCCGCACCTGCGGGCCGGGCTTATTGTTTGCGATCGATCGGGCACGGTGATTTTCCGCAAATCAGTCGAAGGCTTTACAGTGCCGCGCTTTGGCACCTGCTGCCCGTTGTGGCCGCTCTTTGCGGTATTAGGGCAACCGGGAGCTGTTTTGCGGGAGCGGCTGGCGCAGGTTGGGCGCGGTCAGGCCGAATTCGTCTGTATCGCATCTTGCGAAGCGCAGGGCGCACCCAGTTACAACACTGTGCCGCTGGTTCAGGCCGTGATGTTGGTCCTACCGACAGACGGACCGGGGGGCGGGATCAAAGAGGTCGGTGCGACATGCCGAATCTGCCCGCGTGAGCGGTGTGCCGCTCGTCGGGAGCCGTCAATCCTCAGCGAAGGGGTATAGCGCGGAATACCGCCAACCCGTTCGTGCAAACCGGCGGAAATCCGAAGGCCGGTTTGGCTTCTCTCTATGGTACTGGCATGATGTCGATCTGTCTTGTGTATCGAGTGAGGGGATGTCGATGAGCCTGGGACTTGCAACTGGAATGGCGATAGGGATCGCGATGTCTCTTGCCTTTGAGAGTCTTGTACTTGGTGGCGGCATCGGCCTGGCCTTTGGCGTGGCATTGAGCGCGATACTTGATCGGAGCGGCGACAGTTGATCGCGGTTGCGTAGCAGGTTGACCACACGACAGATTTTGACAGCTTGATCAATTCGGTGCATCGTCTTTCCAGCGACGCTCATCCTGCATCAGACGGGGGCGCGTCGCGCGGGGAGGATGCATGACGATGAGCAAACATGTGGTGCTTGTTGAAGACGAAGTGAACATAGCAGAGGCGATCCGATTCTTGCTGGGACGCGACGGTTGGCGTGTCGAAACCTTAGCAAACGGGTCCACAGCCGTTGATGTTATCCGCAACTCAGCCCCTGATCTGGTCATGCTTGACGTCATGTTGCCCGGAAAAACCGGCTTTGAAATATTGCAGGAACTCCGTGCGGACCCCACGCTCGTGGACCTTCCGGTGCTGATGTTGACCGCACGCGGTCAAAGCAGAGACCGTGAAATGGCCGAGAAAGCCGGAGTTAGTCGGTTCATGACAAAACCCTTTTCGAACACCGAAATGCTGGATGCGGTGCGCGAACTGACCGCAACATAAACACAAGAGAGACCCCGGAATGCCGCTTTTTCTGGAACGACGCAGCTATCGTTTCCGTCGGATGATGGATGCGGTGCGTTTTCTGCCGTTCTTCGGGTTGGGGCTGTGGATGATTCCTCTGATGTGGTCCGTACCGGATACCTCTGCCGATGCCGTCACGGGCATGTCGATGTCCAGGGCGCTTGTTTTTGTGTTTGGTGTCTGGCTCGCACTTATCTGTGCAGCACTGCTGCTCTGGAGATATACGAGAGGCGGCGTTGACCCCGCCGCGCCCAAAAGTGACCCAAGCTGATGGTGTCACTGAATCAACTGGTCGCGGTTTGTCTGCTCTATGTGGCAGGACTTTTCATCGTGGCGTTTGCCGCCGAGCGTGCGGCGCTGCGCGGGCAGGGCAAATGGCTGCTGCGCTCTCCGCTGGTCTATACACTGTCGCTGTCGATTTATTGCACGGCGTGGACGTTTTACGGCGCTGTTGGCTATGCGGCACGTTCAGGGCTCGAATACGTGACGATTTACCTTGGTCCCAGTCTTGTTCTGATCGGATGGTGGTGGATTTTGCGGCGTCTGGTCCGGATCGGGCGGGCGCAGCGCGTGACATCTGTCGCTGACCTCATTTCATCGCGTTATGGTAAGTCCAACACGCTGGCGATTGCCGTTACTTTGATGGCCGTGATCGGGGTCACGCCCTATATTGCATTGCAATTACAATCTGTTGCCGTTTCTATGTCGATTTTCGCTGCCCCCAATCCGGCGGATCTTGATGCAGGCGGCGCAGCGATCAACAGCGCCAATGCTGGGTTTTGGGTTGCAGTGGGGTTGGCACTTTTTTCTGTCCTCTTCGGGACCCGCAACCTGAACGCCAACGAGCGGCATCATGGGGTTGTAATGGCTGTCGCG
>Ga0316197_10001980_pt1 | contig 14590 bp, 10 predicted proteins | sample OudBiesiAoxic_MG_FD_204939 | JGI IMG/M metagenome (GOLD analysis project Ga0316197, IMG submission 204939) | Coastal sediment microbial communities from Oude Bieten Haven, Netherlands - site A oxic | ecosystem: Environmental > Aquatic > Marine > Coastal > Sediment | place: Netherlands...
ACGTCGGACCGCCCGTCGTAATCGAAAATGCCGTTTTGGATTCGGCCGCCCCCACCCGCCAACCAATAGGTCATGTAGTCGACGTGGTGCTGGTTGTCGTTCGCGGTGCCGAGCTCGGTACCGATGAGGACCACCGTGTTGTCGAGGACCGTGCCACCGTTCGGGTCGGGCCAAGTGGGGTCGTCGAGCCCAGCAAGGAAGTACGCGACCTTGTCCATGAGCCAGCGGACACAGACATCGAATCCGTTTTCGTTCGCGCGCGTCCACGGGTGAGCGAGGATGTGCGGACTCTCTTCGATGCCCTGGGCACGCAGCTCTGGAATCGGGTAGCGATCGCCCCCGCCGGAGCAGCCCATCGTGCCGAAGCGGGTCACGCCGCAGCGAAGCGCCATCGCGTACAGGTCCGAGTTGAGCTCCCAGACTTCATTCCAATTTGCACCACCGGACCCGTAGTAAAAGCTGTCGTCCCCGGGGCACAAGGCGGCCGTGCAGGCTTGACTCGGGTTGAGGTCGGGCGGCGCCGCGGGTGCGTCGCAGGTCAGAGGGGGCATCATCTCGTCGATTTCGAGGGAGCGCCGCTCGAGGGAGCGCACCAGGTCGAGGTGATCGGCGATGAGCGCGCGAACCCCGACACTGTAGGGAGATCTCTCGCTGGACAGTTCCTGGTACTGCTCGACCACCGAGTCGAGCACGCTGTTGCGGTAACGAATCTCGCGCCGCTCCTCGGGGCTGAGGCCGCCCGTATCGGGAGGCATGAAGCTGCCAAAGATCGCGTCGAACACGTCGAGCGGCCGAAGAAGCTCATCGTTGGGCTGATTGACACCGCGCCAACTGTGGAACCAGCGCGTTGCCGGGTTTCCGCCGGTGACGTGCGTGTGCATGTTGACGTTGAGCAGGAGCGAGCCGGGTGCATAAGTTTGATGCGCCTTGCTGTCGAGCGACTCGCCACCAGCCGTCGATTCGCTCGGCGCGGGCATGCCTTTGCCAAACCGGGCCGTCCCTTTGTAGTGCAGGGCCGCGCCGCCACCTTCGTTGAGCTGCAGGCCGCGAATCATCGCCAGCTTCGATTGGAAGGGAGCCAGTGGCGCGATCACGTTTCCGCTGTAGCCGTTCTGTACAAACTTCTTTGGCATCCCGTTGCCGAAGAACAGGGAAATGTAGCGAGGCGGCGTAACCCCTGGAGCCGCCGCTGCAAAGCGGGTCATCGTGGCTGCGAGCGGAAGGCCGATCGCCACACTGCCCGCGCCGTGAATGAAGTGCCGTCGCGTCAACCTGCTCATGGGGCCACCTCGACCAGTTGAAAGGCCGGGTGCATCGCGATGGCTCGGATGAGCGCGCTGTAACTGCGACCGCTCTCGACGAAATCCGCGTAGACTTCGGAGAGTAGGTCGGCGTCGTTCGACCCCAACGTGCGCCCGTACGCGTGCTGTACGCTCTTCTCGACGGCACATCGGGCCACGGCCTCGCTGCCGCCGAGCCCCGCTGCGAACTCTTCGACGTTGCTGTAGTCGAAGCTCAAATCACCTAGCTCGACGCTGCCTCCGCCTGGAAGCGAATTGCCAAACTCGTCCTCGGTGATGTGCTGACCTGCCGAACCGTACTGCTCGAACGCCAAACCGAGCGGATCGAATCGCGCGTGACAGCCGAGGCACAGCGCCTCCTCGCTTTGAATCGCGAAGCGCTCACGCTGGCTCAGCCCACTGGTTTCTGGAACGGCGACCTCCGCGATGGCATCTTGCAACTCCGGCGTATCGGGTGCGGCGACGCTCTCACAAAAAAGATCGTTCAAGACGAAGAGCCCGCGATCGATCATCGAGCTGCTCGGATTGATCGTGCGCGCGGCGAGCACGCTTGCGTTGGTGAGAAAGCCGATGCGCTCGGACGCGGCGCCGAGGTCATAGGTGGTGAATCCGTTCTCGGCCGGGGTGAGCCCGTAAAAACTGGCAAGCTCCCCCGATAGCTCGGCGCGCTTCTCCGTGAATGCCCGCATGAAGTCGGCGTCTTCCTCCCAAACGAGCCGCTCGAAGAGCCGATAGGTTTCCTCCTTCATGTCGCCACCAAGCTCGAAGGAGTCCGGAATCGCATCGAGGTAGAGCCACTGCTCGATGTACTGCCGGAACGCCCGACGTGCGCGAGGATGTGCGAGCAGCCGTTCGACTTGGACCTCGATGTTCGAGCTCAACTCACCGCTCGCGGCGAGGTCCAACAGCGCTTGGTCCGGCGCGGCGTTCCACACCAGGAATGACAGCCGAGTCGCAAGCTCGAACCAATCGACCTGGCGCGCGTCTCCAGCGTTGCTCCCTGCTTGCGATTCGAGCCGATAGAGAAAGTGCGGGGACTGCAACATCGCTCGCACCACCAGCGCCGCGCCCGCTTGAAAGCCTTCGCCCTCTTCTTGGGTCACGGTGAACAGTCGTGAGTAGAGCTCGCGGTCGACGTCGGTGACGGGACGGCGAAACAAGAGCAGTCCGACGCCATTTACAAAGGCGTCGTAGCAATCGTCGCGCATCTCGGTGCAGCTCGAGTATCGTGACACCAGCCCTGCCACGTCGGCCTCGGCAACCGCGTCGTTCGCAACGGCGTCATAGGCGTTCACGCGTGCCGGGCTCAAAAGGAGATCCAACGACGAGTTCCGAAAGCCCTGCGGCACTCGCTCGTCGCGAGGCAAATCGTATTCGTCCGGATCCACGGTGACCCCCAAGACCACCTCGACGGAGTTCACGTACTCTTCCCGATTGAGCCGTCTCCCCACCGCAGGCCCAAGGCTGACTCTTCTAGCGTCGGGACCAGCGAGGTCGCGCGGATCGGTCGAGGAATCGGTTCCCGCGATCTGCCCCTCGCACGCAAGAAGGCTCAGCACGCCAAGGATGCCGACAGCATGACGGAGGCTAGGCGCGGTCGACCTTGCTCTCAATGGACACGACTCATACAATGGAAAGCACCCTGATGGGTTAATATGGCGGATCTGCGGCGCCTCTTCAAGGGCGCCTGCCGTCACTCGTTGTCGTCGATTAACCCTTCGCAAGCCGGCCCGAAAGAACGAGCGCTTCGCACCGACCGGGCAATCCGAGGTCAGCACCGTTCCATCGTGGCGCTGGTAGAAGCGGACGCAGAGGCGCCCTTCCCGCTCGGCGACCAGGCGACGTGCGTCACCTTCAGTCATCGTAGATAGGTTGTAGACATTCCGATTGCACTCGCGTGCAAAACCGAACGTGCTCGTCCCCGTCCATGTTTTCCCAAGGCGCTTTGCAGGGGCTCGCAATACGAAGGTGAAGCTTGGAAATCGTGGGCATCCTCGTTCTGACGCGTGGGGCGCCAAAACGATCGAAAACGGTTTCGACTCAGAAGGGCTCGTAACTAGGCCCAACCAAGTCCAACCGCTCCGCCGCCGGGGGCTGCGTCCTCTTACTCGCCTTGGGCGCGGCCTGAAACGCCCGAAAGCTCGGCCCATGGGTTTTCTGGGGCTGGCGCGTTCGGGGTCAACGTTGCTAAGAAGCCGAGATGCGTAGAGCTCTGATCATCGCCGGTCTGCTGGTTGCATCCTCGGGTTGCGAAGGGTCCACAAATCAGGGCGGAGTAAATGACGATACTTTCTCGCCGGCGCTTTTTGTAAACCCACCCGCAGAGTTTGGCCCGCAAACGCGTTGGTGGTGGCCGGGCGCATCGGTGGACGACGCTGGCCTGCGCAATCAGCTGCGCCAATTCGCGGAGGCCGGGTATAGCGCAATCGAGATTCAACCGTTCATGTCTGCGCTCACGAACGCCGACCTAGCTGAGGATTCTCGAATCCGAGCGGTCGGCGAGGCGGCGTTTCTCGAACGACTCCGAACCGCTGCCTGCACGGCTCAGGAACTAGGGCTTGACTGGGACATCACCCTCGGGAGTGGCTGGTCCACAGGAGGCGTGGGGATCGATGACGACGGTGCGCGGCAACTCGTCGCGGCCGAGCTCACGCTCGAAGGCCCGACGAGCTACAGCGGAGCGCTTCCGAGCCCCGAGCCGCCTGCCTGGATCGAAGGCACGAATCGCGTCCTTCCCGCCATCGATGGCTTCGACGAAGAGTTCAGACTCGTGTCGGTGCTTGGCGCCGAAGTAACGAACGAGCCGGAGAACCCGCCCGCAACGCTGGGCGACATTCTCGAGCTGACCGACCAGGTGCAAGACGGCACGCTGAGCTGGGAGATTCCCGCAGGGACCCATCGGGTCTTCGCCATCTATGAAAACCGGACGCAGCACTTCCCAGCCGGCGGCGCGTACCCAGGAGCTCTCGAAGATGCGCGCGTGATCGACCACCTCGATCGACGAGGGATCAAAGCCTTCCTCGACTCGGAGTTCGGCGCCTGGCTCGAAGCGGTTGCCGATTGCCCTCCGCGTGCGGCATTCGTCGACAGCTTCGAATTGGTCGGCGAGTTGCCTTGGACGACGGGCTTTGGAGCGGAGTTCGAGACTTCGCTCGGGTACGATATCGATCCGTTGCTGCCGTTCCTGTTCTTGAAAGGCGGCGAATCCGAGTATGTGAACATCCTCACGGGCGAGAGCGTGGCCCGGTACCAATCTACGGACGAGCGGGGGACCCGCGCGCGAGAGGATTACGAAGCGCTGCGGAGTCTGCGGTTTGCCCAAGAGCTCATCGAAACCTTGCGCAGCTGGCTGCAGGATAGAGGCGTCGAGTTTCGCTTGCAGGCACATGGCGGATACGCGGATGTGTTGGACGCCTACGCCATGGCCGACGTTCCAGAGTCGGAGGGACTCTACGCAGGAGGCTCGTACGACTTCCTGCGATTGTCCGCCTCGGCGGCGCACGTGGCGGGCAAGCGCTACGTGAGCAGCGAGACCTTCGTTTCGGTCGGCAGGTTAGAGCTCACCGAACAGGAGGCGCGAATCTTGATGGGCAGGGCCTTTAGCGCGGGGATCAACCGACTGATGCATCACGGGAACGCGTATCCGTACCTCCACCAAGATGGGCAGCGCTGGTTCCCGTTTCACCCGCTCGACGATAGCGCTTTTACAACGGGGCCGGTCGATCTCAGCTTCGACATCCATCCAGGAGCCGCGATCTGGGCGGCGCTGCCCCGGTTGAACCGAATGGCCGCCAGGTTGAGCTACGCGCTGAGCCGCGGCACGGCGGTAGCCGAAGTGGCGTGGCTCTACCCGCGATGGGACGCGGAGAACTTCGCGAACTTCGTCGTCGAACCTGGTGCGTTCGAATCGGAGACGAGCAAGGCGCTCCGGCGCGCTGGATTTTCCTATGACCGGATCAGCAGATCGGCGCTTGCTTCATCGACGAGCGAAGCGGGTATGCTGCAAGTGGGCCAGGGCACTTACGAAGCGCTTCTAGTCGAGGGCCGCCTCGCAGCGGCTCCGGAGATGCTTTCGGGCATCGAGCGCGCCGCCGCCGCGGGGGTTCCGGTGATTTGGATTGGCGAGCTCCCAGAACGTGCGGACGGCCTGCTCGACGCTCAGGCGAGAGACGCTGCGGTGGCAACGCTCGTCGAACGCCTCAGAGTCGTCATCAAGGTCGTTCCAACCCTGGAGGACATCCCAACGGCCATCGCAAACGCCGGGGTGACCCCGTCCCTAGGCCCGGTCGACTCGACCGGCCTTCGGCTCTCGGTCGCGCGCCGCCAAGTCAGCGACGGCGACATCTACTTCCTCTTCAACGAAAGCTACGAGGAGCGCACCGAGCAACTACGAATCGAGGACGCGTTCACCGATGCGGTCTTGTTCGACCCCGAAACCGGTCAGGCTATCGCAACCGAAAGGAACGGCGACACGGCGACGGTGACACTCGCGGGCGCCCGTGGAGTCCTGCTATGGGTCGCTCGTGCGAAGTAGGCCTGCCCTTCACTAGTGTGAAGTGATAAAAGGGTTCTCTGAATCATGCTTGGCAGAATTCTCGTCTATGGTTCGTACGGATACACCGGCGATTTGATCGCGCGCTTCGCAAAGGAAGATGGCGTCGACGTAATCCTCTCGGGGCGCAACCCACAACGGCTCGCTGACCAAGCGGAGCGCTACGGGTTCGCGTGGGTCCCCGCAGACCTTTCGAACCGGCAATCGATCCGAAATGCGCTCCGCGACGTGGACGTGGTCATTCACTGCGCAGGTCCCTTCGTGCAGACCTACGAAGCGATGGCCCGCGCCTGTGTCGATACGCACACCCACTATACCGACATCACCGGCGAAGCCGAGGTGTATGAGGGCCTTTGGGCGATGGACGAGGCAGCCAAGCGCGCTTCGATCATGTTGCTGCCTGGGACGGGGTTCGATGTCGTTCCTTCCGATTGCCTCGCTGCGCACCTGAAGTCGCGATGCCCCGATGCCACGCACCTGGAGCTCGCGTTTCGGGGTCGGGGCGGCGGGGTCTCACACGGCACCGCAAAGACGATGGCGCAAAACATTCACCGCGGAGGGACGATCCGTCGCGATGGCAAGTTGGAGCAGGTTCCGGCGGCATGGAAGACACGGATGGTCGACTTCGGCGACGGGAAGCCGGCGCACTGCATCTCGATCCCCTGGGGCGACGTGGTGACGGCCTACAAGAGCACCGGCATTCCAAACATCATGGTCTACATGGGGTTTCCGCAGGGGCCGGCGCGGTTTCTGAAGCTCACCCGGCCCTTGCTTCCGCTGCTCGGCACTCGCCCCGTGCAAAACATGATGAAGAAGCGGATTGAAGCCGGGCCGGCTGGACCGGATGACGAGGCGCGTGAGAAGGCTGTGAACGAGCTCTGGGGCGAGGTGCGCACGGCCGACGGACGGACCGCGGTGTCGCGCCTGCGCACGCCGGAGGGCTACACGCTGACCGCGCGGATGTCCCTGGCGATCGCGCAGAAGATCTGCAATGGCGAGCACCGGCCGGGGTTCCAGACTCCATCGACGGCGTACGGCAAAGACTTGATTCTGGAGTTGCCGGGCACCGAGCGATTCGACGACTGAAGCTCTAGCCGGACGTACCCAGTCATTGAGCGTCGCCGGGAAAACCGCGCATCGTGCACGAGATCACCGGATCGACCGCAACGCGCTGGCCTGGCTCGACGCGGCGGACGGCTGGGCCCACCTGCGAGACGCGTGCGAGAACCTCGTGACCCAAGACGGCAGGAACGAGCCAACGGGTTCCAAAATGGGACTCGATTTGAAAGTTAGGGCGCCGATGTCCGTGCCGCAAATCCCGGCTTCGAGCACTTCGAGCCGCACCCAGTCGTCAGCGAATGTAGTACCCGGAGACGCGGTAGACGCCGTCCGGATCACGCATGGGTGTCACGGTCTCGATGGCGGTCGCCTTGTTTTGGAACTTCGTCTGGTACTGGATGACGACATACTCGCCGTCCGGTGCGCCGGGAAGCTTTTTGGTGTATTTTGCGGAGGCAACTTCGCGGCTCAACACCGAACCCAGCGGACCTCGAACGCCAGCGACCTGCGACACCCACTGCTCCTTGGGCACCACGCCCTTGAAGAAGGCGCACGCCTGCTCCCAACTCTCGTCATACCGCTGGGCGTCGACGACCGCGAGCCAGCGATCGCCTGCCGCGATCCCTTCATTGGTGCCCCCGCTGCTCGGTTGCTCTTTTTGGCTGCAGCCCATCGCGAGAAGACCGAGTACCGCGATCGCAGTGATGACTTTGATCTTGTAGTCCATGGAGGGTCCAATCATTTGCTGAGGTCAAGCTCCGGGTAGTGCCGAAAGACGCCGTGCTCGTTGAACGCAAGACGTCGATCGGATGCGAGGTACGCAGCAATTCGCGGGCGTTTCGCGACGCGGTTTCGATGGTCAAGCAACGACGGCGTCGACTCCGTGACCTGGGCAAACCCCCTGGGAAACGCGAAGGAGAGGCCCTCCACGAGCTGAAAGAGCGACAAGTCCGGGTAGGTCAAGGCATCGCCCATCAGCCACTCCCCGCCGCTTCGTTCGAGCACCCGCTCGAAGTAGGAGAGAAAACGCGGCAGGCGCTGGTCCAAGAAGCTCTTTGACGCTTCACGTGCCGCATCTTTCTGATCTTCGTAGTAGAGCGCCGCGTTGATGGGATGATGGGTGTTGTGCGCTTCGTCGCTAATGTCGGCGATCGTCAACTGCAGCTGGAGGGCCTGCATTCGCTTGCCACGATCGTCCGGCGTCAGGCCATGCCTTTCGCCGAGGTACGCGCAGATGGCTGCAGACTGCGCGAGGACCAAGTCGCCGTGCACGAGAATCGGCGGCGCGAAGGCAGGTTGACCAGGTCGCAGACCTTGCATGAATTCCAACAGCGGCTTGAATCCCCCACCCTCTTCTTCGGGCAGGCGGGCCACATCCACGTAGGGCACTGCCGCCCCTTCGAGCACCAGCCGTACGAACTCTCCTCGACCCGGAAGGATCGGCCAGTAGTAGAGCTCGTACGGTTCGGTCATGTTCTACTCGTCGATGCGCACCGCCAGCTTGCCACGCACGCGGCCGGAATCGAGCGCCGAGAGCGCCGTGTGGATGTCGGACAGGGGGAAGGTTTCCTCCACCGAAGTCTTCAGCGCGCCGGAGACGATCCAGGCGGCGAGTTGCTCCAAGTCGGCCGCGCGCGACTGCACCGTGACGAAGCGGCAGCGCTTGCTCGAGAACAGGCTCAAGAACATGGCTCCGAAGAGGGAGGGTGACGGCAGGAGGGTGACGTACGCGCCACCCCGGTTGAGCAACGCCTTCGCCTCTCCGAACGATGACATCGACGCCGCGTCGAGAAAGACGTCGAAGGTTTCGTTCAAGGACGAGAGCGGAGTCTCCCGGTAGTCGATGACTTGCTCGACGCCGAGGCTGTGCACAAAGCTCGCCTTGGCGGCGCTTGCCGTTCCAGTGACGTCCGCGCCGAGCGCCGCGGCGATTTGAACCGCGTAGCTTCCGACGCCTCCGGACGCGCCGTTCACGAAGACGCGCTGGCCCGACTTCAGACGCCCCCGGTCCCGGAGCCCCTGAAGCGCCGTGCATCCAACCGTGGCGGCCGCTGCCGCGTCCTCATGGCGAAGACCAGGCGGCTTGAGCCCTACCGCGTTCGGTTTCACCGCGACGAGCTCGGCAAAGCTCCCCTGCTTGGTCGATGGCGAATACGGAAGATGGCCGAACACCTCATCGCCAACCGCGCGCCCCTGGGCGTTCGCGCCGACTTGCTCGACGACCCCGCTGAAGTCGAATCCGATTGCCGTTGGAAAATTCTTGGCATGAAGAAACCCGCCTCCGTCTTTGCCACGAATGACCTTGAGGTCGGCGGGGTTGATCGACGCTGCACACACGCGAACCAGGATCGTACTGTCCGTGACTTTGGGAGGCTCGATCTCGCCAATCCGCAAGCTCTCGATCGCCCCATACTTGTCGAGAATTGCTGCCCGCATCCGACCTTCCCTCTAGCTCGCAGGTCCCTGTGTATCACAGCTCGGCCCTAAGCTCACCCCGCTCCGCGATCAGAGAGATCATGGGCGCGTCAGGAAGGTTAACCGTGCTTGCTCTCGTGTGCCTTCAACGTGCGGTTCACCTTGGTCAGCGCGTCGAGCATGCGGTCGTGAATCGAGGCGCCGCGGTTTTTGGCGTCGGTCAGTGTCGCGGTGTGTGCGGCACACAGGTTCTTGGCATCGCGCCAGCGTTCAGCGAGCCCTTCGGCCCATTGCCGAAACCCCTGGGCGGCACCGGCTCGCTTTTGCAGTGCCTTTCCAAGGGTCGGATGGAAGCTCATCGAATCGGTCCGTCCAAGCAACCGGGCCGCCTTCGGAAACCGGATGTACATGAGGGTGTCATCGACGTGAATTGACTTCGACGCGCGGTGCAAGGCGAGCACCGACGAGAAATGCACGTTCTCGTTGGACGAAATGAAGTCGACACCAAGCGGCACCGAGAAGTCGAAGTCGTCCGCAAACATCTCATGCAGCGCGGGATCCTCCGTGCGCTCCGCTTCCCACGGAAGCTCGGGGAATCGAGAAAGGTGACGTGCAGTGCCGTAAAGCCGGGCATCCGGAAATCGCTCTTGCATCTTGCGCGCATAGACGGTGTGAAACGGATGTACGTTCAAGATCGCCTCGACGTCCTTGCCGCCGTTGGTCAGCTCCAGAACCCGACGCTCAACGTCCCCGCTCAGCGCATAGGAATCGAGGAACACGAACCTTCCGTTGCTTCGCCGGATGAGGGACGCCTGGGTGCCGATCTCGATGATTCCACCGATCTTGAATGATCCGCGGATGTTCCAGAAACCGTCCGCGACTTCGATGATGTGTGGCTGCATGCCTGCCGATCCGTCCTGGGCGAAATCTTACCAGGTCCGAGCGCGAGCGACGTGGGTATTCGGAGGCTTTCACCCGAGCCAGCACTAGCCAGGGCCGTCGACTCACTAGTCCCGCGGCGGCAAGCCATGCACCAGCGTGAGGAACTCCATGTTGGTGCCGGCGCGGCGGTGCTCCGAAAGAGCCTGATAGTCAGGGTCTGCCCACCAGGCGCGTGCATTCTTTTCGGACGGGAACTTGAAGATTACGATGCGGCCAGGAGGCGGTGACGAGCCCTCGAGCGTGTCGCTCTGGTCATCGAAGGTGAAGAACTCGCCGCCGTGGCGTTTCAAGATCGGAAAGAAGCCCTTTTCATACTTCCTGTAGGTCTCCGCATCGTGGACGACGAAATTGGCGATCATGAAGCAAGGCACATCGGGCACGGCTCATCTCCTTTTCTTGGACAAGTCATGCGAGAGGAACGTGCCTCTGTCAACGTCGTTACCAACTCGATCGAGTCAACGAACGCTGTTGTCAGTAGTTGAGGTGGAATGCGTTGCGGCTGTACCGCTCGCTTCTGCGCGCGGCCTGGGAATCCGCCCAGTCGAGCACTTCGCGTTTACTCGGGTCGATCGCCAGGAGCAATCGCGCCGTTGCGGAGGCGCGCGCATCGAAGCCCTTCTCGGAATACAAGTGGACGGCGCGCTCGTAGGCAATCACCGCTTCGGCGCCGCGTCCGATTCGACGCAAGAGGTCGCCCTTGCGGTGCGCCCAGCGGGGCTCATCCGGCTTGCGCTTCTCAATTAGCTCGTAGACGTCGATCGCTTGGTCGAATCGTTCCGCTTTGAGCGCTCTGCTCAGCTCAGAAAGTAGGTCGGTGGTCTTACTCTCGTTGCGACGCATCCGCTTGTCCGGGATTAGGTGCTGCAGCACGTGAGACGGAATACGCATCGGACTGTTGAGGAAACACCCATTCAACGCCCCTGTCCATAAGTAATTCTTTACTCATTTGCGGTGCGCAGACTCTGCGGCCCGCATTGAACTGAACGGACTTCCATCGCTTGCTGAACAAACCTTCAATCTGGACTCTGCTGCTTCCCGAGGGGGAATGCGCCCGCTGCGCGCTCAGGCGCGCCTTCGCGGTCGAGCCGGCGACCCGCCAAGGTCGTCATACTCGTCGTCCTCGCTCCGAAACACGCGTAATCGTTGAACGACGTTCGACACGGGCGGGATGCGTTCGGCCAGGCCGACCAGCCGATTGATCGTGCCGTTGCCACTCCGGACACCCTTCGCCTCGACCGGCATATCAGCGATCCGCGCACTGACATCAGCGCGCGTCCTGGCGAGGCGCTCGGGGTCGGCGCTGAGCTGGGCTGCAAGCCGGCGTTTTTCCGCGAAGTTCTTTTCGCTCAGCACTTTGCCGAACGAACGCAGACCAGCGATCTGGAAGTCGTGCTTTTTGAACAGCCGGTAAATCTCCTTGACCCGGTCGACGTCGATCTCACGGCCCAGGGTGTAGCTCTCGAACCGGCCCTCCATCGCGAGCAGTGCAGTCTCGGCCAGGCAAGCGTACGCGGTGCCCTTGGGTAGGCCGATGTCATAGCCGATGTCGATGTCGCCCGGGATGAGCACCTCGCCGCTCTCGATGACCGCCACATCCGGGCGCAATGCTGCTTCCTTTGCGCCGATGTCCGGCGGGCGGGCGACGTCGCAAATCACCGCTCCTGGCTTGCAGGTGCTGATGTCGAGAATGCGTTGGCCGAAGGCGGAGGTCGCCGTGACGACGAGGTCGCAGTCTTTGGCGAGATCGCCCGGTCGCAGCGCAATCGTCACCCGAGTACCGGGCGTCTCCTTCTCCATGGTGCGCTTCAGGTCGATGAGCTTTTCGGGTTCGATCGACACCAAGACTACGTCGTGAATGGCCTGCGCCAGGAGCCGCGAACACACGGCGCCAATCGATCCCGTCGCGCCGATGATCATCGCGCGGCCCTTGGTGAGGTCGGTCGCGCCCATGTTGACGACGGCCTGCTTCGCAGCTTCGAGCGTGGCCGCAACCGTCAGGCTGTTCCCGCTGGTGATGGCGATCGAAGCCTCGTGCGCAACGGTCGCACCGGCGTCACCGACGACGCTGGTGAACGCCCCGAGCCCCATCAGTCGGCACCCATGGCGCTCCGCCATCCTGGCCGCGTCGTTGAGGCGGTTGTACGTGAACCGCGGACGATGGCGCATCATCTGTCGCGGCGTGGAGCCGAGGGCGAAGAGATGGCCCTCGATACGCTGGCCGGTGGTCGGCGAGCGCCCGCCCGCGATTCGCCCGACGTACATCGGCCGGAGATAGGCAGCCGTTTCCTCGACGATGCGGTCCGGAAGGAACTTGGTCCACTTGAAGTCGGGATGCTTGTGCACAAAGCCGATGTCGAGCGGGTGAATGACAAAGGCAAATCGGTTGATCCCCTCCTCATCGGCCTGGAGGTAGCGGATGGCGGGACTCCAAGAGATTTCGGCCATGAGGTTCAGATACGAATCCTCGGTGAGCGATGCCGTCGGGTCCTCGCGCCACGCGACCAAGACCGCCTCGATGACCGCCGCCGAGTGACGCGCCACCGCGACGCCCTCCTCGAGAGACGGCATCAGCACGACGAGGATGGTCGTCCCGCGCGCGCGGAAGTCGGCGATGTCTTCCTCGGTCGCACTTGGCACGACGACCGTCTTCTTTCGCAGGTCGAGCGGTGCGACGTGACGAATCATGCCAGCGTCGCCAGCGATCACATCCGCCCAGCGGAAATGTGTCGTAGCTCGGCGAGTCCACGCGCCTCGCGGCGGCGAAATCTTGTCGAGCGGTGCGTCCTTGAGCACCTCGAGGGTCGGGGCGTCGGCGGTTCCAAGGGTTTCGGGGCTGCCGAGGCCCGGCACGTCGGGCAAGCCGAAGAAGATCTCCGGATCGAAGTAGTCGACCCGCGGCGTCAAACGGCCTAGCGCATTCGCGAGGCCGACGTGATTGAGACCCGGTACCATGAGCACGCGTTTCTGGCTGAAGATCCCGGGCTGTGCTCGGTCGGCGAGCACGACGCTCCACCGCTCGAGACCAGGTCGCACGCCGCTGCCGTCGACGACGGGTGTCCGGGTGGCGATGGCCGCCAACTCTTGCCCCATTTGGTAGCGCCGATGCGCATCGCCGAGCTCCAGGTCCTTTGGAATCCCGTCGAGGGCGATGGCGTCGACCATCCCATCGTGCTCCCGCAGCAGCGCCCGCGCGTGGTCCAGGTCACGGGCGCAGCCGCGCCACAGAACCTCCGCACGGCGGTCACCCAACTGGGCCGTGAAGTTCTCGTTCCCTTCTCCGAGGTGTATGACGAGACAGCGTTTCATCTCAATCTCCTCCACGTCATGAGCCGCGTTCGGGAGCCTAGTACGGCCAGACGGCTCGGCAAAGCCCGACCGTCAAAATCCTACCTCGAGGAGCCGACAGAGCGCCGCATCGTTCAGACCACTGCGGAAACGGTCATCGCAATGCGCTTACCGTCGAGCGCGGCGCTGACGATGCCGCCCGCATAGCCTGCGCCTTCGCCGGAAGGGTACAGCCCGCGAATGTCTGGCGATTCGAGGGTGTCCCCGTTGCGGGGGACGCGCACCGGTGAGCTCGTTCGCGTTTCGACGCCCACCAAGACCGCGTCGTCGCCGAGAAAGCCAGGCATCCGAGCGGCAAAGCGCGCGAGCCCCGCACGCAGGGGTTCCGAGATGCGGACCCCAGCGGCATCGACCACTTCATCGAGCTCCGTCGCGGTTAATCCTGGCCGGTAGCTGCTCTGTGGCACCCGGCTCGAACCTCTACCCGCAACGAAGTCCTTCATGAGCGTGGCCGGCGCCCGAAGTCCGCCACCGCCCGCTTCGTAAGCCGCGCGTTCGATCTGCTCCTGAAAGCGCACCCCGCCAAGAGGCCCATCGAATCCCTGCGCTTGCCAGTCCTCGGGCTCGATCCCCACCACGATTCCCGAGTTCGCAAACGGCGAGTTTCGCTTCGATAGGCTCATGCCGTTGACGACCTGCGCGCCGGGCTCGGTTGTTGCGGGGACGATCCACCCCCCCGGACACATGCAGAACGAAAAGACGCCACGGTCCTCGACGGTTGTAGCAAGGCGATAGTACGCGCTCGGAAGCGCGGCATGGCCCACATCGGCTCCGTACTGGATTCGGTTGATCAGCGCCTGCGGATGCTCGACTCGAACGCCCAGCGCAAACCCCTTTGGCTCCAAGGTGACGTGCAGCTCGTCGAGCATCTCGAACACGTCACGCGCGGAATGCCCGGTCGCGAGCACGACTGCGTCTGCTGCGAACGAACGCCCATCGGCAAGCTCGACACCGCACACGCGGCGCTCACGCCCTC
>Ga0316197_10001981_pt1 | contig 14590 bp, 15 predicted proteins | sample OudBiesiAoxic_MG_FD_204939 | JGI IMG/M metagenome (GOLD analysis project Ga0316197, IMG submission 204939) | Coastal sediment microbial communities from Oude Bieten Haven, Netherlands - site A oxic | ecosystem: Environmental > Aquatic > Marine > Coastal > Sediment | place: Netherlands...
AAACGACATATTGCAAATAATCAGCACTGCTCAAATTTGGAGTTTTTCAACATAATAGGCCAATAGCCGACCCTTGAATGCCCAAGTAAACAAAGTTTTTTGTGCATGGCTCGTGAAGTGTTTCCTCTGACCTTTTGTGGGGTCAGACAGCGGTTGAGAGAATATCATGCTATTGTGAAGTTGTTGGATTGAAACTGAAACTTACAGGTTACGCATGGTATCACCTGAACCTTTTTCAACATTGACCTGCCCGGAGTGTGGACAAGAATCCAGAAACCGGATGCCTACCGACGCATGTCAGTATTTTTACGACTGTCCAGCCTGTGGCGCACTATTGAAGCCTAAACGGGGTGATTGTTGCGTATATTGCTCATACGGCGACGTGAAGTGCCCGCCGATCCAGCAAGGCACCTCCTGTTGCTCCTGATCATGGGCTAGACCAGGTATTTTTTTATCTTTTCCGCACTAGGAACCTGACCCACGACGACAAGCTTGTCGTCTACGGCTAATGCCGGTGTACGTATAACACCGGCATCGACGATACCATTGATGTCAGTAACTTTTTCGATTTCATAGCTGATGCCCAGTTCCTGCGCAGCAGATTCTGTATGCTGTGCCAGCAGATTACACTTGGCACAACCACTTCCATAAATTTTGAGTTTCATATCAATACCTTTCTTTTTCGTTTACCAGAAATATCCGTAACCGTAGCCAGTTGCCGTCGCCATGACGACAACCAGACAACAATAAACCACTGTTTTCTCAGTCCCCAGAATTGACCGTATAACCAACATGTTGGGCAATGAAAGTGCCGGTCCAGCTAGCAATAAGGCCAAAGCTGGCCCTTTGCCCATACCTGCTCCCAGCAAACCTTCAACGATGGGGACTTCGGTCAAGGTAGAAAAATACATAAATGCGCCCAGTATGGATGCGAGAAATGTAGATAGTAGGGAGTTATCACCGACAGCCATACTGACCCATTCAGATGGGATTAAACCCTCAAATCCGGGTCGACCCAACAGTAGTCCGGCAACAAACACGCCACCGAGCAACAATGGCATGATCTGTTTGGTGAAACTCCAGGTTTCAGCAGCCCACTCCTGATCCTGCTCACGTGTTGCTGCGATCAACACTAGTCCCAGTGCTCCAATTGCAAATGGTAATTCCGGAGTGCCTGGAAACAATATCGCGGCAAGCACCACAAGGCTGCCCAGAATCAGTAAGTGCTTAGCAGACCACTTCCATTGGAAGACCAGCAACACAGCAAATAGGATTGCCAGCAATGAAGTGATCTGCCACTTCCACTCATAAACCCGCATCCAGACAGAACTGTCAGCCGCAGCCCAATTGGCGAATACCAAAATACCGATCATCAGGGCAAAGAAAGCCACTACAATACCAAGCGGCCTTTCAGTCTCGCCGGCTTCAAACTCGGGTGCGGATACTCGTGCCCTGGCGGATTCTTCTTTCCGGTAGATGAGGTGCATGATGGCACCAATCACTACTGCGAAAACAATGGCACCTGCTGCCCGCGCAATACCGAGTTCCGGTCCCAGCACCTTGGCGGTAACAACTATTGCCATGATATTGATAGCAGGGCCTGAATACAGGAATGCGATCGCTGCCCCTAATCCTGCACCACGTTTGTAGATACCACCGAACAAAGGCAAAACTGTGCAGGAACAAACAGCCAGCAAAGTGCCTGAGACAGAAGCCACGCTCAGAGCAATTGGCTTCGATGCCTGTGGGCCAAGATAACGTAAAACCGACCCCTGGCTTATGTAAACCGACATGGCCCCAGCTATAACGAATGCAGGAACAAGACAAAGAATGACATGCTCTTGGGCATACCAGCTTGTTAGTCGTATACCTTCAAGTATTGCGTTATCAAAACGGGCAGAACCTGCTGGGATAAAATAAATAATCAGGAAAACGCCAATAATGAATAGGAGTATATGACCCTGCTCCCGGTTTTCCCGGTAAAGCGATGTCAGTTGACTGAACATACCCCTATGCTTTTGCTTAGAGATACTTGTGGTTTCAGGCACAACTTCTCTCCGGGCGATTGCTCATTTGTGTCAGTTGTTTTTTGTCTTCCCTGTAGGGGCTAAGCACTTTTAACTGGGCATATACTTGCCTGAGGATCTCCTTTGACCATTCCGGGAGAGTGGGCTTGATTCGATAATGCATCCAGGTGCCTTCCCGACGTGACTCAACTATTCCCATATCCCTCATCAATCCCAGGTGGCGGGAAATCTTAGGTTGCGACTCATTAAGTGTAAAAGTAAGTTCACAGACACATACTTCTCTTTCTGCCTGAATAAGCATGAGTATACGTAGACGTGTGGGGTCGGAAAGAATGCTAAAAAAAGCTTCAGGTTTCATCGATCAATATTATATATGCCATATCATATATATGAAATATCAGATATATTTTTTTTTCATAAATGGTGGATTTCTAAACGACCGCAGTTGGCCGACTTCAGTTATACATGTTATTGAAATTAAAGCTTATCGCATGACAGCTTACTGGTTGTAAGCGGTTATACATCAAACGTGACTTGTAGCGATTCGATGGACTGGAGTCGGCCAAAACCAGTCATGCGCTGCTCGCGTGTTATCCAGCAAATTTGTTGGCTACGCACTATAATTAGATATGCGGTATCAACCGCTATTTCTTCGCCAGATTATTCAAATAAGTCTGCAAACAAAAGTCCAATAACCTCCCGATCCATCAGCGGTCTAAGCTGCACTCAGATGATCAGTTGATGTCTAGGAGACTTATTATGAAATTTATGCGGTTAATACTCGTTGCTGGGGTGAAGATTCTGTGTGCTGGCACGACATTTGGAGAAGTGGTGATCAGGCAAGTACCACTGGAGTGGGAGAAGGTTGCGAAATTGGATGGCGATGAACTTTTTAATAATCTCTGCCTCGCTTGCCATGGAGCAGGGGGCAAAGGCGATGGACCAGCGGTTAGCGCACTGGACAAAGCAGTGCCTGATTTGACGGTTCTTGCTGCCAACAATGGTGGCGTGTATCCCTATGAGAAAGTAAAGAACGTGATCTCTGAGAAACACAGGGTTGACGAGCACGGAACCATCGACATGCCTATGTGGGGAGAGCAGTTCATGTACGTGAGTCCTGGGCCTTGCATTTCTTCACTCCCACGTAGATATCAGGTACGGAGGTGGACTCATTCCCTGAGCACTCATATTGGGAGTCTTCAGGTTAATCAGACTGCTGAGAACAGGATAGCCACAAACTAAGTACTTGGTGTCGAGTTATCACCATCAACCCGAAGACACAACATGTTTTTGTTTCCAGCGCCGAATGGCGAGACGCGTGGGACCACGGCTGAAAAACCATATCCCCGTCCGGTGACCGTGTGAGGATGCTCAACGCATCCTCACACGGTGGTAATTCAAATCGCGTATCGTTCCGATAAACCGCGGGATACGCAAGCTATGTTAGATATGCAAGCGCCGATATCCGGCAAACCCTGCCAATGCCATGAGCAGGACCAGGATAACCGAGCCAAGCTGTCCCATGGTCGGGATCGGGTAACCAACGGAAAGCAGCTGCAGCGTGACATCTGCAGTCGGGCCTGCAACTGTGTTCGTACCATCAGTTACCACAGCACGGTGCACCAGGTCGATAGATTCGCCTATGCCCACGCCGTTCGCCACCAGCAGATCGGCTACCGCACCCATGGTCAAATCAGCTTGGGTCGCCGCACCGGTGGGTACAGACAGCAAGAGCGTGGTTGGGCCGGGCGTCCAGAGCTCCCAAGTGTATGTCAGTGCATCGTCCTCTGGGTCGACTGACGGCGACCACATCGGTACGAACGGGTCCGAGGGCTTTCCTTCCACAATGACCATAGCACCATCCGGCGGGCTGGTAATGACCGGCGCGGAGGGTTCAAAATTGGCCAGGGTGAGGTTCACCGCCGCAGTCGGGCCTTCAACCGTGTTCGTACCATCAGTTACCACAGCACGGTGCACCAGGTCGATAGAATCGCCGATGCCCACGCCGTTCGCCAACAGGAGGTCGCGTACTGCGCCCATGGTCAAATCAGCCTGGGTTGCCGCACCGGTGGGTACAGACAGCAAGAGCGTGGTTGGACCGGGGGTCCAAAGCTCCCACGTATATTCGAGCGCAGCGCCTTCCGGATCGACTGAGGCCGACCACATTGGTACGAACGGGTCATTTAACATACCGCCAACAGTGACCGCGGCACCATCCGGGGGGCTGGTAATGACCGGCGCGGAAGGCTCAAGGTCCCCCAGGGTTAGTGTGACGCCTGCGGTCGCGCCTGCAACCGTATTCGTACCGTCCGTTACCACGGCACGGTGCACCAGGTCGATAGACTGGCCGATGCTCACGCCGTTCGCCGCCAGCAGACCGGCTACCGCACCCATGGTCAGGTCAGCCTGGGTTGCCGTACCGGTAGGTACAGACAGCAAGAGAGTGGTGGGACCCGGGGTCCAGAGTTCCCACGTATATTCGACCGCAGCACCTTCTGGATCGGTCGAAGCCGACCACATCGGTACGAACGGATCCGAGGCCTGTCCTTCCACTGTCACCGCGGCACCATCCGCCGGACTGGTAATGGCCGGCGGAGTAGGTGAGAGGTCGCCCAGGGTCAGATTCACGGCCGCAGTCGGGCCTGGAACCACGTTGGTACCATCAGTCACCACGGCACGGTGCACGAGGTCGATAGATCCGCCGATGGTCACGCCGTTCGCCGCCAGCAGACCGGCTACCGCACCCATGGTCAGGTCGGCCTGGGTTGCGTTACCGGTAGGTACAGACAGCAAGAGAACACCTGGGCCTGGGGTCCAGAGTTCCCAAGTATATTCGAGCGCATCGCCCTCCGGATCGGTCGAAGCCGACCACATCGGTACGAATGGATCCGAGGCCTGTCCTTCCACTGTCACCGCGGCGCCATCCGCCGGACTGGTAATGGCCGGCGGTGTGGGTTCGAGGCTCGTAAGAGACAAGGTAACAGCTGCGGTCGGGCCTGCAACATCGGTGGTTCCGTCGTTCACAACGGCACGGTGAACCAAATCGACTTCAAAGCCGATGTCAATGTTGTTCGCCGCCAGCAGGGCTGCTACATCACCCATGGTCAAATCAGCCTGGGTTGCGTTACCGGTAGGTACAGATACCAAGATAAAGCCGGGGCCCGGGGTCCAGAGCTCCCACGTATATGTGAGCGGATCTCCATCGGGGTCAGTGGAAGCCGTCCACATCGGTACAAACGGATCCGACGCCTGTCCTTCCACTATGACTGTCGCGCCATCCGCCGGGCTGGTAATAACCGGGGCGGTTGGATCAGCGGCGAACGCAGCCGATAATGGCGCTAACATGCCGATAAGCCAAAAAATCTTAAAGATTCTATTCATTACTATGTTCTCCATGGCGTGTCGCATACGCTAATCTATGTACTCCCAAATCCTGGAGCGGAACCACAAAAATCGCGGCATCCCTACGACGATTTAACAATTTTTAGGGTATATCTGGTGAAATATATAGTAACTAAAGAGGACTTGCCACTATAAAGCTCTAATTCCACATAGAAAATTGATACGGTGCCTAGCTAGAAAGAAATGGGGTCACCCATTAGCCGTCTCCGGTCAAGTGGCACGACGAATCCCTGATGTCGGCCACCATTTTATACCAATGGCAGTGACCTGATTGCGCACCTGGGCTTTCAGTCATGGTGCTGCTTCACGTTACACAGACATAAAAAAAGCCACCCTGTAAAGAGTGGCTTTAGTGTGTTGATTCTTTCACAATCAACACCTTAGGTATGGCGTCCCCAAGGGGATTCGAACCCCTGTTGCCGCCGTGAAAGGGCAGTGTCCTAGGCCTCTAGACGATGGGGACATTGGTGGAGCTAGACGGGATCGAACCGTCGACCTCTACAATGCCATTGTAGCGCTCTCCCAGCTGAGCTATAGCCCCGCAAGGCGCGTGATCTTACTGAGTTATTACTGGTCTGTCAAACCCAATTTCAATATCAGGCGGAACTGCTTGTTTCTTTGACCGGTATGGCCTGGTTTCCGCTGATTTTGTCTCGGGCAGGCTGCATGCTGGTCAGGCTGTGGCCCTGGTGTAAAAGATAACTCAACCACTTGTCCAGGGCCTGGTTTTGCCGCCAGCTGTGTTGCAATGCCTGTAGTGGCTGAAACCATGAAGAAGGTGAAAGCAGGCGTGTACGGGAGCCGTTTGACTGAACCCCCGTTGATACCGGTGACTTTTCGGTTGCCTGACCCGGGTAATGAGCCTGTCGGTTGAAGCCTTGCACATGGTCAAATGACGTTGCCTCGGCCAGTCGCGCGTCATTGTAGACGCGGATATGCGCATCAGGCGCGATTTCAACTGAATCCGTCTTGCTGAATTGATAGGTCAGGCGCACAAAGTGCGTATAGGGGTGACGCTCAAGAATATCCATCCGTAGTAACGGCGAACCGTGAACCTGTGACCTGAACGAGTCGTAATGCGCGACCTGATCGGGTATCAGGAGTTGCAGTTGCCGATATATTTCGGTCTGCAACTCCTGCAGGCGTCCCGGTTTGGGCTGTGACAGGTAGCCGTTTTGTTTCCTGAATGTAACCATGAAAAAATCATATCACATGTCAGGGCTGCTCAAGACGTGGTGCAATGAAGTTTTCGGTCACGGCCCTGGCGAGCACTTCCGGTGGTAATAAACCCTGCGCCAGCAGAAAGTCATGGAACTCCTGTTGGTTAAACTGATCTTTCAGACGCAGCTCGGTACTCGCACGCAAAGCCTGCAGGTTTTCGTAACCGTAATAATAGGCGGTAGCCTGTGCAGGGGACCGGAAGGTATAGCGATCGATCTCGGTCTGTGCATTGTGATCATCCAGTACCACTTCCTCCATCAAAACGCGCTTGGCTTCTTCGGCACTGATCAGGCCCAGGTTCAACATCGGATCCAGCCAGATTCGGGCGGCCCGTAGCAACCTGTCCTGCAGGGAGATTAACTGACCCTCCAGCGGCATATAGGGTTTGCTGATGGCCTCGGCATAAAGTGCCCAGCCTTCAACATTGGCCGAGTTGAATGCGAACAGGGCCCGCGCCGTTGAGACACCGCCTCGTAGCATGGTGGTAAATTGCAGTTCATGACCGGGTCGGGCCTCGTGTGCGGATAGGGTCCACATCATCGCGGGGAAGGCGTAATCGCTCGTCGGCCAGGTGCCATCTTCGTTGGGCACGATAGTGGGTACGATAAACTCCGGGAATTCACCGGTATTGCCCACGAGTCTCGGTATATCCAGGTGTGCGGCAGGTTGTTGCGCGGTTTCCGCGGGCGTCGCCATACGCACACGGGCAGGCTCATCAGGCAGGGAGACCAGGCCTTCACGTACGATGATGACATCCAGTTCACGCATGATTTCACGGTAATCTGCCATCAACTCGTCGCCATGCACCTGTTCGGTTTTCAGCAACTCGATTACTTCACGGTAGTTGTTCGTGTCGTAACCCTTTTGCCGGGTAACCAGGGGAGCCAGGGCCATCATTTCGTTACGGATATTCATAAATGCAACCTGACCGGTTTTGATCAGGGCTTCCGGTGAATCATCAACACCGTAGTTTTTCAATTGCAGTTCATATAGTTCTCTTGGCAGGGCAGCGCTCTCGCGGGTGTTGGGCAGAATAGTTTCTGCAACCCAGTTGTTGTAGGCGGTCAGTTGTGCTGTCAATACGGCGAGGTCGTCTTCATAACCTTCCAGTTCGGTGGCTTCAAACACACTTTGCAAACCCTGGATCATGATGGGTGCGCGCTCAAGATCCTGCTGTACTTCACCGGAATATGGTTTGATCAGTCCTTGTACATTCGCGCGCTCGGTGAGGCGGATTTTAGCCAGTTCGGTAAATGCATCGTAACCTTCCGCTTCACCGGTGTATTTCTTAAGCCGAACCAGGGCCGCTTGCTGACGTTCAAGAGGCACCTGTTTGTCGAGCAATCCCCGGAAACCGGCAAAAATCAGACCGGTCAGGTTGCCGTAAGGTAGTACCCGTTCATAATTGATCCGGTTAGCTTCTATACCGTCTACCTGGGACTTGATCATAATCTCTATGTCCTGTGCCACACGCGGGTCCTCTTCGTTGACCAGCAGGGCATTGAGCATTTCGATGTTTTGTTCTGCTGCGGCTATTTGTCGTTCATAAAGGTTCTCGCGAAGATCGAATATCTCCTCGTCGTAACCTTCAACGCCGCTTTGACCAGCGAACTCCGGGGCAAACTCTGCCTGGGTCACCAACAACTTGTAAGCAATATCATTGGAGCGTTGGACCCATTCGGGTGTGAAGTTGGATGCGCCCTGTGCAAAGGACTGGCTCGTCATTAGCAAAACGGAAAAACCCAGGATGCCGAGAGATGCGATTTTGAACAATTGATTGATTCTCATGATCATACCTTGATGAAAAGTGGGGTCATGTTACAACGCAACTTGACGTCTTACATGGCCGATAGGTCATGGGTTTAGCCGGTGGTTCAAAGGTGTCCGGCTGTTCCGAACAACCATATGGCGTGGCGTGTGCAGTTAGTACATAATGCCGTTTTCAAGCAAGCTTTGAACATTTATGCCACTACTAGTGCTCACCGGTTTGTTCCTGTTGGTCGCTGCGGCATACTCTTCTGTGGGGTTTGGCGGGGGCTCAACCTATAACGCTTTGCTGATGCTGTCCGGCACGGATTTCAGGCTGGTTCCTTCAATTGCTTTGACCTGCAATATCCTGGTGGTCAGTGGTGGCGTTTATCACTATTCAAGGGCGGGTGTTTTGTCCTTCAGCAGGTTATTGCCTTTTATTGTGTTTTCGATACCAATGGCCTGGCTGGGTGGTCGCATGCTCGTGTCGGAACATCTCTTCATTGGCCTGTTGGGGTTTAGCCTTTTGGTGGCGGCTACCCAAATGCTGCTAAAGCCGAATGTAACCGACACATCGCATGTCTATTCGAGTACCCGCTACTGGTTATTGGCTGCACCCATCGGAGGGTTTATCGGGCTTCTGGCCGGTATCACCGGTATAGGGGGTGGCATATTTTTAGCGCCGATCATATATTTTTTCCACATGGCTCCCGCACGTGCGGTTGCCGGTATTACCAGCGGGTTTATCCTGGTGAATTCCATCGCGGGTCTGAGCGGACAACTGATGAAAGCGGGTAACTACTCACCGCTGGAGGGCTGGATGCAGGCCTGGCCACTGTTTATAGCAGTCGTGATCGGGGGGCAACTTGGCAGTCACCTCGGTGCATATCACCTGCCCGAAAACTGGATTAAACGAATGACAGCGGTGTTGATGTTATACGTTGCCGTCAGACTGATCTGGCGTTGGGCCGGGCTGTAGGGGGTTGGACCAGCCTCGCCCGGATTTCGATGGCACTGGGTTAATCATCCTGCACAGGTTAGAATTCGCCTTCTTTTTACATTTATGAATTGCTTGCGTGTGGGCTGTAAACATACCTTGCTGAGGGTTTCTATCTTTTGATACCAATCACTGACATGCGGGCCAGGCCGTTGAAGGACCTCAGAATTTCGGTTATGGATCGTTGCAATCTGCGTTGTACCTATTGCATGCCCGAGGAGTCCCTGAACGGCAAAGGTGTATTCTTGCCTTCTCATCACTTGTTGAGTGATGGTGAAATTGAGTTACTCGTGCGCGTTTTTACCAGCCTGGGTGTACACAAGATCCGGTTAACCGGTGGCGAGCCATTGTTGCGTCCGGGTTTTGTCGAACTGGTCAGCCGGATATCTGCTATTGAAGGGATCACGGACCTGGCTTTGACGACCAACGCAGTCCTGTTACCGCGCTTTGCTACGGCGCTTAAGAAGGCGGGTCTGAGTCGAATCACGGTCAGTCTGGATAGCCTGGATGAAACTGTGTTCAGACAAATGGCCGGCGGACGCGGCTCGGTCAACGAGGTGCTGGATGGCATCAGGGCAGCCGAACAGGCTGGTTTTGAACATCTGAAGATCAATACGGTGGTGCAGCGGAATATCAATGACCAGACCGTTCCGGATCTCGTCGAGTATTTCAGGAACAGTGGTCATACCATCAGGCTGATCGAATTTATGGATGTGGGTAATGTTAACCACTGGGATCGTCAAATGGTGGTGCCGAGTGCTGAACTGTTAAAGGTCATACATGACCGTTGGCCCCTGCGCCCGGTTGCAAAACAGCCGGTGGGTGAAACCGCCCGGCGTTATGCATTCACCGACAAGGCGGGTGAGATCGGTTTTATCAGTTCGATTACTGAACCATTTTGTGGTGATTGCTCGCGTGCGCGAATTACAGCCGACGGAACGTTTTACAGCTGCCTGTTCTCGGCACGGGGCACAAAACTACGCGATAGAATTCGTGAGGGTATGAATGCGGAGGAACTGACAGCCGCCATACGTGACTTATGGGAAAAACGGGCCGACCGCTACAGTGAATTGCGTAATGAATTGCCGCGCGCTCAGCCGCACGTTGAAATGTATCGAATGGGTGGTTAAATGAAAGTACAGGTCCGATACTTCGCCTTGTTTCGTGAGCAGACCGGTTGTGCATCTGAACCTGTCAACTGGTCAGGTGGCACGGCTGCGAAACTGTTTCAGATGATGGCAGAAAAACATCCGGCACTGCAAAACCAGGCCGCTGCCCTGGTCGCGATCAACGACGAGATGAGTGACTGGGAAACGATACTTAATGAAGGTGATGAAGTGCTGTTCTTCCCGCCGGTAGCAGGTGGATGAAGTTTTCAGTCAGTGACACACCGATCGATGTGGCAGCCGCCAGACTGGCGGTGACAGATAATCACTGTGGTGCACTGGTGGTTTTTGAAGGCTGGATCCGCGATCACAATGAAGGTCAAGAGGTCGAGCGTCTCGAGTACGAGGTGTACCGGCCCGTGGCGATAAAAGAAGGCGCAAAAATTATTGATGAGGCGCTCGATCGCTTTGAAGTCACTCATGCCATGTGCATCCACCGAGAAGGGTTGCTTGAACTGGGTGACTGTGCGGTTATCGTTTGTGTTTCTTCAGCCCACAGGGGTGCCGCGTTTGATGCCTGCCGCTATATTATCGACCAGACCAAGACCCGCTTACCCATCTGGAAGAAAGAGCACTATGTAACGGGCGTCAGCGAATGGGTGAATTGCGAGCAATGTGCCGCCGCAGGTCATTCGCACGGGGACCATCAACATGAATGATGATCGCATGCAGCGTTACAGCGATATCATCATTGAACACAGTCAATTTCCCCGCCATCACGGTAGCATTGAAAACCCCACCCACCAGGGTCATGGTGAGAACCCCTTTTGTGGTGACCGGGTCAGGCTTCAATTCTCGGTTGATGGTGCCGGTATGATTGAAGAGGCAGCCATTGAAAGTGTGGGTTGTGCTATATCAACCGCGTCTGCTTCACTGCTTGCCAGTCATCTGCAAGGTCTTAGCCTGGTTCAGGCAGAAGAATTATTCGAGCAGGTCCGAAACCTGATCACCGGTGGGTTGGATGAAAGCAAAGAGGAGCAACTGGGAGAACTCGCCGCACTGGCTTTTGCCGGACGCTATCCTTCAAGGGTCAAATGCGCGACATTGCCCTGGCATGTTTTGAAGCATGCACTATCGCTGGATGATTCTGTAGCCACTACCGAGTGAGTTCTTTTGAATAACTTGAGCTGCAGCCCTTACAGTTGGGGTTCTTGGTGACTTTGAGAGATTGCCACTGCCAGTTGGATGCATCGAACAGGTGCAAACCTGCCGGAACGGACTGCCCGGCCAGGTGGGCCAGTGCGAAATGTGCCGCGGAAGTGCCGCTGATGCCGGCCACGGGCGCGAATATACCCGCCCCAGGGCAGTCCTCCAGTGTATCCGGTGCCGAGCCATAGGCGCAGCGATAACAGGCTGTGGCTGGCAGGTCAGGGCGCAGATACATGATTTGGCCTTCCATTCGAATACATGAGGCCATGATCCATGGAATGTTCAGTGAGAGACAGCTGCGATTCACTGCCAGACGGGTGCCGTAATTGTCACTGGCATCGACTACCAGGTCGCAATCAGGGAAGTGTGCCTGCATATCTGCATCTGTCATCCGCCGGTTGATGGAATCCAAACGGGTTTTCGGATTCAGGTCTCGTAAAATATCGGTCGCAGCTTCTACTTTGAGCCGGCCAATATCGGTTTGTCGGTAAAGTATCTGTCGTGCGAGGTTGCTCTCGGCCACCGTGTCAAAATCACACAGCGTCAGTCTGCCGACACCGCTCGATACCAGGTACTGCGCGAGGGCACAGCCCAGTCCGCCGATGCCAATCAGAATCACATGCGCTTCCCGTATGCGTTGCTGCCCTGCGGCGCCGATACCAGCTAGCGGCAAGTGTGCGGAGTATCTCAGCACGGTCTAATCGTTGTTATCCAGGATGGCTTGTGCCGTCACCGGCAATCCATCCGGGTGCACCCAGTCGCCACGCTTTCCGCCGGATTTGTATAGCAGTTTTACATCTGTGATCTCCAGCGCCGCATTGATCGGTTTGGTCAGATCCCAGATGGTTAACAGGGCGATGTTTAATCCGCATAGCGCTTCCATTTCCACGCCGGTTTTGGCGTCTATTTCGGCCATGGCAAATACCTCGACTGCAAACTCCGATTCGATGAGGTGTGAGTGTATTGAAACACGGTTCAGAGAAATGGGATGACACAGGGGGATCAGGGATGGTGTTTGTTTAGCGGCCTGGATACCGGCAAACTCTGCCAGGGCCAATGCATCACCCTTGGGCAGGGCTTTGTCCTTCAATAGAGCAAAAGCTTTTTCACCGACATTGATTTTTCCACTTGCCAGGGCCAGTCGATAGGTGACGGGTTTTGCAGCGACATCTGCCATCGAAAAACCGTGTTGTGGTTGCTCTGAGTCATGCATGTTAATTTTGGCTCCGATGGGGCTAGCGCATCGCGTGGATGCTGTTCAGATGGATTTGTTTTTCGGCATCAGTAAGGAAGGATGATTTAAAACCGTTAATGGTCAGTTGGAAGATTTCATCGCGTGTCAGTAGCTTGGCATCTATCAGCGCATTGAAATTTTCGTTCATATACCCACCAAAATACGCCGGATCGTCGGAATTGATACAGGCATTCAAACCCAGTGCCAGCATTTTTCGAATCGGGTGGTCCGCCAGATCTTCAACAACCGCCAATCGAAGGTTGGACAGGGGGCAGACCGTCAATGACATTTTTTCATCTACCAGTCGTTGCACAAGGGCTTCATCTTCCAATGAACGGTTGCCATGATCAATGCGATCAACACCCAGTCCATCAAGTGCCTCGTAGACATATTCGGGAGGGCCTTCCTCACCTGCGTGCGCAACCCGTTTGAGCCCCCGTTTGGCGGCATCTGCAAATACCTGTTGGAACAGGTTCGGTGGGCGTCCAAGTTCGGATGAATCCAGACCGACACCTGTGATTAAATGCAGATAGGGTTCGGCTGCCTGCAGGGTTTCAAATGCACTGGCCTCATCCAGGTGTCGCAGAAAACACATGATAAGTCTGCTGCTGATACCAAGTTCGGTCTGCGCTTTATCAAGAGCACTACTGATACCATTCATGAAGACGGCAAACTCTATACCGCGTTCCGTATGACCCTGTGGATCAAAAAATATCTCGCTATGAACCACGTTTTGTTGATGGCAGCGTTGCAGGTAGGCCCAGGTCAGATCGTGAAAATCCTGTTCAGTCTGTAGTACGGACATTCCTTGATAATATAGATCAAGAAAGTCTTGTAAGCAATTGAAGTTATATGCATTAGATATCGATTCAACGTCAGGGTAGGGCAACTCGACAGCATTGCGTGCAGCCAGTTCGAACATCATGGCCGGTTCGAGGCTGCCTTCGATATGGATATGCAGTTCGGTTTTCGGAAGTCTTGCGACCAGTTGTTTCAAATCAGACATTAAGGGTTTTTCTCCACGGGGGACCTGTCCTGTAATGAGTTTTGCCAGCGCCATGAATCCTTGCACATTTGTTCGAGTGTCCGGCGGGCCTTCCAGCCAAGCAGGTCGTTGGCGAGACGGGTGTCAGCCCAGCACCTGGCGATATCACCTTCGCGACGGTCACTGACACGATAAGGGACTTTACACTGGTTTGTATTCTCAAAAGTTGTGATCATTTCCAGTACCGATACACCCTGTCCGGTACCGAGATTTACCGTTAACAGGCCCCTTTCCCGTTGCAGATAGTCAAGCGCCGCGACATGGCCGTTGGCCAGATCTACAACGTGGATGTAATCCCGCACCCCCGTGCCATCGGGTGTGTCGTAATCATCACCAAATACAGACAGCTCATCACGCAATCCTGCAGCGGTCTGTGCAATGAAGGGCATCAGGTTATTGGGTGTGCCCCTGGGGTTTTCACCGATAAGTCCGCTTTCATGCGCGCCAATCGGATTGAAATAACGTAAACGGGCAAGGCTCCAGTCAGGCTCGGCCCTGTGCAGGTCAGCCAGGATGTCTTCAATGACAAGTTTGGTTGTTCCGTATGGGTTGGTGGTGGAACGTGGAAAGTCCTCGGTAATCGGAACGCTGGCCGGGTTA
>Ga0316197_10001982_pt1 | contig 14588 bp, 8 predicted proteins | sample OudBiesiAoxic_MG_FD_204939 | JGI IMG/M metagenome (GOLD analysis project Ga0316197, IMG submission 204939) | Coastal sediment microbial communities from Oude Bieten Haven, Netherlands - site A oxic | ecosystem: Environmental > Aquatic > Marine > Coastal > Sediment | place: Netherlands...
CGACCAGACCAGAGTCGAGCGAGAACTTGATCACACCGGCCACTTCCAGGTCGACCGTTTCGCCCTGGCTGTTTGTCAGCGTCACGGATTGACCGATCGGGTCCGGGCCAGCGACCCCGGATTGGAGCAGCACCTGACCTGGCCCGAGGTCGTCGATCGAGCCTTGCTCGAGGTCGAGGTCGGCCACCTCGGACAACGCTGTGAAGTCCCCGGTCGAGACCACCGACGGCGTTCCGTCGCCGGTGGGGTCGACGGTTCCCGGACCTTCCACGGACACGGCCTCGCGCCGGAACGGTGTGACGGCCTCGACGTCGTCGACGGCATCGAGATCGGCGATGAGCGCGTCGTCGATGGTGCCGCCGTCACTCTCGATCACGTAGTCGGCGCTCGAGAACTCGTTGATCGTGGCAACGGAGAAGTCCTTGACGCTCGTGCCGGCAACCGTCACGAGGGTCACGAGGAACACGCCGATCAAGAGTGCGTTCGATGTCGTCGCTGTGCGCTGGGGATTCCGAGCGATGTTGTCGCCGGCGAGTCGACCTTCGAGACCCAACCGGCTGAGGAGTGGTCGGAAGGCTTTGCTGCCGACGACAGCGATGATCGGTCCTGCGACGATGACGCCGACGAAGAGCGCGAGCGCGCCGAACCCGATCGCCACGGCGGGGCCGAAGAGCATGCCGAGCGCACCCAGCCCGACGAGGATCCCCGCGGTGATGACACGTTGGCGCGACAGCGGCGCGGTCTCGACCGCTGCCTGACGTAGCGCCTCGATCGGTTCGGTCTTCGCCGCGCGGCGCGCTGGGGTCATCACCGAAAGGAACGTGATCGCCGTTCCCACGAACAACCCCTGATACACGACCGTGGGCGAGACGCTGATGCCGCTGCCGGGCAAGCTGACTCCCAGGGCCTCCAACACCGCCATCAGAGCGAACGCCAGGCCCAAACCGGTGACCACACCGAGCGCCGAACCGATGAACCCGATCACGAGCCCCTCGAAGCGCAGTGAGCGCTTGATCTGCTTGGGCGTGGCGCCGATCGCGGCGAGTACGGCCAACTCCCGGAGGCGTTGCGCGACGATCACGCTGAAGGTGTTGTAGATGACGAACCCGCCGACGAACAACGCCAGCAACGCGAACCCCTGAAGACCCGACTTCAAGATCTTGCCGAACCCGGCGACCTCGCTCTGCTTGTCGTCGATCAAGTCGTCGCCGGACTGGACGCGAAAGCCGGCCGGGACGAATGGCTCAACCGCGCTGACGAGCTCGTCCTGGTCGACCGTCCCTCGCACGTACAGATCCTGATACTCCGCTTGGCCAGCGTTGAGCCAGTCGAACGCGGTGGATTCAGGGATCGACACCGTTCCATCTGCATCCTGTGCGTCACCGTTGCCGAACGACGTGATCCCCACGACGGTGACATCGAACTGTCCCGCGAGCGTCAGGATCGTTGTCTGGTCGCCGAGCTCAAGATCCTCATCAGCCGCAAGGGCCTTGTCGACGGCAATCTCTCCGGCCGCCTCGGGTGCGACGCCCTCGTCGATGTCGATCGGATTGAGTTCGTCGTCCTCGATCCAGAGGCGTCCGATCGCCCCGTCGGCAAAGGTCGAGCCATCAGGCGCGAGGAACGCGACGGAGCCGGCAAGATCGCCCCCGACGGCGTCGACTTCCGCGAGCGCGCTGATCTGGTCTGCGGCATCCTGTCCGATCCGGAGATCTTGGGAGAATTCGCCGCCCTCGGCTGTCTCGTCGACCACCACGGCGGCGTCGACCCCGCTGTATTGTCGAGCGGCATCGCCTTCGAGCGCGTCGATCACACGGTCGGAGAGGAATCCGGTCGACGTGAAGAACGCGACCCCGGTGATGATGGCGATCAGCGTGGCGACGTAGCGGCCGGTGTTGTGGCGCACACCGCGCCATGCGAGCTGGAACACGAACGATCAGCCCTCGAAGCGCTTCATGCGGTCGAGCACCCGATCCGCAGTCGGATTCGGCATCTCATCGATGATCTGCCCGTCGGCGAGGAAGAGCACGTTGTTCGCGTACGACGCCGCGTGCGGATCGTGGGTGACCATGACGATCGTCTGCCCCGCGTCGGCGACCGCCTGACGCATGAACGACAGAATCTCCATCCCCGTGCGCGAGTCGAGCGCTCCGGTGGGCTCGTCTGCGAAGACGATGTCGGGTCGTGGCACCAAGGCTCGGGCGACGGCAACCCGCTGCTGCTGGCCACCGGAGAGCTGGCTCGGCAGATTGTCGATCCGGTTCGCCATTCCGACGGTCTGCACGATCGTGTCGAACCACGCCCGATCCGGGTCATCGCCGGCGAGCGTCAGTGGAAGCAGGATGTTCTCCTTCGCAGTCAGTGTCGGGATCAGGTTGTACTGCTGAAAGATGAATCCCAGCCGGTCACGGCGAAGCAACGTGAGGTCGGTCTTGCTCAGACCCGACAGCGCCGTTTCGCCGATGTACGCCTCGCCCGACGTGAGACGATCGAGTCCGGCGACGCACTGCATGAGCGTGCTCTTGCCTGATCCCGACGGGCCCATGATCGCGGTGAACTGCTGCGCTGGGAACGACACCGAGACTCCGTCGAGTGCACGAACTTCGGTCTCCCCGGACCCGTAGGCCTTCACCGCATCGACGGCCCGAGCCGCGCCGGTGTCCACGATCGTCTCGGTCATCTCTGTCTCCCTGGTCAGGCCGTTCTTCGCCGTGGCGCGCACCACGACTTCGGCGCTCGAAAATGTCCGCCGCACCATAGCTGCGCTCCGCCCCATCCGTGGTGCCGAGCTCGTTGTGAGCGATTCGCCCGTTCGGTCGACCGATCGGCAACCTCGCAGGCGTCCTGGTCGATGTCCCCGGTGTTCGTCGTCGGTCAAGGCCATAGGATTCCGCCCGTGACCGTCCCTCGCGCTGCTGTCCGCCTGCTTGGTCTGAGAACCTTCGCCGTCGGCGACATCACTCGGTCCGGGTCGATGGTTGAGCTGACGACCGACAGGACACCGCAATGAGCACCGGGACCGGCGGCGACACGTCGACTCGCACTCCCGAAGACGAGTCCGAGTTCAGCCGCGTCCTTGACGAGCTCACGAAGCGGTTCGACCGAGTGGACTGGGTTGAGGTGGCCGCAACGGTGGTGCTGTCGTTGTCGGTGCTCGTCACTGCCTGGTCTGCATACCAATCAGCGCGATGGAGTGGCGTTCAGTCGATCAGCGCAAGCCAGTACGCCGGGCATCTCATCGAGTCGAGTGAGGTCGCCACGCTGATCGAGACACAGCTGGAAATCGACTCGCAGGCGATGTCGACGTGGCTGGTCACGGCGGCCGAGGGCGACCAGCGTGGGACGCAGATTCTCGAGGAACGGTTCGATGACACGCTCCGCCCGGCATTCGAAGCGTGGACGTCGGGTTCCATGGACGGAGCGATTCCGCCAGGGCTACCTCAGGATTTGCCGGAGTACGAAGCGGGCTTCGAGGAACTCCTCGACGCGAAGAGCTTTCACCTCGCCAACGCCGTCGATGCAACCGAGAGAGCCGCCGAGGCGAACCGCACCAGCGACAGCTTCGTCCTCATCACGGTGGTCATGGCATCGGTGATGTTCTTCGCTGGGATCGGGGCAAAACTCAGGGGCCGGACAATCCGAATCACCATGCTCGTGATCGCCGGCGTCCTCTGCGCCGGGGCGATCGCAGCGATCCTGTCCCTGCCACAGCAGCCCGTGGAGTTCTGATCGAAATCCGACCAAGCCCGCTGGCTGCCTGCCCCGGCTCTGCTGGTTGGCCAGGGCAAGGAGCTCGTCGCGTCTACGGTTGAGACGATGGCTGACGAACAGCCACCAGAGTCGAAGCCGTCGTACGCCCGCTACTCGGGCATGCCGCTGTGGGCCAAACTCGCCCTTATCGCCGCCGTCATTGCCGTGGGCATCGCCGTCGCCGTGGTTGGCTGATCCAGACTGGTCGAGCGCCGACGCGGTTCGCTCGGCTGTCACCGTCGAGCAACCGGGTGGCGAGGGTCATCGAGGCGGCATCGCCCAGCCGACCTTGCACTCCTCGGCCTTCCACGCACTCAGATGGTCGACCTCCGCGTCGGCGACACCATCGAGACGCCGTCCCTTCCAGTGCGACCAACATGACGACGTCCTCGCCGTCACAGAAATCACAGCACGACCATCAGCTCCACGACCCCTGCCGTCGGCACCAACTCATCCACCGCCACCTCGAACCACAACCGCTTCCTCGCGACCTGACACGACACCACCGAACCCGACGACCACCCGAACGACCGACAACACCAACCAACCCATCCGTACAACACCAACCAAACCATCCGTACAACACCAACCAAACCATCCGTACAACACCAACCAAACCATCCGTACAACACCAACCAAACCATCCGTACAACACCAACCAAACCATCCGTACACACATGCACCACAGGTGCCTGCACCGCCCTCGGCATGTAACGCGCGGCCATCTCGTCGGCGTGTCGGGAGGGTGTCGTGTTGTCGTTGTGGAAACTCCGAGTCGGTGCCGAGGCGTACTACCTGTCCCAGGTCGCTCGCGGGATCGATGACTACTACTCCGGGGCCGGCGAAACCGAGGGGCGCTGGTTCGGTACCGCTGCCGACATCTTGAATCTGCCCGAGACGGTTGACGGTGACGACCTCCGAGCGATCCTGGCCGGCCTCGTGCCGGGCACCGGATTGACGCCGAACGGCAAGCAGCTCCGTCCGTTCAAGAATCGTGTCCCCGGCTTCGATCTGACGTTCTCGGCGCCCAAGTCGGTGAGCGTGATGTACGCATTCGCCAACCCGATCGTGCGCGCCGAGATCACCGATGCCGTCGACACCGCCATCACCGATGCGGTGTCGTGGCTAGAACGAGAGGCGTGTTTCGTCCGCCGCGGGTCGAACAACCGACGCGCGAAGGTCGGCCCGTTCCACGAGCGGGGGACTCGCCGGTTGCCGGGTGTGGGCTTCATCGCGGCGGGGTTCCGGCATCGAACGAGCCGTGCGGGGGACCCGCAACTCCACACTCATGTGCTGATTGCGAATTTGACGCGCGGGCCCGACGGTCGGTGGACGGCGCTCGATGGCCATGCGCTGTATCGATCGAAGCTGGCTGCAGGGGTCGTGTTCCAGACGGTGCTGCGTGACGAGCTGACCTGTCGGCTCGGTGTCGGTTGGCGACCGGTTCGCGATCACGTCGCCGACATCGCTGGGATCCCGCAGTGTGTGCTGGCGCACTTCTCGAAGCGACGCAACGAGATCGAAGGTGAACTCGAACGCACCGGTCACGCTGGGCCAGCAGCCGCCGACCGGGCCACCCTCGCTACCCGCCCCGCCAAGGTACAGGTCGACCAGGAGACGCTCGACGAACGCTGGCGAGCCGATGGTGCGAGCATCGGCTTCGGCCACGGCGACATCGACCAACTCCTCCGCAACACCCGTACGCGCGATGTGGATCTTGTCCTCCGGCCGGACACGTTGATCGCCACCCGGGTTGTCGACCGCATCACTGGCGAGGTCCACGAAAAACTCCTCACACTCGACAAGTTCGCTCTCACGGTCGCCTGGGATCTGCCAGAGCGATCGGCCACCGTCACCCGGCTCGACGCGCAGAACGCCGTCGCCGATCACCTGCTCGGTGACGGCGGCGCACGAATTCTCGAACGCCTCACCGACTTCGTCCTCGCACACCCCGAACTCGTTCTCATTCCACAATCCCGCGCCGCCACGCAGGCTGGGTGGGAGCAGCGATGGACCACGCGACGGATGATCGCCATCGAACGGGAAGTCATCGACCTCGTTGCTCCGACCCACTCGACGAGCACCGCGCTCGACCCGCTGACCGTCGAGCAGACCCTCGGCGACTTCGGGAACACGCTCGGGCACGATCAGGCCGACACGGTGCGCCGTCTCTGCACCCAGGGCCTCGCCGTCGAGGTCGTCATCGGGCGAGCCGGGACCGGCAAGACTTACACCATGAATGCCGTCCGGCATGTCTTCTCTGTTCACGGCCACCGTCTCGTCGGCGTCTGTCCCACTGGTCGTGCAGCGCGCGAACTCGCCGACGGCGCGGGCATCGACGCCTTCACGGTTCCCCGGCTCTTCAACCACGCCGAACTGCGTCCGGGCGACGTCCTCGTTGTCGACGAGGCCGGAATGTGCGGGACCATCGACCTCCATCGCATCCTCACTCACACCCGGGTGCTGGGTGTGAAGACGATCCTGGTCGGTGACCACCTCCAACTTCCCGAGATCACCGCAGGCGGCGGATTTCGCGCCGCCCTCGCCCACGTCGGCGGACGGCGCTGTGAACTCACCATCAACCGGCGCCAGCGCAACGACTGGGAACACGCGGCGCTCGACCATCTGCGCCACGGCGACCTGAGCACCTTCTGGAACACCTATCGAGATCACGACCGCATCCATCTCTTCGACACCGTTGAGCACCTCCACGCGGAAGCGGTCGAGGCCTGGTGGAACCACCACGCCTCCGGAGCGAATGCCCACCTGATCGCCGGCACCCGAGCAGAAGCGCGTCTCCTCAATCGACTCGCACGACACCGAGCCGACACCGCCGGATTCCTCACCGGAGAGGCACTCGAGATCCACGACCGTTCATTCCAGGTCGGCGACCGCATCGTTCTGCTCGCCAACGCAGGCGGCCAGATCGACCTCGACACCCAACATCGATGCCGCGTCGACAACGGGATGATCGCCACGATTACTCGCATCGACCACCGCACCGGCTCCATCGACATCACCGTCACGGGAAGCCATCGCCAGATCAGACTCGACGCCGAATACACCCTTTCTGGCGCCGTCGATCACGGCTACGCCACGACCATCCACAAGGCTCAAGGCGTCACCTGCGACCACATCCACGTGGTCGGTCCTGCCGGTCTCTACCGAGAAGCCGCCTACGTCTCGCTCTCTCGCGCTCGCCACTCCGCCCACCTCTACGCCACCACCCGCCAAGCCGCCACCGTCGCCGAGCCCACGCATACCACCGGTATACCGCTCGATACCGAGAACATCGACGACCCCGAATCCGACCTGACCGCGACCCTCGCCGCAACACGAGCCAAGCACTTCATCACCATGGAGCAGCCCGACATCGACCGCATCGCACACCTGGCCAACGCCTGCGACCTCGGAGAACTGATCGGCCGACTCCGACGCGTGCGGACAGTCACCGCGGAGCTGATCGATGCCGGATTCATCGACCCTTCGGTAGCCGCCGAGCGACTCGAACTGGCCGAACGACATCGGGGTCGGATGGTGGTTGGTGGCCGCGTGAATGCTCGCGATTGGGACAATGTCGGCATCGTCACCCGACTCCACGACACCATCGGCCACGCAACCGTCCGCTTCACCAGCGACACCGGAGCCGTCACCCATCGACAACTCCCATGGCACCTTCTCGCGCCCATCGACCACCCCGACGAGATCGAACTCACCGAACTCGCCGCCGAGTATCTCGAGAACGAGGCGGCCCGCATCAGCGGCCTGATGTCGAGGTGGGAGACAGCCCTCGTCGAGCACGACTCGTCCCTCGGTGACGCATCGGTTCTGCAGGCAGCGATCGCACAGCGGCGAGAACAGCTCGCACGCGCGCTCCGTTCGACACCGCCCGACTGGCTGAGATGGTGGGCAGGCGACCGGCCAACCGACCCAACGAAGGCGATCGTGTACGACGACCTCGTCGCCGACATCGCCCACTGGCGCGACACACACCGCATCCCCGGCCATGCTGCCGGCTACGGACCGCGGCCGACTGCCCCGGACGACATCGAGGCGTGGACGAAGCGCAACGAACTCGCGCTCGCCTCCCGACAGATGCTGCGCGTCGAACGATCCGAGCCGCCGCGTGCCACGAGCCTCGATCCGGTAGCGATCAGGGAACGAGTCGACGAACTCGATGCGCTCATCGACACCGCCCCCGCAGACCAACGACACATCGTCGGCGGCCTGCTCAACCGAACCCGCGAACCGCTCACCGACATCGCCGAGTTGCTCCGAATCGCCGAGCACGGTCAGCAAGCCCGGCGGGACTGGATACTCGAACACTGGCCCCACATCGTCGAACACCACGAACTCACCAAGCTCGAGTCGCAGTTGCCTCCGCTCGCTCATTGGCCGACCATCGACTCGCCGCCCACCATTCCGTGTGACCCCGCCACGCCGAGTTTGACCCCCGGTGACTCCGAAGGTGAGGGCCGCGACATCGTCGATTCCTGGCTGGGACGCGGCACGACGAGGCGTCGCTCGCAGGGGATTGAGTCGCCCGGGCTCGGCCTACCGTAATGACAAGACTGCGTGCTCCACAGCCGCCCCGGACGCGCGCGCTTCAGGTGGCGGCGAAGCTCGACGTCGAACGTGCTCGTACGACTTTTTGATTCACGACGTCGGCGAGTTCGCAGCGGGAGTCTCGGCTGCCGCTGCGATTCTTCTGGCGATTGCGTCGCCGATCTCCGTCTCGCGTTGCTCCGATGCCTTCAGGTACCGCAGCGACGCAAGACTCGATGAGTGGCCCATGCGCGCCATCACCTCACGGAGTGAAGCGCCGGCGGACGCTGCCTCCGTCCCGGCGAGATGACGGAGGTCGTGGAAACGCACGTCGGGAAGTCCCACGCGCTCACGAGCGCGTCGCCAGAATGGAGCGAAGTAGCCGTTCACCAGTGGTGTACCTCTGGTCGAGGTGAACACGAGACCGACGTCGTGCTCGCTCGGGAAGCTCCTCATGTGGTCGACGACCCTGTGCACGACCGGCGCAGGGATCGACACGGTCCGATACGCGCTCTCCGTCTTCGGTGCGCCGAGAACCGTTCCGGTCCCACTCTCGTAGGAGAGGGCTCGCTGGACCCGCACAGTTGCTGCCGCAGGATCGCTGAGGTCGAGATCGGACGGCTGCAACCCCGTGAGTTCGCCGAAGCGAAGGCCCGTCGATGCAGCCAGCCACACCAGGGCGGAAAATGGCGGCTCGATGGCGTCTGCGAGCTCCGCCACTTGCTCCCAGGTCAGTAGAGGCCGCTCGGGGATGGACTCGTGCGCGGCACCGCGGATGTGAGCCGGGTTCTCGGCGAGCAACCCGTCGTCGACCGCAGTGGTCAGGATCGACCGAAGCATCCGGTACACCTTCGACACAGAGTTCGGATGCAGCGCCGACCTCACGAGATCGCCGTGCCATGCGCGCACGTCGCCGGGCGTGATCTCGTTGAGGGCGGCCAACTCGAATCGATTCAAGATCCACTTGAGCTGCGACTCGTACGTCTCTCGAGTCCGCGGGCGGAGATCTCGTTGCTCGAGCCACGTCCGGGCGTAGTCGCCGAGCCGAATCCGCCCGGCCGTCGACTCGACGGTTCGGCCCCGAAGGATGTCCGTCTCGAGCGTGGAGAGATGGGCACTTGCGTCGGCCTTCGTGGCGAACGTCTTGCCGCTCGAGAGTTGCTTGCCGTGGCGTCGGTACCGAACTTGGTACTTGCCGCTCTTCAGCTTGCGGATGGTTCCGAATGACCTCTTGCCGGCCATGGCTGCCTCCTGTTGTCCTTTGCGTAAGGCACGTTTGAGGCACAGCACAATCGCCGGCGAGAGCTTCGCACGGTACCGAATTACTTCGGCACCGTCAATGCGCTGGTGTTATCCAGCACTTTCGATTGGAGCGGACGACGGGAATCGAACCCGCATCATCAGCTTGGAAGGCTGAGGTTCTAGCCGTTGAACTACGTCCGCTAGAGCGCAAGAGGTTATCGGCCGACGCGTCGACCGGCACGTTGAGGCTCAGGCGAGGAGTGCGTGGATCGTCGTTCGCCACATATCGGCGATTTCGTCCGCGGTGCGACCGACCATCCGGTATTGGACGTCGTAGCTGTCGAGGCCGGTGGCGGCGGTCACCGCCGCGGCGATCGTCTCGGCTCGGGTCTCGGCCATCTGGCCGAGTTCGGGGGCGAAGTGGCGCCGCACCTGATCGAGGCGGAGTTCGTAGATGGTGGTGAGACCGCGATCGACTTCAGCGAGGTCGATCGCACGCGATCGGGCCACGAGTCCCAGCAGGTGCGTCCGCTGGAGGGTGCGGAGCGCCGAGGTCACGAGTGCATTGATGCGCTCATCGAGTGGTCCCTCTCCGACGTTCGGGAGCACGGAGAGTGGCCACGTCTTGCGGAATTCGGTCTCGATCGCCGTGCGGGCGAGGTCGTTCAAGTCGTCGAAGTAGCGGAACACCGAGCGGTGCGATACGGCGGCACGATCGGCGATCTTGGCGACGGTCGGGTTGAGGTCGCCCTCCTGGATCAACTCGATCAACGCGGTGATGACTGCGTCCCGGTTGCGTTTGCGACGCAAGCTGCGGCCGTCGCCCTCGTCGATCGGTGTGGCCGCCGCGGGCTCGTCGTCGGCTCGCAGCGCCGAGGTACCGTTGGTCGAAGCATCAGTACGGGGCGCATTCATCATAGAGTTCTCTCTTCCCTCTCCATTCGTAACCTAACCACGCTGTGTGCGCGGCAAGACAGCGGCCTCCCCCAATGACGTCAGAACTGTCAGAACCCGATCCGGTACTCGTCGAACGGGTTCGCAAGTTGCTCGACAAGTCCGCTCGGACCGACAACCAGCATGAGTCCGAAACATTCGCCCGCAAGGCGGCGGAGCTCGTTGCCCGGCACCGGATCGACCCCGAGCGACTGGCCGCTCGACCGCTCCCTGACGACCTCGCCCTCCTGCGGATCGCCGTCGGCCGCGGCGCCTACGTTCGGGGTCGGATCAGCCTGCTGAATCACATTGCCGACAGCCACGACGTCCGGATGGTCTTCCAGGCCACGACGACGGGCACGGTTGCCACACTCGCCGGTCGGCGCGACGATCTGTCGATCGTCGAGGTGATGTACGCATCGCTGCACCAGCAGGTGGCCGCGCAGATGGCGGAGATCCGCAGCACGACCGGCGCAGCGACTCAGCGTCAACGTCGGGCGTTCCTGTTCGGCTTCGCCGACCGCATCGGCGAGCTGCTCGCCGAGACGCGTGCGACGGTCGAAGCGGCCGCTGCCGCCCCGGGATCGAATACGACCGAGCTCGTGCTGCGCGAGCGGCGAGAACGAGTCGACGACTTCGCGAAGGAATCGTGGGGCCGAGTGCGTTCCGCCTCGCGCCCATCGGCGGTCGCACCCGACGGCTTTGCTCGCGGCGTCGCCGCGGCCGAGCGCGCCGACGTCGGCCGAACGCGGCTCGCGGGCTTCAAGCCGCTCGGGAGAGGCCGGCAATGACAGCTGGCGACCGGGAGCGGGCGCAGGTGTACGCCGCAGAACTCGCGGCGTTCGACGGCACCGACCTCGAAGCTGTCGTCGGCCTCGACGCCGTCGCCGATGCTGTTCGTTCGGTCGTGCGCGTCGACTGGTGGCCGCACGGTGACATCGCCGTCCGCGAGATGCGATCCGACGCCCGCTCGTCGGTCACCCGATGTGTGAGCGGCGACGGATCGGTGGTCGACATCGGGATCGCCCGACCGCAAGCGACGATCGCGACAGGCGCACACGAACTCGCCCACGCGCTCGCCGGCGTGGCCCGCGGTCACGACGCCGTCTTCCGCCGAGCCCACCTCGATGTCGTGCAGGCGATCACCAACCTCGACCGACTGAGCGGGCGGGGCATGGTCCACGTCGAACAACTCGAGCGCGCCTACACGGCGGCCGGCTTGGCCGTGGGGGAGCGGGCGTGGCCGCCGCCCCCCGTGTCGGGTGGAGCGATCGCTCTCTGATCGTCGACGGCCCCAGACGCCGACGGCCTCAGGCGGATCGCTCGCGCACCACTTGGCCGACGTCGATGCGCTTCACCGCACGCAAGGCCGGGAGCAACGACAAACCGGCGACCACGAACATTGCGGCGACGGCGCCGGCGAACACGAACCAGCGCACCGTCACCCCGATCGGGAACTGGTCGGTCGAGAACGAGCTCATGAACGCGACGGCTGCGGCGTAGCCGGCGATGAGGCCGGGGATGATGCCGATCGCGGTGAGGAGGAACGTCTCGCCGACGATGAGGTTGGCGACGCGGCGATGCGACAACCCGTTGGCGCGCATCGATGCGAACTCCGACGTTCGCTCCGACACGTTGACCGAGATGATGTTGAAGATCAGCGCGAAGGCCATGGCCCCACCGAAGAGCAGCATCATCCCGACGAAGACGTAGAAGAGCACCTGGAAGCTTTCGATGAGCTCGCGGATCTCGGTGGCATCGATCGCTGCGACAACGTTCTCCACGTTGCGCAGCCGGGTCACCGTCGGTTCGGCATCTGCACCATCGTCGAACACCGCCTTCACCGTGGTGAACGCCGGGGACGACAATCCGGTCGCATCACCTCCGGCGGCCTCGACGGCGCTCCGGAGTTCGTCGGCGTCGAGGTAGGCCATCGTCGCCAGGGGCTCGTCGACGAAGCCGGCCACCTCGGCGGTGATGTCGACGTCGAGTGACGAGAGTCGGATGGAGACCTCATCGCCGACCGACACGTCGAGCAGGTCCTCCGTCGCCTTGCCCAAGAGGACACCTGATGACGAGAGCGGCGGATCGAATCCGTGGACCTGCGTGTCGGCTCGATACCCCTCGAGGAGCGTGGTGTAGCTCGCGCCCTCGTGCGCGACGGTCGCTTGGAGACCGATGACCGGCTCGGCGAGCCGCACCCCATCGACCGCTTCGACCGCGCTGAGGTCGGCGTCGGTGAGCGGTGCGGCGAACGCCAGCGTCGCGTCCTCGATCGCGACGTCGTTGAACTGCCGGTCGATCGACACCAGCATCGTGTCCATCATTCCCCACGCAGCGAGGATCAGGACCATGCTGAGCACGACGCCGCCGGCCATCGACGCGCTGCGCTTCTTGTTCCGCCCGATTCCGCGCACGCTCATCAACCATCGAACGGGAGCGCGACGCAGCGGTGGGATCAGCTTCTCGAAGATCGACCGTCGGCCGCCATCGGCCGGTGCGTCACCCCGCATCGCCTCTGCGGGAGCGAGCGCGGCGACCGATCGCGCCGGCGGCACCGCCGCGAGGAATCCCGACACCGCGCCGAATGCGAGTGCGATCAGCATCGTCGGGAGATGGAACTCGGCGACCAGGTCGGGGATACCGAAGACCTGGGTGTAGATCGCGGTCATCGCTCGGGCCAAGAGCGAGCCGAACACGGCGCCGACCACCGCACCGACGACCCCGACGCTGACGCCGTACCCGCGATAGTGCGAGCTCATCGTGCGGCTCGTGAAGCCAGAGGCGCGCAGCGTGCCGATCACCGCGCGCTGCGAGAACACGAGACGCGCGATGACCACGTAGATCGCCATGCCGGCCGCGGCCAGGAACAAGAGCGGCAGCGCGACGGCCATCGTCTGCAGCCCTTGGATCTCCAAGCTGATCGTTGCGTTCGACGGCTGGTCGGCCAACAGTTGGATGTCGGAGGCGTTCGCCGTCGTGGCCGCAGCCGTGACGTCGGCATCGACCTGCTCGGTCTCGGCACCATCTGCGTAGCGAACGAGGACCTCGCGGGTGATCGACTCGGACTCGGCCCCATCGAACAGCGAGTCGACGACGTAGACGACGGCGAACGACTTCGGCGGGGTGAACACGCTCTGGCGGTCTCGCGCCGGCCACAGGTACTCGGGTGAGGTGACGATCCCGCGGACGGTCACCTCCTGGCCGAAGATCTCGAACGGGTCGCCGACCTCGAGTTCGAAGTCGGCAGCGGCGTGCGTCTCGACCAGCACCCCAGCCGGGTCGTTGGCATCGAGTCCGGTGCCCTCGTCGACGTCGAGTTGGTTCAGCGTCGCGCCGTCGTCGGCGGGGTAGGCGATCGCTCGGCCGATGAAGCTGAAATCGCCGGCGGCCATCGGAACCTCTGCCTGGTTTCGTTCGACCACGGTCTCGACGCCATCGATCGAGGCCGCTGTCCCAGCGAACCCGTCGACCGGGTCGGCCACCGTGACGTCGGCCATCTGCAGTCGGTCGTACGTGCCGTCGAGTGACGCGCCGAGGTTGAGGTACGCATTGAAGGTACCGGTGAACATGGCCACACCGAGCACGACCGTCACCAGGACCGCGACGAACTGCCATTTCTGCCGCCAGATGTCCCGGCGCCGTTTGAGGCCGAGCGTGCTCACCAGGCCACGTCGGCGGGACGCATCGGGCTCGCAATCTCGGACGTCTCGACGATCTCGCCGTCGCGCAGATCGATCACCCGATTGGCGATCTTCGCGATCTCGCTGTTGTGGGTGACCACGATGATCGTGCGGTCGCCGCTGTCGGTCACCTCCCGGAGCAGTGTCAGCACCTGTGTGCCCGTCTCGGTGTCGAGCGCACCCGTCGGTTCGTCGCACAGCATCAGCGGCGGATCCTTGACCAGGCCGCGGGCGATCGACACCCGCTGCTGCTCGCCACCGGAGAGTTGGCCGGGGAAGTGATCCATCCGGTCGTCCAGTCCGACCGACGCCAGCACGTTCTTCGTGCGTTCGTGGACGTCGCCGCCGGTCAGCTCGGCGATCAAGGCCACGTTCTCGTACGCGGTGAGCGACGGAACCAGGTTGTAGAACTGGAAGACGAACCCGACCGACTTC
>Ga0316197_10001983_pt1 | contig 14585 bp, 13 predicted proteins | sample OudBiesiAoxic_MG_FD_204939 | JGI IMG/M metagenome (GOLD analysis project Ga0316197, IMG submission 204939) | Coastal sediment microbial communities from Oude Bieten Haven, Netherlands - site A oxic | ecosystem: Environmental > Aquatic > Marine > Coastal > Sediment | place: Netherlands...
CTTTGACCTCAAGCGCGTAATGGCGGCCCGACGAGGCGAGCATCGAGCTCGGCACCGCGACGTTGCGCGACGAGTCCCTGATGGCCTCGATCGGAGTGCCGGCGGCGATCCGTCCCATGACCGGGAGCTCGATCGACATCGCCACCGCGCCCATCGGCACGCCCTTGCCGTCCGCCCTGTCGGATGGCGCTCGCCGCGGGGACTCCGCCTCGAGGCTGTCCGGCAGTTTGATGATCTCGATCGCCCGGGCGCGATGCGCGAGACGCCGGATGAAACCGCGCTCCTCGAGCGCCGTGATGAGCCGGTGGATGCCGGACTTCGACCGCAGGTCTAGCGCCTCCTTCATCTCGTCGAAAGACGGTGGCACGCCGTCGCTCTGCAGACGCTTGTGGATGAAGTGAAGCAGGTCGTATTGCTTGCGCGTCAGCATGTCCGATTCCCTTGACGATCCCGCCTCTGTTCTATGTACGTTCTTGTTTTGTGTCAACTATCAATCGCTAACCAATCGTGAATCGATCATAGCTTGATTAAAGCCAGATGAATTCGACCCTGTCGCCTCTGGTTCTCGCCGGGTCGCCGGGCGCGCGAACAACGAGCGCGTCGGCGCTGGACAGGACCGACAGGAGCGAGCTGTCCTGCCTCTCGAACACCGTGGCGATCGGGTCGCCGCCGCTCTCGTCGATCGTCGCGCGCATGTAGTGTTCGCGCGGTCCGTTCGGTCCCATGTCGTGGCCAAGCGTCGCGCCGCGTCGGGTCGGCGGTTCCGCCTCCAGGCCCAGCATCCTCCCGACGACCGGCGCCAGGAAGATCCGCCCGCACACCATCGCCGAGACCGGATTGCCGGGCAGGCCGATCAGAGGCGTGCCGTTCAGCCGACCCGCCATCAGCGGCTTCCCCGGCCGCATGGCGACCCGGTAGAAGTCGAGCTCCATCCCGCGCGCCACCGCCGTGTCCCGCACGATGTCGAAATCTCCCACCGACGCGCCGCCCAAAGTCACGATCAGGTCCGCCCCCCGCGCGAGGTCGAGCACCGCCGAAAGGGTCTCTCGCGCGTCACGCGCGACGGGAAGGATGCGGGCCTCCGCGCCGGCCGCGTCGAGCATCGCCTTCAACCCGAAGGCGTTCGACGCGATGATCTGGTCCGGACCGGGCGTCTCGCCCGGCATCACGAGTTCGTCGCCCGTCGCGATCAGCGCCACGACCGGTCTGCGCGTCACGGCAACCGTGTCTGTGTTCATGGCGGCCAGCAGTGCGAGATCCGAAGGGTTCAGCCGTCGTGGCGCCTCCACCCGCGCGCCTTGGGCGAAGTCCCCGCCGGCAGGACGCACATAAGTCCGCTCGTCCCTGTCCGCGCGCACGCCGATCGCGTCGCCGTCGCGGTCCGCGTCCTCTTGGATCAGGATCCTGTCCGCGCCAGGCGGCACCGGCGCGCCGGTGAAGGTGCGGACGGCCTCCCCCGGCCCGACCGCGCCGTCGAACCGCGCTCCGGCGGTGGACGTGCCGATGACGCGCAGCGTCGCGCCGGTCGTGACATCCGCCGCCCGGACCGCGTATCCGTCCATCGCCGACGCGTCGAACGGCGGTTGCGCGCGTTGCGCCACGACGTCGCGGCGCAGAACCCGGCCGGCGCCCTCCGCCAGCGCGACCCTCTCGGGATCCAGCGGATCGAACAGTCGCCCGAGCCTCTCATGCGCCTCGGCGACGCTCAGGAGCGCGGGCCTCATTCCGCCTCGAAACGGCCCGACTTGCCGCCTTCCTTGAGCGCGAGGCGGATGCCTCCGATCGTCATCCCCCGGTCGGCGGCCTTGAGCATGTCATAGATCGTCAGCGCCGCGACAGACACGGCGGTCAGCGCCTCCATCTCGACGCCGGTCCGCCCGGTCGTCCGCACGGTCGCCTCGATCTCGACCCGGTCGGTCTCCGGGTCCGCGCGCAGATCCAGCGACACCTTGCTGAGACTGAGCGGATGGCAGAGCGGGATCAGATCCGCCGTGCGTTTGGCCCCCATGATCCCCGCGAGCCGCGCGACGCCAAGAACGTCGCCCTTCGCCGCCGCGCCCTCCCGCACGCGCGCCAGCGTCTCCGGCGCCATCCCGACCCATCCGCGTGCGACCGCGACGCGCGCCGTCTCGGCCTTGTCCGACACGTCCACCATATGCGCCGCGCCGCCGGCGTCGAAATGCGTCAGATCGGCCATCAGGCGACCTCCGCCGTCCACGGCTCGCGCAAGAGTTCCCGCGTCTCGGCGGCGACATCGGTTTTGCGCATCAGCGTCTCGCCGATCAGAAAGCACCGGATTCCACGCCGCGCGACGCGCGCGAGGTCGTCACGCGTGGCGAGGCCGGATTCCGACACGATCATCCGTCCCGCCGGCACCTCCCGCGCGAGGGTCTCCGTCGTGGCCAGATCGGTTTGAAACGTGTTGAGATCCCGGTTGTTGATGCCGATCAGATCCGATTTCAGCTTCGCGGCCCGCTCCAGCTCCGTCGCCGTATGAACCTCGATCAGCGCGTCCATTCCCCAATGCGCCGCCGCGTCCTCGAGTTCCGCCGCCTGCGCGTCGCCGACGCTCGCCATGATGATCAGGATGCAGTCGGCCCCGAGCGCCCGCGATTCCGCGACCTGCCAAGGGTCGTAAAGGAAATCCTTGCGCAACGCCGGAAGCGGGACCGCGTCGCGCGCGGCCGCCAGATAGCGGTCGTCGCCTTGAAAGCTCGGCCCGTCGGTCAGCACGCTCAGGCAAGCCGCCCCGCCGGCCTCGTAGGCCGCGGCCAGCGTCGCCGGATCGAAATCCGCCCGGATCAGGCCCTTGGACGGGCTCGCCTTCTTGATCTCCGCGATCAGACCGTAGCGTCCGGCCTTGACCGCGCCGCGCAGCGCGCCGGCGAACGGGCGGACCGGTCCCGCCTCCCGCGCGGCCGCCTCGACCTCCGCGAGCGGCAGGCCCGCCTTTTTCGCCGCCACGTCGGCGAGCTTGTAGGTCCGGATCTCGTCCAGAATGCTCACGTTCCCGATCCTTCGCCTCTCGCGGAGGAGGTCAACGCGGCCAACCTCTCCGCCCTGTCACGCGCCGCGCCGGTATCGATGCTCTCGCGCGCGATGTCCGCGCCGTCCCGCAGCGTTTCCGTCCGTCCCGCCACCACCAGCGCGGCGGCGGCGTTCAGAAGCACCGCGTCGCGATAGGCCGAGGCCTCTCCCGCCAGAAGCCCGCGCAGGGCCTTGGCGTTCACCGCCGGCGTTCCGCCCGCGATCGCCTCGAACGGATGGGTCTCCAGGCCGGCGTCCTCCGGACGCACTTCGAATTCCGATACCGCCCCGTTTCGCAGCTCCGCGACCCAAGTCACGCCGGCGATCGACAGCTCGTCTGTCCCGTCCGCGCCGTGCACCAGCCAGGCCCGGTCCGACCCCAGAGCGCCCAGCGTCTCGGCCATGGGCCGGATCACGTCGCGCGAATAGGCGCCGGTCAGTTGCCGTCGAGCCCCCGCCGGGTTCGTCAACGGTCCCAGTATGTTGAAAATCGTCCGGGTTCCGAGTTCGGATCGCGCCGGCATCACATGCCGCGTGGCCGGATGATGCATCGGGGCCATCATGAAGCCGATGCCGACCTCCGCCAGCGCGCGCTCCACGACCTCCGGTCCGACCATGACGTCGACGCCAAGTTCCGTCAGCGCGTCCGCCGCGCCGGATTTCGAGGACAGGTTCCGGTTGCCGTGCTTGGCCACCACCACACCCGCGCCGGCGACCACGAACGCCGTGGCCGTCGAGATGTTGAGCGTCCCCTTGCCGTCGCCCCCGGTGCCGACGATGTCCATCGCCCCCTCGGGCGCCCTGACGCGCACGCATTTCGCGCGCATGACGGCCGCCGCCGCCGCGTACTCGTCCACCGTCTCGCCACGCGTGCGCAGCGTCATCAGGAACCCGCCGATCTGCGCGGGCGTGGCGTCGCCCTCCATGATCGCGGCGAACGCCGCCTCGGCCTCGGCCCGCGTCAGCGGCCGCTCGGCGGCGAGTGCTATCAGCGGTTTCAGCCGGTCGCTCATGCCGGCACGCGGACGGCGTTCAGGAAATTCCGCAGCATCGCGTGACCATGCTCCGACGCGATGGATTCGGGATGGAACTGCACCCCGTGCATCGGCAAGGTCCGATGCCTCAGGCCCATTATGGTGCCGTCCTCCAAGTCCGCGGTGATCTCGAGGCCGTCGGGCAGAGTCTCCCGCTCGACGGTCAGGCTGTGGTAGCGTGTCGCGAGAAACGGCGAAGGCAATCCCTCGAACACGCCTCCGCCGGCATGCCGGATCGACCCCATCTTGCCGTGCACGATTTCGGCGGCCCTCACCACGCGCCCGCCAAAGGCCTGCCCGATCGCCTGATGGCCCAGACAGACACCCATCAGAGGCGTTTCCGCTTCCGCCGCCGCGTCGATCAGATCGAGACACACGCCGGCCCGGTCCGGGTCGCAGGGTCCGGGAGACAGGAGGATCGCGTCCGGCCGCATCGCCATCGCGTCCCGCGCGCCGATCTCGTCGTTGCGCAGCACTCTCACATCCGCGCCGAGCTCGCCCAGATAATGGAAAAGGTTGTAGGTGAAGCTGTCGTAATTGTCGATCAGCAGCAGCATTTCGTGGCCTTTCCAATGACTTTGGGGGCTGGCGCGGGATCGGCGGAGCGCGCTATACATGGCCCTTGCGGTGATATGGGGTCAAGAGGCACTTGCCCCGGCGACGGCGAGGGGTGGTGGATTTGGCGACGGGCGCGCGCGCGAAGGGCAGGGGGTTTCTCGCCGGGCTGGTCCTCGGCCTTGCGCTGGCGGCCTGCGTGGCGTCGGTCCTCGCGTTCGTCTTCCCGCCCGCCAGGTTCTTCGCGCCCCGGATCGACCCGGGCGCCGATCTCACGCCGCCCGCTCCGACGGCGCCGGCCGCGGCGCCCGCGCCCGCCCGCTCGGGCGGCCTGCTCCCGCCGCCCGCCCTCACGCCGCTCGTGCCCGGGACGTCGGCGGCCGAGTTGCCGGCGGACCTTCCCGATCTCGCGCCGCCGGTGGCGCCTGACGTCTTCGACGGCGGCGACGCCGGTTCCCCCTCGCTTTTCCCGCAATGAACGGCGCCGGGCGCCGTCAGGCGCCGATCGAGCCCAGAATGACGACGAGGATCGTCGCCAGAACCGGAATCAGCACCGCGACGACGAAGACGTCCGCGTAGGACGTCTTGTGGGTCAGTCCGCAGATCGCGAGGAGCGTGATGACGGCCCCGTTGTGCGGCAGGGCGTCAAACCCGCCCGATGACAGCGCCGCGACCCGGTGCATGAGCCCCGGAGAGATGCCGGTGGCCTCCGCCATCGCCATGAACTGGTCGCCGAGGGTCGCGAGCGCGATCGACATGCCGCCCGAGGCCGATCCGGTGATGCCGGCGAGCACGTTGACCGAGACCGCCACCGAGATCAGCGGGTTGGTCGGGTCGATGTTCACCACCCAGTCCCGGACCATCGTGAAGGCCGGCAGCGACGCGATGACCGCGCCGTAACCGACTTCCGACGAGGTGTTGAACACCGGCAGAAGCGACCCCATCGTGCCCTTGTTGATGCTGTCCTTCAGCGAGACCAGACGGCCGTGGTTCAGCGCGATCAGAAGCACGATGGCCGCGACCAGCGCCACGATGATCGACCAGATTCCGCCGACCGCGCCGATCGTGGTCTCTCCGAATTCCGGCGTGGCGAGATAGGCGGCGTCGATGTTGGGGATGATGGCGTAAGTCATCATCGCGTTCACGACGATGACCAGGATCACCGGAGCCATCGCGATCGCGACGGGCGGCAGATCGGCGTCGGCGGCGAGCGCGCTGTCCGCGTCGGTGCGCGGATGGTCGCCGAAGCCCTCGTTCCGCGCCGTCGCGGCGCGGGCGCGCATGCGCAGCCAGCCGACGCCGCCGAAGAACATGATGAGCCCCGCGAGGACGCCCATGACCGGAGCCGCGAACGGCGTCGTGCCGAAATAGGGCATCGGGATGGCGTTCTGGATCGCCGGCGTTCCGGGCAGGGCGGTCATGGTGAAGGTGAAAGAGCCGAGCGCGATGGTCGCGGGGATCAGACGCTTGGGCACGTCCGCCCGGCGGAACAGGGCGGCGGCGATGGGATAGACCGCGAAGGCGACCACGAACAGCGACACGCCTCCATAGGTGAGGATGCCGCAGGCGAGCGTGATGGCGACGATGGCGTTATGCGCGCCGAGCTTGGAGACGATCCACTCCGCGATGGCGCGGGCCGAGCCGCTGTCGGCCATCACCTTGCCGAAAATCGCCCCGAGCATGAACAGCGGAAAGTAGGTGGTCAGATATCCGCCGAGCGCCTTCATGAACACCTGGGTATACGTCGCGAGGATCGGGATGCCGCCGCTCATCAGAACCGCGAGCAGCGCCAGAAGCGGCGCCAGGATCAGCACGTTGATCCCGCGATACGCGAGATACATCAGCAGACACAGCGACAGAATGATGCCGATCAGGCCCATGACACGTTTCCCCCTCGATGATCCGCGTCTTGACGCGCGGACGGTCGCCCGAGTTCAACGTGACGACTTTCGCGAGTATCGGAAACGCGCGGGTTCCGCGCAATCCCCGGCTTGGAGCTGACGCCTCAGTTCCCGCCCGGCCGCGCCACGAACAGGCCGGCGTCCCGCGCCGCCTGCATCAGCGCCTTGGACTTGTTCACGGTCTCGACGAATTCCGCCTCCGGATCGCTGTCGTAGACCACGCCGCCGCCGGCCTGGACGTAAAGCGTGTCGTCCTTGATCACCGCCGTGCGCAGCGCGATGCAGATGTCCATGTCGCCCTGGGCCGAGAAATATCCCACGCCGCCGCCATAGACGCCGCGCTTTTCGCTCTCCAGCTCGTCGATGATCTCCATCGCCCGCACCTTGGGCGCGCCTGACACCGTGCCCGCCGGCAGACCGGCCAGAAGCGCCGACAGCGCGTCCTGCCCCTCGGCCAGCACCCCGTTCACGTTCGAGACGATGTGCATCACGTGGCTGTACCGCTCGATGATGAACTGCTCGTTGGGATCGACCGTGCCGACCTTCGCCACGCGACCCACGTCGTTGCGCCCCAGATCGAGCAGCATCAGATGCTCGGCCCGCTCCTTCGGGTCGGCCAGAAGCTCCGCCTCGTACGCCGCGTCCCCGGCCGCGTTCGCGCCCCTCGGCCGCGTCCCGGCGATGGGCCGGATCGTCACCCGCTCGCCGGCGACCTGCACCAGGATCTCGGGGCTCGCGCCCACGACCTGGAACTCGCCGAAGTTGAAGTAGAACATGTACGGCGACGGATTGGTCCGCCTAAGCGCCCGGTAGAGCGAGAAAGGCGGCAGATCGAACGGCTGCGCCCAGCGCTGAGAAGGAACCACCTGAAAGATGTCGCCCGCCCGGATGTAGTCCTTGGCGGTCTCGACCATCTCCAGATACCGCGCGTGGCTGGTGTTCGACACCGGCGCGCCTGGGTCCCCGTCCTTCCCCATGTCGCGGGTGGCCATGCTCGGACTGCGGTCGAGATCGCGCACCGCGTCCATCACCCGCTCGGCGGCCTGCGCGTAGGCCGCCCGCGCGCTCAGGCCCGACCCCGCCCAGGCGGGACAGATCACCGTGACCTCGCCCTTCACCCCGTCAACGACCAGCACGACCGACGGCCGCAGCATCACCGCGTCGGGCAGGTCTAACGGATCCGGATTAACGTCCGGCAGATGCTCGACAAGCCGCACCATGTCATAGCCGAGATACCCGAACAGCCCGGCCGACATCGGCGGCAGATCATCGGGCAGGTCGATCCGGCTCTCCTCGATCAGCGCCCGAAGGCTGGCCAGCGGATCGTCGCCGGCATCGGCCCAGCCGTCCGGATCGAACCGCGCCGCGCGGTTGACGCGCGCGCGCCCGCCCCGGCATTCCCAGATCAGGTCCGGCTTCATTCCCATGAACGAATACCGTCCCCGGACTTCGCCCCCCGTGACGCTTTCGAGCAGGAAACTGTCCTTCCGGCCCTCGGTCAGCTTGAGCATCAGGGACACCGGCGTATCGAGATCGGCGACCAGACGCGCCCAGACCAACTGGTTTTCGCCCCGGTCGTATCCCGCCGCGAACGTCTCGAAATCCGGCGAGAGTCTCATGGCGCGGGGCTCACTGAAGCTGGGTGATCGCGGCGTTGATCATGTTCTGGTTGACGCTCACGCCCGCCTCGTCGCGGATGGCCGCCGTATAGAGCGACAGAAGATCCTGCGCCGCCTCCGCTCGGAAGCGCTCGTTCAGGCCCTCGAGGACCTCAGCGTTCTCCTCGGCCGCCGGATCGAACGGCTCGACCGACGTGACAACAGCCAGGATGATGCCGTCCCCGTCCTCGCGGGTGATCGTGGCGCCCTCGTCGAGTTCGAAGACGTCCGCGACCAGTTCGGGCGGCAGGCCCGGAACCACGTCGCTTCGCGTCAGCGGCCCGGCGGACTGCGCCACGGCGCCCAGTCGCCCGGTCAGCGCGCCGAAGGCCAGCCCGCCGTCGAGCTCGGCCGTCCAGGCCTCGGCCCGCTCCTTCAACGCCTCCGCCGTCCGCGCGGCGGTCCAGTCGGCGGCGACGCGGTCGCGCACCTCCGCCAGCGCGATGAGCGCGGGCGGCTCGATCGCGTCCACCCGCAGCGTCACGAGACCGCCGTCTTCGAGCTCGGCCAAATCCGTTTCGAGGCCCTCTTCGGCCCCGGTCGCGAGCGTGACGAAGGCGGGGTCGTCGGCAAGCCCGCCCGCGCTCTGCGTGTTCAGCTCGATCGTGCCGATCCGCATCTCCGTCTCGTCCGCGATCTCCTCGAGCGTGGCGCCGCCCGCCAGCAGGTCGTCGATCCCGGCGGTCGCCTCGAAGATGCGGTCGGTCGCTGCGCGCAGCGCGCGCTCCTCGCGCAACTCCTCGCGCGCCTCCTCGAACGGCGTCACCGTCGCGCCGAGGACCGCGTTGACGCGGTAGATCGAAGGTCCGAGCGCCGTCTCGACCGGCCCGACGATGCCCGGCCCGTCGGCGCCGAACACCGCATCGGCCGCGGCCTCGCCCAGATCGGACGCCGCGACTTCACCCTGATCGGTCTCGGCCGCGCTTAGACCGCGTTCGGCGGCCAGCGCGTCGAAGGTGATCTCGCCCGCGTCGAGCCTGGTCCGCGCGGCGGCGGCCTCCTCCGGCGATCCGAAGCCGATGCGATCGAGAATGCGCCGCTCCGGCGCGCCGAACCGGCCGGGCTCCGCGTCATAGGCGGCGCGAAGCTCCGCCTCCGGCACCTCGATCTCGGCCGCCAGGATCGCCGGCGTCAGCGTCGCGTAGGTGATCCGCCGCGTCTCGGGGCGGGTATACCGCTCAGGATTGGCCGCGTGCTCGGCCGCCAGCTCCGTGTCGGTCGGGGCGGGCACAGGCGTCTCGAGTTGCGATCCGTCGAGACGCGTCCAGTCGATGGACCGCCGCTCGCCGAGAAAATCCAGAACGGTTTCGGCGGCCACGACGGGCAGGGCGGTCGCCGCCTGCACGCTCCCCGCGAGCGTCTCGCGCGTGATCTCACGTCGCAACAACGCCTCGAATCCGGCCGGATCCATGCCGGTGCGCTGCAAAACGAAGGTGTAGGTCTCCCGGTCGAACGCGCCGTCCGGTCCGGCGAAGGCCGGCACGGCCAGCACCTGCTCGCGCACCAGGTCGTCGCCCGCCGAGACCCCGACGCGCGCCGCCTCCTCGTCGAGCGCGGCGTCCGCGACCAGCCGCCCGAGCACCGCGCGGTCGATGCCGAACTGCTGGGCCTCCGCCACGGTCAGGTTCCGCCCGACCTGGGTCGAGATCGCGCGGATCTCCTGATCGACGGATCGGGCGAAGGTCTCGGCCGAGACCTCCTGGTCGCCGACCCGGGCCACGTAGGTCGCGCCGCCGCCGCCCGCGCCGATGCTGAAGCCCGCGAGCCCGACGATGAGGAGGCCTATGATCGCCCAGACGAAAACGCTCGATCGGGTGGCGCGGAAAAAAGTCAGCATGAGACGGCATCATCCCGGAACTACGACATCGCCGGGTTTCTATGTCGCGGGTTCCGCGCCTGCAAGGGAAAGCGGCCGACGCGCCGGTGACGCGACCCGCCCCGGGCTCAATGCGCGGATGGCCCGCCCTGGCCCGCGTCCCGCTCCGCCTTCCGGTCCAGACGCCTGATCGTCATCCGGTCGAAAACGTATCTCAGGTTCGTCATGGCGAAACGGGGCGAGCGATGCCGCAGCGAAAGCCACGCCGACCGGGGCAGCTCCAACAGCCGCGTCGGCTTCGAGGCCTCCGCGATCCGGCTTCGATGCGTCCCGCAGGCGATTTGGAACTGGCACCAGCGCCGGCACTCGGCCTTGCCGGAGAAGTCGACTTTCTCGATGTCCGGAGCGATCGCTTTGAAGCTCGCCAGATCGAGACGATTGGTTTTCAGGCCGTGGCCGTACATCCGCGCCTGCCCGACGCCCTCGCTGTAGTCCGGATCCGTGCTTCCGCCGATACGCCAGAGGACCAGCGGCTCGTCGACATATCCGATCCGCCCGATCGCCGCCGCGCGGAACGGCAGCACCGTATCCTCCACGATCGCGCCTTCCTCGATGGGGCCGAAGCGGTCGAAGATTTCCCGCGACCATCCCGACGACGCGCCGAGGGCGAACATCGGCGCTCGAAGTATCTCGAGCGGCGTCGGATCGTCCACCGTCGCGTATTCCCTGTCGATTCCCGTCCGGCTCCGGACGTTTCCCTCATCATCGATCCGCATGACCTCGGAGAAGACCAGCTTGCTCTCTCCGCCGGAGTCGAGCCAGGCCCGCACGAGACGCTCCGCCCGTGTCGGCAAAGAGACGTCGTCGCCGTCGAACTTCAGGACGAACGCGCCGGTGCTGACCTCCATCAGGCGGTTCACGTTGCCCGAGATCCCCAGGTTCCGCTCGTTGCGGTTGAGGACGATCCGATGCGGGCCCGAATACGCCGCCGCCATCTCCCGCATGATGTCGAAAGTGCGATCCGTGCTGCAATCGTCGGAGAGGACGATCTCCAGCGGCGTCCAGCTTTGCGCGAACGCGCCCTCGACAGCCTCGCGGATGAACCGCTCCTGGTTGAAGCCGAGCACAAGCACGCTGACCAGGGGCCGCTCCGCCGAACCGATCTGGCCACAGTCGTGAGTTTCCATCGAGCTCCGCCTCGTCGAATTCTTGATCTTGAACAAATGAGCATGACAGGCAAGGCTCACCGGCGGGTTAAGGCCTATGAGGCCGCGTGTCTCTGTGAATGCGGGAGAGTTCCTTTGAAGAGACCGATGCCAGGCGCGGGCGGCCCCGACAGTCCGACACCGGAGGCCCGACCATGCGCCTGACCCCGCTCGTGGCCGGTCTTCCCGCGACCGTGCCGTTCGTCGGTCCGGAGGCGCGGGAGCGTCGCGAGGGCGCGCCGTTCCGCGCCCGGCTCGGCGCGAACGAGAGCGTGTTCGGACCCTCGCCGAGGGCAGTCGCGGCGATGGCGCGCGCGGCGGCGGAGGCATGGAAATACGGCGATCCCGAGGCTCACGATCTGCGCGCCGCGCTCGCCGCGCATCACGGCGTCGACGCACGCAACGTCCTCGTCGGCGAGGGCATCGACGGGCTGCTAGGGAACCTCGTGCGGCTGCTCGTCGCGCCGGGGGATCCCGTCGTCTCGTCGCGCGGCTCCTATCCGACCTTCGGCTACCACGTCGCCGGATTCGGGGGCGTGATGCGCCAGGTGCCCTACCGCGCCGACCGCCAGGATCCCGGCGCTTTGCTGGAGGCCGCGCGCGAAACCGGAGCGCGTCTGGTCTATCTCGCCAATCCCGACAACCCGATGGGCGGGTGGTTCGGGGCCGAGGAGATCGCGAACCTCGTCGCCGCGCTGCCCGACGACGCGCTGCTCTGCCTCGACGAGGCCTATGCGGATTTCATGGACGAGAGCGCCCTTCTGCCGCTCGACATGGACGAGGCCCGGGTGATCCGGATGCGCACCTTCTCCAAGGCGCACGGCCTCGCCGGCGCGCGCGTCGGCTACGCGCTCGGCCGGTCGGACCTGATCGCGGCCTTCGACCGCGTGCGCAACCATTTCGGCGTCGGACGGATCTCGCAGGCGGGCGCGCTCGCGGCGCTCGAGGATCGCGCCTGGCTGGCGCGGGTCGTCGCCGACGTGGAGCGGAGCAAGACTCGTCTCGCGTCCATCGCCCGGGCAAACGGGCTCGCGCCGCTGCCCTCCGCGACCAACTTCGTCACGGTGGATTGCCGGCGGGACGGCGACTTCGCGCGACGGGTCCTGGCCGAGCTCGGCGCGCGCGGCGTGTTCGTCCGCATGCCGTTCGTCGCGCCCGAGGATCGCTGCGTCCGCGTCACCACCGGAACGGACGCCGATCTCGACGTGTTCGCGGCCGCGCTTCCGGTCGCCCTGTCCCGCGCGGCGGAACAGGGCTGAGATCGCTCAGGACGTCGCCGGAGCCTCCGGCGCCTGGCTCGCGACATGGCCTTCGAGCGCCTCGCGCAGACGGTCCTCGCGCGTGTGGTCAAGCGAGGTCTGCAGAATTCGCCCGCCCACGCCCTTGAGGCCGTCGAGCACCTTGTCGCCGGTGACCTTCTTGACGAGAACGAACAGCACCGCCTCGCCCTCACCGATCTCGCCCGAGATCTCCTTCATGAACTTGTCGTTCACGCCGATGTCGGTCAACGCGCCGGCGAGCGCGCCGCCAGCCGCGCCGGCGGCGACGCCGACGATCGGGTTGAGGAACAGCACGCCGATAAGCAGGCCCCAGAAACTGCCCCCCGCGGCGCCCGCCGCCGTGGTGTTCATGAGCTGGTTGAGCTTCACTTTCCCGTTTTCCGACTTGGTCGCGATTGCCGCGTCACCCATGTCGATCAGATATTCCTTCTGCATTTCCAGAAGCTTGCCGCGCACCTCCTCGGCTTTTTCCTCCGACGGAAACACAACTGCGATCAAATCGGCCATCTTCGAATTCCCCCAATCCGGACAACCGATCTCACGGATCGGCCCCCAAGTACCTAGATTCGCCCGTCGGCACGGTCAACCGGATCGCGCGCGGTTCCGCCGCGCGCGATCCCGGGGCCTACTGGCAGGCTCCGACCTGGGTGCCCGCCGCCGCTCCGGCGCCGGCGCCCACGGCCGTCGCGATCTGGTTGCCGGTGCCGGAACCGACCTGGTTGCCGATCAGCCCGCCGACCGCCGCTCCGCCGAGCACCTGGCCCGCGCACTCGATCTCGCGGTTCGTTTCCGGGTCGCTCGTGCAGCCCGCGACCGCGAGCGAGGCGATGGCGAAGAAAGTCATTCGGCCGATCATCAATATCTCCTGATTTGATATTGTCTTGCGCGGCGTCGTTACTCTACTCGGCGGCCGTGTCGACGTCCATCGGCGCGGTGGCGACGGGCGTCATGCCGCTGGCTCCCGCGAGGATTCGTCCCGCCGCCGCGACGCCGCCGGCGCGATGCGCGATCCCGAGCGCGCCGAGGCCCGCCTCGATCGACGCCAGCGCGCCCAGCAGCATCACCGGATTGAGATGCCCCATATGGCCGATGCGGAACAGGGAATCCGCGTCGTCGTCCGGTCCCGGCATGCCGACGCCGAGCGTCACGCCCGCCTCGTCGCTGCACCAGCCGCGCAGACGCGTCGCGTCGCCCGGTCCGGTCCGCACCGTGGTGACCGCGCGGCTCCGGGCCGCGGGTTCGGCCACGTTGAGCGCCAGGGCCCCCTCCGCGCCCCAGGCCTCCACGGCTGCCCAGACGGCGCGGGCCTGCGCGTCATGCCGCGCCCAGACGTTCTCCAGGCCCTCCTCCGCGATCATGTCGAGCGCCTCGCGCAGACCGTAAAGGTGATGCGTCGGGGCCGTGCCGCAGAAATGGTCGGCGAACCGCTCCGGCCGCACGCGCGGCCGCCAGTCCCAATACGGGCTTGGAGAGGTCAGCCCGAGGGCCTCGGCCTTTGGCCCGTGAAACGTGAACGCGACGCCGGGCGGCGTCATCAAGCCCTTCTGCGACGCCGCGATCATCACGTCGACACCCCAGGCGTCCATCTCGAACCGGTCGCAGCCGAGACTGGCGATGCAGTCGATCGCCAGAAGCGCGGGATGCCCGGCGGCGTCGAGCGCCGGCCGCAGGGCCCGCACGTCGTTGCGCGCCGAGGTCGCCGTGTCGGTCTCCACGGCCAGAACGGCGCGGATCGATTGATCGCGGTCGGCGCGCAGGCGCTCCTCGACCCGAACCGGATCGATCGCGCCGCGCCAACCGAAATCCATCACCTCCGCGTCGACGCCCATCCGCAGCGCGGTCTCGGCCCAGCCATGCCCGAAACGGCCGTTGACCGCGAAGAGGGCCTTGTCGCCGGGCGCCAGGATGTTCGAGACGGACGCCTCCCAAACCGCGTGGCCGTTGCCGATATAGATCGCGCAGTCGCCTTGCGTGCCGGCGAGCTTGCGCAGGTCTCGCAGCACGGTGGCGGTCAGATCGATCAGCGGCCCGCCATAGATGTCGGGCGCCGCCCGGTGCATCGCGCGCAACACGCGGTCGGGCATGTTCGACGGGCCGGGCATCGACAGC
>Ga0316197_10001984_pt1 | contig 14583 bp, 15 predicted proteins | sample OudBiesiAoxic_MG_FD_204939 | JGI IMG/M metagenome (GOLD analysis project Ga0316197, IMG submission 204939) | Coastal sediment microbial communities from Oude Bieten Haven, Netherlands - site A oxic | ecosystem: Environmental > Aquatic > Marine > Coastal > Sediment | place: Netherlands...
GGGTCATCACGCCGCAGGTCGGCGGCGGCTTCGGCGGCAAGGCCGGCATCCACGCCGAGTACAGCGTGGTCGCGGCTGCGTGTCGGCGCACCGGCAGATCGGTGGTGTGGGTGCCGCCGCGCAGCGACGACATGAAGGCGCTGCCCCACAGCCGTGGCCAGATCCAGTACGCCGAGTTGGGCTGCACGACCGACGGCGACTTCACCGGGCTGAAGGTCCGACTCGTCGGCGATGCCGGTGCGTATCCGAGCGTCGGTGCATTCCTGCCCGGAGGCACGCGTCGAATGGCGCAGGGCACGTACGCGTTCCCGACGATCGAATTCGACGTGGCGGTCGCCGTGACCAACACCACGCCGATGGGCGCCTACCGTGGCGCCGGTCGGCCCGAGGCGACCGCCCTGCTCGAGCGGCTGGTCGACCAGGCGGCACTCGAGTTGGGCATCGATCCGATCGAGATCCGCAAACGCAACTTCCTCGGCGACGACGTGTTCCCGTTCCGCACGCTCACCGGCAACACCTACGACTCGGGCCGCTACAACTTCCCGCTCGATCGGGCGGCGGAAGCGGTTGGCTACGACGAGTTGCGGGCCGAGCAGGCCCGACGCCGCGAAGCCGGCGACGAATCGCTGCTGGGCATCGGCGTCGCGGCATACGTCGAGATCACCGCTGGGGGCGGCGCCGACGTGTTCGGTGCCGTCGAGGTGCACGACGACGGCACCGCGACGATCTATGCCGGAACGCAATCGCACGGGCAGGGTCATCAGACCGCCTACGCGATGTTGGTCGCCGACCAGACCGGCATCGCGGTCGACAAGATCACCTTGGTCGACGGCGACACCGATCGGGTGCGCACCGGTGGAGGGACCGGCGGGTCGCGGTCGCTGCAGCTCGGTGGGTCGGCGGTTCGTGGCGCGACCGAAGCGATGGTCACCAAGGCGAAGCAGCTCGCGGCCCGCATCTTGGAGGCCGATGAAGCCGACATCGTCGTCGACACCGCGACCGGCACGATCGGTGTGGCGGGCGTCCCCGCACAGGCGCTGACCTGGGGCGACCTCGCCACGAAGGCGAGTGAGGTCGGTGAGCAACTCGACGGCGACTTCGACTTCCACCAGGAGGGCGCAACCTTCCCGTTCGGCGCGCACATCGCGGTGGTCGAGGTCGACTCGGTCACGGGCAAGGTGCGGCTCGTCCGCCACGTCGCGGTCGACGACTGTGGCACGGTCCTCGCACCGCTGCTCGTGGAAGGTCAGCAGCACGGTGGCATCGCTGCCGGCGTCGGCCAAGCGCTGTTCGAGGAGGTTCGATTCGACGACGACGGCAACCCGGTGACCTCCAACCTGGCCGACTACGCGATGCCCTCGGCGGCCGAGCTGCCGTCGTTCGAGGTGCACTCCACCGAGACGCCGACGCCGCTCAACCCGCTCGGAGCGAAAGGCATCGGCGAGGCGGCCACGATCGGAGCGACACCCGCGGTGCAGAACGCCGTGATCGACGCGGTCGCCCACCTCGGGGTGCGCCACATCGACCTGCCGTGCACTCCCGAGCGCGTGTGGGCCACGATCCGTGACGCCCGGGCGGGCAGGCTGTCGGACCCGTGGCGCGAACCGCCCGACGTGTTCTCCCGCCTGCGCGCCGATGCCAACGCCCCGTCCGAGGAGGACGCCGCGGGAGCGGCCGCCGCCGACGGCATCTGATGTGACGATGGGTGTCCCACACCAGTCGTCACCCCTCCGACTGGAACGACTACCTACTGGTCGGTAGGGTGGCGGAGGTGAACGAGACCGAGATCCTGCACGAGCTGACGCCCGTCGCGGAAGCGCTCCTCGAGCGTCATCTCGCGACCACGAAGGAGTGGTTCCCCCACGACTACGTGCCGTACTCGCGCGGCCGCGACCACGAGTCCGGCCAACAGTGGAGTCCCGACGACGCCGACCTGGCCGGCCACGAGATCGGCCCCGAGGTGCGCAGCGCCCTGCTGGTCAACCTGCTCACCGAGGACAACCTGCCGTACTACTTCCGATCGGTCGAGCGCATGTTCGGCAAGGACGGCGCCTGGGGCACCTGGGTACGTCGATGGACCGCCGAGGAGGGCCGACACTCGATGGCGATCTACGGCTACCTGATGACCACCCGGGCCATCGATCCGGTCGAGCTCGAGCGCTCGCGCATGGCGCAGGTGTCGGGCGGCGAGACCCCCGACCCGCCGTTGCACGAAGGGTTCATCTACCTCGCACTGCAGGAGCTGGCCACACGCATCTCGCACCGCAACACCGGCGCCCTGCTCGGCGACCCGGTCGGCTACGAGGTGATGAAGCGCGTCGGCAGCGACGAGAACCTCCACCAGCTCTTCTACCGAGACCTCGCCGCCGCGGCGATCGAGGCCGACCCGAACACGATGATGGTCGCGATGGAGAAGCAGGTCCGCAGCTTCGCGATGCCGGGCACCGGCATCCCCGACTTCGATCGCCACGCCGCGCTGATCGCCAAGGCCGGCATCTACGACCTCCAGATCCATCACGAGCAGATCCTCGTGCCCGTCGTGCTGCGCCAGTGGAGCGCCGACAAGATCACCGGCCTGTCCGGTGAGGGCGCCGCCGCGCAGGAGAAGTTGATGAAGCGCCTCGCCACCAGCGAGAAGGTCGCCAAGCGCTTCGCCGACAAGCGCGACGCCGCCATGGCGTCTGCCTGAGCTTCGCGGACACACCCTCCCCGGCCCGGTCTGCGTGAGCAACCACCTGCTGCCCACCCCCACCTCCGACGCCGTCGAGTGGGTCGAGGCGCACCTCGGACATCTCACCGCCGAGGACGAGGTCAGCGCGTCGCCTCGTTTCAGGGGCACACAGGCCGCAGCAGACGCAGCCCTCGCCGCACTCGACATCGCCGGCTACGCACGTCGCCGCAACGAGGTGCTGCCCGAATCGCAGCGAGGAGCGACCGCGCTGTCGCCCTACATCCGCCACGGTCTGCTGTCGTTGCCGCAGGTCTCCGCGGCGGTCGGGACCGCGCCGAGCAAGGATCGCCAGAAGTTCCGTGACGAGTTGATGTGGCAGGAGTACGCCCGCCACGTCCACGCCCGGCTCGGTGCCCGCACCGGACGTGCACTGCGATTCGAACCGCGACACAGCGCCGATCCGGCTGACTCCGACCCGTGGGATCGATCGATGGCGTGCATCGATGCGACCGTCGGTGAGCTCGAACGCGACGGGTGGCTGGTCAATCAGACCCGGATGTGGCTGGCGTCGCAGTGGTCGGTTCGCCACGGCGCCGAGTGGGGCGTCGGTGAGGACCGGTTCTTCACCCACCTGCTCGACGGGTCGCGTGCAGCGAATCGGCTCGGCTGGCAGTGGACGATCGGCGCGGGAACCGGCAAGCCATACGGCTTCAGCCGATGGCAGGTCGAGAAGCGGGCGCCGGAACTGTGCGCGGGATGCTCCCGCCGGAAGGACTGCCCCATCGAGGACTGGCCGGCCGAGCGCACACTGGCCGCAGCCCCGGACGAGCCGCGGCTCGACAGCGACTCCGACCCGGCCGCCACCGCCGGACCGATCGATGTGGTCAGCACCGGCGACGCGGAAGCAGTCTGGCTGACCGCGGAGAGCCTCGGCGACGACGATCCAGCGCTCGAGGCCCATCCCGACCTACCCGTGGTGTTCGTGTTCGACGAACCCCTGCTGGCGCGACTGCGGTTGTCGTCGAAACGACTCGTGTTCCTCACCGAACGTCTCGCCGAACTCGCCCAGACGCGCACGATCGAAGCCCACCTCGGCGACCCGGCCGAAGTCCTCGCCGGTCGGGCACTCGCCACCACGTTCACGCCCGTGCCGAAGGCACGCCGACTCCGCGCGAGCCTCGACGTGGTCGACCTCCACCCCTGGCCCTGGTTGCGCCGACCCACCGGCGGTTCGCTCCGCAGCTTCTCGGCGTGGCGCCGAGCCCATTGAGCCGACACACTTCGCCCATGGCTCGACTCTTCGTGGCGATCTGGCCGACCGACGATGTGCTCGACCGACTCGCCGACGTCGAACGCCCGAAGGACCAGGGCGTCAAGTGGGTGCCGCAGGAGAACCTGCACATCACGCTGCGCTTCCTCGGTGATGCCGATGAAGACGAGGTCGCGGCACGACTCGACGAAGCGCTGCTGCCTGCAGCGACAGCCGTGGTCGGTCCGGCGTTCGACCTGCTCGGCGAGCGGTCGCTGATCTCACCGGTGGCCGGCGTCGACGAACTGGCCGACGTGGTCCGTCGGGCGCTGCGCGGCCTGGGCACCGAGCCCGAACGGAAACGATTCCAGGGTCACATCACGGTGGCGCGTCTGGCCCGCAGGGCTCGACCGCACCGCAGCGCCGGGCGTCGGTTCGATGCCACCTTCGACGTCACCGAGATCGCTCTCGTCGCGAGCACGCTCACCGACGCCGGCGCCGTCTACGACACGGTTGCCACCTGGCCGACCCACTGAACCGTTACTCGTGGTGTCTGACACCATGAGTAACTGTGAGTCGAGAGCGGATCTCCCAGGGAAGCGACTTCGAGCAGACGATCGGGTACTCGCGTGCGGTCGTCGACGGGCGGTGGGTGTTCGTCGCCGGGACCACCGGGTTCGACTACACGACGATGACGATCTCCGACGACATCGTCGACCAAGTGGAGCAGGCACTGGCCAACATCGATGATGCGCTGCTGCGAGCGGGTTCAGGTGCCGCCGACGTCGTGCGGGTGCGCTATCTGCTTCCCGATGCCAGCGACTTCGAGGCGTGTTGGCCATCGCTGCGGCGCTACTTCGACGACGCCCGGCCGGCCGCGACGATGATGGTCGTCGGCCTCCAGGACCCGCGCATGAAGATCGAGATCGAGGTCACCGCCCTCAAGCCCGAGGACTGACGTGTTACTCATGGTGTCTGACACCATGAGTAACACGTCGAGCTGCTACGACTTGCGCATGGGGGATCTACTCACCGCGCTCGCCGCGGCGCAACCGGACAAGACCGCGATCATCGATGACCGGACCGGGGTGACCGGCACCGAGGACGTCCGCACATGCACCTACGCCGAGTTCGAGGATCGCGCCAACCAGCTGGCCCACGTGCTCGACGGCCTCGGCGTCGGACCGGGCGACAAGGTCGTGTGGTGCGGGCAGAACTCGACGGGCATCTTGGAGTTGACCAGCGCGTCACGCAAGATCGGCTCCACCGCCGTACCCCTCAACTACCGGCTGTCGGACGAGGAGGCGGCGTACGTCATCGACCACTGCGACGCGTCGACGGTGTACATCGACGCCGAGTTCGCCGACCTCGTCCGGCGCGTCCCACCCGAGATCCCCAAGGTCACCAACGTGCTGGTGTTCGACGGTGATGCACCCGACGGGACGACCGCCGTTGATCCACTGATCGCGGCAGCGTCGGCCGCCACGTTCGATCGACCCGACGTCGACGAGGGCGGCGCCACGATGACCTACACGTCGGGAACCACCGGCAAGCCGAAGGGCGCGTACCGACGCACCGCCGCCGATCCCCGAGCAGGCGCCGCGCTGATGCAGCACATCGGGTATCGACCCGACGACATCTACCTCACGACCGGACCGCTCTACCACTCGGGTCCGGGCGGGTTCGCGGCGAGCGCGATCGCGATGGGCCAGACCGTCGTGCTACAGCGCAAGTTCGATCCCGAGGACTGGTTGCGGATCCTGCAGACGCATCGTGCGACGTCGACCTTCTCGGCACCGACGCCGATCCGGATGATCTGCAACGTGCCCGACGAGGTCAAGGCCGAGTACGACACCTCGTCGATGCGGGTGATGATCGCCAACGCAGCTCCGTGGAGCTTCGCGCTCAAGCAGCAGTACGTCGCCGACTTCCCGCCCGAGTCGCTGTTCGAGATCTACGGATCGACCGAGCTGGGCGTGAACACGGTGCTGCGACCCGAGGACCAGATGCGCAAGCCGGGATCGTGCGGCAAGGAAGCACCGATGGTCGAGATCCGGCTGTACGACGAGCTCGGCAACATCGTCGAGGGCACCGGCCCGGACGCGACCGGCGAGGTGTTCGTGCGGTCGACGGCGGTGTTCGCCGACTACTACAAACAGCACGACAAGTTCGAAGAAGACCATCGCGACGGGTTCCAGACCGTCGGCGACATCGCCTACCGCGACGACGAGGGCTTCATCTACATCTGCGACCGCAAGAAGGACATGATCATCTCGGGCGGGATGAACATCTATCCGGCCGAAATCGAGGCCGCGCTCGAGTCGCACCCCGACATCTACGAGGCAGCGGTGTTCGGCATCCCGAGCGACGACTGGGGTGAGCTGGTGCACGCCGTCGTGGTGAAGCGACCCGGGTCCGATCTCGACGATGACGGCGTCAAGGCGCACTCGCGTGAGCACCTGGCGAGCTACAAGATCCCCCGCTCGATCTCGTGGATCGACGAACTCCCCAAAACCGGGTCCGGCAAGATCCTCAAACGCGACCTCCGCAAGCCCTACTGGGAAGGCCGCTCCAGCAACGTGTGACGAATGGTGTCAGACACCAATCGTTACATTGCGGGCCATGAATCACGAGTTGCGCGACGGTTGGCGCGAGCAGCCACATCCGCGACGGCTCGCCGAGCAGCACCCGCACCGAGCAGAGATCCTGCGGCGCCACGACGAAGCGATCGAACGCCACCTGCCGGTGTACGCCGACCCGGTGAGCGGATTCAGCGTGTTCACCGCCGAGTTCCTCGCGTCCCGCGGCCACTGCTGCGAGAGCGGCTGCCGTCACTGCCCGTTCGTCGACTGAAACCGTGACGCACGGTCTCGGCTCCCGGACGTAACGTCGTGCGATGTTGATCCCCGACGTGGTCCGCAACCGGGCGATCAGCGAGGGACACGCCGCCTGGGTCGACGAATTGCCCGAGATCGTCGATGCACTCGAACGCGACTGGTCGATCGAAGTCGGTCGAGCGTACGACGAGGGGACCGAGGCCTTCGTCGCCGACGCCGTGCTCGCCGACGGGACGCCGGGGGTGCTCAAGGTGCTCGTGCCGCGCCGGGGCGGTGGATTCGATGATCACGAAGCAACGGTGCTCCGTCTCGCAGCCGGCGAGGGCTGCCCGACCCTGTACCGCGTCGACCCTGCCCGGGGGGCGCTGTTGATGGAACGGCTGGGGCCGTCGATGTTCGCACTGGCGCTGCCCTACGAGCAGCGCCTGCCGGCACTGTGCGATGCCGCTGCGAGGATCTGGCGGCCGGCCCCCGAGGCCGACCTCCCGACGACCGCAGCGAAAGCGGCCTGGTTGATCGAATTCGTGACCACGCGGTGGGAGGCGCTCGGCCGCCCGTGCGCCGCGCGGACGATCGACCACGCCGTCGCATGCGGCCAGCAGCGGCTGGCAGCCGTCCAGGCCGAGCGGCCGCTCCTGCTCCACGGCGACGTCCACCAGTGGAACGCCCTCGAGGCCGGCGACGAGTTCAAGCTCGTCGACCCCGACGGCCTCGTCGGCGACGCCGAGTACGACCTCGGCGTGATCCTGCGCGAAGACCCCGACGAACCGCTCGCCGCGGATCCGCTGGCAACGGCGCGATGGATGGCCGACCGGTACGACCTCGACGCCACCGCGATCTGGGAGTGGGCGGTGATCGAACGGGTCTCGACCGGGCTGGTCGCCACCGAGATCGATCTCCAACCCGTCGGACGCGAGCTCCTTGCGTTCGCCGACCGATTGGCGGTCACGTCCGGCCGCGGATGATCAGGCAGAACGGCACGATGCGGGTGTCGGCGACCTCGGGGTGGGCCGCGGCGGTCGCGGCGTCGGCAACGGGTTCGGCCAGCTGCTCGATCGTGAAGCCGGCGGCGATCACCAGGTTGACCCAGCTCGACACGGTGCGACGGCTCCAGGTGATCGTGAAGGGTTCGTGCCGCTCGAGCATCTCCGCCGGCGCAGCCCCGAAGACCCACCGATCGACCATCTGGCCCTCGTCGAAGTAACCACCGATCGCCAGCATCGAACGGTCGCCGTCCTCGTCGTCGATCCAACGTCGTCGGGGAACCGAGCTGACGGGGTGGGTGATCGAGAACTGCAACCAGCCACCGGGGCGGACCACCCGTGCAACCTCGGCGATCGTCGCGGCCGGGTCGGGCATGTCCATCACGCTCATGAAGGCGGTGGCGGCGTCGAATGCTGCGTCAGGGAACGGCAGCGTCGTTCCGTCGGCGAGGAGATGGTCGATCGAGGTCTCCGCATCACGCGCCGCACGGACGAAGGTCTCCGACACGTCGAGGGCGGTCAGCCGAGCGCCATGCTCGCGGAGCAGGCGGGTGTTGTTGCCCTCGCCGCAGCCGACATCGAGGACTCGCAGGCCATCCACCGGCGGGAGCACCTCGAGGAAACCTGGCGTGTTGACCAGATCCCGATACCGATCGGCGCCCGCGCGACTCATCTCGATCCACGCCGGGGCGTTGGCCTCCCATTCGGCTGCGCTGTGCGTCTCCCCCATGACCGCAGCATGTCACCGCTCACGGGTTCAGTGGAGGCAGAACTCGTTGCCCTCGGGGTCGAGCATCGTGATCCAGTGGCCTTCGGGCTCGTCGAACTCGCCGACGTGGGTTGCGCCCAGCGCCACCAACTCCGCGGCTCGGGCGTGGAGTTCGGACGGGTCGACGTGCACGTCGAGGTGCATGCGATTCTTCGCCGTCTTCGCCTCGGGCACCTTCAGGAAGAACACCCGGGGCCCCACACCGTCGGGGTCGACGATCGCGAACGCACGGTCGGGATCCGATTGATCGATGCCGAACGCGGTGAGGGCGGCCTCCCACGTGTCGAAACCCGGCGGTGGCGGCTGCTCGACGTAGCCGAGGACCTCGCACCAGAACTCGGCGAGCCGGCGTGGAGCAGCAGCGTCGACGGTGATCTGAATTGCTCGTGCCATCGCACCATCATGGCCCACCGATCGCGAGGCCGCAGACGGTCTTCGAGGCGTCGGCGTACCCCGAGCGGGTCCGAGCGCGTAGGTTCGACGGTATGGCCTCCGCGAATGCCGCCGTCGAGATGCTCTTGAAGTCGCCGCTGCACCGCGTGATGTCGGGCAAGCTGGTGCTGCTCCGATACCAAGGCGAGCAGTCGGGCACCGAGTACACCCTGCCGGTGCAGTACGCCGACACGCATCATGGTGTCGTCGTGATGGTCGGCAAGCCGGACACGAAGACGTGGTGGCGAAACTTCACCACGACCGGCCAGGTGCAAGTGCTGCTGGCGGGCACATGGGTCGCGATGACCGCACACGCCCTGGTCGGATCGGTCGACCCCGACGCGGTCACGCCGTTGCTGCGGTCGTACGCGGCACGTTTCCCGAACGTCGTGAAGTCGCTCGAGGGCGCCACGCTGGAGGAGCGCGTCGACAACGCCGTCGTCGTGTGGCTCCGACCGGCCGCCTGATGCCACCGCCGCGTCCGGTCATCGAGATCCTGGCGCTCGACGTCGACGGCGTGCTGCTCGACCCCGACCGCCACGGCGCCGGCAACTGGTCAAACGAGCTGGAGGCACGGTTCGGTATCACGCAGCCGCAACTGCGCGAAGCGTTCTTCACCCAATCGTGGGACGACATCATCAACGGACGTCGTCCAATCGAAGGCGGCCTCGCCGAAGCGCTGGAGCTGATCGACAGCGAGGCGTCTGTCGACGACGTGCTCGAGTGCTGGTTCGACGCCGACTTCGCCGTCATCGACCGAGCCGTCGCGTTCGCCCGACACGCCACCGACCTCGGCGTCAGGGTGGTGCTGGCCACCAACCAGGAGCACCGCCGGGCCGCGTACCTCCGCCGACACCTCGGCGCCGAAGTCGAGCTGAGCGACGTCATCTACTCCGCCGACCTCGGGTTCCAGAAACACGACCCGGCCTTCTTCGAACTCGCATCCGCCCGACTGAACGTCGCACGGGATCGCCGATCGAGTGTGCTGTTCGTCGACGACGTGCACCACAACGTCGACGTCGCCCATGCGGCCGGCTGGCAGGCGATCCACGCGCCGCCCGGCGGCGATTGGATCGACGACGCCGAGGCGCTGCTCGACGTCGTCAGCTGACAACCCGCGCATCACTCGTCACGACGGACGGACGGTGATCACGGTCTTTCCCCAACCACGACCGGATTCGATCGCCCGGATGGCGTCGGCGGTCTCGGCGAAGGTGGCGCGCCGGCCGATCGCCGGGACGACATCGCCGGAAGCGAGGAGCTCGACCAGCGGGTCGATGAAGGTACGACTCTCGCTGCTGATGAAGAAGGTCAGCCGCTGACGGACGAACACCGACAGCGCCACCGCTCGCAGGTTGCGGCCGACACCACCCGTGAAACGCCCGCCGGTCTCGGCGCCGACGATCACGTACGTCCCCCGCTCGGTGAGAACGCGACGCAACTTGCGCAGTGGGGCACGTCCGCCGGTGTCGATGATCAGGTCGAAGCGCTCGTCGAGGTCGGTGACGTCGGTCGTGGTGTAGTCGACCACGTCGTCGGCGCCGAGCGAGCGCACGACGTCGAGCTTCGACGTGCTGGCGACACCGGTGACCGAGGCACCGAGGGCCCTGGCGATCTGCACCGCGAACGACCCGACGCCACCTGACGCCCCGATCACCATCACGCGCTGGCCGGCCTCGACGCCGCCCACCTTCGTGAGGGCTTGGAGGGCGGTGATGCCCGAGATCGTCGACACTGCGGCCTGTTCGAAGGTCAGCTCGACGGGCTTGTGCACGACCTTGGCGGCATCGGCGACCGCGTACTCAGCGAACGATCCGGCGGCGATGCCCATCACCTCGTCGCCGATGTCGAACTCGTCGACCGACGTTCCGACGGCGACGACGCGGCCGGCGACGTCCATGCCGATCACCGGGTTCTTGGGGGCGAACACGCCGAAACCGGCCAGGCGCACGAGGTAGGGCGTCCCCGACATCAGATGGCTGACACCACGATCGAGGCCGGCGGCGACGACCTCGATCAGCACCTGGTCGGCACCGATCGACGGCACCGCAATCCGCTCGATGTCGAGCGTGTCGGCCGAGCCGTAGCGACGCTGGACAACGGCCTCCATCGTGGTGGTGGTGGTGCTTGTGCTGGTGCTGGTCATGGAATTCTCCCTCAGGCTGATTCGTACTATGTACGGTTCGGTTGACGACCTTATCCGTACTTAGTACGGTGCACAAGCATGAGGTCGAGAATTCTCCGATGAGCACCACCGAGGACTCCCCGAAGCGGGAGCGATTGACTGCCGAGCGCGTGCTCGCCGGCGCGCTCGCGCTGGCTGACGAGATCGGCATCGACGATCTCACGATCCGACGCCTCGCCGACGCGCTCGACGTGAAACCGATGACGATCTATCACCACGTGGCCAACAAGGAGGCGATCATCGACGGCATGGTCGATCTGGTCTTCGCCGAGATCGAACTCCCGGACCCCGGCCTCGACTGGAGGACGGCGATCCGGCATCGATGCGCATCGGCCCGCGGCGTCCTGGCAGGCCATCGCTGGGCGGCGCCCTACATGGAGTCGCGCACGAACCCCGGCCCTGCCACGCTCACCCACCACGATGCGGTACTCGGTTGCCTGCGGCGCGCCCTCTCGATCGAGATGACCGCCCATGCCTACGCACTGCTCGACGCCTACGTCTACGGCTTCGCCCTCCAGGAAGCCACGCTGCCCGCCACCGGCGGCGAGGAGATGGCCGAGTTGGCCGGCGCCATGGCCGAGCAGTTCCCCGCCGACTGCTATCCACATCTCGCCGAGTTCACCGCCGAGCACGTGTTGCAGCCCGGCTACGACTTCACGAGCGAGTTCGACTTCGGGCTCGACCTCCTCCTCGACGGCCTCGAGCGCGCCGCAGCCCACGCCTGAGAACGGCCCCACACAGCCCGAAACGCGGGGAGGCGATGAGCGAAGTTGTCGTATGAGGTCATTTCACTCATCGCTCGTGGCGCTTCGCGTGTGGCCCCCTACGGTGATTCCCATGGACACCACGGGGGTCGTCGAGCGGGTGGAGCACATCTCCGCCGTACGTTCGCACCGTGCTGCCGGTGTCGACGTCTTGACGTCCGGACTCGTGTCGATCCGCGAAGTGCAGGCCTGGTGTGACGCTCAACATGCCGCCATCGTGCGCTCGTTGAAGGCCGTCGACTCCTTCGCCGAGAAGACGGTGGCCCAGGCCGCCAAGCACTCCCTGGGCAACGCCGCGAAGTCCACCGAACGGTCCGACACCCTGGGCCGGACCCCGAAGCTCGCGGACGCGCTCGACGATGGTGCGATCACCGCCGCACACGTCGACGCCGTCACTCGAGCCTCGAAGCAGCTCGACGGATCCGCGCGCGACGCCTTCATCGGCCGCGCCGATCTGCTCGCCGACATCGCACGAGCCGGCACCGTCGACGAGTTCGCCCGCCGCTTGGACCTCGAATCCAAACGCCTCCAGGAAGACGACGGCATCGACCGGCTGGCACGCCAACGCCGCAACGCCCGAGCGAGATCGTGGGTCGACCCCGACGGCATGTGGAACCTGGCCACGAAATTCGACCCGGTCACCGGCGTCAAGGTCGCAGCGCGCATCGACCAGATGGTCCAGGCCGTCTTCGGCGAGCACGTCCCCGACGAGTGCCCGGACGACCCGATCGAGAAGCAACGGTACCTCGCCGCCCAAGCCGTCGCCCGACTGTTGCTCGACGACGACCGACGTGGGCCACGACCGTCACGACCAGGGCCCGGCAAGCCCGAGTTCGTGGCCGTCATCGACGCCGACGCCCCGGGCCAGGACGGACCGGTGGTCGAGTTCTCGATCCCGGTCGAGATCCCCGCCCGCATCCTCGCCGACCTCGCCGGCACCGCCGACATTCACACCGTCGTCGTCCGCAACGGTGTCGTGCTCCACGCACCCGGCGAACTCGACCTCGGACGCACCACCCGCCTCGCCAACCGGGCCCAACGACGGGCACTCCGCGGGCTCTACTCGTCGTGTTCGATCCCGGGCTGCGCCGTCGGTTACGACCGATGCAAACTCCACCACATCATCTGGTGGAGCAACGGCGGCCGCACCGATCTCGCCAACCTGCTGCCCGTGTGTTCACGCCATCACACCAGGATCCACAACGACGGCTGGATCATCGAACTCGGACCCCACCGAGAGCTCACCCTCACCCTCCCCGACGGCAGCATCCACACCACCGGACCACCCGGGCGGCGACAACCCGCCGCCTGAGCCCTGCCGGGCCGGGCAGCCAGGTACTCCGCACGAAACAGCAACGATCTCGGGCAGGGCATCGCCGTCAGGCGTCGGCGATGGTGGCCAGGCCGTCGACGAACTCGTAGCGGTCGAGTCCGGCGAGTTGACGCGGATCCAATCGGATCTTCGCCGAGCGCGATCCGGCACCCACCACCACGCGCTCGCGGTCGAGCACCCGCGCGTCGAGCCACACGTCGAGACCATCGGGAAGCCCGAAGATCGTGACGCCGCCGATCTCCTGGCCGGTGAGCTCACGGGTGACCTCCGACGGGGCAAAGCTCAGCTTGCGCACCCCGAGCTTGCGTCGCACGGCACCGTTGACGTCGAGGCGAGTGTGCGCCAACGCCACGCACACGACCTGATGCCCCTCCGGCTTCTTCGACGCGACCAGGATGGCATTCGCCGAGTCCTCGGGAGCGACCCCGTACGCCTCACAGAACGCAGCGGTGTCGGCCAGGTCAGGATCGCAGTCCATCACCTCGTACTCGAGCCCGAGCCGATCGAGGTCGGCGACGACATCAGGGTGCACGGTCACGGAGCATCTCCTTCGATGAAGGCCGGTTGCAGGGCGTCGACCGGTTCGGCGACCCCGATGCCCGCAGACGCACGGGAGTCGGATGCCAGCGCCACTCGCACAGCGCCGACCGCTCGCCGACCGAGCGTGTCGAGCTGCAACGCGACCCACAGCAGGCCGAGCGCCACGATGCCGTCGAGCCACCAATGGTGTCCGGTCGCCGCGATCACCAGCATCGTGAGCACCAGGTGCACCATGCCGATCCAGCGCCAACGACTGGTGCTCGCTGCCAGTGCGCCGAACGCGACCACGGCGGCCCACGCCACGTGCAGCGACGGCATCGCCGCGAACTGCGACGACACGCCGGTGCCGGCTTCGCCGTACACGTCGATGCCATAGATCACCGACATGTCGACGTAGCCGAGTTCGGTGAGAAAGCGCGGCGGTGCCACCTTGACGAAGCGGATGAACAGGCAGAACGCGGTGAGGATCGCCAGCGCGTTGCGCCAGTGCGGATACACGTCGCGGTGGCGGGCGTACAGCCACACGAGGAAGATGATGATCCCCGGCACGTGCGCAACCGCGTAGTAGTACGACGAGAACCAGGCCAGCCAACCGTGGTCGAGCACGAACTGCTGCAGCGACAGTTCGCTCGGCAATCGCATCCACTCCTGCACCGCCACGATGTCGTAGGCCCGGTCGATCGCGCCGTCGGCTTGGGTGAGCGGAAGGTTCTTGGCCATCCGCCAGATCGAGTACAGCGACGCCACGATCGCGAACTCGAGCGCCGCCGGCCCGACGATGTCACCGAGCCGACTCGGCCGGGAGCGTCGCAGCGCCAGC
>Ga0316197_10001985_pt1 | contig 14579 bp, 15 predicted proteins | sample OudBiesiAoxic_MG_FD_204939 | JGI IMG/M metagenome (GOLD analysis project Ga0316197, IMG submission 204939) | Coastal sediment microbial communities from Oude Bieten Haven, Netherlands - site A oxic | ecosystem: Environmental > Aquatic > Marine > Coastal > Sediment | place: Netherlands...
AGTTGTATCAGGCGCTTGAAGCTCTTCCGGATGTCTGCATAGCGCTGCAGGATGTCGTCCAGGTTGTAGTATAAGAAACGGTATTGGTACATTTCTTCCAGTACCACGTACAGGTAGTACCAGTTGTTCTCCACCTGGCCTTTGCCTTCGCTGAGTGGCTGTTCTATGGGTGCGGTGAGCGTGCTCCCCAGCGCCAGTTCGTACTGGTGGAACAGTTCAGCGATAATCTGGTCCTTGCCCTTGAAATGGTAATACAGGTTACCCGGGCTGATATCCATTTCGTTAGCGATATCTATCGTGGTGGTATGGGCTTCCCCTTCTCCATTGAACAGCGCCAGGCTGGTCTCCAGAATACGGTCCCTCGTTTTCATTAGCCCGCGCTATCAGGTCGTTTTGCGCCGCCCTGTTGCCGACTTTTTACGGGTCGTTTTGGCCGCTGGTTTTGCTTTGGCGGACTTGGCAGCAGCGGCTTTTTTGCGCGGGGCACTCGCAGATTTGGCAGGCTTTTTATCCGTTACTCCATGCTCAGCCAGTGCCTTGGTCAGCTTGTCGACCTTGCGGGTCAGCAGGTCTACTTTCTTTTGCAGGGCGGCGATATCTTCAATACGTGCTGGACGTTGCATGTGGAAGTTTTCCCTCACCCGGTTGATGCGTTGCTCGACTGAGCTCTTGGCTGTTGTGCTGGCCTCCAGGGCGCTGCGAGCGTCCTCTTCCAGGGCGCTGCCTGCCTTGACCAGTTCGCGAAACAGTTTGGGTGGCTCCATGGCTCTTTCCAGGCGGCCCTGGGCCTCATCCACGGCCTTGCCGTAGGCGCCTACTCCAGCCAGCCAGATGTTCTTTGCAATTTCACCGGCCTTGTCTGTCACCTTGTTCTTTTCATCACTCATACTGTCTGCCCTCGGCAATGCCCGTAATCATTGGCGTACTAGACGGGACAGACCATTAAACCAGATTGGTGAACAAAAAAAAGGGGCCACAATGTGGCCCCCAAAAATTTCCCCTAAACCGGGGACAGGTAATCCTGGATGGGATTCGTTTACGCGGCAGCTTTCAGGCCTACAGTGTCCTTCAGGTCTTCAATGCGTGCCTTGACTTTCTTCAGCTGCTTGTCCAGCTGCTTGCGGTCAGTCAGGTTGTCCAGTTCCAGCTTGGGCAGGTCAATGTCCTTGAGAGCGACTTTCGCATCTTTCTCTACTTTCTTGCCACGCTTGACCAGTTCCTTGTAAAGCTTTTCAGCCTGCTTGCGGCGGCTTTCCATGCGGTCCTGGATGGTGTTGTACCGCTCCTGTGCCTGGTCAAAAGCCTTGCCGTAGAAGCCGAGGCCAACCAAAAATGCATTGCGACCAGCTTCCTGCGCTTTTACCGCGAATTCGGGGGTGGTGTTCTTGGCAGCCGGCTTGCGCTTGGCAGCGGGCTTACGCTTGGCGACCGGCTTGCGCTTGGCAGCAGCCTTACGCTTGGGTGCAGATGCTACTTTGGATACTTCGGCCATGATTCAACTCCTTGGTGGTGTGTGCTGGCGTATGTTCGCCAGATGGGGAGCACGATACGGAAATTGTTTAGAATAAACATACTAGAAAACAGCTTAATTATGCCGGCAGCGTGCGCCGTATGAGGTGGCGCGCCAGAAACCTCTGCCGGTGCCCCGTGTGCTTACCTGGCGCGGGGTCCCGCTGCCACAATCGCCTCGGATACATCAAAATGGACAATGTTGTCCTGAAACAGGGTGGCAAGGCTGTTTGCCTGGGCGTCATACGCTTTGTTATCACCCCAGCTCGCCCGGGGATCGACATACTTCTGGTCAACGCCGGGGATTGAAGTCGGAAAATCGAGGTTGAGAATATCCAGGTGTGCGGTGGGCAAGTCCAGCAGGGCGCCACTCTGCGCCGCGGCCACCACGGCCCGGGTGACGGGAATGGGAAAGCGGGCTCCGGAACCGCCGGGAGCACCGGAGCCGCCGGTCCAGCCGGTGTTCACAAGGTAGACCTGGCTACCGAAGTCAGCGATGCGCCTCATCAACAGCTCAGCATAGTCTGCCGCCGGCCGTGGCATGAAGGGTGCGCCAAAGCAGGTCGAAAAAGTGGGGTGCACACCGGCCTCCGCGCCCAGCTCGGTAGAACCCACCCTGGCGGTGTAGCCGCTGAGAAAATGAAAGGCGGCGGCTTCCTTGGACAGTATCGACAGGGGCGGCAGAACGCCCGACACGTCACAGGTCAGGAAAATCACGCAGCCGGGTTCACCGCCGGCATTGTCCTGTGTGCGCTTGGCGACATGTTCCAGCGGGTAGCAGCATCGCCCGTTCTCCGTGAGGCTGGTATCGCTGTAGTCGGCGTGTCTTTGCTCGTCCAGCACCACGTTTTCTATGATCGCGCCGAAAGAGATGGCATCCCATATCACCGGCTCATTTTGCTGGCTCAGGTCAATGGTTTTGGCGTAACACCCGCCTTCCAGGTTGAAAACCGAGCCCTTGGCCCAGCCGTGTTCGTCATCTCCGATCAGGTAGCGATCGGGGTCCGCGGACAGTGTGGTCTTGCCGGTGCCGGAGAGGCCGAAAAACAGGGTGGTGTCGCCGGCTTCTCCGACGTTCGCGCTGCAGTGCATGGGCATGACGTCTTTTTCGGGCAGCAGGAAATTCTGCACGGAGAACATCGCTTTCTTCATCTCGCCGGCATAGCTCATGCCCGCCAGCAGCACCTTGCGCTGGGCAAAGTTTATGATGACCACGCCGTCAGAATGGGTGCCGTCACGCTCGGGCTCACAGATAAAGCTTGCCACATTGAGCACTTGCCATTCCGGTTTGCGGGCGGGGTTGTACGCGCCGGGGCGAACGAACATGTTTTGGCCGAACAGGGCCTGCCAGGCGGTTTCGGTGATAATTTTCACCGGCAGGTAGTGGTCGTTGTGATCGCCCACGTGCAGTTCACAGACAAAGCTGTCGCGGGTGTCAAGGTAGCATTCCACCCGGTCCCATAAGTCATCGAACCGGTCGCTATCGAAGGCCCGGTTTACAGGTCCCCAGTTAATGCTGTCAGAAGTGCCTGGCTCCATGACGATAAACCGGTCAGCCGGTGAGCGGCCGGTGCGTGCACCGGTGGTAACCAGCAGCGCGCCTGTATCGGCGAGAGTACCCTCGCCGCGTTTGATAGATTCTTCCACCAGCTGCGACGCCGTCAGGTCAGCAAATACCCGGGCGGTCTGGATTTCAACGGTCATGATCTGTCCTGTAATTGGGCAACCGGGGCCCTCTGGCCGGTTGGCAATAGCAAGTGTAGCTGCTCTGTCTCAAGGGGCGGCAATTATGTCAGAGTCATTAACTATTGCGAAGAATACTGGTTATCGATTCGGCGAATGTCGACCAAGCGTCAATCAATGAAGAATCTTGGGCGGGTCGTCACCCAGCAGGTCCTGCAGGTCCTCGCGCTGGTATCGGTATTGCTGGTTACAGAACTCGCAATCCATTGTGATACAGCCCATTTCCTGCAGCAGCTCCTCGAGCTCATTCACCGCTATGGCGGAGAGGGCCCGCAGGGTGCGCTCACGTGAACAACTGCAATAGAAACCTATTCCGGTCGGTGCGAACAGGCGCAGCGTATCCTCGTGATAGAGGCGGAACAGCAGCGACTCAGCGCTGAGCTCCAGTAGTTCCTGCGGCTCTATGGTCGCGGCGAGCGTGCACGCGTGTTGCCACTGTTGTTCGCGCGCGATGCCATCCTGGGTGAGCTGGGTGGGCAGCTGCTGCAACAACATGCCGGCTGCCCGGCGGTCATCGGCAGCCAGCCAGAAGCGGGTGCCAAGCTGCTCCGACTGCGCGAAATACGCGTCCAGGCTGTGCGCCAGGGAGTCTCCGGCAAGGGGTACTATGCCCTGATAGCGCTGGCCGTCATCGGGGTCGATGGTGATGGCGAGCGAGCCCTGCCCGAGCAGCTGGTCGAAGTGGCTTGCGGTCGCAAGGTCCGCGCCCCGGGCTATGCCTCGCACATGTCCCGCGCTGCTGCACTCGGCCATAAGCAGGGGTACCTGCCCTTCGGACCGGGCCTGTAATATCAGCTTGCCCTCAAACTTGAGTGTGCTGCGCAACAGCACCGCCGCTGCCAGCAGTTCGCCCAGCAGGCGGCTCACCCCGGGGGCGTACTGGTGGATAGCCAGCATCTCCTGAAAAGCCGTATCAAGCAGCACGACTTCGCCGCGGATGTCCGCCTCTTCGAACAGAAATCTGCGGGCCTGGTCGCCGGCGATGTGTTCGGGTTTGTCCTGGAAATCTTTCATGGGGCGCTATTGTAGGCGAATTAATGTGCCGCTGGCTGCATGGCTGAACTGTTGGCTGGCAGGCTGCGTACCAACCTGCAGGCTTAGCAAGTACAGTAGGGGCTGGTCGCGTGCTGCGCGTGGAAAGTGCGGGCGCTGGCGGATCAGGACAACCAAAGGAGAGACAGTATGAGATTCAGTTACCAGGTGGGCATGTGTGACGCAGACCACTACCTGCCCCTCGCGCGGGCGGCGGAAGCGGCCGGCTACGACGGGATAAGTGTGCCCGACAGCATTTGCTACCCCAAGGAGGCCAGCTCCAGCTATCCGTACAACAAGGATGGCAGCCGCGAGTTCCTGGAGAGCGTTCCCTTTATCGAGAGCCTGATTGCTGTCAGTGCCATGGCGGCGGCGACTCAAACCATAGAGTTTGCCACCTTTGTCTACAAGCTCGCGGTGCGCCAGGTACCCGTAGTAGCGAAACAGGTCCAGGGTATCCAGGCGCTGTCTGGCAACCGGTTTATTTTTGGCGTGGGTATCAGCCCCTGGGAAGAAGACTTCGCAATTTGCGATGTACCCTGGCAGAAGCGCGGCCAGCGACTCGATGAGCAGATCGAGATCTTCAGGGGGCTCGAAACCGGCGAGTTTTTCGGCTATGACGGCGACATTCATCACATGCCCGCCAACAAGATGTGCCCTGTGCCCTCCAGGCCGACCCCGGTGCTGATCGGCGGGCATGCCGAACCTGCGCTGAAGCGCGCTGCTCGCGTGGGTGATGGCTGGATGTGTGCCGGAGCGGATATGACCCAGCTGGGCGCCTATATCAAGCGGATCAACCAGTTGCGCGAGGAATACGGTACGGCGGACAAGCCTTTCAGGATATTCACCACCGGCCAGGATGCCTTCACCCGCGAGGGAATTGCGGCGCTGGAAGAGCTCGGTGTGACCGATGTGATTATTGGCTTTCGCAATGTGTATGAAATGGAACCCGACAAGCCATTGGACGAAAAAATAGCAATGCTGAACTGGTATGCGGGGGAATTTATCCGGCCCTGACGCGGTGCCCGCCCGGGCCCTGCCCGCATTCAACTCAGGAACGCTTCCAATCCGCACATGATCTATACTCTGGTCAACTTACCGAGGGAATAGTATGGCCGGATTCAGGCTGACCAAACCGTACACGATGTCCAAGGAGGAAGTGCGTGAAGCCGCCATGGGGCTCGCCGATAGCCTTGAGCGAGAGCACGGTGTGCGCTCGCGCTGGGACGGCGATACCGTGCGTATCACCGGCGCTGGCGTGAACGGCCAGATGTCCTTCCACGATGGCTTGATCGATGTCTCGGTCAGGCTCGGGTTGCTGGCCTCGATGTTCGAACCCGTATTGCGCAGCGAGGTTCAACGCTACCTTGATACGCATGTGACCTGACGGTCTCAAGACCGGTTTCACCCCAGCAGGGTCGCTCCCTGCAGAGGGTCGCTGGCCTGTAACAATTGCTCGAACTCCTGCGCCAGATCCTTGCTGCGCTCCACACACTGTTGCCAATACCTGACCCGTTCTTCATGGGGCATCCGGGTGAAATCGGACCTGTCGGGTATTTTTCCGTGGGGGAGTTCGGCGGTGAACGCCTCACTCGGGCACAGTAGGACCAGCCTGTCGATGTCGTCGATCGCCGCCTTGCGCCACGGCAGGAACTTGTCGAACCAGCCTGGTACCACATTGGCGCTGAAATGGGGGTATAGCATGAGACCATCCTCGCGGTACTGTGCCAGGTCGAAGTGATAGTCGATGATGCCCCCGTCCCAGTATTGGCCGGGCGGCGCACCGGGAATGTCCCGTTCGCCAGTCAGCACAAAAGGAATGGCGCCGCTGGCGTGCAGTGCGGCGGTCACGTTATCCGTGCGCAGCTGACAGTAGCGAGTGTCAAAATCATGCAGCGCCAGGCCCGGGCTGGGCTGCGTTTGTGAATGGAAAACAACGCGCTGGAAATGATGGTTGAGCAGGCGCCTGCTGACCGCATTTCCCAGTGCCGCCACCCCCATGCCGGTGGCCAGCAGGGGCGTGGATGAGGCTGCGGCAGGGCCACGACCCCGGGCCGTGACGATGTGAGTGCGAATGCGTGGGTGGTTGGCAAGCGCTTCGGCGCCATTTTTACCCAGCACCCTGTGCAGGATATCCAGGCTTACTTCACTGACCTCGCTCGGGGTCGGCCTGGTGGCGTAATGCTGGTTGAGGTAACCCGCTTCGAGCCGGCCAATCGCCGCCGCGGGATCAGGCATGGCCAGGCACGCGTGCCGCCAGGAGCCGATTGAGGAGCCCAGCACAGACAGAGGACGCTCGCTGCGTTGCAGGAAGTCGCCGAACAGCAATCGGTCCAGGTGCCCCAGGATGAACCATTTTGGGCCACCGGAGGCGCCCAGCAACAGGCTGAACAGGTCTGCGGACCAGCCCTGGTCGCCGATACGGCGGGCCGCTTCCCTGCCAAGGTAGACTGATAGTGCCCTAGCCGCCATGGCGCACCTCTGAAGGGGATCGGCCGGTCCATTTCAGGTACGCACGGCGGAAGTTGGACGCGTCATTGAAGCCGATCAGGTAGGCGATACTGGAAAGGGGCAGGCGCGTGTTCTGCAGGTAGCGGGTCGCGTGCTCGGCACGTACCTGGTCCAGTAAATCCTGGTAGGCACAGTTTTCGCTTGCCAGCCGCCGGCGGTAGGTGCGCGGGCTCAGGTTGAGCATCTGGGCGGTCTGGGGCATCTGCGGGTACTGACCTTCGAGCTTACGCATAAGGCGCAACGTTTGCTCGGCAACGGACGGTTCCTGTTCCAGGTCCGATAGCAGGCGGGCACACTCCCCCTCATATAAACTGCGCAGGGCCGGGTTGGAAGAAGGGAGCGGGGTCGACAGCAGGTCGCGGTGAAACGCTATCCTGCCCGCTATGCAATTAAAGTGCACGTCCGGGCCGAACACCTCATGATACTGTGCGGCATGGGCGGGCCTGGGGTAGGGCACCTCCAGGTGCAGCTGCAGATCGTGGCGGTTGAGTAGACCCCTGAGTGTATTGAGCATGGCGCCGCACATTAACTCATAACTGAAGTCCAGCGGCGTTTCCGCCAGGCTGCTGACGGTGGTCAGCACGCACATCTCGTCCACGAGGTCGTACTCCAGGTGCAGGGCAGGAGCCAGCAGGTGGTAGTACTTGAGGAACAGGTCGATGACCTGTCCCAGGTCGCGACAGGTCATGAAGGCCTGCCCCAACACCGCATGAGCGCTGAGGTTGAGCCGCAATCCTAGCTTGAGACCCAGTGCCGGATCGCCAGTCAGGTGCAGGGCATTGCCTACCAGGATAGCGAACTCCCGGTCGCTGATCCTGGCGCCGATGGCATCCAGGCCGGCGTTGGCCATGCTGGTCCCGGCCAACAGCGATTCCCGGTCACAGCCCAGGCTCTCCACCATATCGATGAGAATCAGGGCGTATTGTGCTGGAGTGGTGGTCTTTACCATGGGCCTATTTGGCCACAAATGACCATAAATTGACAACACTTTACCTTGTTGCCCTTGTCGCGCTCTCCCATAGTTGATAGCTCACCAATAACAGTGGAGTTTTCCTTATGAAAATGAAATGGACCGACGAAGCACCGCGCAAGATTCAGCAATTTCCAGGTGCGGACTACCCGAAGGAGAACCCGGATCTTGAAGATGTGCTGACCAGCGCCGATGCCGATCACATTGCCGAGATATTCCAGACGCCGCTGACCGGGTCCTATAACTGGGACTACAAGGTACAGGACGATCGCATCAAGAAACTCTATGACCTGGGCAAGCAGCTCAACTGGGACCCGGAAATGGATATCGACTGGGATCGACCCTGGCCCGAAGAAGCGGTACAGCCGGAGATGATGAATCTCCACGAGTACGGCCCCTATCTCGCGATGGACGAGAAAACCCAAAAGGAGTTCTGGCTCCACATGAATTCCTGGAGCCTGTCGCAGTTCCTGCATGGCGAGCAGGGTGCTTTGCTGGTCGCCTCGCAGCTGTGTTCGTGTGCGCCTACCCTCAACGCTAAATTGTACGCCGCCTCCCAGACCTTTGATGAGGCCCGCCATGTCGAGGTGTTCAATAAATACCTCCAGAAGCGCATTGGCATGATGTATCCGATCAATACCTACCTGAAGAGCATCATCGACAAGATCCTCACGGATCCGCGCTGGGACATGAAATTCATCGGTATGCAGATCGTGATCGAGGGTCTTGCCCTGTCCGCTTTCAACACCACGCGTGAAACCACGCCCGACCCGGTGCTCAAGGACGTTGTTTACCTGGTCACGCGCGATGAGGCGCGCCACGTTACCTTTGGTGTCAATTACCTGGAAGAGTTCGTCAAGACCCTCACTGATGAGGAGCGGGAGGAGCGAGCCCTGTTCGCCTATGAGGCCTGCGTTGTCAGTCGTGAGCGCCTGGTGGCCACCGATGTGTTCCGCCACTTTGGCTGGGACGTGGAGGAGGCCCGCCAACAGGTGCTGGAGGGTTTTGTCATGTCTACTTTCCGCAACCTGTTATTCCAGCGTGTTATCCCCAACCTCAAGCGTATTGGCCTGCTCACCGACAAGATCAGACCCAAGTTTGAGGAGTTGGGTATTCTTGATTACGAGAACCTGGCTACCGATGGGGACATTGACTGGACTGCCCTGGAGCGGCCACTGGACACCGACGAAGCCCAGTCACACGAGCAAAGCATGCTTGCTGCCTTCCAGGCGGAGCACGAAAAGCAGGAGTCAACCAAGGCCAGTGCTGCCTGATAAGCAGGGTCGCGCCTGTAGCCCTGTATCAGGGCGTGCGCGGCAGTAACGTTCGCGAAACAATGCAGCGAACGATCAGAGGTCGATGAAAATTGATCGAAAAAAAAGCCGGCTGATAGCCGGCTTTTTCGTGCTTGGCAGGGGTTGGCGTTAAGCGGCCAGGGCCTTGACCTGGGTGTTCAGGCGGCTCTTGTGCCTGGCGGCCTTGTTCTTGTGAATAATACCCTTGTCGGCCATACGATCAATGACGGGTACCGCGCTGTCGTAGGCTGCCTTGGCGGCGGCGGCATCGCCGCTACCGATTGCTGTATTTACTTTCTTGATCATGGTGCGAACCACGGAGCGCAGGCTGGCGTTGTGATTACGGCGTCTCTCGGACTGGCGTGCGCGCTTTTTAGCTTGTGGTGAATTGGCCACTGTTAACTTACCTCTACGGGGGGTCAAAAATCAGGAGGCGAGATTATTCACATTCAGTCGGGTCTTGTCAACCGCAGGCACGGTCCGCCAATGCCCCGGTGCCGCGGGTTCTGGCGGTATCCGGGCCGGGTCGGTTGGCCCGAATTGTCGTTGAACGGGCTTTAAGTCCGCTCCCCCGCTGGGCTACACTAATGGCTATTAGTTGTTAATAGATGGCAGTGCAGGGCGGACGTGCAATGACGACTCAAGCGGTTATTCAGGGGGCAGTGGCTGATCAGCCACCGACCACGGCGGAGCGCATCCTGGATGCCGCGGAAAACCTGTTTGCTGAAAAGGGCTATAGCGCGGCCTCGTTGGGCGAGGTAGCGGATCTTGTGGGCATTCGCTCACCCAGTCTCTATAACCATTTTCGCAACAAGGAGGCACTGTACGAGGCGGTGCTGGAGCGCCTGCTGGTCGAGTTCTCGGCTCCGCTGGAAGAGCTGGGCGAGGCCCCGGTAACCTACGACCGGGTATTCCTGTGGCTGGAAACCATGGTGCGCCAGCACCATGCAAACCCCAACCTGGCCCGACTGCTGCAGCACGCTGCCCTGTCGGGTGGCCCCCACACCAATGAGATGATCGACCGCCTGTTTCGTCCCATGTTCCAGCCGGGTGCCGAAATCGAGGGCGATGCTATTTCGCTGTTCAAGGACTCCGGGTTGCAGCCCTGGGCGGTCATGGCCCTGAATAACCTGGTGATGTCCTACGTTACCATGGCGCCGATGTATCGAGACCTGCTGGGTCAGGACCCGTTTAGTGAGACAGCAATGGAAAAGCAGCTGAATCTCATCAAAACACTACTGCGGGCGGTATTTGAATACAGGGGATAGCCAGCTTCGGGCATAATGCTCGACGCTGCCTGCCCGTTCAGTCCAGGTGTTTCAAGCCCTTCACCAGAGCGTTTAGATGACATGTTAATTACCGATGCAGTTCATATCTGGCGCGAGCCGGACGGCGACTACCACATAGAATGGGAGGTTTCGCACCCCGGCACCCGGGTTACGGTAGAGCCATTGGCAGCCGACGGGGAGCTGCAGCTGCACTATCACGAGCCGCCGACCCCGGGCGCCAGGCTGGTGGGACTGCCGCCGTCCCGCCGCCATTTTTTCCGCCTGCGGGACCAGCACGGCAACGAGGTGCTGGCCACGGAGCGCAGGCTCGGCATGGCGGGCGCGCCTAATTTTCGTGACTTCGGCGGTTATCACACGGCCGACGGACGGCAGGTCAAGTGGGGTTTCCTGTTCCGCTCCGGCCAGTTATCAAACCTGAGCGAAGCGGATGTCGAACTGCTGGCCAGCCTGGAGCTGGATCTGGTGTTCGATTTTCGTCGGGTTGAAGAGCAGGAGAGCGATCTGAGTCGCCTGCCGCAACAAGCGGCACCCGCGGTGGTCAGCCTGCCCATTATTCCAGGCAGTAATTCGCGCTTTTTCGAGGAGGCCGGCGAGCAGCCTGAAGGCCCTTCGGCCATGTTTGAATTCATGCTGGAAATCAATCGCGATTTCGCCGGACCCCAGTCAGGCACCTACCGGCGCATGTTCAGCGAAATACTGGCTGCACCGAATGCACGCTTCCTGGTGCATTGCGCCGCCGGCAAGGACCGCACGGGGTTTGCCGCCGCGGTTATCCTGTTGGCACTGGGGGTGCCGCGCGACGTGGTAATGCGGGATTACCTCCTGACCGGTCGTTATTTCACTGCGGAACGAGAGCTGGATCGCCTGCGGGATAAATACCAGCTTGAACATATGGCGGCGGAAGCGATCCTGCCCATGCTGGAGGTGCACGAAGATTACCTGGGAATTGCGCTGCTGCACATTGAAGACAACTATGCGTCGGTTGAGGACTACCTCGAGCAGGCTCTGGGCCTGGGTGCAGCGGAGTTGGCCGAGTTGCGAGCCCGTTACCTCGAGTAAACGCTGGCCACTGCGCCTGCCGTTGTCGTGACCGGGGGCTCATCACAAGCAGCCTTTGCCGCGCTGATCTGTTTGTTCTGACAGCTGCCGTTGGCTGTTTCGCCAATGCACCACCGGCGCCGGTTGTCCCAGGCAGTCAGGGGCACTGTTTTGCCATCGTTGCACCTCACAGTGAACTGGGCGTACGGCACGCCGTCCTCGGTCTTGGCAAGTGTCTCAAACACGATGCTGGTCGGTCGGGCTGCCTGGGTACTGGCAGAGAGCAGTAGCAAGGCGATGGCGCCCATAGTTTGTGTCTTGTTCATCCGTTTTACCTCCGGCTTCGGTTGCCGCGCCGCAGTGGGGACGCAGGCCGGCAAGCCGTATCGCTATAATAGAGGTATACGCAGCGGGGGTGTTACGGATTTGTCACTATTTGGGTATTTTTGTAACAGTAGCGATGTGGGCAGGTAAGAAGTTATCTAACTTTATGATTTTACAACGAAAATAAGGCCTGGCTGGGCCGCTGTCAGGCGAGCCAGATGAGGATCCAGCCGGCAGCCGCCAGTAACAGGACCCCGGCGGTCTTGTCGAGGCGCCCCAGTGCGTAGAGGTAGGATAGCGGAGGCAGCAGCAGGGTACACAGGCCCCAGGTGTAATCTTCCTGCCACGCTACAATGAGAAGCAAGACCCAACTGGCCAGCAGGGCAACCACACCAAATGTTGTGAACGAGGCGGCTATAGCGTCCATGTTTTCTCCGGAAACGTATCGGCTGAATATGCGGCAGCAGGGTAGCAGAAAGCCGTGCTGGCGTCAGCGGTCCCCCGCGGATTTATTGAGCCGCATCAGACGCCGGACGGTGCCGCGGATGACTACCGTGAGGAATTTGGGTATTGTGAGCCGCTTTTGAGTCGAGGACGAACTCTTGGATGATCCATTTGCCGATATCCGCCCCTATCGGAATGAAGAGGTGGCAGCGGTATTGGCGCGATTGCTCGATGATCGTGAGTTCCTGGACACGGTCGCGAGTTTTCGGCTGGGCCGTGTCGGCACCCTGTTGCCAGCCCTGGTGCGCCCGCTGGTGCGCTATGCCCTGGCACGGGAGGTGCGAGGGGTGGCCGACGTCGGCGCCATGCAGTCAATCATCAAACACTACATGGACCGCATGATTGAAGACACCACCGGTGGCTTCAGCGTGTCCGGGCTGGAGCATCTGGATCCGGTCAGCCCTTACCTGTACATGAGCAACCACCGGGACATAGCCATGGATCCCGCGTTCATCAATTACGCACTGCACGGGGCCGGGTATGAGACCGTAAGGATCGCCATAGGCGACAACCTGCTGACCAAGCCCTGGGTGTCGGACCTGATGCGACTCAACAAGAGCTTTATCGTCAAGCGTTCGGTCAGCGGCCCGCGGGAACTGCTGGCCGCGTCAAAAAACCTGGCCAACTACATCCAGCACTCGCTTCAGCAGGAGCACGTGCCGGTGTGGATTGCCCAGCGCGAGGGGCGCGCCAAGGACGGAATTGATCGGACAGAGCCGGTGGTGATCAAGATGTTATCCATGAGTCGCGATAAAAAGACCCAGGAGTTTGATTCGCACATCGCTGGGCTGGGCATTGTGCCGGTGGCCATCTCTTATGAACTCGACCCCTGTGATGCGCTCAAGGCCAACGAGTTGTATCAACTGGCCAGCGAGGGGGCTTACACCAAGGGTGCGCAGGAAGACGTGGCGTCAATCGGCCGGGGTATCTCCGGTAACAAGGGCAGGGTCCACGTTTCTTTTGGCACCCCGCTGGGCGCAGGCCTGACCACGGCCGACATGGCGGCCGCCGAAATCGACCGGCAGGTCATTACCGAGTACTGCCTGCACCCGACCAATATTTACGCTTACGAGATGCTCAACCCGGATGCCCCCGCATTGCCGGATACGCTCACTGCAGAGCCTGGAGATTGCACCAGGGAGGAGTTCGAGCGGCGGATTAACGCGATGCCCGAGCCGCACCGGCCCTACGCACTGGCAATTTACGCCAACGCCGTGGTGAGCAAACTGGCGCTGAGAGCGGACATGTCTGCCCCTTGCTGAGCGACGACCTCAAGGGCGCAATACGCAGTGCCTATAGCGCTATCATCGAAGGCAAATCCCTGACGCCGCGCTGGGGCCAGCGCCAGATGATCGCGGAGATCGCCAATACCCTGGCACGCATTCCCTCGCCCGGAGAGGCGCCCTCCAAACTTCCCGCCGTCTGCGTTATCGAGGCGGGCACCGGCACCGGGAAAACCATCGCCTACGCGGTAGCGGCGATTCCCGTCGCCAGGGCGCTGAACAAGCGGCTGGTAGTGGCCACCGCGACCATTGCGCTACAGGAACAGTTCGTCAACAAAGACCTGCCGGATATTCGCCGGCACACCGGCCTGGACTTCAGTTTTGTCCTCGCCAAGGGACGCCGGCGCTATGTCTGCCTGTCCAAGCTCGACCGCGTGTTCGGTCAGGGCCAGGGCGCAGGCAGTGTGTTACCCCTGTACCCCGACGAGATAGGGCAGCCCGTCACCGCCGAGGCATTGCCGGTATACACAGCGATGGTCGACGCTCTGGGTCGGGGTCAGTGGGATGGTGACCGTGACAACTGGCCCGAGACGATCGCCGAGGATGTCTGGTACGGCGTTACCACGGATCACAGCCAGTGCAGCGGCCGGCGCTGCCCCAACATAGGCCAGTGCAGCTTCTTCCAGGCTCGCGATGAGCTGCAAAGCGCGGATATCATCGTCACCAACCACGACCTGACCCTGTCAGACCTGGCGCTGGGCGGCGGCGCCATTCTGTCCGCACCGGAGGACAGCATCTATGTGTTTGACGAGGGCCATCACCTGCCCGATAAGGCGCTGTCTCATTTTGCCAGCTTTTGTCGACTGCATACGACAGTGCAGTGGCTGCAGGACAGCCGCAAATTGCTGGCCCAGGCAGCGCCCGCACTGGCCGCGCTGGACGCCCTGCAGCGGCCCCTGGAACGACTGCCGGGCATGATGGATGAGACGATTTCCAGCCTGCAGGTCGCCGAACAGCTTGTCGCGAGCCTGTTTGAAGACCTGGAGACGGACGAGCGCAGGGATGATCAGCAACTGCGACTGGCGCACGGCCTGGTGCCACCCTCCCTGATCCCGATTGCAACTACCCTGGCCGGTCAGTT
>Ga0316197_10001986_pt1 | contig 14570 bp, 12 predicted proteins | sample OudBiesiAoxic_MG_FD_204939 | JGI IMG/M metagenome (GOLD analysis project Ga0316197, IMG submission 204939) | Coastal sediment microbial communities from Oude Bieten Haven, Netherlands - site A oxic | ecosystem: Environmental > Aquatic > Marine > Coastal > Sediment | place: Netherlands...
GACGATCGACGCGCTCGCCGCTCGCGGCGCGCGATTCGACGACGCCTGGTCACAGCACCCCGTCTGCGGACCGAGCCGCGTGTCGCTGTTCACCGGCTGGTACACGCACGTCAACGGTCACGGCACGCTCGACCACCTGATCACCGACGACGAGCCGAACCTGTTCAAGACACTGCGCGCCGCGGGCCATCAGGTGATGATCGCCGGCGACCGCGGTGACGTGTTTGCTCCCGGGGTCACCGAGGCGAGCTCCGACATGTGCGGCTTCCTCGAACCGCCCGTCCCCGCCGATGCGCGGGCCCGCTGGACATCGCCGTATCCGGAGGACCACCCGATGCACCGGGCGATGTACTTCGGCGAGACCGGTGACGCCGACATGGTCGACTTCGACGAGGCGACGGTGCGGACGGCGATCCGCTGGCTGACCGACCACGCCCCGAGCGACGAGCCCTGGGTGCTGTGGGTCCCGCTGACCTTTCCGCACCCCCCGTTCACGGTCGAGGAGCCATGGTTCTCGCTCCACGATCGCGCCGCGATGCCCGACCCGATCCCGGCCGACGCGACCGATGGCAAACCGGGCTTCATCGGCGCCTACCGGGAGAGACGGTCGACGACATCGGCGCCACCGATGACACGCTGGTCGGCTTCTTCACCGATCACGGTGAGTACCTCGGCGACTACGGGCTCGTCGAGAAATGGCCCTCGGCGGTGGACCCGTCGATCCTGCGGAACCCACTGATCCTCGCCGGCGCCGGTCTGCCCGAGGGAGTCGTGATCGATCGACCGGTCGAGCTGATCGATCTCCTTCCGACCCTGTGCGACCTCGCCGGCGTCGAACCGCAACACACCCGCTTCGGCAGGAGCCTGCTCCCCGTGATCGACGACCCGACCCTGGCGCACCGCGACTTCGCGTGCAGCGAGGGTGGCTTCCGGGTGACCGACGTCGAGCTGTTGGAGTGGGCGAAGTGGATCTACGAACCCAAGGCGCGTCTGCAGCACGAGTGCCCCGACCTGGTGGGCACGGCACTGGCGATCCGCACGCCGACGCACTCGTACGTCCACCGTCGCTACGAGTCCGACGAGTTCTACGATCGCGTCGCCGATCCGCAGGAGACCGTCAACCTGATCGGCCGCGCCGACGATCTCGACCTCCAGCGCGACCTGCTCGCCCGACTACTGGGCTGGCTGGCCGACACCTCCGACGTCATCCCCTGGGAGAAGCACCCGCGACGGCCCGAGATCCCTCACGGCGCACGTTCAGCCGCGACCTCCTGATCGGGTCAGCTGAGCAAATCGATCAGGCTGCTGGTGTCCCACCGGTCGCCACCGCGGGCGACGACATCCTTGTAGAACTGGTCGACGAGCGCGGTCACCGGGAGCCGAGCACCATTGCGGTCGGCTTCGTCGAGCACGATCCCCAGGTCCTTGCGCATCCATTCGACGGCGAAGCCGAAGTCGAACTCACCGGCCGCCATCGTCCGGGCCCGGTTGTCCATCTGCCAGCTCTGGGCGGCGCCCTTGCCGATCACGTCGACCAGTTGGTCGACGTCCAGACCGGCGAGTCGCGCGAAGTTCACTCCCTCGGCGAGGCCCTGGAGGAGCCCGGCGATGCAGATCTGGTTGACCATCTTGGTGAGCTGGCCCGACCCCGCCGGGCCCATCCGGGCCACCGACTTCGCGTAGGTCTCCATCACGGGCCGCGCCTGCTCGAAGACGTCGGCGTCGTCACAGCCGCACATGACAGTCAGCTGCCCGCCCTCGGCCCCCGCCTGCCCACCCGAGACCGGAGCGTCGACGAAGCCGACTCCACGCTCGGCGCACGCCGCCGACAGCTCGCGAGCAAGGCCCGCCGAGGCCGTCGTGTGATCGACCAGGATCGTGCCCGGGCCCATGGCGGCCAGCGCGCCGTTCGGCCCGAGCACCACCTCGCGCACGTCGTCGTCGTTGCCCACGCAGAGCGCCACCAGGTGCGCTCCGGCGGCCGCTTCGGCCGGGGTCGGGGCGGCCTGATTCCCGTTGAGCGCCACCCACGCCAGGGCCTTCGCGGCGGTTCGGTTGTAGACCACCACCTCGTTGCCGGCCTTCGCGAGGTGCCGGGCCATCGGGGCGCCCATGACGCCGAGTCCGAGGAACGCAATCGTGCTCATGGCCGCCGAGTCTGGCACGCCGTGCGCGACACTCTGACCCGTGGACCGCGACGCCGTGACGTCCTGGAGCGTGATGACGTGGAACGTGCACGGGTCCGAGCGGCCCGACGTCGGCGCGGTCGCCGCCGCCATCCGGCTCGAGGCCCCCGATGTCGTCGTGTTCCAGGAGATCCGAGCACGCCAGGCCGAACAGCTGGCGACGGCGCTCTCGATGCGCTTCTCGTGGGCGCTCAAGCACTCGCCCTACACCCGGTTGATGCCGTGGCGATCCGAAGGCATGGCGATCATGACGCCGCATGCGCTCGGCGCTCCGGGCCACACCGAGATCTCGCAGGATCAGCCGATGCGCAGCTGGCGACGCCGCATCGCCCAGTGGGCACTGGTCGGACGGCCCGACCGCAGCCTCGCGATGATCGTCAACCTGCACCTGTCGCCTCACGACGACGCCGACTCACGACGATCGGAGGCCCAGCGCGTCGACGAGATCGTGGCGGCGATCGGTGACGAGCAGCCGGTGATCGTCGCGGGCGACTTCAACGACGCCGACGACCCGACGATCATCGGCATCCTGCCGGGGATCGAACACCTGACTCCGACGCCGACCAATCCGGCGGAGCGGCCGACACAGTTGCTCGACCATGTCCTGCTGCCCGCCGAGGCGACCGAGGTGTCGGTGACGGTTCCGACCGGCGGAGCGGACTGGGCGGCGATCTCCGATCACCTCCCGGTGACCGTCCGTTTCGCGATGACGTCGGCGGTCAGGGCCGCCGAGTGATCGTCACTTCTTCTTGGCCTCGGCCGCAGGCGCCTTCAGGACGCCCTTGGCGAGCGCATCGTCGAGGTAGGCCTCGGCCTCCTCGGCCGACACCTTGAGTGCCGGCGAGATCTCCGAGATCAGGTTGACCCGGGCCCGCTCGTACATCGTCCGTTCGGCGGCCGACAGCGACGCGTCGCGGTTGCGGGCGGCGAGGTTCCGGACCACTTCGGCGACCTGGTAGACGTCGCCGCTCTTGAGCTTCTCCTGGTGGTTCTTGAACCGCCGACTCCAGTTGGAGGGCACACGGGGATCGGGCTTCGCGAGCACGGCCACGAGGTCCTCGAGCTCGTCGGCCGAGACCGGCGGTCGGACGCCGACGTCGTCGGTGCTCGAGATCGGGACCTTGAGCGTCATCTCGTTGATGACGGTCTTGAGGATCAGGTACTCCTGCTTCTCACCGAAGAACTCCATCTTCTTGGTCCCCTGGACGACGCATGCGCCGTGCTGGGGATAGATGACGGTTTCGCCCTTCTTGAACTTCACGCAGAACCTCGCCTGATCGGGGGGTGGGGGGCCGCGGCTGACCGCAGCGCCGTGCCAGGCTACAGCGCCCCCGGCAGGATTCGAACCTGCGACCTTGTCATGAGAAGGGAGTTCTCGTTTCGCCGAGAACCCCGAGGGCGCCCTCGGCAGGATTCGAACCTGCGCGCTACGGATTAGAAGGCCGTTGCTCTATCCACTGAGCTACGAGGGCAAGCGGAGACCACGCTACTGCGAGAGCAGGTGCGATCGCAGGAAGCCGAGGGAGGTGATGACGCTGAACTGGCGCATCAACTCGCGCTGGCCGGGGAGTCGAGCGTGTCTCACCTCGTCGAAGCCCGGGCCGACCATGCCGACGTAGAGCGTGCCGACGGGTTGGCCGTCCTGCTCGTCGGGTCCGGCCACGCCGGTCAGCGAGAGGCCCACGTCGGCGCCGAGACGCTCGCGAACCCCGTGCGCCATCTGGCGGGCGGCCGTCTCGCTCACCACCGGGCCCTCCCCCACGCCGAGCAGACTCTGCTTGACCTCGGTGGCATAGCTGACGATCGCTCCCCGGAACACGTCGCTGGCACCTGGAATGCCGGTGAGACGCGCACCGACGAGTCCTCCGGTGACCGATTCTGCCGTCGCCAGCGTCATGCCCTTCCGGCGGAACAGCTCGAGCACGACCGACTCCATCGTGTCGTCGTCGGTCCCGAAGACCAGGTCGCCGAGTTCGGCGCGCACGACCTGCTCCCAGTGGTCGAGTTGCGCCGTGCAGTCAGCGAGCGTCGCCGCCTTGTGGGTGAGGCGCACCTTGAGGCCCTCCCATCCGCTGGCGAGGAACGCCAGCGTGGGCGTCTCCGGGCCCTCGAGTTGCGCGATCACGTCGTCGAGGCGTTCGTTGAGGCCGCTCTCGCTCTCGCCCCACGTGCGCAGGACGCGGCTGGCGATCACCGAGTCGTCGCCGCTGCGCGTGCGGAGGTCGGGCAGGATCGCCCGGTGCACCATGTCGTACATCTCGTGCGGCACGCCCGGCACGGCGTAGACGACCTTGTCGACCCCACCGACGCTCACCGGACAGATCAGGCCGGGGGCGGTGCCTCGGGTCTGCGGGATGATCGTCGCCCCGACGGGCACCATCGCCTGACGGAGGTTGTTCTCCGACATCGTGCGGCCACGTGCCGCGAAGAGCTCGCGGATGATCTCGGCGATCATCTCGTCGAGCACCAGGTCGACGCTCATGACCGCGGCGATGGCGTCGCGTGTCAGGTCGTCGTGCGTCGGGCCGAGGCCGCCACACATGATCACGGCATCCGCCGATTCGAGGAGCCGGCGCAGCTGGACCTCGATGCGACCGACGTTGTCGCCGACCTTGACCTGCACGAGCGAGTCGATGCCGTTGGCGGCGAGTTCGCCGCCGATCCACGCCGAGTTCGAGTCGATGATCTGACCGAGCAGCAACTCGGTGCCGACGGCGAGGACGTCGCAGCGCAACGTCATTCCGCCGACGCGGTCCGGTCGGCGTCGCTGGCGGCCCCGAACGTGGTGCCGGCCGGCTCGGACATCGCGCCGAGCTGACGCGCTCGCCACAGGTACTGGCCGCCACTGACGAGAGCGAGCACGACGGCGACCCACAGCGTGATCTTCCAGGTCCACGTCGCATCGACTGCGGTGATCGGGAGGACGGCGAATGCGACGGCGAACTGCTGGGCAACGGTCTTGTACTTGGCCAGCTTGCTGGCCGGCACGCTGATGCCCTTGCCGCTGACCAGCACGCGGTAGACGCTGATCACGAACTCGCGGGCGGCGATGATCACGACCGGGACCATCCAGAACACTCCGGTGCTGACCAGGGTGAACATCGCACCGAGGACGAGCACCTTGTCGGCCAGCGGATCGAGGAACGCACCGGCGGACGTGGTGCCGTGGCGACGGGCGATGTACCCGTCGATGCCGTCGCTCGCACAGAGCACGAACCACAGGACGAAGGCGACCCAGGAGCCCTGGTTGCCGCTCGGAATCGCCCAGAACATCAACGGCGACAGCAGCAGGCGGCCGACCGTGATGGCGTTCGCCCACGTGGCGAGCTTGTCGGGTTCGACCATCAGATCGACTCCAACGCGTCGACGCTGACTCCGGCGGCGACGAGATCCGGCCCGAGTGCGTCGACGATGTCGACCTCGACGATCTCGCGGGCCGCGAGCGAACGGTCGATGTGGATCACACCGTCGATCTCCGGCGCCTCGCGATGGCTGCGACCGACGCCGGGTGTGTCGACGAGCACCTGGACCGTCGAGCCGATCAGTGCATCACGACGGGTCGCAGTGATGTCGTCCTGCAGCTCGCGCAGCTCCGCGAGACGCTCGCCCATCAGGCCGGGATCGACTGCTCCGTCGAGGTCGGCGGCGTACGTGCCGTCTTCGCGGCTGTAGGAGAAGAAGCCGCACCAGTCGAGCTGGGCCTCCTCGACGAAGTGGAGGAGTTGGTCGTGATCGGCCTCGGTCTCGCCCGGATACCCGACGATGAAGTTGCTGCGGAACGCCGCGTCGGGCTCCCGGTCGCGGATGTCGGCGATGCGGTCGAGGAAGCGCTGGCCGTCGCCCCAGCGACGCATCCGGCGCAGCAGCGGCTTGCTGACGTGCTGGAGCGAGAGGTCGAAGTACGGCACACCCGAGTCGCAGATCGCATCGATCAGGCCGTCGGTGAGGTCGCTCGGGTACAGGTACAGCAGACGGACCCGGTCGACGGCTGCCGCCACCTCGCGAACGAGGGGCACGATCGATCCGGCACCGAGCTCGTCGGGACGGTCCTTGCCGTAGGACGCGAGGTCCTGGGCGACGAGCACGATCTCGCGGGCATCGAGCTGTTCGACCTCGGTGAGAATCGACGCGACATCCCGGCTGCGCTGCGGGCCGCGGAAACTCGGGATGGCACAGAAGCCGCACGAGCGGTCGCAGCCCTCGGCGATCTTGACGTACGCCCACGGCACCGCGGATTTCGGGCGGGGGAGGTTGAGCAGGTCGAACTCGGGCAGCGGCGTCGACGAGACCGGGATCAGCTTGCGGCCGAGACCCTTCGGGAGTTCGGTGCCGTCCCGCTCGACGGGCGTGACGTTGAAGGCTTGGCCGAATCCGGCGACCTGGTCGACTTCGGGGAGCTCGGCCGCCAGCTCGTCGCCGTAGCGCTCGGCCATGCAGCCGGTGACGACGAGACGGGAGCCGTCGGCGCGCTGCTCGTCGAGGGCGAGGATCGTGTCGATCGACTCGCGACGGGCCTCGTCGATGAACGCGCAGGTGTTCACGACGACCAGGTCGGCGAGCGCGGCGTCATCGGTTGGCTCCATGCCGTCCGCGAGGAGCGCGCCGACCAGTTTGTCGGAGTCGACGTCGTTCTTCGGGCAGCCGAGCGTCTCGATGTAGAACCGCTGGGACACGGCGGACCACGCTACCCGAGCCCACCGCCGCCCCGGCCGATCGTCCCACCCGGGCCCCGCCCGCTGCGGTGAGTTTCAGCGCGACACGGGCGCGCCCGAACTCACCGCTCGCGTCCGCCGGGCAACGGCGGTGAGTTTCAGCGCGACACGGGCGCGCCCGAACTCACCGCTCGCAGGTTGTCGGTCGGGTCGGGAGCTGAGTGGCGGGTCACTGGTGCGCGAGACGCAGGCCCGGACGGGGCCAGCGGAACGACACGAGGCGACCGCTGCTCGAGCAGGTCACGTACGCGGTGTGCAGGTCGTCGCCGCCGAAGCAGATGTTGGTGGTGATCGGGTCACCGGTCTCGTAGAACTCGACCTCGCTACCGTCGGGCGAGATCGCCGTGATCCCGCCGTTGACGAGCGTGGCGACGCACACCCAGCCCTCACTGTCGACCGCCAGCGAGTCGAGCAGCTGGTAGCCGGGGAATCCGTACAGCACGGCCGACAGGTCGAGCGGCGCCGGTGCGAGCACTTCGCCGGGCGTCGTGATGGTGCGTCGGTGGACGCGTCCGTTGTGGGTTTCGGCCCAGTAGAGCGTGTCGGTGTCGGGCGACAGGCCGATGCCGTTCGGCGAATCGGTCGGGTACACGACCTCCTCGATGCCGCTACCGTCGACGTGGGCGTAGTAGATGCCGCACAGGTCGGCAACACGGTTGGCGACGTCGCGGATGCCGTGGTCGGTGAACCAGAAGCCGCCATGACCGTCCATCACGATGTCGTTCGGCCCGTGCAGGGTGTGGCCGTCGCACTCTGTGTACAGGTCGGTGACCGTCCCGTCGTGGACATCGACACGCTGGATCCGCCCACCGATGTACCTGTCGGACTCGAAGCCGCCCGGGAAGATCATGCCGCCGAGGTCGATCGGCGTGAAACTGCCGCCGTTGTTGCACACATAGATCGCACCGTCGGGCCCGACCGCCGCACCGTTGGGTCCGCCAGGCATCTCGGCGATCGTCTCGGTGGTGCCGTCCGGATGGACCCGCGTGAGTCGGGGCCCGAACATCTCGACGACGACCACGGAACCGTCGGGCATCGCGATCGGGCCCTCGGGGAAGCTGAGGCCTTGGGCGATCTCGGTCAGCTCCGGTGCGAACTCACGAACGACGGGTGCGGGCATGCGCCAACGATGCCACATCCGTCGCCCACGCCATCCAACGAACCGCGCCGCTCCCGGTTCTCGTGAACTCGTTGCGGAACTGTTCCCGCACGAGTTCACGAGAACGGGTCAGATCTGGCCGTTCTGCTGGAGGAGTTCGAATTCCTCGACCGTCATCAGCACGGCGCGGGCCTTGGAGCCCTCGCTCGGGCCGACGACGCCGCGCTGCTCCAACAGGTCCATGATGCGACCCGCACGGGCGAAGCCGACCTTGAGCTTGCGCTGCAGCATCGAGGTCGACCCGAGCTGGCTGCGCACCACCAGTTCCATCGCCTGGCGCATCATGGCGGTGTCCTCGTCCTCCTCGCCGGCGGAGAACGCGTTGGCATCGGAGGTGACGTCGTCGAGCGCCGCCATCGGTCCCCCGCCACTCGGCGAGGCACCGCTCCGGGGAGGCACGAGGGCCGGCTGCGAGACACCACCACCAGCGTCGTCACCGCCCTCGCCGCCGGACTCGACGTCCTCGGAGTAGATCGGCTCGGGCGACTGGGCCCGCCAGTGGGCCACGACCTGGCGCACCTCGTCCTCGCTGACGAACGACCCCTGGATGCGATTGGCGACCGACGAGTTGCCCGGCAGCAGCAGCATGTCGCCCTTGCCGACCAGCTTCTCGGCACCAGGTTGATCGAGGATCACGCGCGAGTCGGTGAGGCTCGACACGGCGAAGGCCATCCGAGCGGGGATGTTGGCCTTGATGACCCCGGTGATCACATTGACCGAGGGGCGCTGCGTGGCGACGATCAGGTGGATGCCGACCGCGCGCGCCTTCTGCGCGATCCGGGTGATCGACTCCTCGACATCGCGGGCAGCGACCATCATCAGGTCGTTGAGCTCGTCGACGACCACCACGATGTACGGCATGTGCTCGTACTCGATCTCGGTGCCGAGCGGTGGCTGGATCTGACCCTTGGCGAACGCCTTGTTGTAGCCCGAGATGTCGCGGTACCCCAGCTCGGAGAGGACGTCGTAGCGGCGCTCCATCTCCTTGACCGCCCATCCGAGCGCGTTGGCTGCCTTCTTCGGGTTCGTGACCGGCTGGGTCAGCAGGTGCGGCAGGCGTGCGTACTGGCCCATCTCGACCTGCTTGGGGTCGATCAGGATGAGGCGGACGTCGTCGGGGGTCGTGCGCATCAGCAGCGAAGTGATGATGCAGTTGATGCCGCTCGACTTACCGGCACCGGTCGCTCCGGCGATCAGCATGTGCGGGGTGGTGGCGAGGTCGAGGAACACCGCCTTGCCGGCGATGTCCTTGCCGACCGCGACCTCGAGCGGGTTGGTCGCCTTGGCGGCCTCTGCTGAGGTGAGCAGGTCGCCGAGCGCGACGAGTTGGCGCTGGTGGTTCGGCACCTCCACGCCGATCGCCGACCGGCCGGGGATCGGTGCGAGGATGCGGACGTCGACGGCCGCCATCGCGTACGCGATGTCCTTCTGCAGGCTCGTGACCCGGGCGACCTTGACCCCGGGACCGAGTTCGAGCTCGTAGCGGGTGACCGTGGGGCCGACGGTCATGCCGAGCAGCGTCGTCTCGACACCGTGTGACGCCAGCGACTCCTGGAGCATCTGGCCGCGCGCCTCGACGGCCTTGCGATCGACCTTCTGCTCACCCGGGCGGTCGAGGAAGCTCATCGGCGGGAGTACCCAGTCGCCGACCTGGGTTCCGTCGGGGCTCACCGTGGCCGACGGTCGGCTGCCGGTGGACATCTTGGGCTTGGCGGTACGCCGCTTCTTCGGGGCGGGCTCGGCGGCGAAGTCGTCACCCTCGGCGGCGAAGTCGTAGAGGGCAGCACCGGTCGCCAGCGCCGAGGCCTCGCCGGCGACGTCGTAGGGGCCCGATGTCGCTGCGTCGCCCGGCTCGTCGCCACGGTCGCTGCTGAGCGTCGAGATGTTGCTGATCCCCGACTTTGCGGCCCGCCCGAGCGGCCCACCGACCGCAGCGAGAAACCCGCCGGTGTTCTGCGCGAACGTGCGGATCGACGTCCGCGTGATGAGCAGGGCGCTGCCGAGCAGGAGCAGGATCAGCACGACCGCCGCTCCCGCGGTGGCCAGCAGCGCCTCGAGCGGCGTGCCCACGAACGCGCCGATCCAACCGCCGGCATCGACCACCTCGTCGGCGGCGTCCGAGAGCTGGTCCGCGCCGAGCAGGACGTGGAGCAGGCCGAGTGTCGAGAGCGAGACGACACTCCATCCGATCGCCAGCTGGACGGGACTCGCGGACCGACCGCGGCGCAGGAACGACACGCCGACCGCCGCGAGCATCACCGGCACGGCGAATCGCCCGTACCCGAACAGCCATCCCGCGAGCGTCTCGATACCACGTCCCAGGGGCCCGGCGAGGTCGACGTACACGGCGAGCGCCAGCACGATCGCCAGGCCGATCGAGCCGAGACCGATGAACTCCTGCTCGCGGCCGCCCATCGCCGAGCGCCACGACGACACCGCGGCGTCTTCTCCCGCGGGCGGCGTTGCATCGCGCACGCTCCCGGCGGCCTTCTTCGAGCTCGCCCCCTTCGCCGTCGGCGCCTTGGATGACTTGCTCGCCGGGGAGGCGGAGCGCGACGAAGCACCCGATTTCCGCGACGTGGACGTCGCACGCTTCTTGGACGGACCCCATGTGGACATGACGACGCCTACGGTACCAACCGGGTGTCACACCCGACCGTGACCCCGTCCCGCCGGGTCACCGGCCACCGCGCCGGCTCAGGGGACGAGCACGAGCTTGCCGACGAAGTCGCCGCTGACGAATCGCGCCTGGGCAGCGGTGATCTCGGTCAACGCGTAGGTCGCCGCAACCGGCGGCTCCACACCCCCAGCCGTGGCGATCGTCGCCAGCTCGGCGAACACCGCCCGGGTGTGCATCGTCGAACCGATCAACGTTCGCTGCGGCAGGTAGAGCCGCCGCAGGTCGAGCGACACCACCGGCCCCCCGATCGCGCCGGCGGTGACGAGACGGCCCCCGTCGCGCAACCGGTCGACGAGCGCACCGAAGTCGCCCCCGCCGACGACGTCGACCGCCACGTCGACCGGGCGGACAGTGGAGAGCTCGTCGACCCCTCGCACCGAGACCTCGGCCACACCGAGCGCAGCGATCACGTCCCGGTGTGCAGGGCTCGTCCTCGCGACCACCTCGCAACCCCGGTCGAGCAGGAGCTGGACCGCCGCCATGCCGACGCCGCCGGACGCTCCGGTCACCAGCACCCGTTCGCCCGGCTCACAACGCGCCCGCGTCAGCATGCCGAGGGCGGTGCCGTAGGCCGTCGGCAGGCACGCCAACTGCGCATCGGTCAGCGGGGACGCCGTGACATCGTGAAGCTGCTCGATCCGGCACCGGTGGTACTCGGCGAATCCCCCGTCGACCTCGCTGCCCACGATGTCGACCGGCAGGTCATCGACGTAGCGCGCAGCGGGATCGACGATCACACGGGTACCGAGCCACTGCTCGTCGGCCTCGGAGCCGACGGCGCACACCCGGCCGGCGATGTCGATGCCCTGGATACGGGGGAAGTCCAACGGTACGCCCTTCCAGCCGACGACCGCGTCCGGGTCGTCGGCGGTGCCGTAGGCGCCCTCGCGCGACCAGATGTCGGTGTTGTTCAGCGCTGCAGCGGTCACGCCGACGAGCGCTTCTCCCGGCCCGGGTGTCGGGTACGGCCAGTCGGTTCGCACCTCGATCTGGTCCGGGCCACCGTGGCCGACCGTCACCGCGGCGATCATCGTGGTCCGAGCATTCATCCCCGCCACCCTGCCAGACCGGGCCCCGTCCCCGCCGAACGCGTGGACCGATGGCGCGATGACAGCACCATTCGCTCACGCGTCGGGGCGTCGAGCGACGGATCGGGTCAGAGGGGGTCGACGGCGAGGACGGCGCCGTCGGGGCCGAGGGTCACCTCGAGGAGCCCGCCCACCTCGGAACGCACGAGCGCGACGTAGCGGACGATGCCGCCGTCGCCGCCCTCGACGCTGAGCGACTCGATCGTCGCGTCGGGCACCTCCCCCGCGAGCTGCGAGAGCACGGTGTCGGCGTCGAACGCGATCGCGTCGGCGCCGAACGTGAAGCCGGAGGCGCCGTCGAGGCGAGGTTCCGGCGGGAGCAGCTCGCCGTCGATGAAGGCGTAGGGAATCGCGGCGGTGGCGTCGTCGACGGCGACGAACACATTCGTGACGAGCGCGGCGGCGGTCACCTCGAAGTACTCCTGGCCGGCGCCCCGCTCCGCCTCGACAGCGGCCACGGCAGCGACGATGTCGGCACCGAGCGACGGCACGTCGTCGTCGGCCGAGTCGTCACCGCATCCGGCGGCAGCCAGCACGACCACGAACAGCCCGAGCAGCGAGCGTCGTGCCCGAGTCGCCGCCAAGCGTCAGGCCTCCATGACGACGGGCACGATCATCGGCCGGCGCTTCGTGCGCTCGCTGACGAACTTGCCGGCAGCACGACGGACGTCGCGCTCGAGCGCCTCGACATCGCGGACGCCCTTGCCGAGCGACGCCTCGACGGCGTCCGCAACGGTGTCGCACGCCTCGTCGAGCAGATCCTCGGCCTCGGGCGCGTACACCCACCCACGGGTGATGATTTCCGGCCCGACGAGCACCTTGCCGGTCTGGATGTCCACCGTGACGACCACGACGACCACACCCTCCTCGGCGAGTTTCTGGCGGTCGCGCAGCACGCCCTGGCCGACGTCGCCGACGATGCCGTCGACGTAGAGGTACCCGGAGGGAACGCGCCCGACCGGCTTGAGGTCGTCGCCGGTCAGCTCGAGCACGTCACCGTCCTCGCACAGGATCACGCGGTCGTGCCGCACCCCCATGAGTTCGCCGAGCTTCGCATTGGCGACCATGTGGCGGTACTCGCCGTGGATCGGCACATACCACTCGGGGTTGACGATCGACAGGTAGGTCTTGATCTCGTCGGCTTGCGCATGCCCGGTCGCGTGCACGTCGAGGATGCCGGAGTGCACGACCTCGGCACCCATGCGGATCAATCCGTCGATGACGGCGTTGACGTTGCTCTCGTTGCCCGGGATCGCATGGCTCGAGAGCACGACCGTGTCGTGGTCGCCCAGCTTGAGCCACTTGCTCTCACCGCGGGCCATCAGCCCGAGCGCGGACATCGGCTCACCCTGCGACCCGGTCGAGATGATGCAGATCTGGCCCGGCTCGTACTTGTCGATCTCCTCGATGTCGATGATCGCCGACTCGGGAATGTCGAGCACCTTGAGCTCGCGTCCGAGCCGAACGTTCTTCTTCATGCTCAGCCCGAGCGTGGCAATCTTGCGGCCGTCGGCCATCGCCGCGGTGGCGATCTGCTGGATGCGGTGCAGGTGGCTGGCGAAGCTGGCCGTGACGATGCGGCGATCGCGATGGGCCGCGAACAGCCCGGTGAGCACCGATCCGACGCTGGTCTCGCTCGGCGAGTAGCCGGCCTCTTCGGCGTTGGTCGAGTCGGCCATCAGCAGACGGATTCCCGGGGCCTTGGCGAGCTGGCCGATACGGGCCAGATCGAGACGGCGCGAGTCGACCGGTGTGAGGTCGATCTTGTAGTCACCCGAGTGCAACACGACACCCTGCGCGGTGTGAACGGCGATCGCGTGCGCGTGGGGAACCGAGTGGGTGACGGGGATGAACTCGACCAGCAGCGCCCCGATCTCGATCGTCTCGCCATCGGCGACCGAGCGCATGTCGGTCTTCGGCATCAGCCCCGCTTCCTCGATGCGGTTGCGGGCGATCCCGAGCGCCAGCCGCGATCCGTAGATCGGCAACGGGTCGTCGCGGAGGTCGCCGATGCCGTCGTGGTCGCGCAGGAGGTACTGGATGGCGCCGACGTGATCCTCGTGGCCGTGGGTCAACACGAGTGCCTGGATGCGGCTGGCATTCTCGCGCAGGTAGGTGAAGTCGGGCAGGATCAGGTCGACCCCGTGCATGTTCGCCTCGGGGAACATCAGACCGCAGTCGATGAGCATGATCGTGCGGTTCGGGTCGTCGGCGGCGCCCTGTTCGATCGCCATGCAGTTGCGGCCGATCTCGCCGAGACCGCCCAGGAAGACGATGCGGACGGGAACGGACGGGTCGGTGGAGCCTGCTCGCTCAGCCACGGGCGGCGACCAGACGCTCGTAGACGCCGCGGGCAGCGCGTTCGAGTCCGTGGGGTGTCGGCCCCATCGGAGACCTGCACTCTCCGACGTCGTGGCCGAGCGTTCGCAACATGGCCTTGGACGGTACCGGGTTCGGTGCCTCGTCGCTGGTCTCGAACTCGTAGCTCTCGAGCTGACGGGCGTTGATGCTCTGGACCGCGGCGATGTCGCTGCGGTCCCAGGCGTCGAACATCGCCCGATGATCGGGCGCGCACCAGTGCGTGGCCACGCCGATCGCTCCCACGGCGCCGATCGCCAGCAACGGCAACGTCAACGAGTCGTCACCGGAGTAGATCTCGAACGCGTCGGGCGTCTTCGCCTTGACGGCCGCAGTCGCACCGGGATTGCCCGCGGCGTCCTTGAGGGCGACGATGTTGGGGACGTC
>Ga0316197_10001987_pt1 | contig 14570 bp, 12 predicted proteins | sample OudBiesiAoxic_MG_FD_204939 | JGI IMG/M metagenome (GOLD analysis project Ga0316197, IMG submission 204939) | Coastal sediment microbial communities from Oude Bieten Haven, Netherlands - site A oxic | ecosystem: Environmental > Aquatic > Marine > Coastal > Sediment | place: Netherlands...
CGCGCTGAAACAGCAGCAGCGGATCGAGTTTATTCGCACCCTTGGAATGACGCCGGACGATCCCCGCCTGCTGGCGGCCCGCAGGCGGTTCGCGCCAAAATACGGGTTGAGCGACAAGGACGTGGCACAGGCAGGCATCGTCCCAGCGGCCTAGACTCCACATCGAGAAGCTTTCGTAACGTCACGAAATGCACGCTTGCTCTCAAGAGTGCAGGCCCTACTCTGACGGCTGACAGAGGAGGACGACACCGTGAACAAGATACTGAAAACCGCGCCCATGGCTTTGGCCGTCGGCATTGCCGGGACGACCCTGATGGCAGAAAACCGTATCGACACCCAACTGCCAAGCGCACCGGAACTTGCCGCCTACGGCGATCTGCCCGTCGGCGTCCGCCAGCTTGATATGGTCAACCCCGGACAGATCGACATTCTGGCGATTGACCCGGCGGCCCCCAAGCCCGATCCGCTGCCCACCTACGACCGCCCGCTGACCGTCGAAATGTGGTATCCCGCTGCAGACGGCGCGTCGGGGGACACGACGCTCAAGGCTTTCCTGCGTGACGGCACAACAGAAGTGACCTTGCAGGGCACAGCCGTGCGTGATGCGGCCCCCGCCGCACCTGATAACGCCTATCCGCTGGTGTTGATCAGCCACGGTTATCCGGGCAACAGGTTCCTGCTGTCGCATCTTGCCGAAAACATCGCTTCCAAAGGCTATGTCGTGGCCTCCATCGATCATACGGACAGCACCTACCGCACACAGGCGGCATTCGGATCAACATTGGTGAACCGGTCGCTGGATCAGCTTTTCGTGCTGGAAGAGATGGCCAAAATGGCAGCTGACGGGGGTAATTTTGCAGGCCTCTATGACGCAAACAATACCGGTCTCATCGGGTATTCCATGGGCGGCTATGGCGCGATCATCACCGCTGGCGGCGGCGTAACCGAAGCTTCGGTTGGCTACCCATGGGGCGGGCCGCACGGAACCTTGGGCATCCATCAGGCGGGCAGTGATACACATGCAAACCTGCCCGATGCGCGGATCAAGACCGCCGTGGCGTTTGGACCATGGGGCATGAACACCGGCTTCTGGGATGCTGCCGGGCTGTCTGGCATCCGTATTCCAATGTTCTTTATCGCAGGCTCTCAGGATGACGTGTCTCTTTATGAAAGCGGGGTGCGCGCAATCTGGGAAAACGCCTCGAACCTGCCACACGCGTTGCTGACCTATGTGAACGGCGGGCATAACTCAGGCGCGCCGATGCCTGCCCCCAAAGAGAGCTTCTACTTCTCCGAGGAAAAGGGCTTCAACATTTCGGAACACTATACGGATCCGGTCTGGAACACGGCGCGCATGAACAACATCGCGCAGCATTTCGTGACTGCATGGATGGATCAGCATCTGAAAGGCGATGAGGACAAAGGGACTTATCTGGATCTGGTCGAAAACTCCAACGAGGGTGTTTGGTCCGTGAATGACGATGGTACCGAAAAGGACGATCACAGCCATTGGAAAGGCTTTGCACAAGGCACGGCAAAGGGCCTGCAATATGAGGTTAAGTCCGTGGAGTAATTGTCGCGCGTGGAAACGCTCATCTTTTGTTAAGGTGAGCTTTTCGCCGAAAGCCTCTGGAATCGAGCGATTAATTTTTGGTGAAAGCCTGTCCCCGCGGGGACAGGCCTTTCTTATGCCCTGTGGATGGAATACGTGATGATCCGTCAGGTCAGATCAGAATTCCTGATCGTTACTGCCTTGCTGCCAAGGCTTCACCAGATTGCCAAAACGTGTGAAACGCCCCTCAAAACTGAGGTCGACGGTGCCGATGGGGCCATGGCGCTGCTTTCCGATGATGACTTCGGCGCGTCCGTGCAGCCGTTCCATCTCTTCTTGCCAGCGGGCCATGGCCTCCAGATCGTGATCGCCGGGTTTCTCCCGTTCTTTGTAGTATTCCTCGCGGAACACGAACATCACGACGTCGGCGTCTTGCTCGATAGAGCCTGATTCACGCAAGTCTGAAAGCTGTGGGCGCTTGTCTTCGCGATTCTCGACCTGACGGGAGAGCTGCGAGAGGGCGATAACCGGAATGTCGAGTTCCTTGGCAATCGCCTTAAGGCCCATGGTAATTTCCGAGATTTCATTAACCCGGTTCTCGTTCTTGCCCGTGCCACGGACCAACTGCAGATAGTCCACGATCAGCACATCAAGGCCATGCGTCCGCTTGAGGCGCCGTGCGCGGGCGGCAAGCTGGCTAATGGGCAGGGCAGGTGTGTCATCAATAAAGAGCGGGCAGGCCTCAAGTGCCTTGGCGGCATCTACGAAACGTCGGAATTCGGTCTCGGTCATGTCACCAGAACGGATCTGCTGGCTGGGGATTTCGGCGGCTTCCGACAGGATACGTGCGGCAAGCTGTTCGGCGCTCATCTCCAACGAATAAAAGCCGACCACGCCGCCGTCGACCGCACCTTCGGACCCATCTGGCAATTGACCGCGCTTGTAGGCCTTGGCCACGTTGAAGGCGATATTGGTGGCAAGAGAGGTCTTGCCCATCGACGGACGGCCCGCGAGGATCAAAAGGTCAGAACGGTGCAGCCCGCCCAGCTTTCCATCCATATCGATCAGACCGGTGGATACTCCCGACAGGCCACCATCACGCTGATAGGCGGCGTTGGCAACATTAACCGCATCCGTTACCGCCTTGAGAAAGCTTTGAAAACCGCTTTCAACTTGCCCTTGTTCGGCTAGCTTATAGAGCTGCTGCTCTGCCTCGACGATCTGTTCGCGAGGTTCCGAGGCAACATCAACCTGTGCCGCCTTGGCTGAAATGTCGCGACCCAGTTGGATCAGATCGCGGCGCACCGCGAGATCATAAATCATGGTTGCGTAATCGCGTGCGGCAAAACCGCTGATCGCAGCCCCTGCAAGCCGGGCAAGGTAAGCGGGTCCGCCCAGTTCCTTCAGCCCCTCGTCATCCTCCATGAAAGCCTTGAGGGTGACGGGAGAGGCAAGGTTGTTTTTGGCGATACGCTGTGCCGCGATGTCGTAGATGCGCGCATGGACAGGGTCATAAAAGTGCTTGGCCCCGATGATTGAGGCCACACGGTCAAAGATGTCGTTGTTGGTGAGGATCGCGCCCAGAAGTTGCTGCTCTGCCTCGATGGAGTGCGGCATGGTTTCCGGTGCCTGCACAGCAATATTATTCGCGTTGAGCGATGTGATCTCGTTCATGGTCTCACCCGATTTGTCCCGCTGCCTGTCTTAGAGTGTGGGACGATTTGGCGCAAATTGTATGTTTTTGTGGATAACCGGTGGAAGGCTTTTCGCATACTACATCTTGCCCCAGAGGAGGGCTATGCGTCAACATCGGGTAGAGTGAGCGCTCAGCTTTTGTGAGCGTCCTGCCATTTTTTCGGGGCTTCAAGAAATGTTTCAACCTCTTTCAAAGTAGCTTCGTTGAAGGCACCTTGCGCCTTCGCCTCGGCAAGAACATCCCACCACGTGCACAGGGCATGAAGCGTAACGCCATGATCGCCCAAGGTCTTTTCCGTTTGCGGGAAGATGCCGTAGTAAAAGATCACGGCGGTATGACCGCAGGTCGCGCCCGTGTCCCGAATTGCATCCACGAAGCTCAGTTTTGAGCCGCCATCGGTTGTCAGGTCTTCGACCAGCAGGACGCGCTGGCCTTCGGTCATCTCGCCCTCGATCCGGGCGTTCCGGCCATAGCCTTTGGGTTTTTTCCTGACGTAGGTCATCGGCAGGCCCATCCGCTCCGCGACCATGGCGGCAAAGGGGATGCCCGCGGTTTCGCCACCGGCGATGTTGTCAAAGGCTTCGAATCCTGCGTTGCGCATGACCGTGACGGTCAGGAAATCCATCAGCGTGGCGCGGATGCGCGGATAAGAGATCAGCTTGCGACAATCGATGTACGTGGGGCTGGGCAGACCGGAAGCGAGCGTGAAGGGCGTTTCGGCATTGAAGTGGACCGCCTTGATTTCAAGCAGCATGCGCGCGGTGAGGCGCGCCATTTCTTCAGGGCTGGGATAGCTGGTTGGGATCATTTTTTGCTCCTGTGGGGCGGACGGCGCGTCAAATGACGGACCAGTTCAGCGGCATTTGCGGATCGAAGACCGTGACAGGACCGTCGCCGGTTTCGATATGCTCAGGGTAGCTGGGCGGTGTGCGGGACAGGGTGATGGTGTCATCGTTGACCGGCAAGCCATAGAACGCAGGACCGTTCAGCGACGTGAAGCCCTCAAGCTGGTCAAGCGCGTTCTCTTGTTCAAAGACTTCCGCGAGGATCGACATCGTATTCGTTGCGGTGAAACAGCCCGCACAGCCGCAGGGCAGCAGTTTGTTGGCATCGGTGTGCGGTGCGGAATCGGTGCCGAGGAAAAAGCGCGAATGGCCCGAAGTGGCCGCCGCTCGCAGGGCCAGACGGTGGATTTCACGCTTTGCCACGGGCAGGCAGTAGTAGTGCGGCTTGATACCCCCGGCGAGGATATGGTTGCGATTGATCACAAGGTGATGGGTCGTGATGGTCGCAGCGAGGTTGTCGTTGCCTGCCTTGACATAATCTGCGGCATCCGAGGTCGTGATATGCTCCATGATCACGCGCAGGTCGGGGTGCGTTTTGCGGATCGGATCAAGTACCCTGTCGATGAAGACGGCCTCGCGGTCAAAGATGTCGATCTCGGGATCGGTGACTTCGCCGTGAGTGCACAGGGGTAGGCCGATTTCGGCCATCTTTTCAAAGACCTCCGCGACCTTCTTGAAGTTGGAAACACCGCTGGCTGAATTCGTTGTCGCCCCTGCGGGATAGAGCTTTACGGCAGTGATCAGACCGTCGGCGTGGGCCTTGGCCACATCCTCTGGGTCCGTGTCCTCGGTCAGGTAGAGGGTCATTAGCGGCGTGAAATCTGCGCCCTTGGGCATCGCGGCCATGATCCTGTCACGGTAGGCGGCGGCCTGAGCGCCAGTTACGACCGGTGGCACAAGGTTTGGCATGATGATTGCACGGGCAAAATGCGCTGTTGTCTGGGGCAATACGGCGCGCAGCATGTCGCCGTCGCGCAGGTGCAGGTGCCAGTCATCGGGGCGGCGGATCGTGAGGGTATCTGTCATGGTGCTGCGCTAGCACAGCACTCCGTCTGGGGCTAGTCTTCTTCTGCGTTGTGGAGTTTGGCTTGCCGTAGCTCTTTGAGGCGGAAGGCAAAGCGGCGCGCCCGCATGCGCGATGTCACATTCGCACACAGCGCCTCGATCAGCGGCTCGCGCTCGTCTGCCTCCAGTGCGTCAAGCAGGTTGCGCAGATAGGGTCGATAATCGCGCCGGGCGCGGTAGAGTTGCGCAAAAGCTTCTTCGGTCAACGCACCTTCGCCAGCGGCTTTGATCAGCGGCGCCCACGTATCCATCTCCAACAGATCGGTTTGCAGGGCGTTACCCATGAAGCGCATCCGCAGCTTGGTGACATTGGGACGCGTGAAAAGGGCCGCATGCATCGCATCAAGCTGTTCGCGGGGATCGTAGAGCACGTAGGCATGCTCTGCCGCATCCAGCATTTCGGGGGCATAGCCATAGCGCGACGTGAAGTCCTGAATACGCATGTCAGTAAAGCGGTCATCCCATTCGGTCAGACGCGGATCAAGCGTGGCTTGCGGCTGAATGGCCACGACATATGCGCCGGGGGCGGAAACGGAATAGGCGGCAGCGGCGTAGCCACATGGGCCAGCGCCATAGAAGATTACTGTGTCGAATTCATCAAAGAACCCGTCATCGACCAGCCGGTCGAAATAGCTGTAGACCGCAGGATCGCGAAACCATGTGTCGCCATTGCTGGCAAGGCACAGGTGCGACCAGCCATGATCCTTGATCATTTCCCAGCCCAAAGGCTGTCCCAGATCCGAAAGTGCCTGAATGCCTTGCAGAGTCTCGAACGTCACCAGCAGGGTAGAGCCTTCTTCGATAAAGATCGCATGATGGCGGCGTCCAAGGTTTTGGACATACCCGTCTTCATCCGCGATTTGATCGACCAGCGACAGCCATTCCTGCCGGGGCAGGTCGACCAAAGAGGTATCGAGCGTTGGCGTCTCGTCTGTCATGACTGCGTCCTCAAATGCCTGCATCGCGTTATTAGATTTGCGATTTGGGGTCTGAGTTACCAGTGCAATACGGCAGAATTTAGGAGAATGCGTGCGCAAATATGCCTATTTGGGGCCGGATTGGTGGGCTAGATTGGCATGCCGGATCAGGAATTGCGCCGCTTGGGGCGGGATCGGCTGACTTGGCTGGGCCATCAGCAGGCGGCCGAAAAGCGCGCGAAACGGCTCTTGCTCTAGCAGGGTATTGAAGCGGGATTTGCGCCATGCAACCGCATTTTCATGTAGTTGCCTGAGCGTCGGATCGGCCAAAAGGCTTATGTTTTCGGCCTGGCGGGCGGGGGCGAGCGACTGGATGCTGGTGTCTTCATTGGTGTTGAAGTTACGCTCGACAAAGTAGTCGAGACCGAGCAGGTGATCGGAATGCACGGCGCGGCCCCGGTCGGCCTTCAGAACGTATGATTCCAAGGCACCCAGCGGATAGTGATTGAGTTGCGCCAAGGCGTAATTGTCTATGCCGTAGTTGGAAAAGATGCGCTTTATCTTGAAATCATCACCCAAAGCGCGACCCGATCCATCAAACCAGCGGGCGGCGTCCAGCTTGGTTTTATCTGGGTCGCGGGGGCGGTGGACACCGGGTTTCTTATAGGTCCCGTCATTGCGGTAGAGCGTCTTGAAGAGCGCCGCACGCCAGGGCCAGTGGATGACCTTGGGGGCGCAGCATGTGAAGGTATCAAGGACCGGCACGTCTTCGTATCGGACCTGGCCTGAAGTGCCAAAAAGCCGCCATGTCAGCGGGATGGCCGTGGCGTCAGGCAAGGCATCGTGCAGTGCGGATAGCGTGTGATCGCCACAATGGATGTTGACGAATTCATCGATGTCGAGCGGCATGATCCAGTCTGCCTGTCTGACCTGCTTTAACTTGGCTGCCGCCTTGAGCGCCGTGAACTGGATGCCGCCCTGATCGTAGGGGCCGTTGTTTGGCACGTGTTCAAGCATCCCCATCTCGGCCAGCCGGTCGAGCATTTCCACCGTACCATCGTCACAATCATTTGAAAAAACGAGGAAATCATCAAAGCCTACGGCCCGGTGGTGGGCCAGCCATTCCAACAGGAAGGCCGCTTCGTTCCGGACGCAGAGGATGGCGAGATGTGTCATCTACCAGTCGGTTCGAAAGGCCAGCACCTTGCCGTGCGAGCCGCGATGGTAGTAGGCAAGGCCAGCATCCATGAAGGCACGCATCACCTTGTTCATCCCCTCGGGTCCAATCCACTGGGGGTGGGTTTCGATGATTGCCGCGCGAAAGCCGCTCAGGTCGAGGGACGGGATCAGATCGACCTCTGCGCCTTCGATGTCGCAGATCAACACGTTCGCGCCAATGTCCTCGAAGGTGGTCTTGGCATTAAGCACGTCGACCTTGACCGAAGACGGATCCACTTCGCCCTCAAGCACCTGCATGGATGAGCCCAGCATCGGTTCGCGCACGTAGAAATCCACGCTGCCTTTGCGGGTTCCCAGTATCGCGTTTGTCACATGGGCGTTGGTCACGTCGTTTGCGGCGTGCACCGACTGGATGTAGGGGATCAGATTTGGGTTCGCCTCGAAGACATGCACCGATTTGATCGCGCGTTTGGTGGCAACCAGTGTTGACATGTAGCCGATACCGCCGCCCAGCTCGACCACCACATCGCCTTCCCTGACGACGCGCAGGGCCGCTTCGGTTTCCTTTGCCTCGTAGTCATTGTTGCGCAGAAGGCGGCGGATCTTGCCTTGCATGATGTCGGGGTGTTTGGGAAACCGCATCCCGCGAGACCGGATAAATCCGGCAGGTTCTGATGTGGGTTGGCCGTCCATGTCTCAGCTCTCCATATCCAGCGACAAGGCGTAGGCGACGCGCTCTGTCTCGTTTAGTTTCACGTCCAGCGCCTGTTGGTACAATTCTGCGAATTCCGGCATGGCGTGCAGTTCCTTTGCCTTGGCCTGATGCCACTTCAATCCGGCCTGATGGGCTTGCTTGAGCTTTTTATCTTCCATCAGCCGGTCATATTCGGCCCGCAAGCGGGGCAGGTTGCGCTTGATTGTGATGTCGCGGAAATCGGACCAGTCCATGCGGATCCAGTAGTTGATCCCGATCGAGCGGTCCACGTGCAGCGCGCGCCCGCGCTGGCGCTTGATCAGGAAGGATTCGGCGCTGCGCAAAGCGTAGTGGTTGAGTTGCAAAAGATCGTAGCCGATGTTGGTCTTGGATGACCGCCAGCCATTGTGGGCAGCGTCCCGGGTCATGTCATGGCCTGATCCGTTGACCCATTTCACTTTGTTTTCATAGTCTTCGGCCAGCTTGTTCGGGCGGTGACAAGAGATCTTTGCGTAGGCCCCGATGTTGCGGAACATGGTCTTGAAGCCCCAGACCGTGTGGGGCTTGGGGCAGTAATTCGGCGCACAGGCGTCGAACTGGTCAATGACAAAGTCGTCCTTGAGTTTGGTGACGCCGTTGTGACCAAAAAGCCGCCATGTCATCGCAATGTTGGTGGCGTCCGGTACGGCGGCAAAGAGATCATCCAGCGTCCCGTTACCGGTGCGGATGTTCATGAATTCATCGACGTCGATATGGGCGATCCACTCGGCGTTCTGGATCACCGGCTCTTTCAAAGACTTGTTCAAAGCATGCTGTTGGGGCGAGTTGCCCTTCCAATTGTCATTGTTGCGGTGCTCAACGATGCCCATCTCCATCAGGCGGCCCAGAACCTCATCGGTCCCGTCTGTGCAGTCGTTGGTGTAGATCAGGAAGGTATCGATGCCGATGGCGCGGTGGTATGCGATCCATTCCAAGATATAGGGCGCTTCGTTCTTCATGCAGCCGACGATCACATTGCCGGTTGAGCCTTTGGGCAGGATGCGTGGTGGCATAGGCGTATAGGCAGCGGCCAGTTCTTCTTCGTTCACGGCACCAAGGTTGTTATGGGGTTTGAACTGGGTGGAGAGGACCATCTGGTGGTTCACCTTGACCCGGTTCAACAGCCGTTGCTTGGCGGCTTGCTCCTCTTCGCCCGATGCGTCCTCATTCAACAGTTCCTCAAATTTCTCGGACGCGCGCTTGGCTGCCTCAGCCTCGGCGCGTTTTTCGGCCACCGGCGTGCCGTTCTTGCGAAGCGCAAAGGCATAGGCGGCAAGGTATTGCGTCGCGCGGAAGCCCATCTGCGGATCGGCCTCTTCCCAAGGGGCGCTGGGATCATCGGGAGCAAGGGCGGTTGAAAGGTTAGGGAAGCGCTTGATCAGACCTGCGTTGTCTTTCTTGAAATGCTTGGAGACGGCTGCGAGGCTGCCCGGCTCGATCGGGTCACCTGCGATGCGCACGTTGCGCAACACCTGTGCCCACATCTCGCGGGGGATGATCATGTCGCGTGCCTGTGCAAAGCGGATCAACACCTCGTTCATGTGCCGCATCCGGGTCAGTGACGCGGCAGGCTCCGGATGATAGAGGCGATCCGGCTCGACCTTGCCAAGGCTGTTCTTGATGCCGAGGGTGGTGCAAAGCTCTTCTATCCCGGCGTCGCCATAGAGTGCCTTGAGGTCGAGAGAGCGCAGGGTGACATTGCCCTTGCCAAACGACTTTTCCCAGAACGCCAGGAGCGATTTGAAATCCAGCCAGAACGGCGGATGGTGGATGTCATTGAAGATGCCAAAGTGAGGATCGTTCCCCTGCCTTTGTGCCAAGGCGCCCGTCCACCAATCCTTTTCTTTCGCCAGTTCAAGCTCTTGGCTGAGAGGATACCGCCTGCCTTCCAACACGGCATAGATGTAGTGCTGCACCAGGAGGCGCGCCTGTTCGTCGATATGGGCGACGATCTGAATGTCGTCGAAATAGGGTGTCAGAAGGGCGTGTAAGCGCGCCAGTTCATCCGGGGTATGAAGCAAGCTGCCCAGTTGCGCCGCTGACAGGACGATATGATCGGCCTTGATGGTGGGCAATTCCCTGGCGAACAGGCTGTGAAATTCGGACGTCAGGGTTTGCTGCACCAGCGGATTGTCCAGCCCGCGCTTGTAGCGCAGAACGCCGACCTCGTCCGCCTCGGCACAAGCGGTATAGAGGCGCACATGATTCCAGTCCGGCGCAGCGATCCCGGCTTTCTCAAGCGCACCTGCCTTGTGCTTGAACAGGCTGCGAAACCGCATGGCGGCTTTTTCCGTGGGGCCGATCAGAAGCGTGAGTTTCATGAAGTCGCCTTTGCAGCGGGCCTGCCCACGTTGCTTTGGCCCCACCACGGCAAATCGACGCCCAGATAGGCGCTGATCTTGGCCTGTGCGTCGGGGTCTTCGATGTCGTAGGACATGAAGTTTTTCGCGCCGTCAAAGACATGGTGGCAAAAGGCATAATGCGCCGACAGCCAGCGCGCCAACTGGTCCTCGGTCCGGCCAAAGCCACGGGGCAGGCCCGGGATATCGGCGGAGGGCAGTCGGCGTTTGCCAAGGTTGTTCCAGCGCATCATGGAATCAGCGGTTTTTTCCGGGTCGCGCATGGTTAGAATGAACTTTACCCCCGGATGGCATTGCTGGATGGCGGATAGCACGCCCCAATCCGTCTGTGGCCAGAGCGAGCGGTCCTCGCGCACGGCGGACATCTCATTGATCACATCGAACTCATCCAGCCGGGCCAACGGGTCACCGGTGGCGAAGTAATCTTCATAGATGATTTTACCGACATGCATGCGCGGGATGTCATCGCGGGTCGACTGGCCAGCGCGAATGCGCCAGTCGGCGACGGTCAAGCCCGCGTGGCGCAACGCGTCAGTCAGGGTGGTTGTGCCCGTCTTGGGCAGGGCAAGGTTGACGACGCGCAAACGGCTCATGGCAACTGTCCGATCTCAAAACCGATTTCATCGCGGATCGCGGTCTCAGCGGCGGAATAGGGGGAGGCCGACAGCAACTGCTTGCGCATTTCCTGATAGCTGCTCTGCGCCAGCAATGCATCGCGTTTGGCCATGTGCAGGCGTACCGCCTTGTCATGCAGCGCCCCGATCCCATCCAGCGCCTTGAGGCGGTCCATTTCAGCACGCACATCTGCCTCATAGCGCAGAATGCTATCGTCGAAATAACCACCGTCATTGCGTTCGCGCCAATAGCTGTCGTCAAAGGCCCGGTGTTCCCGGTTCACGTCGCCCCGGTCATTCTTGACCAGATAACTGTCAAGCGAGCGCAGAGCGTAGTGGTTCAAGGTTGCCAACTCGCGGGCACCACGCGCCGGGAAAGCCCGAATGCGCCGCTTGCCCGCACGCTTGCGAAAGGGTGCCGGCACCGGGCGGCCTGATCCATCGGTCCAATTGGGCTTGGCCTTCGCCTCATCATGGAAAGGGCGATGCGCGCCATAGTATTCCACCGGGAAATCCCTGCGCACCAGACTTTTGACCTCAATCGCGGTGTCTGCCCCCCAGATGTCGGGGTTATGGCCGCGCAGGAACTGCGTGATGACAGGCTGGTCGACGTAGTCCTCAATCCCGTCATTGGCCATGAACTGAAAGGTCAGTGAGATCGCCTGTGGATTGCCGCAGGCCTCAATGAGGGTGGGAAAGCTGTGATCCCCGACATGGATATTGGGGAATTCATCCACATCGGCAATCCAGACCCAGTCAGATTGTTTCACCAGCGGATGTTGTTTGGCGGCTTTCAGCGCCTGCATCTGATAGTTGCGGTTGGTGGCCGGGTTGGGCAGGTGCGCGACGATGCCGTGATCTTGAAGCCGGTCCAGCATCTCGTCCGTGGCATCGGTGCAATCGTTTGAATAGAATAGAAAATCCGTCACCCCGATCACGCGGTGAAAGGCAATCCATTCCAGCAGGAATGGGCCTTCGTTCTTGACGCAGGTCACAGCGGTGATGCGCATTTCAGGCCTGACCCCGCAAAAGGGATTTGCTTAAGCTCTGTCTCATATCCGCCTCTTGGGGTCGGGTGCATCATGCCCCGGAACCTCTCATTCTTTGCAAAGATTATGTCAGTCCGGCCGAATCGCGTCAATCTGGCACGCACCAGCCGTCCAAGGCGTGGCAATTTGGCATGTGCGGGCCTTGACCCTGCGCCGCGCCCATGCACCTTTGGGGTATCGGGGAGAGGCATATGAGCGACATGACGAGCATCGATGCGGTGCAGGAGATGCTGAGCGGACAGGGCTATATCTGCGGGCGGGCACTGGGGACCGTGGTTTTCCTAAGCCTGAAGCTGGGCCGGCCCCTGTTTCTGGAAGGTGAGGCAGGCGTGGGCAAGACCGAGATCGCCAAGGCATTGGCGGCCGGTCTGGACCGAAAGCTGATCCGGTTGCAGTGTTACGAGGGGCTGGATGCCAATTCTGCCGTTTACGAGTGGAACTTCCCGGCCCAGATGGTCGCCATCCGGGCGGCGGAAGCTGCCGGGGATGCGGACCGCGACGCGCTGACCACCCAGCTTTTCAGCGATGAGTTCCTGATCGAACGCCCGTTGTTGGAGGCCATGCGCCCCGATGAGCGGGGCGCGCCGATCTTGCTGATTGATGAGCTGGACCGCACCGATGCGCCGTTTGAAGCCTTCTTGCTCGAAGCGCTCAGCGATTTTCAGGTCACGATCCCGGAGATGGGGACGATCAAGGCACCCGAGCCGCCGATTGTCATCATTACCTCGAACCGCACACGCGAGGTGCATGACGCGCTCAAGCGCCGTTGCCTGTATCACTGGGTTGATTACCCGGATTTCGATCGTGAGATGGACATTCTGCATGCCCGTGCCCCTGAAGCAGCGGAAAGCCTCAGCCGCGAGGTTGTCGCCTTTGTCCAGCAGCTGCGCACCGAAGACCTGTTCAAAAAGCCCGGCGTGGCTGAGACCATCGACTGGGCAAAATGTTTGCTTGCCCTTGATGTGATCACCCTGAGCCCGGAAGTGATCGCCGATACGCTGGGTGCCATCCTGAAGTATCAGGATGATATCGCCAAGCTGCATGGATCCGAGGCCAAGCGCATCCTTGATCAGGCCAAAGCGTCATTGGATCCTGCATGAGTGTGTTGTGGACCTCAAACGCCTTAGAAATTCGGGGGCTGGGCCTCCGATCCCCGCGTCATGGCTGAATTGCCACCGTTAGACCTGCCGGACGACCCGAAGCTTGCCGGCAACATCACCCATTTCGCCCGCGCCCTGCGGCGTGCGGGATTGCCCATCGGGCCGGGCCGCGTGATTGATGCGATCCGTGCTGTCGAGGCGGCGGGTTTTACCGACAAGCGGGACTTTTATTGGACGCTGCATGCGTGTTTCGTGAACCGGCCCGAACACCGCACCGTCTTTGCCCAGCTCTTTCGCCTTTATTGGCGCGACCCGCGGTACATGGAACATATGATGGCCGCGATGTTGCCCGCGATCCGCGGGGTGCAGGAGGAGCGGTCAGCGCAAGCGGCAGAGAAGCGCGCAGCAGAGGCGCTGCTGGACGGGGCCGAGGCACCGCCCCGGGAAGATGAGGCGGACAGCGCCGAAGAGGACGCGGTCATTGAGGTCGACGCAAGCCTGACCATGTCGAGTGCCGAACGACTGCGCACGCTGGATTTCGAGCAGATGAGCATTGCCGAGATGGCAGAGGCAAAACGGATGCTGGCGCGACTGGCGCTGCCGGTCAAACCCTTGCCCTCGCGACGGGGGATGGCGGCCCCGCAGGGTCGGATCGATGCCGCACGTTCGCTGAGGCAGGCCTTGCGACGCGGGGGCGAAATGGACCGTCTGGCCTTCAAGAAACCGCGCCCTCGTTATCCCAATCTCGTGGTGCTTTGCGATATCTCCGGCTCCATGAGCCAGTATTCGCGGGTCATTCTGCATTTTTTGCATGCCGTCAGCAACGCCAAGGGGGCGGGCTGGGCCAAGGTGCATGCGTTTACCTTCGGGACGCGGCTGACCAACATCACGCGGCATTTGGCGACACGGGACGTGGATGCGGCACTTGCCGCTGCCGGGGCGGAGGCGCAGGATTGGGAAGGCGGTACGCGCATCGGGGCCTGTCTGGAGACCTTTAACCGCGATTGGTCACGGCGCGTGATGGGGCACGGGGCTGTCGTTCTGCTGATCACGGACGGGCTGGACCGGGACGCGCCGGAAGATCTGGCGCGTCAGATGCAACGCCTGCATCTGACCGCACGTCGGTTGATCTGGCTGAACCCGTTGCTGCGCTGGGATGGCTTTGCGCCCAAGGCCGCCGGGATCCGCGCAATGTTGCCGCATGTCGATAGCTTTCGGGCCGGGCATTCGATTGCGTCGCTGGAGGCATTGGCCGAGGTGATCTCTCGGCCTGAGGATGTTGGAGAAAAGGCGCGGTTGGTTGCGGAACTTGCAGCTCATCGGCTCTAGCCTCTTCGCGGGCTGGAAAGGCGCTGATGGCCCACCAAAACCAAATGGTTTCGGAGCCGCCGTTGCATGAGCCCTGTCTGACAGACCGCTGTCCGCTTCCCAAGAGGAATAGCGGTATCCCGCAAGCGGGA
>Ga0316197_10001988_pt1 | contig 14569 bp, 12 predicted proteins | sample OudBiesiAoxic_MG_FD_204939 | JGI IMG/M metagenome (GOLD analysis project Ga0316197, IMG submission 204939) | Coastal sediment microbial communities from Oude Bieten Haven, Netherlands - site A oxic | ecosystem: Environmental > Aquatic > Marine > Coastal > Sediment | place: Netherlands...
AGGAGCCCTTCAGGCAAAGGATAATCCGGAAGAAAATGTTCGTTACAACGGGCCTTTGCGATGGCCTCAATATGTTCCCGGTTCCAATCCCACAGGACAGCACGCGATCCGGAACGGATCAATTGCATAGACAGCGCTGTTCCCCACGATCCCGCACCGAGGACGGCAAACATTGGATTATTGTTTTGTCCGGGGTTGCGGGGATCAGCGTTCATCGAATGCAATCAGGATTCAGGCGTAAACTCGACGGTATCTGACCCGCCATTGGCTGAACCTTCACCGCCTTGCTTCTGCTCTTCCATCATCTGTTGCATACGCTGGGCATACAACTGTTCGAAATTCACCGGCTGCAGCACCAGGGGCGGAAAGCCGCCATCAGCCACGAGGGCGGAAATCGACTGGCGTGCATAGGGGAACAGCGTATTAGGGCACATGGTGTTGATCACGGCATGAGCCGCCTGCTCGTTGAATCCTGCCAGGAGGAAGATACCGGCCTGGGCAACTTCAGCCAGGTAAGCGGTCTTCTCTCCGACCGTCGCGGTTACCGTGACGGTCAGTACGACCTCATGCATACTTTCGCCCAGGTCTTCCACCCGTTGGGCCAAACTCATTTTTACGTCTGCCTGGCCGGCTTCCTGGAAAATCTGCGGAGCACCCGGAAGTTCGAATGAAACGTCCTTTGTGTAAAGCTTCTGGATCTGGAATTGTGCCTGGGCAACTTCTTCCGGGTTCATTACCGGATCCTGGTTCTGTTCTTCTGCCATTGTTCTGTCACTCTTTAAGGTTGGGCCGCCCATTGCCTGGACGGAAAAAATTTAACTCATGATTTCGTGGTCACCGGGAGTTGGTCACCACGCCATTGTGCCATTCCGCCTTTGAGCACCGCCACATCGGTGGCGCCCATCTTGCGCAGGTTTGATGCCGCTGAAATAGCTGTCTGGCCCGACCTGCAAACGACCAGCAATTTATTGTCCTTCAGCTTTTGTACTTCTGCATCAGGCGTCGCCAGGCGGGAAGGCAGCACATGCTTTGCATTCACGATGTGCCCCTTGTTGTAGTCTGCCAGGGGCGATATATCGACAACGACCGCATTCGGATCATTGATCCAGCGAACCGCCTCGGTGGGCGTCAACTCGGTCAGACCCTGTACCTTGCGCATCACCTCGGTCCAGGTCAGGAGACCCAGCACCGCGACGAACCCCCCCACCAGCAGGAGATTATTGCCTGCAAACTCTATTACCTGATCCATCCTTCAATCTCTTTTATGAAATAATAATGATATCGCACAGTCGCCTGACATTTGGTGTCGGACAACCTAAATTGCAAGTAGGAAAAATAAAAAATGAATAGCAAGACTTTTCGTCGACCCCTGATGTTGCTGATCCTCGATGGCTGGGGCTACCGTGCGGAGCGGGAAAATAACGCCATTGCTCTGGCCGACACGCCCTGCTGGGACGATATGTGGCAGAACGATCCTCATGTCCTGATCGAGACCTCGGGCGAGGCTGTGGGACTACCGGATGGCCAGATGGGCAATTCCGAAGTCGGCCACATGAACATCGGCGCCGGCCGGGTCGTATACCAGGACTTCAGCCGGATCACCAAAGCCATTCGTGACGGCAGTTTTTCAGAGAACCCTGCGCTCTGCACGGCCATAGACAAAGCCGTCCACAATGGTGGCACGGTTCATGTCATGGGCCTGCTTTCACCTGGCGGTGTTCACAGTCATGATGATCATTTTGTCGCCACGGTGCAGCTTGCGGCCCAGCGTGGTGCAAAAACCATTGCCGTACACGGCTTTCTTGATGGCCGTGATACACCACCCCGGAGCGCGGGCCCCTCGATCGAACGCATGCAGGATCAACTCGATTTACTGCCAGGGGCGGAATTCGCCAGTATCAGTGGACGTTATTACGCCATGGACAGAGACAAGCGCTGGGACCGGGTCGAAAGAGCCTACCGGGCCATTGCTTCTGCCGATTCTGAATTACAGGAACCGTCGGCTGCCCTCGCGTTGGAGAAAGCCTATACCAGGGATGAGAACGATGAGTTTGTCCAGCCCACGGTGATTGGTGAAGGTCGCGGTGTCAAAGACGGCGACGTCATCATCTTCGTCAACTTTCGCGCGGACCGGGCGCGGGAAATCACGATGGCGTTCGTCAATGAACCCTTCGATGATTTTGACAGGAAACGAATTAACCTGGCGGACTTCCTGTGCATGACGGAATACATGGACGGCCTTCCCGTCTCGGTCGCCTTTCCTCCATCTACACTGCCCAGGCTGTTTGGAGAAGAACTGGCCAATGCAGGACTTCGTCAACTCAGGATCGCGGAAACAGAAAAATATGCCCATGTCACCTTTTTCTTCAACGGCGGGCAGGAGACGCCTTTCCCGCTGGAACAGCGCATCCTGATTCCGTCGCCGGATGTAGCCACCTATGACCTGCAACCTGAAATGAGTGCACCCGAGTTGACCCGCTTGTTGGTCGAGGCGATCTTATCGGGCGAGCACGATGTGATCGTCTGCAATGTCGCCAACCCCGACATGGTGGGCCACACCGGCAAACTTGATGCGGCCCTCAAGGCGGTGGTTGCAGTCGATGCCTGCCTGGCCCGCGTTCGCGCTGCAATTGATGAAGCCGGAGGAGAGCTGTTGGTGACCGCTGACCACGGCAATATCGAACTGATGGTGGATCCTGAAAGCGGCCAGAGCCACACAGCCCACACCACGAACAAGGTACCGCTCCTGTTCCACGGGCGCCCGGCAACCCTGAAGGAAGGCGGCTCGCTGAGGGACATAGCACCCACGATGCTGACCTTGCTGGGCCTGCCACAGCCGCAGGAAATGACCGGGCGGCCATTGGTGGAACCGGAAGGTGGACCGGCCTGAAATTCTGAAACATGCATTAGCCATGTGCCTTGCACTGTTGCTGCTGGCATGGCCCGGAATGCGGGCTGTCGCCGCTGAGCAACCGCTTGATAAGCGCGAGGCCGAATCGCGATTGAGCCAGGTCACCCAGGCCATTGCCGGCTTGCGGAAAGAACTGGATGCATCGCGGGCGGACCATCGGAAAGAACAGGACCAATTGCGTGAACTTGACCTTGCCATTCAACAGGCCCACTTAGATTTCAGGGCGCTGGAGAAGCAAAAAGCCACTTACCTTGAAGAATTGGCTAAGCTGAATCGCCAACGTGAAGATTACCTGGATAAATTGGCGCAAAGACTGGACATGCTGGCCGAGCAGGTAAAATCTTCGTACCGGATGGGCGGACAGTCGCGGATGAAACTCATCCTGAACCAGGACGATCCGGCCAGGCTGGGCAGAATGCTCGCTTACTACGATTACCTGAACCGGGCACAGTCTGAGAAAATTTCAGGCCTGAAAGAAGCTTTGACTACGCTGGATAGCATGCAACAATCAATCGATCAGGAACTGATGCGTATTGAAGGTGTTCAAACAGAGCAGCAGGCCATACTTGCTGAACTGGACCAGCAACGTGAAAACCGGGGAATATTACTGGCCCAATTATCCAGCCAGATCGACCGCGGGGAGTCACGGCTGCGGGAACTGGAACAGAATCAGCGCGATTTGGAAACGTTACTGGAGCGATTGACTGATGTGCTGGCAGACATACCGGCTGACCTCGGCAATCACGCCAGTATTGCAGGCCAGAAAGGACGGTTGCCTATGCCGCTAAAAGGCCCGGTCTTACATGCCTTCGGACAAAACCGGACGGCGGGACTTGAATGGCAGGGCTGGTTGATCGGCGCGGATACCGGCGCTGAGGCAAGCGCCATCGCTTATGGCCGTGTCGCCTTCGCAGACTGGCTGCGGGGTTACGGTCTGTTGATGATTATTGATCACGGCCAGGGTTATCTGAGCCTGTATGGTAATAATGAGAGCCTTTTGCACGATGCAGGCGCCTGGGTGGAACCGGGTGAAATCATCAGTGTAGTGGGCAGCAACCCGGGAAGTGGGCAGGGTCTATATTTCGAGCTGAGAAGAAACGGCAAGGCTGTTGACCCCGCTGCATGGCTGACCAGATGACAGAAACGGACAAGACCACATTTATGAAGACAAGATCACTGATTACTTATTCCATTGCACTGGTATTTCTTGCGGGCACTCCGCTGCTCTGCGCACAGCAGGATAACGGTGAACCCGCTCCGAAGGACAAGCCTTCACAAGTTTCACAGCTGACACTGGATGACTTGCGAACCTTTACTGATGTGTTCAACCAGGCGCGCCGCAACTACGTTGAATCCGTCGATGATAAGACGCTTCTGGACGCTGCAATCCGCGGCATGTTGCTGGAACTCGACCCTCATTCCTCATTCCTGCCCGCCAGTGAGTATGCTGACCTCAGTGATGCGGCCCAGGGCCGCTATAGCGGAATTGGCCTGGATATCCAGGCCCGTGATGACCGGCTCGTGGTGCGTGCCATTATCAATGACAGCCCTGCCGACCAGGCCGGAATCAATCCGGGAGACGTGATTACATCGATCGATGGTGTACCCATTGCCGGGCGTTACCTGCCGGATGCCATGGACGACCTGTTGGGCAAACCGGGCACCGAAGTGGTTCTGACGGTTCTTCCCCCGGAGGGTGAAGAGCGCGAACTGACCATTACCCGGCAATACATCCTGCTGCCAACGCTCAGGTTCGAGTTGCTTGAGGATTCCTATGGCTATTTCAGGATTACCCAGTTTCACAGGGAGAGCGCCATTCACCTCGAAGAATCACTGGAGTCCATCAAAAGCGACGGTATAGACCTGAAAGCACTGGTGCTGGACCTGAGGGATAATCCGGGGGGCACGCTGAGGCCGGCAGTCTCTATGGCGGATGGGTTTCTGGACGATGGGATTATCGTTACTACCCGCGGGCGAAATTCGGAGATGCAACTCAAGTTCTCTGCGCAGGCCGGCCAATGGCTGCCGGGTATCCCCGTCATGGTGCTGGTTGACCGCGGTACGGCCTCAGCCTCAGAGGTTCTTGCCGGCGCCCTTCAGGACAACCAACGGGCCTTGATTGTTGGCGAACGCACCTTTGGCAAGGGTTCCGTTCAGTCGGTCCTGCCGCTTCGAAACGGCGATGGAATCAAACTTACTACTGCCCGCTATTACACACCCTCAGGCCGGTCGATACAGGCGGAAGGCATCACACCAGATGTCGCCATTGAGTGGACCGAGGTACCCAGTCCGGAAAACAACCGGATTCGTGAAGCCGACCTTGACGGACACCTTGAAGCTGAAGCTGAGGTTGTTGTTGATGATTCAGGCGAGCCCAGCAGCCTGCTGGCCGATTTTCCACTGAAAGCCTTACTGAACGCTTTGCGGGAAGCCGAACTGGTCAGCTACTAATCTGAAATGGAGCGCCCGCCCGGGGGAACCGGAAATGGCGTAACTTTCTCGCCGGACTCGCGGTCACGGATCAGGCATTGCCCGCGTTTTTCCACTTCTTCGACACGCAAAACCGTCTGGATCGGAAGATGGAGTACGCGCGCGCCCTTGAATTCCTCGCGCATTTTCTCCTCGGTCGGGTCGACAACCAGGCCATCCGTCGTGTCAAAAACAAGGTCTGAAACCTCGATGAACCCCCAAAGGCCGCTTGAAGTTACTCCCTCGCTGAACAACTCGTAGACCTTGCCGTTGTTCAGAAAAATAATTTTGTAGAGCCGTGTTTCTGCCATGTTGAATGCTGTTGTCCTGAAAATGATTACAAGCGGATCTGCGCCAGGGCCCTGGCGATCAAAGCAAAGCTCAAACCCAGTGCAAATCCCGCGAGGTGTGTCCACCACGCCACCGCCCCATTAATGGGGCCGAAAACCGTGTAAAGCAACTGCAATGTGAACCAGGAACCGATAACCAGCAAGGCCGGGACACGGGCAAATTGAAAATAGACCCCCAACGGCAGGAACAAACCGATTCTGCGCCTCGGAAAAAGACCCAGGTAAGCGCCGACCACCGCGGAAATCGCTCCGCTCGCCCCTATGATTGGCGTCGCTAAATCAGGTACACGCAGAGCGACGATAATGTTGGCCAACGCGCCACCCAATACAAAAACCAGCATCATGCCCAGCGAGCCCAGACGCTGTTCAACCTTGATGCCAAAAACCCATAAGTAGGCGAGATTACCCAGCAGATGCAACCAACTCGCATGAATGAATAAAGACGTAATGACGCTGAAAGAAGCGGCATTCCACCAGGCGGCCGGACCCTGTCCCAATAGAACCGAGATGGTGGCCGGCTCCATCCCCCCCATGTCGATCATGGCCTGCTGCATCACCGGGCTGAGACGTATATAGACAAACAGGGAAAAAATACAGATCAGGCTGAAATTGATGGTGACAAAGGGTGGATGGGGTGTTGTTTCTGACCAGTTGGTGACGATTCCGTGGGCCATGGATTATGAACTCACGAAAAACCGGTATTTCCTGTAGGTAAAAACAGCCCCATCGCGACGAATCTCATCCAGCACCAGGCCACTTTGCAACTCATCCTTTTCGATCAGTCTTTGGCCATTGGTCAACAAAAAGCGGTCTTTTGCATTTTCCGCGAAAACTAACACGGTGATTTTAATTTCAGGGAGATTATCCCGAATTCCCTGTGGCAATTCCCAATAACTGATGGGCCTGGACACATGCGGTTCGAGTTTGGTTTGCGTGGATGTTGCTTTGAGAACCCTGTTGGACTCTTCCACCTGATCGGGTGCTTCACCTGTCCCCCGGGAGGTGGGCCTGACAACTTCGGCCTGATCTGAACCAGCGGTGTTGTCATCCGGGTTGCTGGAATCGAAGATACCGGGTTTTTCCTGCCCGGTATCCTTTGCCGCAAATTCTACAAATGACTTATTCAGGCGGGATTTGTCTTCTTCCTGTACATTTTTCTGATCCTTGCCGGCAATTATTGGCGGAACACCCAGGGACGCACGACCGCTGGTTTGTGGCGCTTTGTAGGTCTCGGTCATGGTTCGCGGCACGGGCTTGGGTTTTTCCGTGACGGCATTGCCGTCACCGCTTTGCGCGACCTCGATAGTCTCCGGTGCCCGGTATTGCTGCCAGCCAAACCAGGTCATGGCAGCAAGGCTAAGCACTACCATCAAAGGGATCACCCATTGCCCGGGGCCGGACTGGCCAGACTCCGCACTTTCCGTGGTGGTTTGCAGCGTCGGGGTTTTGCCCAACTGGCGCTGTTGTTCAGATTTTTTCAGTGCTTCCAGCAATATCGACATGACTTATGAGCGCTCCTCAACAGGCAGGACCAGGCGAGGCTGCGAAATTGTTGGAGCCATCAGGTGAATGAGTGTGTTCGGCCCGACGATTCCATCAGCGCTCAGTCCGTTGCGTCGTTGGAACTGCATCAACCAGGATTCGAATTCGGAGTCAAATACCTCACCACCTGACCAGGCCGGCTCTGCAAAAGACGCCATTTCCATCACAATATCCACGGCCGCACCTGATTCACCACGCCGGATGTCAAGCGGCCAATCCGGAGCCTGTGGCCAGGCCACGATATATTCTCCGAGCCAGCGCGATTCAATTTCGTCACGGGAGACCTCGAGCAAATCATCACCAAATCCTACCAGCAGGCCTCGGCCGGAAAGCCCCTGGAGCAATAATAAGCGCGTGTTGTCACCCTGCAAGACAAGCACGACCGGCAAGCCAAGGTTCCGTATTCGGGACCAGTTCCCATGGTCGCGAATACAGGCGAAACCGGTTCCGGTCATTCCATCGCAGGCAGATGCAATGGCGTTCGCACCGTTGTCGTCCTGCCATAGATCGGCCAGTGATTTCCAGACGACCCGATGCTGACCATCCAGCCAATCCGGGGAAATCTGCGCCAGCGGCACCAATTCCGGGGTGCTCAATGTTGTAACCGGGCCGGGAGCGTAGGAGCCGACCGGGATTTCTTCGGGCGCAGGCCGGTCCACCCCGGCCAATACCGGAGCAACCGGCCCCTGGCTCGTGGGACCGGGTGATGGATTGTCTGTATTCACTTCCGGCCGGTTGGTGGATGTGACCTCAGTCGGCGCGACCGCGGCTGGTTTTTCAATCTTTGGCAAACCGAACATGACAATGCTCACACCAACCAACACGATCGATGAAACGGTTGCCACGGCGATCGGCCAGCGGTTTGAGCGCACGCGCGACTCACTCGGCTGGACTTCATTTGCCGCAGCACTGACCAGGGCGGGAGTCACATTCAGTGATTCCCGTGCATAAGCGCCAGCCAATGCACGATCAGCGATGATATTGATCAGGCGCGGCACACCACCCGACCGCTGGTAAAGCACTCGCATGGCCGAACGCTTGAATGGATTCCTGATGGCTCCGCCAACCTGCATGCGGTGTTTGATGTAGGCAAACGTTTCTTCCTGGTTGAGAGGCGCCAGGTGATAGCGGGCCGTAATCCGTTGCGCCAATTGCCTGAGGTCCTGCCTTTGCAGTAACTGCCGGAGCTCCGGTTGTCCGAGCAGGACCATCTGCAACAGTTTTTCCTTGGCCGTTTCCAGGTTCGTCAACAGCCTGACCTGCTCCAGGGCCTCCGGGCTCAGATTCTGCGCTTCGTCGATGACAACGACGACGCGCCGACCCCTGGCATGTTGTTTCAACAGGTACTTGTTCAGGGTATCGACCATCAACTTGTTACTGTCGGCAATACCCCTGGTATCCACCCCAAGCTCTTCGCAGATCGTGGCCAGTAATTCACGGGGGGTCATCAGGGAATTGAGGATGAGAGCAACCTGGGTTTCATCCGGCACCTGCTCCAAAAGGCAACGACACAGGGTGGTTTTGCCTGTCCCGACTTCACCGGTCAATTGCACAAACCCGCCCGCCCCGCCCTGGCCGACACCATATAGAAGGTGCGCCAGCGCATCACGATGGGCCGCACTTAAATAAACAAACGCCGGGTCGGGTGTTATTGAAAACGGCGCCTCATTCAAGCCATAAAACTGCAGGTACAAATTATTCTCTCTATTAGCTGTTAATCGTCCAACTCGAGCAGTATCGTGTTTCCACCCACTGCGGCGGTGTTCACGGTCAAGGTACGCTCTGTCGCAAAACGGAACATATAATGTGGACCACCGGCTTTCGGTCCGGTTCCGGAAAGTCTTTCACCGCCGAAAGGCTGAACGCCGACAACCGCACCAATCATGTTCCTGTTCACGTAACAATTTCCTGCCAGGACACGCTTCGCTATATATCGTTGCGTCCGGTCAATCCGGCTATGTACACCCAGCGTCAGGCCATAACCTGTTCCATTTATATCATCAATGACCTGGTCAAGGTTTCGGGCACGATACCTGACTATGTGCAGTATGGGGCCAAAAACTTCCTGATCCAGCGAGTTGATGGAGTCAATTTCAAATGCGCAGGGTGCCAAAAAGTGGCCGGAAAGTGACCCGCTGACCGGCGCCCTTGCTATGAGCTTGAACTCATTTTCCATTTTATCCACATGCGCCTGGAGTTCTGCAAGGGCACCCGCGTCGATCACCGGACCAACATCGGTGTGCAAATAGCGCGGATCTCCGATGACCAATTCCTGCATGGCCCCTGCCAACAAGTGGGTTATCCGGTCCGCTACGTCTTCCTGCAGGAACAGAACCCGCAGTGCCGAGCAACGTTGTCCGGCGCTGTGAAAAGCGCTGCTGATTACATCCTGAACCACTTGCTCAGGTAATGCTGAACTGTCCACCAGCATCGCGTTCTGACCGCCGGTCTCGGCAATCATCGAAGCCAGCGACGACTCGCGCGCCGCCAGGCTGCGATTGATCAGCCGTGCCGTATCCATTGAACCGGTCAGGGCAACACCGTCTATACGCGAATCCGAAGTCAGTTTTGCACCAATGACAGAGCCCCTTCCTGGCACCAATTGAACAGCGCTGCGTGGCACACCTGCCCGATGCAGCGTCTGTATCGCCAATGCAGCAACCGCCGGGGTCTGGTCAGCCGGCTTGGCCAACACGGCATTCCCCGCTGCCAGTGCGGCACTGACCTGCCCGACGAATATTGCCAGTGGAAAATTCCAGGGGCTGATGCAGGCGAAAACACCCTTCCCATGGAGGGTCAGCTCATTGCGTTCACCCGTTGGACCCGGCATCACAATAGGCATGTCAAAGTTCTTACGTGCCTGCAACGCGTAATAACGAAGAAAATCAATGGCCTCACGGATCTCAGAAATTGCATCATGTGCCGTTTTTCCCGCTTCACGGGTGAGCAGCGCCATGAATTCGGAAAAATCCTCCTGCATCAGGTCAGCAGCCGCTTCCAGCAGGGCCGCGCGATGGCTTCCGGGTGTTTGATCCCACTCCAGTGAAAAGGCGTATGCATCTTCTATAGCGCCTTCCAGTTCCTCCGCGCTTGTTTGCCGCACCGAGCCGATAATGTCATCGAGCCGTGCGGGGTTGATATTTTCCTTGACGGTGCCTGGTTCGCGTCCCAGCGGCCGTCCAAGAATGGGCTCCACGTTCCACTGCACCCGGGCGAATGGCTGCATGCCTGAAGCAAGGGCAGCCACATCGGAACTGTTGGCCAGGTTGACACCCGATGAGTTGACCCTTTCATCACCATATATATTTCTCGGCAGAGGAATCGACGGGTGAGCATGTACATCGGCTGTGGCGACCTTCTGTATTGGGCTTTCCACCACCTTTTCGACCGGCAGTGACTCATCGACAATCCGATTCACGAAAGACGTATTTGAACCGTTCTCCAACAGGCGCCTCACCAGGTAAGGCAATAGGTCTTCGTGACTGCCTACCGGACTGTAGACCCGGCAGGCATGACGAAACCCCGGTTCGCTCATGACGATGCCATAAAGATCCCGGCCCATCCCGTGCAGACGCTGAAACTCAAAATCCAGGCGATCGCCGGCAAGTTCAGTCACCGCTGCGATGGTATGGGCGTTGTGCGTTGCAAATTGGGGATAAAAAGCCTCACGGGCGGCAAGGACTTTTTTGGCACAAGCCAGGTACGAGATGTCGGTATTGGCTTTTCGTGTGTACACCGGGTAACCGGCCAGGCCTTCAACCTGAGCATGCTTGATCTCGGTATCCCAGTACGCTCCTTTGACCAGGCGAACCGGAATCCGCAGCCCGGTCTTCGCTGAAAGGCTCGCCAGCAGGTCAATTACGGCCGGAGCGCGCTTCTGGTAAGTCTGCAAAGCCAGGCCAAAACCATTCCAGCCGGCCAATGATTCATCCTGCAGCACGAGACTGAACACGTCCAGCGTCAGCATCAGGCGGTCGGCTTCTTCCGTATCAACTGTCAGGGCCATCTGGTTAGCCATGGCCAGTTGAGCCAGTTCCAGCAACCTGGGCGGCAATTCACGGAGTACGCGATCCCTTTGCGCAAATTCAAAGCGCGGATGGATTGCTGAAAGTTTTACCGAGATGCTCGGTGCTGCAAAAATATCTTTCGGCTTTTTTCGGGCGCCAATCGCGCGAATACCGGTGCGATAGGACTCCATGTATCGCTCGGAATCCTTTGTGGTGAGGGCCGCCTCGCCCAGCATGTCGAACGAATGCCTGTAAACCTGGTTATCTTTTTTTTGTGAACGGTCCAGCGCTTCTTCAATATTGCGGCCCATCACATATTGGTGTCCCATGATCCGCATGGCCTGGCGAATGGCTGTTCGAACAACCGGCTCACCGCTCCGGTTGACCAGCTTCTTGAAGACGCCTGAAAAGTTCTTCTGGGCCGTCTCTGACAGCGTGACCAGTTTTCCCGTCAACATAAGCCCCCAGGTAGAGGCGTTGACCAGAACGGAAGAACTTTTCCCCAGGTGAGACTCCCAGTTCGCGTCGCCCAACTTGTCGGCAATCAGTTTTTCCGCGGTGTCGTCGTCCGGAATCCGCAATAGAGCCTCGGCCAGGCACATTAATATCACGCCCTCTTCCGACGAAAGGTCATACTCCTGCATGAAGGCGTCCAGCAACCCACGGTCCGCTTTTTTGGCCCGGACTGCGCTGACCAGTGACTGTGCACGGCGGTTGACACGATCTTCCGATTCCGGATCAAACTGCAACTGTGCCAGCAATTTATCCACCATTTCCGCCTCGTCGGCGCAAAATGTGCGGTCGATGACATCACCCGTGTATCCATTGGAATTCGGGTTCGGGATCAAAAAATCGTAGGTCTGAAGGACGCTCACGTCGGGCACTCCCGTTAAAGGTAAATAGCTGAAGCAAGTTTACTCCCAGGACGCAATCATGAAAACCAAATGAGAATTTTTATTAAGCTTTTCTTGCCCATAGCTTGGATGCGCGGATACAATTGGCCGCTTGGCGGAATACTCAACAGGATATCCATGGTTGTAACGTGGCAGAATTCTGACAGTACGAAAGCAAGCATCCAGGCTAGAGGCAATTTTTCACTGGATGCCGGCGGCCTGGTAAACCTGTTATTGGCGCTGGCGTTCGTTAGTTTGTGCCTAGCAGGATTACTCGCCCTGAAAGGATACTGGCCTGTTCTGTTGATAGCCGTGATACAGCTCGCTCTGGTCACCTGGGCCCTGGTCCAGGCGTGGGAAAAAGCATGGGTCTCTGAAGTCATTGAAATCTGCGAAAGCAGCATCAGCGTGACACACCAGAGACATAAGCGGAAACGCCATTACGAACTCGAGACCGCCTGGGCGGTGGTCGAACTGAAACAGCCCGAATTTGCCTGGTATAGCCCCAGGGTCGTGTTGAGATCCCGGGGGCAGAAAGTTGAACTGGGATCGTTTCTGACGAGTGAAGAAAAGCACCAACTGGCAAGATACATACAGAGTGCAATTGAAAAACACAGCGCCATGAAAGGCGCACTTAATTTCTGAGGCTTTTTATCCCAATGAAGAAACAAAATACTTTCATTGTTGCAGCAGCGGTTACCGCGGCAGTTATTGCTGCCAGCTGGTTGATCCTTGCGGCACCCGGGTACACCGGAAATGAAATCAACCTGACCCGTGGAGTGACTTCACAGTCGTTGATCAGTTATCAGTTGCATATGGTCATCCTGTGGATTTGCGTGGTTATCGGCGTGATTGTCTTCAGCGCCATGTTCGTTTCCATCGTGCTACATCGCAAATCCAAGGGGCATGAAGCCGCTAAATTCACCCACAGCACCAAGGCTGAGATCGTGTGGACCATCATCCCGGTCATCATCCTTGTGGTGATGGCCGTGCCGGCGACCAGCGCTCTCGTTAATATGGAAGTCGCCCCGGAAACTGAAATGACGGTGAAAATCACCGGCTTCCAGTGGCGCTGGAAATATGAATACGTAGAGGATGAAATCAAATTCATTTCCTCACTGGCCTCTGATTCCAACGCAGCGCGGAGGCTGTCCTCGGGCACCAACCCCGAGTCGGTAGAAAACTATTTGCTTGAAGTCGACAAACCACTGGTTCTTCCGGCGAATACAAAAATCAAATTCCTGATCACGGCTGACGATGTAATCCACTCCTGGTGGGTGCCTGCCCTGGGCTGGAAACGTGACGCTGTCCCGGGGTTCATCAATGAAGCCTGGACCGAAATCATGGAACCCGGCGTGTACCGTGGCCAGTGCGCAGAGCTGTGCGGCAAGGACCACGGTTTCATGCCCATCGTCCTGAATGTGCTGCCGAAAGCCGAATACGCACGGTGGGCGCAGGAGCAACGCCAGAGTATGGCCCACGAACAATCAGAAGTTCAGCGACTCTGGACACGAAACGAGCTGATGGACCTCGGTGAAAATGTTTACGCGACACAATGCGCCACTTGCCACCAGGCCGACGGCCAGGGCCTTGCGCCCGCCTTCCCCTCGCTGGCAGGAAGCGACATCACCAAAGGGCCGGTCAGCGACCATATCGACGTGGTATTGAACGGTCGTGAGGGAACTGCGATGCAAGCCTGGGGCAACCTGCTTTCTGATTCAGACATAGCAGCCGCCCTGACTTATACGCGCAATGCATTTGGTAATGAAACCGGTGACGTGGTGCAGCCACAGACCATCGCCCGCATCAAGAACGGATAAAACACAGGAATTGACGAAATGAGTATCGAGAGCACTCATAGCCACGACGGCCACACACACGATTCAGCGCACGACGACCACGACCACAAACCAACCGGTTTCCTGGATCGCTGGCTGTTCACGACCAACCACAAAGACATCGGTACCCTTTACCTGGTGTTCTCCCTGTTGATGTTCTTCATTGGCGGGAGCATGGCGATGGTCATCCGGGCCGAGTTATTCATGCCGGGACTGCAACTGGTTGAACCCGATTTCTTCAACCAGATGACCACGATGCACGCACTCATCATGGTATTCGGCGCGGTTATGCCGGCCTGGGTAGGTTTCGCCAACTGGATGATTCCGCTGATGGTCGGTGCACCCGATATGGCGCTGCCCCGGATGAACAACTGGAGTTTCTGGATCCTCCCGTTTGCGTTCACCATGCTGCTGAGCACGCTGTTCATGGATTCCGGCGGCCCTGCTGCAGGCTGGACCCTCTATCCGCCACTGAGTCTTCAGGGAGGCCAGAGCTTCGCCTTCGTCGTTTTCGCTATCCACATGATGGGCATTTCATCCATCATGGGATCGATCAACG